>Ga0316189_10000269_pt1 | contig 51141 bp, 40 predicted proteins | sample LowCovwburrow_MG_FD_204930 | JGI IMG/M metagenome (GOLD analysis project Ga0316189, IMG submission 204930) | Coastal sediment microbial communities from Maine, United States - Lowes Cove worm burrow | ecosystem: Environmental > Aquatic > Marine > Coastal > Sediment | place: USA: Maine... | reverse complement strand
CGGGCCTTGGCGACGGCCCACGAGCACTCGCTGATCCACCGCGACCTCAAGGCTGAGAGCATCACCCTCGTCGCCCACGAGGGGGACCTCGACTTCGTGAAGGTCGTCGACTTCGGGATCTGCAAACAGGTCGACAGCGAGGGGACGGCGAGTTCGCCGGGGACGATCATCGGCACGCCGGACTACATGGCCCCGGAGCAGGCCGCTGGCGCTGAGGCCAACGTCGCCTCCGACATCTACGCCCTCGGCTGCATCCTCTTCGAGATGCTCTGCGGCAAGCGTCCCTTCTCGGGCCGCAACTCGATGGACGTGCTCCGGCAGAAGGGGACCAACGAGGCGCCCCGGGCCGACACCTTCGACGGGGCGATCCCCGGCCCGCATGCCGATGTGATCGCCAAATGTCTGGCCCGTACGCCGGAGGGGCGCCCCGAGTCGATGCGTCATCTCGAGCTCGAGCTGATGCGGGCGCAGGAGCTGGCCGAACGAGGTCGGAGCGGCGAGTCGGGCGGCTTTTCGCCGCTCCCGCCTCCGCCTGCCGCCGGGACCCTCTTGGCTCCACCGCCGTCGATCGCCACGCCTGTCCCGGATCCGGCGCCTGCGCCGGTAGAGCCCGCCGCGAAGCCAAGCCTCGCTCCCCCTGCCCGGTCGGCCTCCGAGTCGATGAGCGCACCGGCGGCGAGCTCTTCTGGGGCGAAGCAGGTCGTTCCAGCCGCGGCGACCTCGACCTCGACCTCGGGCCTGCCCAAGCCCTTCTCGGAGCCGGAGGTCGCGGCCGATCGGGCGGGTCGATCGATCGTCCCGATCGCGCTCTTCGGCGCCGCGGCAGCGGCGGTGGTTCTCTTTGTCTGGCCCGGTGTGCTCCGCGAGCGCCCCGTGCAGCCGACCGGAGGCGCCGCGGCGACGGCCGGCGAAGAGTCCGGCGCTGGGGCGACAACGCCTGTCGCTGCGAGCTCGGCGGAGACGACCTCGGGGGCCTCCTCGAGCGTCGGGACCGGCGGGCCGATGGCCACGGGGACAGGGGCCGAAGAGACGGCGACGGCCGCTGCGCTTGCGCTGGTCGACGCCGGTGTTCCCGGACCCGGCGAGCCTGATCTCGTTCTCCTCGTCGGCAAGCTCGAGCTGGCGGCCGCGGAGGATCGTTGGCGGCATCCGGCGGACGACAACGTCGCGCTGCACATGGCGAAGGTCGAGGCGCTGGATCCCAAGCATGAGTCGATCGCGAGGATCCAGGCGAAGGCGGCGGAGACCCTCAAGGCCCGGGCCGAGATCGCCGCCGGTGAGAAGCGCTGGCACGACGCGGTCGAGTCCTATCGCGACCTCTACGGGATAAGCCCCAACTACAAGAACAAGAAGGCGAAGAAGGGCTTCACGGAGGCGCTACGGCAGGAGGCGAAGATCCTCCACTTCGTCAAGGATCCAGAGCAGATGCTCTTGGTCGCCGACGATCTGCTCTCGCTCAACAGCAAGAGCTACGAGGGGCACTTCATGCGCGCTGAGGCCCTCGAGGCCCAGAGCAAGTGGAGAGAGGCCTCCGAGTCCTACGCGATCGCCAAGAAGCTTCGCCCGAAGGAGAAAGAGGCGTCGGAGGGCTTCAGGCGGACTGAGAAGCAGGCGAAGGCCGCCGGCCTCTAATATGTCGCGTGGGACATGTCCTTTGTGGCGCCGCCGGCCCGTGGGCTCGTCGCTCCTCCGGCGGTCTCTCATCGGCGAATGTCCGCGCCGGTCCCTCACCTCGGTTCTCCCGCGACGCGGCGCGCTGGTGATGAGGCGAGCGTGATCGCCTCGGGCGTCGCGGCCCGGCGAACTTGAAGCTGACCCTCCCGAGTGATCGATGAGCCGGACGACGCCGGATCACCGGTCGAGATCCGCCTGCGCGAGCTCGCGACCATCGCCGAGCCGTCCGACTTCGAGGTGCTCGACCGGGCGCGGGTCCGCTTTCGTGCCCGCGTCGATGGGGCGACGACGGGCTCCGGCTACCCGCGCAGCGAGCTCCACGAGGTGGCGGCGGAGGGCGGCGCTTGCAGGGTCCTCAGGGGGGCCGCGGAGCATCGCGCGGTCGTGCGCGCTCACTGTGTCGGCCGGTACGTCGCTGGCGTTGTCTTGCTCGCGATGACCTGGTCGGCTCTTCTTCAGTGCATGAAGCCGACGACGAGGAAGATGAAGAGCGTGAAGGTCAGGAGGACCATCGCCGATCCGAGGCTCCACTCGCGGAAGATGCTGCCCTTGCCGCTCGTCTTCTCTTCGCCGGTGAAGGCGGCCGCGAGGCGCTTGATCTCGATGAAGAAGACGTCGCGGATCCAGCCCAGGACGGTGACCAGCGGGCGCAGGAGGTTGCGCCAGAGCCAGGGGAAGAAGCTCCGCCAGAGCCAGTCGAAGTCGAGGGTGATCGTCAGGGTCCGCTTGAGCACCGGCAGGAGGAGGAAGAACGCGAGGCCCGACCAGAGCAGGAGCTGGAGCTGCGAGACGACGTGGGAGACGGTGTAGGGCTGGTAGAGCACCTCGCCAGCGGCGGCCGGGAAGGGCAGGATCGCGTAGAGGGGCTCATAGAAGACGCCGATGAGGATGCAGAGGCCGGCGAAGAAGATCATCGCCGCCTTCATGTTCCACGGCGGATCCGGCGGGCGCAGGCCCGAGTCCTTCTGGAAGAAGACGAACCAGGGGAACTTGATCCCGGCGTGGAGGAAGACGCCCGCAGAGGCGGCGGTCAGGATCATCCAGGCGAGGAAGAGATGATTGTCGGCGGCGGCCTGCGAGATCATCGACTTCGAGACAAAGCCCGAGGTCCAGGGGAAGGCCGAGATCGCGAGGGCGCCGATGATGCCGCACCACATGGTGATCGGCATCGTGTGGTAGAGGCCGCCGAGGTCGGTGCACTTGCGCTTGCCGGTCATGTAGAGGACCGAGCCGGCCGACATCAGGAGCAGCGCCTTGTAGATGATGTGGGCGAAGGCGTGGGCGGCGGCGCCGTTGAGCGCCATCTCGGTGCCGATGCCGATGCCGCAGACCATGAAGCCGACCTGGTTGACGATCGAGTACGCCAGGATTCGGCGCATGTCGTTTTCGAGGATCGCGTAGACGATCCCGTAGACCGCCATCATCAGGCCGGCGTAGATCAGCAGCTCGGTCCCGGCGAAGAGGAGCATCAGGACGTAGACCGAGGTCTTGGTCGTGAAGGCCGAGAGGAATACGGTGCCGCTCTCGGAGGCCTCGGGGTAGGCGTCTGCGAGCCAAGAGCCGAAGGGCGGGGTCGCGGCGTTGATCAGGATGCCGATCAGGATCAGCCACGGGGCGATATCGCCGACGCCGCCAAACGAGAGGGCATCAAAGCCGCCGGGGCCGAAGGCGTAGTAGCCGAGCTCGATCGGGTTCTCGACGCCGCCGGCCTTGAGGGCGAAGACATGGGCGAGGATCCCGGCCATGAGCACGGCGCCGCCGACGAAGTGGACCGCGGCGTAGCGGAGACCGGCGCGGCCGGAGGCCTCGGTGTTGCCGCTCCAGACGACGATCGTCGAGCCCACCGCCATCATCTCCCAGAAGATGAAGAGGCTGAGCATGTCACCGGCGAAGGTGACGCAGATCGCCGAGCCGGCGTAGACGAAGGCGGCGGGCAGCTCGACCCTGCGGTTTTGGTTGAGCGAGAAGAGCGCTCCGCCGAAGGCCATCAGCGCGAAGATGGTCGCGAAGACCCGCGTCGGCGGGTTCCACTGGAGGATCGTCATCTCCATGTCGCCCATGAAGGGGACGGTGACGTGGGCGTTGTCGGGCACCAGCCAGACAGCGACGAGGGTCGCCAGCGGCAGGAGGAGGGCGAGGGCGCTCCTCACCACGCCAGAGGCGAAGGGCAGGAGGAGGGCGCCCAGCACCAAGATGAGCCCCGGGGGAAACTCAATCATCGTAGTAGGTGTCCCTTCGCTTGAGGACCAAGCCGACGACGAACTTCGAGACGATGACCATCACGATGCAGGCGCCGAGGCCGTAGAGCGAGTAGAAGCCCGGCGTCCCGTCGATGCCGAAGTGGGCGTGGTGGTGGACGAAGAGGTCGGCGAAGGCCAGGAGGAGGAGGATGATGATGGAGCCGACCCAGAACGCTCGGACGGCGCGGGGGCTCTCGTCCAGCATCGACCTCCACGGCGCGCGGAGCTTGCCGATGAACCCTCCGCCGGGCGCTTGCTGGTTGCCTTGGTTGGGGTCGCTCATGGCAGTGGCAGTCCCTTGAAGATCTGCTGGGCGAGGCCGAGGACGATGTCGGGGAAGAAGAAGAGGATGATGGTGCCGGCGGCGGTGCAGCTCAGGGCGAAGACGATCGGCAGCGGGGCTTCGCCGTGATCGTCATGGTGGTCGTCGTGACCATGGGCGTGGGGCTTGCCAGCAGCGGTCTCGTCCGCAGGGTCGCCGAAGGCGTCGTCCTGGGGGCTGAGCGGTGCGTGGCCGTCGTGGCTCGGCGGCGCGCGGAAGAACGCACGCCAGACGATAGGCAGGAAGTAGCCGGCGTTGAGCAGCGTCGAGAGCAGGACGACGACGATCACGAAGGTGTAGCCGGTCTCCCAGGCGCCGCTTAGCAGGTACCACTTGGAGATGAAGCCGGCGGTCGGCGGGACGCCGATCATCGACAGGGAGCCGATCGCGAAGGCGCCCATGGTCCAGGGCATCTTCCGGCCGATCCCGTCGAGCTCCGAGATCTTGGTCTTGTGGGCGGCGGTGTAGATCGAGCCTGCGGCGAAGAAGAGGGTGATCTTGCCGAAGGCGTGGGCGGCGATGTGGATCGACGCGGCCATGAAGCCGAGCGGTGAGAGCAGCGACGCGGCGATCGTGATGTACGAGAGCTGCGAGATCGTCGAGTAGGCGAGGCGCCGCTTCAGGTTGTCCTGGAAGAGGGCGATGCAGGAGGCGATCAGGATCGTCGCGCCGGCGACGTAGATCAGCCACTCGCCCTGGCCGGCCGAGACCAGGCTCGTGGTCCCGAAGACGTAGATGCACACCTTGACGACCGTGAAGACCCCGGCCTTGACGACGGCGACGGCGTGGAGGAGCGCGGAGACGGGTGTCGGGGCGACCATCGCCGCCGGCAGCCACTTGTGCATCGGCATCAGCGCGGCCTTGCCGATGCCGAACATGTACATGAAGAAGAGGACGCCGAGCATCGGCCCGGTCAGGCGGCCGTCGGTGAGCGCCTCTTGGAAGATCCCGCCGGGCGCGAACGCGAGGTCGCCGGTGAAGAAGTAGGTGGCGATCAGGGCCGGCAGCAGGAGGCCGATCGAGGTGCCGACCAGGATCCCGAGGTAGACTCGGGCCGAGCGGACGGCCTCGGGGGTGCCCTTGTGGGCGACCAGCGGGTAGGTCGAGACGCTCAGCGCCTCGTAGAAGACGAAGAGGGTGAGGATGTTCCCCGAGAAGGCGATGCCCATCACCGAGGCGATCGCGAGGGCGAAGCAGACGTAGAAGCGCGTCTGGTTCTTCTCGCGGTTGGCCCGCATGTAGCCGACCGAGTAGAGCGAGTTCAGGATCCACAGGCTCGAGGCGATGAGCGCGTAGATCATCCCGAGGGGCTCGAGCTTGAGCTCTAGCGGGATCCCCGGGAGCATCTCGAAGAGGACGACAGGCTCCGTGGTCCAGGTGGTCTCCCAGAAGCCGTCGGCGAGGACGACAGGCAGCATCTGCAGGACGACCCCGAGGAGGGTGACGGAGGTCAGGACCGTGAGCAGCTCGCGGAGGTTGGGCCAGCGGCCGAAGGCGGCGATCAGGAGGGCGCCGGTCGCCGGGACCAGCATCGCCAGGAGCGGGAGTTCGATACCCATCACGGCAGACCTCCGAGGAGGCTAGAGGCGGCCCTCGTCGCGACATCCGCGGTGAAGCTGGTGTCGACGCCGAAGTAGATGCTGAGGCCGATGAGCACCCAGATCGGGATGAGCATCGACAGCGGCGCCTCGGTGGCCTCGGCGGTGCGGCCGGTTGGTTCGCCGAAGAAGAGCGCCTCGATGATCTTCCAGACGTAGACCAGGGCGAAGAGCGAGCCGATGAGGACGACGACCGCCAGCTGCCACATGCCGGCGTCGAGGGCCCCGGAGACCAGGTACCACTTGGAGATGAAGCCGGCGGTCAGGGGGAAGCCGATGAGGCCGAGGCCGCCGAGCGCCAGCGCGCCGGCGGTCAGCGGCATCCGCTTGCCGAGGCCGCGCAGGTGCTTCATGTCGGTCCCGCCGACGCGGTAGGCGATAGCTCCCAGGGCCATGAACATCCCGCCCTTGGTCACCGCGTGGTTGAAGATGTGGACGATCGAGCCGGCGACGCCGTTGGCGTTGGCGAGGGAGAAGCCGGCGACGATGTAGCCGATCTGGCCGACGCTCGAATAGGCGAGCAGCGACTTGGCGTTGGTCTGTCGGATCGCTGTCAGCGACGAGAAGATGATCCCGAGGCTCGCCATGCCCAGGAGGACGAAGTGGCTCGGCATCGCGTAGAACGAGAAGCCGACGCCGAAGATCCCGAAGAGGAAGCGGAAGGCCATGTAGACCCCGACCTTGGTCGCGGTCGCCGCGAGCAGGGCCGAGACCGCCGAGGGGGCGTAGGTGTAGGCCTTCGGCAGCCACATGTGCAGCGGGTAGAGGGCCATCTTCAGCGAGAGGCCGACGACCAGGAAGGCGAAGGCGACCAGGACCGTGCGGTTGGTGTCCAGATCGGGCATCCGCAGGAGCTGGCTGTGCATGTCCTCCATGTTGAGGGTGCCGGTGACCATCATCAGGTAACCGATCCCCAAGAGGATGAAGGAGGCGCCGACCGAGCCGAGGATCAGGTAGCGCAGCGACGCGGTCAGGGCCCTGCGGTCACGATCCTTGCCCATCGCGATCAGCGCGTAGACCGTCAGCGACGAGATCTCGAGGAGGACGTAGACGTTGAAGGCGTCACCGGTGATCGTGATCCCGAGCAGGCCGGTGATCGCGAGGATCCAGACCGCGTAGAAGACGTTGTGGCGGTCGTTCGGGATCTCATCCTGGACGCTCAGGCGGGCGTAGACCGTGGTGATGAAGCCGATGCCGGCGACGACCAGGAGGATGAAGGCGTTGAGCAGGTCGACGCGGTACTCGATCCCCCACCACTTCGGCCAGTTGCCGAGCTCGTAGGAGATGAAGGGCTCGCCGCTGCCGAGCAGCGTCATCATCATCTGGATCGTCAGGGCGAAGGTCGCCCCGGTGACGATGCTGGACCAGAGCCAGGGGAGGACGCCGCGGCCGGTGAAGGTGGCGATGATCCCCCCGAGGAGCGGGGTGAGGACGATGAGGACCGGGAGGTTGGCCTGGATATCAAGCATCGGCGTCTCCCTCCTCGCGCTCGAGCTCGGTGATCTCGTCGTACTCGACGGTCCCGTAGGCCCACTGGATGTTGATGATGATCGCCAGGGCGACCGCGAGGACGCTGACCGAGACGACGATCGCGGTGAGGATGAGGACGTGGGGCAGCGGGTTGTCGTAGGGCCCGAGGGCCTTCATCGCCCCGTCGCCGACCGTGGTCCAGATCGGCGCCGTGCCGTCGTCGACAACCGCCATCGAGATGTAGAAGAGGAAGATGCCGGTCTGGAAGAGGCCGAGCGCGATCGCCTGCTTGACCAGGTTCTTCTTGGCGATCACGCCATAGAAGCCGATCATCATCAGGATGATGTAGATCCAGTAGTTGTAGATCCCGAGGAGCTCGGTCATGACGCCTTCGCCTTGCTCGGCTCTTCGGCGAGCTGGTTGAAGATGATGATCATGACGGTGCAGACGGTGATGCCGACGCCGTACTCGACGAGGGTCATCCCCATGGCCTCGCCGTCGCCAGGGCTCGCGGTGTTGAGCGCCGCGTAGTCGAGGAAGTTGCCGCCGAGGAGCATGCAGGCGACGCCGACCCCCGCGTAGAGGAGCACGCCGCAGGCCGCGAGGATCTCGAGGGTGCGGGGGCGGATGATCCGATAGAGCGCGTTACGGCCGTAGAGGAGGGCGTAGAGGATGAAGGCGGTCGCGAGGATGACCCCGCCCTGGAAGCCGCCGCCGGGGCCGATCTCGCCGTGGGTGATGACGTAGAAGCCGAAGACCAAGATGAAGGGGATGAACATCTTGGTCATCACCCGGAGGATCACCTGGCCGCTCAGGGCCGCGCCCTTCTGCGAGAAGTCGTCCTCGCCCTCCTCGCGCCGGCGGCGGAGGAGCATGATCAGGGCCATCCCGGCGGTGAAGATCACCGTCGTCTCAAACATCGTGTCGAAGCCGCGGTAGGCGGCGAGCAGCGAGGTCACGGAGTTGGGGACGTGGCCGTTGAAGTCGTCGACCGGGTGCTTGTGCGCGCCCTCGTGGTGTTCTCCTTCGCCCCCGTGGTGCGCCTCGCCGGGGGCGTTTTGCTGCGCCTTTTCGAGAGCGTCCTCGGCCTGGTCGATCGCATGGACGGCGCCGGCCCACTGGGCGGCGGTCGGGGTCATCCGCGGTGGCGGATCGTAGCCCTCGGGCGGCTGTTGCTTGCCCTCGCGGCCGCTGGCGGCGGCGACCGTCTGCGACATCATCTCCGGGACCCGATAGTGATGGATGGTCGCGTTCGGATCGCCGAAGCGCGGCATGTCGAACGTGCCGTAGATCAGCGCTGCGCCGGTCAGGAGGGTGACGACCAGCGCCGGGATGTGGAGCCGACGCTTGGCCGGCCTCTCATCGCGGCGGGTGTGGACGAGGGTGCCGATCAGGAGGATCGTCGAGATCCCGCCGCCGACCGCCGCCTCGGTGAAGGCGACGTCCATCGAGTGCATGTTGGTCCAGACCAGCGCCATCAGCAGCGAGTAGACGCTGGAGAGCATCGCCACCGCGTAGAGCGAGCGGACCTCGATGATCGCGACGGCGCAGACCGTGACGAGGAAGAGGAGGACCGAGTCGACGAGGAGGACTTCACTCATGGCTTGGCGTCCTCCTTCGACTCTTCTTTGGGGTTTAGGCGGGTCCAGGGGGCGAGGCCGTCGAGCCGCGCGGCCTTGGTGATCGCGTGGGTCGCGGTCGGGGCGGTGAAGAGGAGGAGCACGGCGATGAGCACCAGCCGCGCGCTCACTCCCCAGTCCGGCGAGACGAAGAGCAGGCCCCCGAGGATCAGCGCCTGGGCCAGGGAGTCGGTCTTTCCGGCGGCGTGCAGGCGCGAGTAGAAGTCGGGGAAGCGGAGGAGGCCGAGCGACCCCGTCAGCGAGAAGAGGATGCCGAGCCCGAGCAACACGGCGGTGACGATTTCAGTCCACAGCATGGCGCGCTCAGCCTCAGTCGAGGCGACCCTTCTCGATGAACTTGAGGATCGCGATCGTCGTGATGAAGGAGACCAGGGTGTAGACGATCGCCAGATCGAGGAAGTCCGGCCGACCGCTCGCGAAGCCGAGGAGGGCGACCAGGAGGACCGTCTTGGTCCCCATCGCGTTCATCGCCAAGATCCGGTCGTAGGGGGTCGGTCCTCGAAGGGCGCGGATGAGGATCAGGAAGGCCCCGACGAGGAGGGCAAAAATGGCCGCGATGTACATCTACCTCTTGCCCTCCAGGCGCTTCACCTGGGCCTCCATGCTGCCGTCCTTGAGCCCCTCGGCGGCGTCTGCCGTGAGCGCGTGGATGAGCATGCAGTCGTCGTCGATGTCGACGGTGACCGTGCCGGGGGTGAGGGTGATCGAGTTGGCGTAGGTGACGGTGCCCCAGGCGGTGCGGGTCCCGTAGGGGACCTCCACCATCCGCGGCGCGATCTTCAGGGACGGGCTCCAGACCCGCTTCAGGACGTCGAGGTTGGAGACGAGCACCTGCCAGACGAGGTAGGGCGCGTAGAGGAGCGCGCGGACCCAGACACCGACGCCCGGGTAGCTCTCCTCGTCGACGAGGCCCATGCGTACGCCGAGATAGATGATGAGGGCTATACAGCCCGCTCCTACGCCCATCAGCAGGCTGTTGTGAAACTGCCCTGAGAGGACTGCGTAGAAGCCACAGAGCACGAGTACGAAGGTCACATATCGCATCGTTGCGTGCGGACAAGGCTATCGGTGTGGCGCCGCTATGGATACAAAAAAAAACGCTCGCATCGCCGGGGCGCGGGAGGTGCGTGTGCGAACCGCGGGTTGCGTCGCTCGTGCGCATTTCGGTGCATGATCAGCGATCATCCCCGCGCCTGGCTTGAGATAGGATGACCGCCGCGTCACCGAGGCGGCATACTCCGCCGCGTGAGCTACGAGCGCGCAGCGCTGCATCACCTCGGGTGGATCGACATCTGCGAGCAGCTCGCCAGACATCTGGCGACGCCGCTCGCGTCGACCTATCTCGAGGCCAATCTCGAGGCCGATCTCCAAGGTCGCGCTGGACCGACGCGTCCTGCGGCCGTCGAGAGCAGGGGCGAAGAGGCCGAAAAGACCGGCGAGGAGCCCGTCTCGGCCGCTTTTGTTGGAGATCGCAGCGCCGACGTGGCGATCGTCCGGCGACGTTACGCGGAGCTCGATGAGCTCGAGGGGACCCTCGCACGATCGGCCGCTGCCGGGAGCCTAGGGGACGCCCTCGCCCAGGTGAGGGACGTCCGCGGGGCGGTCGAGCGTGCCCGTCACGGCGCTCGACTGAGCGCCGAAGAGCTGCGAGGGATCCGGGATCTCCTCCGTGCGGTCGCTTGCTTTTCGAAGATCTGTGAAGAGGGCGGCGATGCGGTCGGGCTCCACCTCCAAGAGCATCTCCGCGGCCTTGATCGGCTCCCGGAGCTGCGCGAGGAGCTCGATCGGTCGATCGGCGACGGCGATGAGGGCGAGGCTGTCGTCGTCGACGGGGCGAGCCCGGAGCTCGCGCGGGCGCGGCGAGGGGTCCGCGAGCAGCGGGCGCGGCTGCGTCGCGACGCGGAGAAGCTGATGCGCACGGCGCCTGTGCGCGAGGCCCTGCGTGACGCGTTCTTCACCGAGCGCGAGGGGCGGGTGGTCCTGCCGATGCGCGCCGACGCCTACTCGAAGGGGACCAACCCCGGGATCATCCACGATACCAGCGGCAGCGGCGGGACCCTCTTCGTCGAGCCGACCGAGCTCATCGCCGGCAACAACGCCCTGCGTCAGTCGCAGCTCAGCGCCTCCGCCGAGGTGCGGCGGATCCTAGAGGCGCTCTCGCGGGCGGTCGCCTGCTGGGCTGGCCAGCTCGTCGCCGATCTCGCGGGGATCCTCGCCATCGACGGGATCCGGGCGCGCCTGCGCTTTAGCCAGGCGATCGGCGGGGTCACGCCGCTGGTGGTCTTGCCGCGGCCGGAGGCGAAGCTCGAGCTGCCGGCGATGCGCCACCCGCTGCTCGAACTCGGCGGGGTCGACGTTGTCGCCAACGACATGCGCCTCGGCGTCGGCGCGGCCCTGATCATCTCTGGCCCCAACGCCGGCGGCAAGACGGTCGCGCTCAAGACGGTGGGCCTCTGCGTGCTCCTGGCCCAGGCAGGGATCCGCCTGCCGACCGGTGCACGGGCGACGCTGCCGCTCTTTCGCGAGGTGATCACCGACGTCGGTGATGACCAGTCGATCTTCGCCAACCTCAGCACCTTCTCGGCCCACATCGCCCACGTCCGTGAGGCGATCGACGCGGCCAACAAGGACGGCGCGGGCACGCTCGTGCTCCTCGACGAGATCGCGGTCGGTACGGCCCCGGAGCAGGGGACGGCGCTGGCGGAGTCGATCCTCCGGCACTTGGGCGAGGCCGGCGCGACTTCGGTGATCACGACCCACTACGAGCGGCTCAAGGAGCTGGCCGGGGAGGCGCCGGAGCGCTTCATGAACGCGGCGGTCGGCTTTGACATCGAGCGGATGGCGCCGACCTTCCGCCTGACGCTGGGGATCCCAGGGCCCTCCAGCGCCTTCGCCGTGGCCCGTCGTCTCGGGCTCCAGGAGGAGCTGCTCACGGACGCCGAGGCGCGGGTCTCGTCGAGCCGGCGCTCCTTAGAGGAGCTGCTCCTCCAGGTGAACGCCGAGCGCGAGACGCTGAGCGCGATGCGGGAGGAGATCGAGGCCGCGCGCGAGGAGACGCTGGAGCGCCTGGCGAACGCTCGCAAGCGCGAGGCTGCGGCGCTCTCTCAGGCTCGCTCGCGCAAGCAGAAGGCCTACGTCGAGGCGGCGGTCGAGCTCCGATCACTGCGCGACGAGGTCGGGCGTCTGCGCAAGCGGCTGCGCGAGCGGGATGATCCCGAGGCTGTGGTCGACGGACGCCGGGCCGAGCGAGAGCTGCGGGAGCGCCTGCACGAACAGCACGAGCCGCCCAAGCCGGCCCCCGGAGCGCCGCCGCGGGAGCTCGCGGTCGGTGATCCGGTGCACGTCGTCACCCTCGACCGGCCCGGTGAGATCGCGGCGATCACCGGCAGCAAGTTTGTCGTCCAGGTCGGCGCGATTCGGACGACGGTGCGTCGTCGGGATCTTCGCCCGGTCGGTGCTGAGGTGATCGCGGCCAAGCGCAAGGTCCAGCGCCAGGCGGCGAAGCCGATCCGCTCCTGGGCAGCCTCGACGGCGGCGGCCCACTTCGGCGACGACGCCAAGCCGGTCGAGCGCTCGCTCGACAACACCGTGGATCTTCGAGGGACGCGGGCCGAGGAGGCCGAGCGTGATCTCGACCGTTTCCTCGATCGGGCCCTCCTCGCCGATCAGGAGATCGTCGTGATCCTTCATGGGCACGGATCCGGCGCGCTGCGTAAGGTCGTCGACGAGCACCTGACACGGGTCGGCTACGTCCGGCGCAAGCGGAAGGGGATGCCCGCGGAGGGCGGCGCCTCGGTGACGATCGCCTGGCTGGATCCCTAAGCGGCCATCCGAACCTCATCCCGCGCTGCGGCCCTTCGAGGCGCTGAACCGCGATCACGCCACTCCCGGCGTCGTGATAGATGCTGCGGGCGGGCTCGGAGATGATCTTCGCCACCTTGACCTGAAAGGTCCGCTGCGCTCTTCGCGACGAGGTTGGCCACCCGCTCGTCGCCGATCCTGCGGGGACTCTGGCTATCGACGGGATCCCTGGGCAGCCTCGGGGGAGAGTCGGGGAGATCGCGGTCGTGAGGGACGCCCGACCGGATCGAGGGGCGTGGGCGAGGGTCGAGGGGCGAGGGGCGTGAGGTTGAGGGGCGTTCAACTGGGTCATGGGGGCAAAAGGGGCACGCTCGACGGGGTCGACCGGGCGGCGGCCCGCTCGGGTATCGTCGCCGACGTGGGGCGCACTCTCAGAGGTGGTCGGCGGCTCGGGCTCACGTCTGGGCAGGGCGTGGGGGCAGGGCGAGAGCGAGAGGAGGGGCAGAGATCCGAGCGTCACCGGGTGCGGGAGTGCGGAGTTGGCCTGGGACGCACTGGTTGCGGGCGTGTCGGCTCCATGCGTGTCGGCCCCGGGCGTGCGCTCCGGGTCGGCCTCGCGCTCGCGCTTTTGGGGGCGCCTGGGAGCGCGGGGGCCAACCCTGACGTTGGCGAGCAGCGCTCGCTCCTCCGCGATCTCGACCACCCTACGACCGTGATCGCCGGCGAGGCCGACGGCGCGGCGACGGTGATGAACCCGGCCAACCTCGGCTTCCTCCGCGGCCTCAGCGGAGTGCTCGAGGGATCGATGGCGAGCTTCGGCTCGGGGCGTCGCGGTTCGGGGGTTGGCGCCTTCCTCGGGATCCCGCTCGGCCTCAAGGCGCTCGGGCTCGGCAACCTGGCGGCGCTCGGTGTCGGCTACCAGGCGCTCTTTCCTCGGCAGCTCGACGTCTTCAACCTGCAGCCCGGGTATGGCCTGGGCGACGCTCGCTTTCACAAGGTGACCTTCGCCCTCGGGGTGCCGCTCGTCCGCTGGGTCCCGGGGCTGAGCTTCGGTCTCGGCTACTCGCGGCTCCTCTCGCGCTCGAACCCGCAGGCCGCCAGCGTTGACCAGCTCGATCTGTCGATCCTCTACCGCGCGCACGAGCGGATCGCGCTCGGCCTGGTCGCCCGCGGCGTCAACATGCCGGCGCTCGAGGGCGGTGATCCCTGGGACGTACACCCTGTGGAGCTGGATCCTGAGATCGCGCTCCGTCCATTCGGGGTCGCCAACCTCGAGGTCGCCGCGGGCGGACGGATGATCCCGCTGCGACACAGCGGCGCGCGAGCCTGGGCGGCGCCGTGGCAGCCGCGGGCGCGGGCGCGCTTCGCCGTCGGTCCGGTCGGGTTCTTCTCGGAGGTCGAGCTCCTGCGCTACGGGGTCCAGGGCTCCGGCGGCTCCGTCGACTACGAGCGGGGCGTCCGCTGGCTCAGCGGTCTTTCGCTGGATCTTCGCCATGTCGGGATCGCGGGCGGTCCGGTCGGCGGTCGCGGGTCGGTCGACGGCGGCGCCGCGCGGCTTCGCCTCTCGCTCGAGCGCTACGATGACGTGGCGGCGCTTCGACCCCGTGAGATCCTCCGGCTCCGCCTGAAGGACTACCGCGGCGACCGCAAAATGCTCGAGCTGGTCGAGCTCTTGGAGGCCCAGTCGAGCGACGCTGTGGTCCTCGTCGAGACCCGCGGGATGGGCTACGGCTGGGCCCAGACCGAGGAGGTCCGCGAGGCGCTGGAGCGCTTGCGGGCGCGCGGCGGCAAGGTGGTCGCCTTCCTCGAGGGGGGCTCGATCGGAACCTACTACCTGGCGAGCGTCGCGGATCGGATCGTCGCCCACCCCCACTCACGCTTGGCGCTCGTCGGGATTGGCGCCGAGGTCTTCTACTACGGCGAGCTGCTCGCGAAGCTCGGGGCGCGGGGCGAGTTCCTCAGGATCGCCGAGTACAAGGCGAGGCCCGAGACCTACGAGCGCCGCGGGGCGACCCCGCCGGTCGCCGCCCAGCGCCAGCGCTCGTACCAGGACCTCTACGAGACGGTGCTCGGGTCGATCGCCGCGGGTCGTCAGAGCAGCGTCCGGGGCGTCAGCGCGTGGGTCGACGCTGCGCCGCTCGCCCCAGCGGAGGCGCGCACCCGCGGCTTGGTCGACGCGCTCGCCTACGCCGACGAGGTCGACGCAGAGCTCGAGGCGTGGCTCGGCCGACCGGTCTCGATCCGCGCGGCCAAGCGGCGACCGGAGCATGACGCCGCTCTCGGGCGGGGCCCGGAGATCGCGGTGGTCCACGTCGACGGGGTCCTGCGCCGGGGGCAGAGCTTCAAGGTGCCGCTGGTCGGCCAGAGGATCGCCGGCTCCGAGACCCTGACCCAGGCGATCGACAAGCTGCGCAAGGACCCCCGGATCCGCGCGGTCATCGTCCGGATCGACAGTATCGGTGGATCGGTCGCGGCCGCTGCGGCGATCACTCGCGCGCTCGAGCGGACCGCCGAGGTCAAGCCGGTGATCGTCTCCTTCGGCAACGTCGCGGCGAGCGGCGGCTACTACGTGGCGACCGCAGGCTCGGTGATCTTCACCGACTCCCTGACCTCGACCGGGAGCATCGGCGTCTTCCGGGCCAAGGTCGACCTCTCGGGGGTCTTCGCCAAGCTCGGCGTCGGCGTCGACCGGATCACCTTCGGCGCGGCGGCGGGGATCGGCTCCTGGACCAAGCCCTACAACGACGCCGAGCGGGCTGCAGCGCTGGCGGGGATCGAGGGGAGCTACGCGCTCTTCCGCGACCGGGTCGGCGCCGCTCGAGGGCTCGCCCCAGACGCGGTCGACGCGATCGCCCGCGGTCGGATCTGGCGCGGCGTGCGGGCGCTGAAGATCGGCCTCGCCGACCATGACGGCGGCCTCTACGACGCGATCACCCACGCTCGCGGTCTCCTGGGGCGGAGCGGCGTGCGGGCTGCGGTGGTCCATGTCCCGGCGAAGCCCGGCGTCCGGGCTCAGCTCGCGGCGGCGGGCAGCGTGCGCTCGCCCTTCTCCGCGCTCCTCGGGGTCGACGGCGGTGTCTTGGGCGATGCTGAGCTTGTTCTCCTCGGGCCCTGGATGCCGGTGCTCAGGCGGTTGCCGATCAATCTCTGGCTCGACCCCGGCGAGGGGGAGCTGGCGATGATGTCGGAGCTCTACGTGGAATCGATCTGAGCGGCGCCCGGTCGTGCTCTCAGGCCTTGAGCCCATCACCTCCGATTCTCTGGTCGCTCAACGGAGTGGCCGAACCGGCAAGGCTCCGAGCTGCGCACGAAACGCGGACACTCCGGTCCAGATCGTGACTGCATTGGAGCGCCTGTCATCCGAGCAGGCCGCGGTGAGAGTTCGCTTGCGTACGATTCATCAGTCCTCACTCGAAGAGGTTTTTGTGCCAGGTATTCAGGCGAAGAGGTCTTCATCTTCCCACGGCTCTGTCATCGCGCTGCGGGCCGTGAAAGAGCTCTGCTCTTTCCCACAGGGCTGGTGTAGTCTCGCTGTGGAGCGAGAAATGTCGGTCACGCGGGTGCAGGAGTGGGTACTGATCGGTTGCGGTCTGATCGCTCATGCCGACGAGATTATCGACATCGGCGAGTGGGACGAGATGCTGCGGCTCCTTGCAGAGGTCGTCAGCGGCGATGACGCGGATGTCTGGAAGACGCTGCTCGCCGATCAGGACGCGGTCGAGGAGCGCTTCGCCAGCCTGAGCCCGCCGGCCGAGGAGCATCACGAGGAGATCCTTCGTCGCTGCTGGTCGATGGCCTTGGTCGACGGCGGCGACTCGGAGATCGAGACGACCGTCTACGAGCGGGTCGCCCGGGCCGTCGGCGCGGACGATGCCCAGGCGACGCAGTGGCGCGAGAGCTGGACCAAGCAGGCGCTGCACCGGGCGGAGCTGACGGCGGGGCTCGCGGCCGCCTTCGCCAACCTCGACGGTGAGCTCGGCTTTAGCGAGGCCATCCACTTCGACAACCTCCTGGAGCGCCTGCCGCTGCCGATGGGCCGGCGCCTTGAGCTCTCCAACCTCCTCCACAAGCCGCCGAAGCTCGATCCGCTGGCGAGCGCCCTCGCCAGGCTGACGAGCGATCAGCGGGTGCAGGTGCTCCATCAGCTCGTCCCGTTGGTCAACGCCAGCGAGCGGGGCGGCCGGGAGCAGCGGGCGCTCTACGAGCTGGCGGAGAAGGTCGACGTGCCGCAGGCGACGATCGAAGCGCTCCTCGGCGGTCATTTGGCGTAGCAGCGGCGGCCAGGGTGGATCTTGGCGCGCGGGTCGGTCGCTGTCGACGCGGGCGAACGAGGCGGTCGGGGGGGTCGTCAGGTAGCAGCGCGGGCCGGCGTGGACCTTTGGGTCAGGTCGAAAGCGCAGGATCGTTCGGTGTCGATCCTGCGGGCGACGGATGAGGCGGTCGCGGGTCGTCCGGCCTCGCTGCGCGGAGCGCCGACCTTGACGTCTGGCGCATCAGCGCTCGCGCAGGTCAGGGACAGGCGGGCGGGACGTCGCGCTTGAAGGCGCGGCCGCTGGAGAAGGTCATCAGGTGCTGGAGTCCGGCGTAGGGGCCGTAGGCGTGGAGGTTCGCGCCGTTGATCAGGGTCGCGCCGGCCGGCTGGGGGCAGCCGTCGAGGCAGGTCCAGTTGCCGCCCTCGTAGACGATCGGCCCCGGCACCGGGGGATCGGCGATCCAGAAGACCTGGTCGTGGAGGACCTCGCCGAGGCCCTCGGGGTCGACGCCCTCTTCGGGGGCGAGGTAGGCGATGAAGCGGTCGCGGACGATCACGGTCGCCTCGTTCGCGCCCTCCGGGACGGCGATGAGCTCCGCCTCGCCGCGCCACTCTCCGGCGAGGAAGTCGCCCTCGATGCTCTGACGGGTGAAGGAGCGGCCGACGTAGGGCTCCGCCTCGACGATCCCCTCGGGGGCCGCGAGGGCGAGGTAGCTGCCCTGCAGCGAGTAGCCGAGCCGGAGGCGGAAGGGCGCGGCGAAGGTCTCGTTGATGAAAGGCTCGGTGTCGAAGGGGAGCTGTCTCTCCCAGGTGTCGACGTGGAGGACGAGCTGGCTGTTCTCGACCCAGACGACGCCGGTCGCGAGGGTCTCTTTTTGACAGGCATCGCTGGTCTCGCGCCAGGTGAAGCCGCCGAGATCGTCGATCAGCAGCTCCGAGTTCCAGGGGGCGTTCTCGTCCCACTGCAGGCTCCAGGAGCCGACGAGATCGAGCTCTTGTACGCCGAAGTCCTCGTCGCCGAACTCGCCGGGCGGCGGGAAGAGCTCTTCGCCGCCGGTGTCGGTGCCGGTGCCGGTGCCGGTGCCGGTGTCGGTGTCGGTGTCGGTGTCGGTGTCGGTGTCGGTGTCGGTGTCGGTGCCGGTGTCGGTGCCGGTGCCAGTGTCGGTGTCGGTGCCGGTGCTCGTGTCGGTGTTGGTGCCGGTGCTCGTGTCGGTCGTCACCTCGGTGTCGGCGCCGGTGCTCGTGTCGGTCGTCGTCGTCTCGCCGGTCGGGTCGGTGGTCGGCGGCGAGGTCGTCACCGGGTCGGTCGTCGTGCTCGTCGGCGGCGAGGTGGTCGAGGGCGAGGTGGTCGAGGGCGAGGTGGTCGAGGGCGAGGTGGTCGAGATCGTCGTCGAGGTGGTGGTGTCGCAGTCCGTATCGCAGCCGCTGGTCGCCGAGCCCTCGACGATCGGGTCGCCGCCACAGCTGAGGGCGAGGATCGCGGGGAGTGAGAGGAGGGGGGCGAGGCGGCGGAGCTGGGCGCGGGCTGGGATCGGTAGTCGCATACGAATTCTCCAGGCCTGAGCGGGCGCAGGATTGACTCTTCGTTGGCCGTGGGGCCGATCAAGTCGGACTACGAGAGCGTGACGCCGGGCTCGCGCGAGGCGCAAGGGCTCTGCGCGTGCGCTCTCGCTCGGGCGCTACTTCGCCGTCTGCGCAGACTTTGGGAAGGGCCCGAAGCTGACCAGCGAGTCGATCGAGACCTCCTCGATCGTCGCGAAGGTGCGCAGGCGATCGAGATCGACACGGCCGCGGTCGCCGAGGACGCTGATCACCAGCGGCGCGTCGGCAAAGCTCCCTGCGAAGTCCCGCAGGGCCGCGAGGTCGAGGTCTGAGATCGCGCGGAGCAGGGCCGGCCGGGGATCACCCTCGTCCCCCCGCTCATCCCAGCGGTAGATCGCCCACGGCCGTGAGCGCGGCTGGATGTAGTCGGTCCGGTAGTCCTCGGTCAGCGAGGTCTTGCTGGCGGCGAAGCGCTCCTCGGAGACGGGCGTCGATCGCAGGAGATCGAGCATCAGGCCGAGGGCGTCGACCGCCTTGTCGGCTTGGGTCCCGAGCACCCCCTCGAGGGCGGCCGCGTCCCGGGGGCGGGGGCCGCCGTTGTAGTGGGCGTAGGCCCGATAGGCGAGCCCGCGAGCCTCGCGGAGCTCCTGGAAGATAAGCCCGCTCATGTCGCCGCCGAGGACCTGGGTGTAGAGCGCGGCGTGGGCCCGCTTGTCGTCGGTCAGCGGCGGCTGCGGGCTGAGGAGCTGGATCTTCGCCTGGGCCATCTCCTTGTGGGCGAAGTAGAGCGTCGGCGCCTTGACCTCGCGAAAGGTGAGCGGCTTGCGAGGCGGGATCGGGCGATGCTTCGCGCCGATCGAGGCGACGCTGGCGATCGCCTCTGCGGTGCGGGGGCCGTAGTAGAGGGTGGTGTGCTCGAGGTTCGCCAGCTCGCGGAGCTCCCGGGCGAAGCGCTGGCCCTTGGCCTTGCGCAGCGTCTTGTTGCTCGGTCGCGCGAGGTAGGGGCTCTGGGCGCCGCGCTTGGCGTAGGCCGCGAGGGCGGAGTCGAGGAAGTCCGGGTTTTCGAGGGCGTCCTTGCGCTGGCTGATGCTGTTGTCGACCAGCGAGGTGACGGTCTGCTCGGTGAAGCTCGGCGTCCGCAGCCACGCTTCGACCAGCTTGACGCTGGCCTCGAGGTTGCGGTCGATCCCTTGGATCGTCAGGGTCGTCCGCTCATCGTCGCAGGAGGTGCTGACGGTGGTGCCGAGCTGGAAGAGCTTGCGCTGGAGGGCGGCCGCGTCGAGATCGCCAGAGCCCGAGAGCTCGAGGAGCTCGAGGGCGTGGCAGAGGAGCGGACGCTGGCGGGTGCCGACCTCAAAGCGATAGCTCAGGGAGAAGAGATCGTTTTGCGGGTTCTTCGCGGCGATGAGCGGCCCCGCCGGCATCTTGCCGTGGGTGTAGTGCTCGCCCTCGCGGAGCCAGAGCGGCTCGATCGGATCGACCGCCTGGCTGAGCAGGTCCTTGGCGAAGTCGCTGCTGCGGCTCGGGTCGAGGGGGACCGGCGTGATCTTCGGCTTTGGGATCTCGGGCGGAGCGTGCTCGCCGTGGCGCCGATAGACGACGACCCGGTCATCGCCGAGGTAGGCCTTGGCAACCCGGATCACGTCCGCCTTGGTCACCGCCCGCAGGCGTTCGGTGTGGGCGACCGCGTCGGCCCAGGGGGTCCGGAGGATGTAGGACTCCATCATCGTCCAGACCCGGCCGCTGTTGGACTCGATCCGGCGCTTGTCGTCGATCTCGGCGTGGAGAACGATCGCCGCGAGATCATCGTCGCTGAACTCGCCGCTCTTCAGCTTGCTGACGACGCCTTGGAGGAGCGCCTCGACCTCCTCGAGCGGCTGGCCGTCGCGGGCCGTCGCGGTCATGCCCCAGTAGCCGGCCTCGCCGAGGTTCTCGCTGAGCGAGGCGGCCTGCGGGACCTTCTGGGTGAGGACCAGATCGACGTTGAGGAGGCCGCTGGCGGCGTTGTCGACGAGCATGTCGAGCACCTCGAGCGCGTAGAGATCCTCGTGGTTGGCGTCGACGGTCTGCCAGCTGACCCAGACAGTCTGCTCGCCCTCGGCGACGACCTCCTCGAAGACTCGGCCCGCAAGCGGCGGCAGCTCGGCCTTCTCGGGAGGGGCGAGGTGATGCGGCTCCCAGCCGCCGAACTTCGCCTCGAGCACGGGCAGGGCCTGCTCCGGATCGATGTCACCGGCGAGGATGATGGCGATGTTGTTGGGCGCGTACCACCGCTGGAAGTACGCCTGCATGTCGTTGTAGGCCGGCGTCTTGAGGTGATCAACGACGCCGATCGTCGGCTGCGTGCCGTAGGGGTGGGAGGGGAAGAGGAGCCGCCGCGTCGCCTCCCAGACCCGCTCCTCCGGCGAGTCGAGGGACATGTTCTTCTCCTCGTAGACCGCCTCGAGCTCAGGGTAGAAGAGGCGGAAGACCGGGTGTTGAAAGCGGTCGGCCTCGAGCGTCGCCCACTGCTCTAGACGGTTGCGGGGGACGCTGGAGATGTAGACCGTCTCTTCGTCGCTGGTGAAGGCGTTGACGCCGGTGATCCCGAGGCTGGCGTAGACCCGATCGAGCTCGTTGGGGATCGCCGTCGTGGCGGTCGCCTGGGTCTCGGCGTCGATCTTGGCGAGGATCGCCGAGCGATCCTCAGGCTTGGCCTCGCGCAGCTCGGCGTAGAGCCTGGCGATCCTGTCGATGTGCTCGCGCTCCGCCGCGAAGTCGAGGGTCCCGAGCTGCTGGGTCCCCTTGAAGAGCATGTGCTCCAGGTAGTGGGCGAGGCCGGTCGAGGCGGCGGGATCGTTGCGGCTGCCGGTGCGGACGGCGACCCAGGCGTTGAAGCTCGGCTCCTGCCGGTCGGTGCTGATGTAGACGGTCATCCCGTTGCTCAGCCGATGGATCGTCACCGCCATCGGATCGCCGGGCAGGGGCGTCGTCTGGGGGTCGGGCAGATCGGAGTTGGCGAGGATCGTCGCCGGGTCGGCGGGCATCTCTCCGGGGGGGGGCGTGGGGTTCTCGGTGGGCACAGTGGTTTTGCCCTTGGGGGTGCATGCGGGGCTGAGAGCGAGGACCGTAGCGAGGGCTGCGAGGGCTGAGAGTGGGAGTGTGGGCTTCATCGGTCTAGTCGTCGAAGTCGATCTGCGCCTGCATCAAGAGGCTGGCGCGATCTTGGGGGAGGAAGACGAGCGAGAGGGGGAGGCGAGCGGCGGCCTTGGAGAGCGCCAGAGGCAGGGCGTCCTTGGCCTCACGCTTGGCGCTGAGCTTCGCCCGGCGCTTGCCTGCGGGCTTGCCAAGGGCTGTGAGGATGAGGTCGAGCAGGCGGAGCTTTTGCGGGATGATCCGCAGACCTATCGGCGCGAGGCGGGGCATCCGCCCGTTCTCGCGGAGGTAGGCGATAGCCTCGTGGAGGCCGCCGTAGGCGTCGATGAGGCCGAGCGCCAGGGCGTCTTCGCCGGAGTAGACGTGGCCGCGGCCGAGCTCGTGGACCCGCTCGGGGGTCATCCCTCGGCCCTCGGCGACGCGCTCGCGGAAGAGGTCGTAGATCCGGGTCATCGACGCCACTAGCCGCGCCCGCTGCTCGGCGCTGAGCGGGCGGTAGAAGCCGTTGATGTCGGCGTTCTTGCCCCGGGTGATCGTCGTCTCGTCGATCCCGAGCTTGGCTAGGAGGCCGGAGATGTCGAAGTGGAGCGAGACGACGCCGATCGAGCCGGTGATCGTCGTCGGCTGGGCGAAGATCTGGGGGGCGCCCATCGCCACGTAGTAGCCGCCCGAGGCGGCGACGTCGGACATCGACACGACGATCGGCGGGTAGTGGCGCGGGTCTTTTGTGTGGGCCGCGTGCGTCCGCTCGACCTCGCGCCAGATGATGTCCGAGGCGAGGGCCGAGCCGCCGGGGGAGTTGACCCGGAGGACGACACCGACGCAGGCCGGATCGTCGCGCAGGTCCCGGAGGTCGCGGGCTACCGTGTCGCCGCCGGCGAAGCTGATCCCGAGGAAGGGGATCCGCATGCTGGCGCCGTCTCGTATCGTCCCCTCGACCAGGACGACCGCGATGTAGGGCTGCGTCGACCAGGTCGGCTGGGCCGGCGCGGTGTCTTCGAAGGAGCGGAGCTCGACCTTGGCGCCGACCGCCTTGGAGACCGAGGTGATGACCTCGTCGCGGTAGATGATCTCGTCGACGAGGCGGCTTGTGGCGGCCTGGTCGGGCCCGAGGGGCGCGCCGTCGATCAGGGTCTTGACCTCGGCGAGGCCGAGCCCGCGCGCCTGGGCGATGTCGCGGACGATCTGCTCCAACGTGTCGTCCATGAAGGCCGCGCGCTGCTCCTTGTCGGCCTTGGAGGGGCCGCGCTGGGTGAAGCGCTCGTGGGCCGACTTGTACTCGTCGATGTGCATGCCCTCGACGGCGACGCCGAGGCGATCGAGCGCCGCCTTGTAGTAGAGCGAGCGGGCCTTGAGCCCGGTGATCCCGAGCTCGCCAGCGTGGTGGAGGTAGACGTGCTCGGCGGCCGAGGCGACGTAGTACTCCTTGAGCGACGCGCTCTCGAGGTAGGCGAAGACATGGCCGCCGGCGTCGCGGATCCGGACGAGCGCCCCGCGCAATTCCTGGAGGCTCGCCCAGCCGAGGTCGACCCCGTCGGGCTCGATGACGAGGATGGTCCGCTTGCCCGCCTCCTCGGCCCGGCGCAGGCGCGCTAGGAGGTCGACCAGCTCACGTTCGCCGCGGATGGACTTCAGGCGGATCCGCTCGGCGTCGACCTGCCGCGGCCAGTAGACCCGGCCCTGGTTGTCGGACGAGAGGCGGGCGCTAAAGCCGACGCCGTCGAGCCCTTCGGAGACCCCGGCGTGGACGCCCGAGCGGACGCGGATGAGGTCCCAGGCGATGCCGATGCCGACCGAGCCGCGCAGGGCCTTGTCGGAGCGGACCAGCTCCTTGGTCTGCTCGTCGAGGACGGCGGTGGCGACCTGCTCGAGCTCGCCGAGGAGCTCGACGCCCTGCCAGCGCAGGGCGAGGCGCCCGCGGGGGAAGATCCCGAGGGTGCTCAGGCTGCCGAGCGGGCCGTCCATCGTGTCGCTGGTGAAGCGCGCCCGGACACCGCCGGCGAGCTCGACCATGCGGGTGCCGAGCGGGCGGAGGGCGACCTCGCCGGTGACCCCGAGCTCTGGCGGGAGGCCGGGGCCGAGGAGGTCGACCGGGCCGAAGCGGGCGGCGGCGCCGAGGGACGCGTAGTTGCGCAGGCGGATCAGGAGGCCGAGGTCGAGGTCCGGCCGGCGTAGCCACTCGCTGCCGGCCCGGATCCCGTGGACGGCGACGCCGAGGGCCGCGATCTTGGCATCGCCGGCGCTCGCGGCCCACGAGATCTTGGTCAGATCGGGGTTTTGCGCCTCGTCAAAGTCGTAGACCCCGGCGAAGCGCGGGCGGATCGCTTGGACCCCAAAGCCGGTCGCGAAGCCGAGGCCGAGGTTCAGGCTGAAGAAGCCGCCGAGCCCGCTGCCGCGGGTGTAGGGGCTGACCGAGCGGTAGCCGAGGAGGACGAGATCGAGCCCCTTCGCCGCCTGGAGGAGCGCCGGGTTGAGCTCGATGCTGCTGGCGTCTCCCTCCCCGGAGTAGTCGCTGTAGGGCCGGTCGACGCCAGCGCTCGCGGGGCGATCGATCGCGACGGGGGCTTGGGCGCTGGCGACCTGCGGCCCGCCTGCGAGGGCGAGCCCGAGGGCGCCTGCGAGGGGGGCGCGGCGGCGGCTCATTGGAGCTTGTCCTCGGTGATCGTCTCGACGATCGCGAGGATCCGGCGGACCTCGAGCAGGCGCAGGCTCTCGTCCCAGGGCACGGTCGTCCCCTGCTCCTTGGCGAAGAGGACCTGGGCGCCGAGGGGGATGCCGCTGACGTTGACGCCGAGATCGGCCGAGGTCTCATCGTCGTCGTCGCGCTCGCCCTGCGGTGTGCCGCCCTTGGGCATCGACCGTGCGACCTCGATGACCTCGCCGAGGAGGGCCTCACTGTGATCTTCCTTGGCCCCGGCGGGGAGGAAGAGCCCAGACTCGGATCGGTCGGGGCCGCGGATCAGACGGATCAAGACCCGCGGTCCGAGGGGTTGGATGTGTCGCGAGACCCTTGGCGGGCTGACGATAAGCGGCGTCTCACGGACGGGTCCGTCGTCGCTGCTGTTGTCGTCAGGATCGGAGTCGTGGGGCGTGTTCGCCGACATTGCCCGGAATCTACCGCACTCTCGCGGCGGCGCGCGCCCCCGGGCTCAGGTGAGGCCGAGCCGGCGGCGGAGGATCCACTCACCGCCGAAGGCGACGAGCAGGAGGGTGAGGGCGGCAAAACCATCCCAAAGCGGCACTTCGCGGCGGCTCTCGACCCGATGCTCCGCGCTTGCGCCGGCTGTGGGCGGTCGTAGCTCCAGCGTCGCCGGCATGAGTTCACCGTCACGGGCTCGGAGGGCATCACCGCCGGTCCTGGCGGCGAGGTCCGCGAGCCTCGCCTCGCCCGGGTCCGCGTCGACCTCGGCGAGCTCGCGGTGGGCGGCCTCGATGAGGAGGACCCGGCGAGCGCTGGCGACCGGAGCGTCGGGATCGTCGGCGGGGGGGCGGCGGTGGGCGAGCACCTCGTAGGCCCCCGCCGGGAGCGGTCCTACGCGGCTCGTCTGTCTGCCGAGGTTGTCGGTGACCCAGCTCCCCGAGGCGACGGCGGGGCCGGGCTCGTCGCCGGAGTCGCCGTCAGCATCGGCATCGTGCTCCGCAGCAGCGGCGAAGAGCGGCCGGATCGTCCAATCGACGGCGACCTCCGGCTCTGGCTGATAGCTCGCGGAGAGGGCCGCGGCCCGGAGGTCGAAGGTCTCGCCGGGGGCGACGATCGGGGGGGCGACCTCGACGCTCAGGCGCTGCGCGGTGCCGTCGCGGAGGAGCCAGCGGGTGATCCCGAGCCAGAGCAGATCGTAGGGGCGGGCGCCGTCGAGGAGCGGGAGGTCGGGGGCAAACCCGAGACGCCAGCTCGCGCCGGTGGCGAGGACGATGCTCCGACCCCGACCGGGCTCGGCGACGGCGAGGAGCGGGGCGCCGTCCGGGTGCTGGAGGAGGGTCGTCGCGCCGGGGGCGTCGTTGCGCAGGCGCAGGCGGTTGAAGGAGTCGAACGCCGGCAGCTTGGTCCAGCCGCCTAGGCGGGGGTCGCTGAGCCAGGCGGTGATCGGGTGGCGCAGGCCAGCCGGGGTGATCTGCGGCCGGAAGGGGCTGCGCTCCAGGCCCGCCGGGTTGGCGACGACGACCGGCAGGACCGAGCCCAGGCGGCTGTCCTTGTAGTCGCCGGTGGCGAGGCCGAGGTCGCCGCCGATGACCACGACCGCGCCGCCGTTCTCGACATAGCGGGCGATGTCGCCGAGGTAGCGGCCGACCTGGTGGGAGAGGGCGTCGAAGTTGTGGAGGACGACCAGGTCGAAGGTGCCCAGCTCCTCGGCGAAGAGCTGGTCGGTCGGGAATGCGATCAGGCTGAGCGGGGCGCTGGGGTCCTCGCGGTCGCTGTCGTCGGCGCCGCGGAGGATGTAGTAGGACAGGAGCTCGACGTTGGGATCACGGCCGAGCAGGGTCCGCAACGCGCGGACGTCCCAGTCCGGGCGTCCGGCGACGTGGAGGACCCGGACCTTGTCGCGGAGCACCTTGACGACGGTCGACCAGCGATTGTTAGCGAGGGTCGCCTCTCCCTCTAGGGGGGCAATCGCTATCGTGTAGACGAAGTGGCCGATCCGATCGGGCTTGACCTCAAAGCGGAGCCTGAGCGGCACGCCGTCGGCCGGCGCGGGGCTGGTCGTCTCGCCGATCACCTGGCCGTCGCGCTCTAGGCGGATCGCGACAGTCGTTCCCTCGTAGCCGTGGGCGACGATCTCCGCGTCGATCTCGCTGATGTTCTCGACGAAGGCGAACTCGCCGGTGTTGGCCCTGCGGACCGCGAGATCGCGGATCATCGGCGCGCCGGCGGAGACCGTGGTGATCGGCACGCCGAGGGCCTCGGCGGCGCTGATGAGCGGGGCCTCGGCGGCCGGGTCGGAGACGACGAGGCCGTCGGAGAGCACCACGACCGCCGCCAGCGGCCGCCCCTCACCGGCCTCGGCGGCGCGACCGATCTCGACGAGCGCGCCGGTGAGATCGGAGTCACCACCGTCCAGGGCGAGCTCGAGGGTCTCGGCTTCGGCGCGGGTGAGGGGCGCTTGCTCCCGCGCGAAGCTGCGAACGTCGACGCTCAGGCCGGCGTCTCGCCAGCGCTTGCGGGCGTCGGCGCTGGCGCTCCAGAGCCCGCGGATGCGCTCGATCCGGGCGAGCCCGCCGGGCTCGGCCCCTTCCCCTCCCTCATCGTCGGCGTCGACGAGGGCCATGCTCGCCGAGCGGTCGACGAGGACGACCACCTGCGGTCCGGTCGGCGAGACCCGCTCCTCGACGATCGTTAGCTCGGCGACCACAAGGCCGAGGGTCGTGATCGCGAGGAGGCGGAGGGCGAAGAGCCCGAGGCGGGCGCGCAAGCGCAGGGGGAGCGCCGGCCTGCGCAGCTCCTGGAGGGCGTCGACGAGGGCGACGATCGACGCGCAGGCGAGCAAGATGAGGACCCAGTCCTCCGGGACATGTCCGGCGATCAGCCGCCAACGATCGATCATCGCCGTCTCTTGCTCATCAGGAGGGTCTCGACGTGGGCCCTGTCGGACTTGTAGTCGGTGCAGGTCGCGTAGAGGAGGATGTTGACGGCGAAGCGGGTCGCCTCCTCGCGCTGCTTCGGGCCGCCGGGGACGCAGGGATAGGTCGGCAGGAGGTTCTCGCCGCGAGCGAGCGCTCCGCCGAGATCATTGCGCAGCAGGAGCACCTTGAGCCGGCCCTCGTCTTCGATCCCGAGGGCGGTGTCGCTGGCGGCGGTCCTGCCGAGCGGCGCGTCGACCAGGTAGAAGGAGCGGTAGAGGACGTGCTCAGGGGAGACCGGGGCGATGAGCGAGCCCGGAGCGATCCGCCCGAGGAGCGCCCGTGCGTCGCGCTCAAAGCCACGGTCGGTGCCGCCGTCGGCGGCGTCGAAGACCAGCATCCCGCCGAGGCCGAGGAAGCGGGCCAGGCGGGCCTCGGCGATCTCGCCCAGGTTCGGCAGTCCGCCCTCGCCGGCGATGTAGAGGAAGGGCGTGCCAAAGAGCGCGGCTGAGGTCGCGGTCACCGTCGAGGGCTCGCGCAGGGGCTCCAGGCGGGTGCGCATCCTGGCCTCGAGGGCGAGCTCGCGCATCGCCCCGGGGCGCGGGTTCCAGTCGCCGGGGTATTCGAGCTGGGGGAGATCGACCTCGAGGAGGACCTCGGGCTCGAGCGGTGCGCTGAGCTGGCTCGGGGGATAGCTCGGAGGTTGGCTCGGGGCTTGGGCCGCGGCTCGGCTCGGCCTCGTGAGCACTCCAGGCGCGAGGCTCAGCGCCGCAGCGCCGCCAAGGAAGGATCGTCGCCTGGTACGCCTCATAGCCCGGTCGGCGGCCATCCTAGCAGGCAACGGTCGAAGTCCCACGCGCTCTCGCCGGTCGTCGACGGTGAGCGGCACCGGCAATGCCGGGCTGTGCGAAGGCAGACCAAGCGGAGGTGCGCTGCGGAGCGCTCGGGCAGCGGCGGCTCACACTGTGGTCTGCGGGTAGGAGTGGCCGAGGCCTGCACGGACCTCGAGCGGTCTGTGGGCCCCTGAGGTCGCGGCAGGGGGGGGGGCGCTAAGTGCGCAATGTGCTGACGTCGGACGTCGGGGCTCCGTTTTCGTCAGAGTTTTGGTGATCCGACGGCGGCGCCGTATCACCCAGCCATCGCCTCGGCGATCCTTAGCTTGCCTTAGACCCGGGCGCGCACGCGCTCTCACCCTTCTTGCTCCGATGCTCTCGCCGGAGGCCCGCCATGGGCCTCCGGCGTTCATTATGGGGGGCGGCTCGCGGCGCTTGCCAAGGGGCGGAGGGGCTGGCTACGTTGGTTTGTGGTGTGGCGCGCAGGGACGGCGAAGATCATGACGGCTGGACTCGGGATCGGGCTGGCGGTCGCGGTCGCCGGCTGCGACGACGGGCCCGAGGACATCGCCCGTGATCCGCTCGCTGGGGTCGAGGGCTGTGAGGATGGGCTCGACTGGACAGAGGAGGGGAGCATCCTCGAGGGGCGCGTGCTCGAGCGGATCGGCGAGGAGCGGCGCAAGGGCGGACGCTGCGGGGATCGGGTCTACCCGCCGCAGGGGCCGCTACGCGAGAGCCCGAAGCTCCACTGCGCAGCCCGCCTCCACAGCGTCGACATGAGCGTCGACAACTACGTCGGCTTTGTCGCCCCGGACGAGATGGGGGTGGTCGCTCGCCTGGCGAACGTGGGCTACGAATACGCGACGTGGGCGGCGAGCATCGGCGCGGGCTGGACGGAGGCGGACAACGCGGTCGACTCCTGGCTGAGGGACGAGCGCCACTGCTGGAAGCTCTTCGCGGCGGAGATCGAGGAGATCGGGATCGGGGTCGTGATCCTGCCGGAGATCGATCCCGCGACGTTGGCCGCCGATGAGGAGCCGGTGCCGGCGCATAGTACGTACTGGACGCTGCTGGTCGGTACGGAGCTGGACTGAAGGAAGCCGGGGTCGCGGGGGCAGCGGCAAAGATCGAGGGCCCGTCGAGGAGAGGGCTCGCTCTGTCGCCGTCGTGCGCGTTGCCTAGCTGTGAGAGAGCGCGAGGTAGGCGGCCGTGACGGCCAAAAGCGGGAGGATGAACCACATCGGCTTGGCCATCGCGGTCTTGCGCTGGAGGGGGAGGGTGGCGGCGCCGAGGATGAGCCAGATCAGTAGCTTCGGATGGATCCAGCCAGGGAGCATCCCGCCGCTGCTCTTCGCCAGCATGCCGAAGCCGGCGACGAGGATCAGGAGGAGCCCAAACCCGTGGCTCGCCAGCATCAGGCCGCGGGCGCCGTTAGTCTCTTTGGTCCCGCCGTTGAGCGCGTGTCCCGCGAGGCCGCCGAAGGCGAGGAAGAGGAGGGCGATGCCGAGGATGTGGAGGGCCTTGTAGAACTCGTAGGTCATCGTGTTCGCGTCCTCTTGCGGCGAGAAGGGTGCCCCGGAGAGAGCGCGTTGGCAAGCTCTGCGCGCGGGAGCACGGCTCAGGGCCGACGGTCTGTCACCGGGGACGCCCGGCAACACCTGGTCGACAGCACCCACACGTGGCGTCCTCAAAGAGCACGACCGCAGGAGGCCGCGGCCTAAAAGAGCGCCTGCAGGCCCTTGTAGAGGATCACCGTCAGGAGGGCGGTGAAGGGGAGGGTGATGAACCACGAGGCCATGATGTCGCGGAGCACCTTGAGGTCGAGGTGGGCGAAGCCGCGGGCGATGCCTACGCCGATGACGGCGCCGACGAGCGTGTGGGTGGTCGAGATCGGCAGGCCCATCTTGGAGGCGCCGAGGACAGTGGTGGCGGCGCCGAACTGGGCCGCGAAGCCGCGACTCGGGGTCATCTCGGTGATCTTGGAGCCGACCGTGGCGATGACCTTGTGGCCCAAGGCGGCGAGGCCGATGACGATCCCCGCGGCGCCGACGAGCATCACCCAGGCCGGGACATGGGCGGCGCCGACGTCGAGGGTGCCCGAGGCGAGGACGGCGATGATGCTGTTGAGCGGGCCGACGGCGTTGGCGACGTCGTTGGCCCCGTGGGCGAAGGCGACGTAGCAGGCGGTGAGGATCTGGAGGAAGATGAAGACTCGCTCGACCGCCTCGTGCTCCGCCTGCGCGCCTTGGGCGGAGGCGAGGCGCTTGCTAAACGCGAAGTGGGCGGCGAGCGCTGCGAGGGCGCCAGCGCCGAGGGCGAGGGCGAGGGCGCTGGTAAAGGGCAGATCCAGGTGGAGCCCCTTGAGGCCCTTGTAGATCATCGACAGGACCAGGATGGCGATGACGACGAAGACGAAGACCGGCGCGAGGCGGCGGGTCGCCCGGGTCGGCGAGGCGCTCTGATAGATCTGGCGATCGACGATCCGGTAGATGAGCAGCGCCAGGAGGAGCCCGCTTATCGGCGAGACAAACCACGAGCCGACGATCGCCCCCGCCTTGTCGAGGACGACCACGTCGAGGCCGCCGTGGGCGATGCCGAAGCCCCAGACCGCGCCGACGACCGAGTGGGTCGTCGAGACCGGGAGGCCGAGGTGGGTCGCGAGGTGGAGCCAGATCGCCGTCGAGAGCAGCGTCGCCAGCATCCCGTGGACATAGGAGGAGGCGTCGCCGGCGAAGGCGGTGAGGTCGAGAAGGTCGGCGCCGATCGTCTGGGTGACGGAGGAGCCGGCGAGGAAGGCCCCCGCGAACTCGAAGATCGCTGCGGCGACGATCGCCTGCTTGATCGTCATCGCCCGCGAGCCGACGCTCGTCCCCATGGCGTTGGCGACATCGTTGGCGCCGATGTTGAACGCCATGTAAAAGCCGAAGAGGCCGGCGAGGAGCACCACTAGCTCTGGGCTCATAGGGTCCTCCGAGCAGGTCCGACGGCGAGCGCGAGCGCGCCCCTGCCGGTGAGTTGTTTCACCGAGATCCTCCGGGTAGAGGTCGAGGGGGGGCGGCCATCAGGGCACTTCATGCCAGGGCAGCCGCTGAATCGCCGATCGCTGAGTCGCTGTCAACCGCGCGCGTGTGCGCAATCTGCGCTCCGTGAAGCCGCTTCGGGTGGCGATGTGCGCGAGCGCGCCTTTTGCTAGGGTCCATGAAGTGTCGGCTGTACCGTTTCATCGTCTCCTCGGGCTCGTCTCGCTCTGCGCTCTTTTCGCAGTCGGCGGCTGCGGTGAGTGTGTCTTTGAGATTGAAGTCACCGCGGTGATCGTCGACGGCGACGGCGAGCCGATGGCTGGTGTTGAGGTGAGGAGCTGCCTCGGTGAGCGCTGCGCGATCGCCGACGGCGATGATGCCTGCGTCCGCACGGTCACGGATGAAGAGGGTCGCTTCACCCTCGAGGTCCAACAGTGCCGGCCTGAGCCCTTCCAATGCGAGCTGAGGCCGCTGCTCCTCGCGCGCGAGGGCTGCCCTGGGGGGAGCGCCCAGGTCGAGATGGCCGTTGACGAGGAGCAAGTCATCACCTTCCCCTGTGACGCCTGACGGTGGCTGATGACCTGACCTGATAGGCGTCACTCGATCTGTCACAGCGCGCGATCGATCGTCTTCGTCGGCAAACCTCTCGGTCGAGCCGAGCCGAGAGGCACTTTGTCGGAGAGAGCTGACGGGAGCTCGACAGCGACGTCTTGGACCTGCGGGGTCCTCCTGTGCGGTCCCACGCCTCCTCGCCGGAGATTCCCGGCACAGGCTTCCGGACGGCGTTGGGTGGGCGCCGCGGCTGTGATACACGTCCCTGGCCAGATGATGCTCGCCCGTCGACAAGCAAACACTCGGCGGCGCTCGGCGGCGACGCTCAGCCTCTCGATCGCCGCGTCGTTCGCCCTCCTCGCGCCGGCGAACGCGGATGCCCGGAGCGCGCCGGAGATGCTGCCGGTGCCGACCGACGCGTCGGACCAGGTCCCAGGGCCCAGCGAAGGCGACATGGCGGCCGCGACCGCGACGATGGGGAGCGCGGACTTCGAGCTGCCGCCCAACGCCGACGCCCTGCCGCTCGAGTCGATCCTCGAGAGCGCCTACGACAAGTCCCCAGAGATTCAGGTCGCCCGCTCCCGGGTCGCCCTCGGTGATGCCGAGATCGACGGCGAACCCCTCCTCCAGTGGAACCCCGAGGTCTGGATCGGCGTCGGCGTTCGGGCCAACGGCTTCGGCCGCGCCCTCGAGATCCAGGCCCAGCTCGACCAGCGGATCGAGATCTTCGGCGAGCGGCGGATGCGGATCCGGGCGGCGAAGGCCTACAAAGAGCAGCTCGAGCGGGAGCTCGATCGGTCGACGTGGCAGATCTACGCCCAGGTCCACGCGGCCTACAACGGGGCCCTCTTGGCCAAGCAGCGCGCTGAGACCGCGGCGGGGATCGTCGCCTTCTCGGAGCGGATCCTACAGACCGCCGAGAAGCGGGCCGAGGCCGGCGAGATCTCGAACCTGCGGGTCCGGATCGCCCAGGGAGAGCTCGCCCAGGCGCGGCAGCGCAAGCTGGCCGCGGATCTCGACTTCCGGGTCTCCGCCAACCGCCTCTCTGAGGTCGCAGGCTGGCCCAAGGAGCGTCTGCTCGTCCCCATGGGCGAGCTGCGCCTGCCGGAGAAGGTCGGCGATCCCGACGCTTTCTTCGACAAGGCGATGGAGGGTCATCCGATGATCGCCGCTCAGCAGGCGGCGGTGCGGACCGCCGAGGCCCGCGTCGACGCGGCTGAGCGTGACCGCTACCCGGAGCCGATGGTCGGCGCCTTCTTCAGCCGCGAAGCCGAGCCGAACATCATGCCGGTGCCGACGACCGTCGGCTTGGCGACCGTGACGATCCCGATCCCGATCTGGCAGCGCAACCAAAAGGCGCGAGCGCGGGCCAAGGCGGAGCTTGAGGTGGCCCAGGTCGAGCTCGGGACGATCGAGTACCGCTTGGGCCTCCAGATCAAGCGCGCCGTCGAGTCGGTCAACACCGCGGCCGAGCGGGTCCAGACCTACGCTCGCGACGTCGTCCCTCGCTTCGCGGAGAACATGTCGATGCTCGAGCGGGCCTTTGAGCTCGGCGAGGCCGACATCATCGAGGTCTTCGTCGCTCGCTCGCGCTTCCTCTCGATCCAGAGCGAGGCGCTGCAGGCCTACGACAGCTACTACGAGGCGATTCAGGACTTCGAGAGCCTGGTGGGCACCAGCTACACCGACGCGGTCGCGACCTCACCCGCGCCCTAGGAGGTCGCCTGAGCGTGCATTCGCGTGGCGTGGGCGTGCGCTCGCGTGGCGTGCTCGCAGGTCCGCTCGGCACCGCCTAGACGTGTGGCATCGATCCGTAGAGCCGTGTTTCGCCGGAGCCGAGAGGACCGACGACCGCTGTGTGGGCACCGGGCTGCCACCCGAGCCTCCTAGACGAAAATTGCGCACCGACGAGCGCCTCACTTCGCCTGCCTTGGGGATCTTGGAGGGCCAGAGAGCCGAAGGGGGCGTCAGGGTCGGAGAGACCCGAGGGCTCACCTGGTAGGCTCTGCGAATGTCTGCGGATCTCAGCTTCGCCTGCTCATGCGGCGCCGTCACTGGTGTTCTCCGGGGGGTCAACCCGAAGACCGTAAACCGCGTAGTCTGTAGTTGTTCTGGCTGCCAACGCTACGCACGAGCGTTGGGGAGGGGGGACGCTCTCCTCGACCAGTACGACGGCACGGACATCGTCCAAGCCTCGCCGGCGAGCTTCGAGCTGACCACAGGTCACGACCAGGTCGCCTGCCTCCGGCAGACCCGCAAGGGGGCGCTCCGCTGGTACACGCGCTGCTGCGGCACGCCGATCGCCAACACCTTCGATCGGCCTAGTCTTCCTTTTATGGGCCTTTTTGTCGGCACGCTCGAGCACGGAGGGCAGTCACCGAGCAGCGAGGTGATCGGGCCGGTGCTGGCCCGGATCAACGGCTCCTACGAGCCTTCGGTCGCCAAGCGTCTGCGGGCGACCAAAGGGGCCCTCGTGCCGATGCTCTTCCGCTTCTCCTGGATGCTCCTGGGCTGGCGGATCCGCGGCGCGCACAGGCGCTGGCCCCTGGACTGGAAGACGCCGGTCGAGCGCGAGGTTCGGATCACGGGCGCGGTCCCGTGATCGGGTACCCTCGATCGCATGACAACCGCGAGCGAGGGATCGGGTCGGGTCGCAGGAAGAGTTGCGCTGGTCACAGGCGCTGCGAGCGGGCTCGGTCGCGCTGCCGCCCTGATGCTGGCGAAGGAGGGGGCGAAGGTCGCTGTCAGCGATATTGATCGCGCGGGAGCTGAGCGAGTCGCCGCGGAGATCGGTGAGGGGGCGCTGGCGCTGGCGCTCGACGTCACCGACGAGGCCCAGTGGAAGGCGGCGATCGAGGCGACGGTCGCGGTCTTCGGCGGCCTCCATGTGCTGGTCAACAACGCCGGGATCGGGCTTATGAAGCCGCTCGCCGAGACCACCCTCGAGGAGTGGCGGCGGATCCACGCGGTCGACCTCGACAGTGTCTTCATCGGCTGCCGCGACGCGATGGCGCCGATCGAGGCCTCTGGCGGCGGCTCGATCATCAACATCGCCTCGGTCGCCGGGGTGATCGCAGCGCCGAACCTCTCGGCCTACAACTCGGCGAAGGCGGCGGTCATCCACCTCACCCGCTCGGTCGCCCTGAGCGGTGCCGAGCGCAGCCGACCGATCCGCTGCAACGCGATCCTCCCGGCCTTCATCGACACGCCGATCCTCGATCCGCTGATGCCGAGCGAGGACGCGGAGACACGGACTACGATCCTCGGCAAGCTCGCCCGCCAGATCCCGCTGGGGCATGTCGGCGAGCCGGACGATGTCGCCTACGCGGTGGTCTATCTCGCCTCAGAGGAGTCGAAGTTCATGACCGGCAGCGCGCTCCTCCTAGACGGCGGGATCAGTGCTCAGTAGCTGGAGAGCAGGACGAACGGCGACGGGCGTTCGTCGTCACACCTTCGCGTTGGGCGGCGCACGCTGGAGATCGTTCGCAGTGCTCCGTAGGCCGCGAGTCGGACGAGCGTCGGCGATCTATCGTCGTCGGAGCTCCGGCGTCGGCGCGTGGCCGTGGGCTGTGCGCCGTGGCACAGGGCTGCGGGTCAGTCGAGGGGCTCCGCGGTGAGGTGGGGACGTATCGCCAAGCGAGTGACGGTGCAGCTCGTGCTCGCCTATGTCGTGATCTGCGTCGGCATGTACGTCGCTCAGGACGGGCTGATCTTTCATCCGACGGCCGACGCTGCGGGGATCGAGGGGCTCGTCGCCGCGGCGGAGAACGAGGCGTTCGAGCTCGAGCGCGAGGATGTGCGCCTTCGCGGAGCGCTCCTGCTGGCGAGGGACGGTGCGCAGAGCGGCGCGAAGGCGCCAGCGCTGATGTACTTCGGCGGCAACGCGGAGGCGGTGGCGTACAAGGCGGAGCCCTTCGCCTGGATCCGCGAGGGAGGGGCGCATGTGCTCCTCCTGCCCTACCGGGGCTACGACGGCTCGGAGGGGCAACCCGGGGCCGAGAGGATGCGAGCCGACGCGCTCGCGGCCTACGATCGTCTCGCCGCGGACCCTCGAGTCGACGCCGCCCAGATCTACGGGATGGGCTACTCGATGGGCACGGGCGTGGCGACGTATCTCGCCCATGAGCGCGAGCTCGCCGGGCTCGTCCTCGTCGCGCCCTTTCGCCGTCTCGGTGAGATCGCCGAGGGGAGCTATCCCTGGCTGCCGGTCGGGCTGCTGCTCGCGCACGACTTTGACTCGCTCGGCCTCGCGCCTGAGATCGACGAGAAGCTCCTCTTGGTCCACGGCGACGCCGACACGATGATCCCGATAGAGCACGGCCTGGCGATCCGTGAGGCCTGGGGGGGGCCGAGCGAGCTGCTCCGCCTCGAGGGCAGAGGCCACGACGGAGTCTCGACACATCCCCAGACGATGGCCTCGATCCGGCGATTTCTCCGCCTCTAGAGGACTCGGCCGAGCCGCTCCCGGTGGCGTCTAGCTGCTCCGCGTGGCCCGGTGCAGCGGGCTGTAGCCCTCGAGGGCGACGAGGAAGCGCTCCTTGAGATCCGGCACAGACGAGCGCAGGATCGCCGGCCGCTCCTGGAGAGACCGGACCCACCCGTGGACCCTCGGGGTGTCGGCGAAGATCGCTAGGTCGGGGTAGAGTTCCTCCAGCCAGGTCAAGCGCTGGAGGGCGGGGAAGGTGACGGCGTCCATCGCCGTGAAGCTTTCGCCGCGCCAGAGGGGGCCTTCGACCTCTGCCTCGAGCTTGGCGAGGTGGCCCTGGACGGCCTTGCAGTGCTCGGCGAGCTCCTCGCGATCCTTCGCGATCATCATCCGGAACGCACCAGCGGTGGCGGCGTCGGCGACGGAGAACCAGGCGCGATCCCTCGCCTTCTTCAGCGGATCCTCGCAGTGCAGCCGCGGCTCGTGGGTCTCATCGAGATACTCGAGGATGACCGTGCTCTCGAAGAGAACCGTGTCGTCGACCTGGAGCAGGGGGACCTTGCCGTGCGGCGAGAGCTTGAGGAACCAGTCGGGCTTGTCGCTGAGATCGATGAACTCGATCTCGTAGGGGACGCCCTTCTCTTCGAGGGCGATGGTGCTGCGCTGCACGAATGGACAGATGTGAAAGCTGACGAGGCGGAGGTTGGGCATGTGGAACTCGCTCGGATTCTGCTCGGACCTTGCTCGGATCTGACGCGCCTTGAGCAGGCTGCGTGGCCCGAGAACCACGATCGGCTGCTAGGGCCCGCCGGAGAGGACTACATAGAGGATCGGGATCGCCGCGCCGAGCAGGACCATGACAGCTCCGCGGCCGAGGATCCCGCGGCGTCCTGGGAGCATGAAGATGCCCGTGAGCGCCAGGGTCAGGAGGCCAAAGGCGTAGGCGTCGGCGACGTAGGTCCAGGCCTTCTTGCCGCGGTTGAGGTGGAGCCAGTTGGCGATCCGCAAGAGGAGGCGCGGTTTTTGTCCCTCGTCGCGGACCTCTCCGGTGTCGGTGCGGACGTGCAGGGTCCGGGTCTCCAAGAGCACCTGGACCTCGTCGGTGTCGACACGGAAGACGTCGGCGGGCTCCTCGTCGACGTCGAGGGATCGGAGGACCTCGGCGGCGACGGCCGCGTCCTCGCCCAAGAGGGCGTGGCCGAGCTGGTGGGTCTCCTCGTAGTTGTTGAAGTTGGGATCCCAATCCTCGATGTGATTGACCGCGATCCCAGAGAGCGCGTAGATGACGGTGAGGCCGACCGCGAGGTAGCCGAGGTCGCGGTGGGTCGCCCGCAGCCACGGGCGCCAGCGCAGGCGTCGACGGGGCGCCGGCTTCTCAGGCATAGCGCTCCTCGAGCCAGGGGTCGGCGTGGTTGTTGTAGCCACGGGTCTCCCAATAGCCGGGCTCGTCGCGGCGGACAAACTTGATCCCCTTGAGCCACTTCGCGCTCTTCCAGAAGTAGAGGCTGGGGATGACAGCGCGGACCGGGGCGCCGTGGGGGCGGGCGAGGGAGCGACCGTCGAGGCGGTGGGCGACGAGCACGTCAGGGGCGAGCGCCTCGCCCAGGCGGACGTTCGCCGTGTAGCCGTGGGCGCCCTCGAAGATCACGTGGTTGACGCCACCCTTGACGCCGACGCGCTCGGCGAGGTCGCGGACGCGGACGCCCTTGAAGCGGGCGCCGAGGACCGTCCAGCCGGTGACGCAGTGGACGTCGACCTCGAGCTCGACGTTCTCCGAGCGGAGCAGACCGGCAAAGTCGAGGGTCAGCGGTCGCTCGACCTCGCCGTAGACAGCGAGGCTGAAGTCGGAGGGGTTGGGGGAGCCGGGTGTGCCGCCCATCGGCTTGAGCGCCCGGAGAACTCGCTGGCCCGGGGGGACGCGCGGACGACCGTCGCTGCGGTTCTCCGCCTTCGCCTCGCTGGTGAGGAGGTCATCGAGCGTGTAGAGGCCGCCGCAGAGGCCCGCGAGCACGGTGCCGGAGGTGGCCCTCCGGATGAAGGAGCGGCGGCGGAGGAGGTGTTCGACCTCGCGGGTCTTCGGCTTGGGCGTGTTCATCGGCGGCTCCAGGGGCAAGGATAGGGCGGCGCTCGTCTCGGTGCGGCCGACGGCGCGATCTGGTTCGCGTCGCCGAGGCGTAGTGTCGAGCATGGGGGGGGTCGAGCTGTCGTGCCACGTCAGCGGGCGCCGCGTTCAGAGCTGCCCGTCGTTGCGACACCAATCAACACGCCGGAGCCGAGCTCCTTGTTACACGGGCCAGGGGCGATCGTGCGCGATCGAGCGCGCGCGCTCCGGACCGCCCCTGCGGGGTCCGCGTGCGTGGCGGGGACCGCCGGGGCTCCGCTGCGGGAGGGGGTCGTGGTCGTGGGTCGCACGTGCGCCGGGTCGCACGTGCGACCCCTGATCGGGCTCAAAGGTCAGGGTGGTGTCGTCCTCGCTGGCGACGATCGTGACCATCTGGGCCTCGCCAAGGAGTACATCGTCGTCCCGCCGATCCAGGTCCCCAACAAGAGGCTCGACGAGGGGATCACAACGAGCACAGCTCGATCGAGGCCGATGAGGGGCCCTCAACGTATCGCTGGAGGACGTCAGCGCTGGGGACGGACGTCCCCGGCGGTTCTTCGGTCTCGAGGTCGAGGCTCGGGGTCAGGAGCGCCGGAGCTTCAGTCGGACGGCGCCGTCGGCGTCGAGCTCTTCGTCGAGGTCGAGGCCTGCGGCCTTCGCGGCTACGCGGGCGCGACTCGCCGCGATCGTGGCGCGCAAAGGTCCCAAGAGCGCGGTGTCGAGGTGTTCGCGATCGGGCTCGCCGCAGATCAACGTGAGCGCTCCGTCGCTCTCAACCCGCCAGCCGAAGTCCTCGACGCTGCCTGCGGAGCCGGCCGCGAGGCGCAGGTCGACGGGCTCTCCCGCGCACTCGATGCTCCCGGCGAGGCTGAGGCCGCGGGGGTAGTCCGCGCGTGTCGGCCTCTGGCCGAGGGTGATGAGGCCCTCTTCCACCTCGGCGAGGTTGCGGAGCTCGGTCTTCACCTGGACGTAGCGGCTCATGGCTCGCCGGGTCCCCCGCTGGCAGAGCCCGGTTCATCCTCGGGGGCGCCGCAGACAGGGCAGGGGGAGGAGGTCAGGAGCCAGCTACATCGCCGACAGGGGGTCGCCCTCCGGGCGATCGCGGTGTCCGCCGACGGGGGCGGGACGCTCACCGAGGGGAGGCCAAAGTGGGCGAATAGATCGCCGGTCGTCGGCTTCGCCCCTGCTGGTCTCTGGCCGGCCATCCCCGGCTTATAGCCCGCAGAGGATCACAGGCGAAAATGCCGGCGAATCTAGCCTTGGAAGGTCGCGGCAAAGCTCGCGCGCGCATGACCTCGTCGTCGCCGGTGGCCCGCCAAGATTCGCGGTCTGACCCGGTGCGGAGGCTCTGTCGGATGCCAGCTTCATCGAGGGGGGGCCGCGTGTGGGTCTGCTAGGCGAGGCGGGCGGAGGTCTGGGCCCAGGCGCGCAGATCCGCGATCTCGTCAGCCCTAGAGCGGCTGAGGGGGACGGTCGCGGCGAGGGCTCGCCCTAGGTCCGCAGCGCTGAGGGGGCGGCCGTCGGCGAAGGCGTCGAGGCGGGCCTCGATGATCGCGGCCTCGATCTCGGCGCCGGAGAAGCCCTCCGCGGCGGCGACGAGGTCGAGGAGCACGCCGAGCGGATCGGCGATGGGGGGGGCCTCGCCGAGGCGCCGGGCCGGGGCTGTCTCGAGGTGAATTCGGGCGATCGAGCGGCGCGCGTCGGCCTCGGGGAGGTCGACGAAGAAGACCTCGTCGAGGCGTCCGCGGCGGAGCAGCTCCGGCGGCAGGCGGTCGATCCGGTTGGCGGTGGCGACGACGAAGACCGGCCTGCGCCGCTCCTGCAGCCAGGTCAGGAGGCCGCCGAGCACCCGCGCAGCGGTCCCGCCGTCGCTCGCTGAGCCCTCGGCGCCGGCTAGGCCCTTGTCGATCTCGTCGATCCAGAGGACCTGCGGTGCCATGCGCTCGGCGAGCTCGGTCAGGTCGCGGAGGTTGGCCTCGCTCGCGCCGACGGTCCCGGCGAAGAGGCGCCCCGGATCGAGGCGGACGATCGGCAGCTCCAGAAGGGATGCGCAGACCCGGGCAGCGAGGCTCTTTCCGCACCCCTGGACGCCGACCAGGAGGACCCCGCGCGGGTCTGGGATCGCCGCGGCGCGGGCCCGGGGATCGAGGGCCAGCGCCCGCCGACCGAGCCAGCGCTTGAGCTCGCCGAGGCCGCCCAGGAGCTCCTGAGACACCGGCTCAACCCGCTCGAGGAGGGCGTCGTCGCCGAGGGCGTCGGGCTTGTGGGCGGCGACATGGGCGAGGACCGCGTCGCCGCGGGCGCCGTGGCTGAGGACGGCCTCGCGGACCAGCCGCTCGAAGCGGTGGAGGTCGAGGCCGAGCCCCACGCGGGCGAGCGTCGGTCCGATCTCGTCGATCAGGGCCTTGCTCCCCGGGGCTGCGCCGCGCTCGAGCTCACGGCCGACGGTGAGCGCCGAGCGGAGCAGGGTCGGGCTGTCCGGCAGGCCGAGGCGGAGCCCCAGCAGCTCCGGGATCGCCGGCGCAGGGCTCGGGCTGACGACGATCACCGCCGGACCGTCGCGGCGTTGGGCGAGGTCGCGGAGGCTCCTTAGGATCGCCGGATCTCGGAGCGCTGGGGCCGGGTCGAGGAGGGCCCAGAGGGCGTGACCGCGGGCGCTCACGAGCTCGCTGAGGAGCCCGTCGAGGGGCTGGCGTGTGCCCTCATCGTCGCGGCCGCGGCTCATGCTCCAGGTCCGCAAGGGCCACTCGAGCGCTTCGCCGACGCCGTCGAGGAGGGCGAGGGCGCGGAGCTCTTCGCGGGTCTGAAGCCACAGCGCCCGGGCCCCGGCGCGGAGCGCCCGGTCGATGCGGACTTGGAGGGACTCGCTCATCGCCGCGCAGAGGATAACAGCCGCGCGGTTCAGCGAGGACGAAGCTGCGGCAGCGGGTCCGAGAAGTTCGCGGCGTCGTACACTCTGGAGCGGCCGCTCGTGTCGAACCCTATCGATGGACTCGCGGCGTGGAACCCCCATGGCTCACCGTCCTCACTCCGTCGTCGTCGTTCTCTCGTCCGCCTTTGCTTCGCTGCTCCCGCTCGTCTCGGGGTGTAGCGGCGATGATGGGGGGAGCGGCGCCTCGGCGACGACGACCGGCGATTCGGTGACCTCGACGGGCAGCGGTGAGGTGACGGGTATGACGGCGGCGACCGAGACCGAGACCGAGACCGGGGGCACGACGACCGGCGCGGGTGAGCCGGCCGTCGTCTACTACCGCGATGTCAAGCCGATCCTCGACTCCGCCTGCGTCGGCTGTCATCGCGCCGGTGACATCGCCCCCTTCGCCCTCGAGAACTACGCGGAGGCGTCGATGTGGGGGGAGATCCTCGTGCCCGAGATCGAGGCGCGGACGATGCCGCCGTGGGGCGCGTCGTCCGAGTGCAACACCTATCGCTACGACCCTTCGCTTAGCGACGAGGAGATCGCGACCGTCAAGGAGTGGGTCGAGCTTGGCACCCCCGAGGGAGACCCCGCGGACGAGCCATCGCCGGTCGACGACGAGGAGCCGCCGATCGACTACGACGTCGAGCTCGCCAGCACGCTCTATGAGCCGACGATCTACCCGGACGAGTACCGTTGCTTCCTGATCGACTGGCCGCTCGTCGAGGAGCGCTACATCACCGGCTTCAACATCGAGCCTGGTGAGCGCTCGATCGTCCACCATGTGATCGCCTACGTGATCCCGCCGGCGGAGATCGACACCTATGTCGCCCTCGACGACGCCGACCCGAAGCCCGGCTACGAGTGCTACGGCGGCCCCGGCGGGGAGGCGGTCCCGCGGGCGCAGTGGCTGGGGGCCTGGGCCCCGGGGATCCCCGGCGGGCCGCTGCCGGAGGGGACAGGGATCCACGTCGAGCCAGGATCCAAGGTCGCGATCCAGATCCACTATCACCCGGTCGAAGGCGCGGAGCCCGATCTATCCGTGGTCAAGCTGCGGACCGAGGCGATGGTCGAGCGCCCCGCTTACCTCCTCCCCTTCGCCAACCCGCTGTGGATGCTCGGGATCGTCAACATGACGATCCCCGCCGGGGCCGAGGAGGTCCGACACACCTTTGAGGTGGACATCCCGAGCACGATCGACTTCCTCTATCCCAACGCGGACTTCGGCCTCGACGAGCCGGTGAAGGTGTCGATGGCGGGTCTCCACATGCACAACCTCGGGACCCGCGGGACGCTGAAGGTCCACCGAGCCGGCGGCGAGGAGCAGTGCCTGGTCGACGTTCCGCGCTGGGACTTCAACTGGCAGGGGATCTATCGCCTTGAGGAGTCGGTGATCGTCGATCCCAGCGAGACGATCCACCTCGAGTGTTTCTTTGACAACTCCGAGGGAGAGAGCTCCGTCGCCTGGGGCGACGGCACTGAGGATGAGATGTGCCTCGGGATCTTCTATGTGAGCGCGCTCTGAGGGCCCGTCCGTTGGGTCGGCCTCCGCTTGCGCGGGCCCTTGCGCGGACCCTTGCGCGGGCCCTTGCGCGGGCCCTTGCGCGGGGTCTTCGCGCGGCTCGATGAACCTGGTCTGAGGACCACAAGTGCGATCAGCAGGGCCGTCGCGCCCGTCAGGATGACGAGGGCGACAACGATGTCCTGGAGGACAAGCGCGACCGCCAGGGCGACGGTCATCGCGGTGAGCACCGCCAGGCCGAGCGTGCGCATCGGGTCGCGGGTGTTCGCCGGCGCCGTGAGGGGGCTGTGTGGCGCCGAAGCGGGGGGCGGCGGGGCCGGGTTGATGCAGCGGGGACGTTGCCTCGGCAGCGTGTGCCGCATCTGTCGGGGTTGGCGCGGAGGGGGACGGCGACGTGTCGCCTCGCGGGCGGCGGCGCTCGGGGATCTGCGGGCAGGGGCGCGAACGGTCGCGCTCGTGCGGGGTTGGGGACATCGTGCCATCTCGCTCATCTCCGCCATTCCGGCTGGAGGCGTCTCGGGGCGCCTTCATCATATGCACACGGCTCGTTGAGCTCACGTCACCAGGGGCGTGTGGATTTTCTTCGCGCGAACCCTCGGCGTTCCCACAAGGCGCCTCGGCTGCCGGTCACGACGCCGCATACCGGCCGTATCGAGCGCTTCGCGCCGCCGGGCGGGCGGAGCGAGACGCATCGCGTTCCCCGGCCGCCAAGCGGGTCTCAGGAGGCCGGTGGGCGGCTGGCGTGCTCGATCCAGGCCTGCACGAGGTGGACCTGGTGGGGCGCGGTCCACGGGCCGTCGCCGTCGAAGGACCAGCCGTTGAGCCAGAGGCGGGCGTGGCGGAGGCGAGCGAGGCGCCCGTGGAGGTAGACGAGATCGCTGCCTCGTTCGCCGAGGAGATGGCGGAGGTGCCTGCGCTTCGGCCCCGCCCAGATCGAGAGCCTGTACCAGCGCTTGCCGGCCATCTCGAGGCGTTCAACGTGCTCAGGAAACGCGGCGTCGGCGTGGGCGAGGAGGGCGGGGAACGTCTTCGCCCGCGAGTGGCGAAACTCGAGGGCGAGCTGCTCGGGCGCGGGCTGGCCGTCGATCTCGCGGGTGATGCCGTTGCGGATGCCGTGGTAGAGGCCCTCGAGGACGCCTGGCGTCGCCGGAGGGAAGCTCTGGAGCGCGTCGAGGGCTGGGCCGTGATGGGCCTGGGAGAGGGCCGTGATCACCTGGCGCTGACGTCCAGGCAAGCGCGCCGCGAGCTCAAGGAGCCGTCCACAGTCGCCTCGCTCGACAGGTGAGGAGAGCAGGCGGTCGAGCTCGGCGAGTTCGTCGGGTGCCGCTTGTGGCTGGGTCGGCGTCCGCTCGCGGGCGGCGCTCACGTACGCTCCCGCTTCGCCCGGTCCATCTCTCGCTTCTGGTCGCGCTCCTTGAGGACCGCGCGCTTGTCGTGGATCTTCTTGCCGCGGCACAGGGCGATCTCCGCCTTGATGAGCCCGCCCTTGGCGTAGACCTTGAGCGGGATCACGGTCAGACCTTGGAGCTTGATCGCGTTTTGTAGACGGTCGAGCTCGCGCCGGTGCAGGAGGAGCTTGCGCGGCCGGGTGGTCACGTGATTCCGGGCGTGGGCCAGGGTGTACTCGGCGATGTGCGCCTGGAAGAGGAAGAGCTGGTCGCCGCGGAACTGGCAGAAGGCCTCGCCGAGGCTGATCTTGTTGTCGCGGATCGACTTGACCTCGCTGCCGTAGAGCTCGATCCCAGCCTCGAGGCGCTCGATCACCGCGTACTGGTGGAGCGCGCGGCGATTGGCGGCGAAGACGTGGCCGTCTTTATCTTTGGTGGACCGGGGCACGGAGCTACGCAGGCTACGGGAGGGCCCGGAGCAGGGCAAGCCCGCAGACCTCGGCGGCGCCGGCCGAGAGGAGGGCCGCTCGGCCGGCGCCGAGGGTGCTGCCCGTGGTCGTCACGTCGTCGACGAGGAGGATCCGAAGCCCGTCCACGGGCTGCCCGGCGCGAACCGCGAAAGCGCCCCGGAGGTTGCGCTGTCGGCCCTCGCGATCGAGCTCGGTCTGGGGTCGGGCCGCCCGCGTTCGCCTCAGCAGTCGCCTGCGCAGCTCGGGGACCTGCTCGCCGGGCCACGCGCGGGCGAGCCAGCCGGCGAGGAGGGCGGCTTGGTTGTAGCCCCGTCGCATGGCCCGCCACGGGTGGAGGGGAATCGGCGCTAGGAGATCCCAGGAGCAGCCGCCGCTCATCGGGTCGGCCGCGAGCTCCGGGGCGGTGGCGAGGAGACGGGCGAGGGGGCCGGCGAGCGCCGCAGCGCCGGCGAACTTGAGCCGCGAGATCGCCGCGGCCAGCGGACCGTCGTAGGCGAAGAGGGCGACGACCCCGTCGACCGTGCGCTCCTCGGGCGCGAGGGGGGTGACCTCAGGGGCGCAGCGGCTGCACAGCGGGAGCTGCTCCTCGGCCGTCATCAGCGGGCTCGACGAGAGCAGGCGCGGTCCGGGAGCGGGCGCTTCGCTCGACCGATCGGGCCTCCGGAGGAGGAGGTTGCAGGCGACGCAGACCTCCGGGAAGAGGGCCGCGGAGAGGCTTGAGAGGGGCACCTGCCGCAGGTCGGCGGATGTCATCGTTTGTTGCGCATGCACCTACAGGTACGAGGAGAGATCGTCTCGGGATCACTCCTCCAAACCTCAGAGTCGAGCAACCCATATTGCATTGACAGAGACAATGCAAGGGGTCGCATATGGCGCATATGGCCCTCTATGGGCCGATATTCGGGGATTTGTCAGAGACCTACGCGTTGCGCCCGAGGAGCACTGTGAATTCTCTTGCTCGGTGCAATGGGCGTGGATCTGAGGGCGATAGTCGGCCAAAAAGAGAAGAGGAGGGTTTTTCCATGACGATACGCGATCTTAGATCTCTCGCGACGGCCCCGCGCTTGACCTCGGCTCCATTCGTAGTATCACCGCAAGATTTGGCTGCGCACGTCGAGTCGACCTTCCTCGGCGACGTGATCGGCTCCTGCGAGGAGTGCCTGACGACGGGCTCGATCACCGGCGGCGAGATCGGCGGCTGGTCGCAGATAGCCCCTCCGCCGCTCCTCGTCGGTCGAGCGATCGCGGCGCTCACCGGCGCCGAGCCGTGGGTCGGCGCCGAGATCAAGGTGCAGGTCGCGGGACGACCGAAGAGCCAGATGCCGGCGCTCGTCGGCGAGCCGCTGGTCGCGTGGGCGCGGGTCCGCGCTCGGTCCCAGTGGCGCCCTGACCTCTGCTTTGTGACGTTGGGCGTCTCCGTACGGCGGCCCCACGGCGGCGAGGTGCTCGGCTTTGAGCTGGCGCTGGAGCTGCGCCCCGCCGCCGTCGACGCGGCCTGAGGTACCCTGTCGAGGATGAGCGGAGAGCTTCGGGCGCGGGGACTCAGCACGGGATCGGCGGCGAGATCGGTCGCGAGTTCGGTCGTCGCTGCGGCGATGATGGTGCCGCTGGTCGGGGCCTGTGATCGCGACGAAGAGGGGGGGGCGGCGCTCCTCCAGGAGATCGAGAGCGCCGACTATCGCAACGCCTGGGTTCGCGCTCCTGGTTGGGGTAGGCGGCTGCGCGGCGGCTCTCCCCACGGTACCTGGATCGACGTCTACATCAACGATGTGATGTCGGAGGCGATCGCGGAGAACGTGCCGATCGACGCCTGGCCGGTCGAGTCTCAGGTGATCGTCGAGGGCTGGGTGACCGAGAACGCGACGGAGCGCGAATTTCTCGCCGTGATGTCCAAGCCGACCTCGCTCGACGCTTGGTATTGGGCGGAGTGGGGGGCCGACGATGCGCTGATCTACGCTGGCGAAGACACCGCCCACTGCGTGCGCTGTCACGACGCGGGCGAGGACGAGGTTCGGGCCTTCACGCTTCCGCCGATCTCCATGCGCTGACCGCCGGCATAGGCTCCTGGGCGCGCCGAGTCCACGCGGTCTGTCGACGCGGTCAAGGCCTGCATGAAGGCCCGGACGACCCGTGGCCGAGGTTCGACGAGCGTCTCCTCTCGGGAACCCCTCGGAGGTGGTCGTGGGGGATTCGCCAGCGAGGGCCGGGGAGTGCGCGGGATCTTGCTGGGCCCGCCGACGAGGCTGTGGTGATCGTCCCGTGTGCTCCGCGCGGCGATGGCTGGTCCTGCGATGGCCCTCTCGGGGATGGCGAAGGTGGATGAAGGGGGCTCGCACCTCAAGGGCGCTCGACCCTGTCGGCGGCTCGCGGCGGCCAGCTCGGCGCAGGGCTCGGCCGCGGCGGATGTTGGAGGGCGGATGACGATGAACCTGCGATAATCCCAGGCGTGAGGCGGGAGAAGAGCGGCGGTGCGGGGGAGGTTGTGCTCGCTCATCTCGAGGAGTGGACGGCTGCGCTGGTCGCCGGCGAGCCGTGGCCGGACTTCGTCGCCCGTCTCCGTCAGGACCTCGGCTGTCGCGCGGTCCGCCTCGTCGGCGTCGACGGGGAGCTCGGCGAGAGTCGAGGGGGTAGGGCGGCGTCGACCCTCGGCGCCCCAGAGCGGGCGCTCGCGGCGGTGCGTTTGTCGAAGGAGCCGGTCGTCGGAGGCGAGGCGGGGGCTGTCGTGGTCCGGGCGCCGCTGTGGGCGGGGGCTGTGGAGCTGATCGGAGTGCTCGAGTTCGACGGCCTCGCCGGCGCCCCGGGCCTGCTCGTTCAGGCGATCTCGATCATCGCCAATGCCACCGCATGTGCGGTCCTGGCGGCGTCGCGAGGCGTCGCGACGCCTCACGACGAGGAGCTCCGCCTCACCCTCGACACGATCCCGGTCGGCCTCTGGCAGTGCGGCAGCGATGGCCGCTGGGAGATGGTCAATCGGACCTGGCTCGAGGTGACCGGTACGGGGGCCGATGACAACCTCGGCGAGGGCTGGCTCAACGTCGTCCACCCCGACGATCGGGAGCGGGCGGCGCAGGCCTATCGCACTATCGACAGCCGCGAAGGCTTCACCCTCGATCTGCGGATCGTCCCCCGCGACGGTGAGCCGGTGTGGACGATGACGATCGTCCGACCGCTCCTCCGCTCCGGTGAGTTCGTCGGCTACGTCGGGATGGCGATCGACATCGGCGAGTGGCGGCGGGCGGTGCTCGACATCGATCGCTTCTTTGAGCTCTCGGTCGACGTCCTCTGCATCGCCGGCTTTGACGGCTTCTTTCGCCGGGTCAACCCGGCCTTCGAGCGGGCGCTCGGCTACTCGGGGGACGAGCTGCGCGGGCGGCCCTACATTGACTTTGTCCACCCGGACGACCACGCGATAGCCTACGAGCGGATAGGTGAGCTGGCCTCCGGGATCCGGGTCGTCAACTACGAGACCCGGCTGCGGACCCAATCGGGCGAGTTTCGCTGGTTTGAGTGGAATGCGACGGCGGTCGCCGACGAGGCGGCGATCTACGCGGTCGGCCGCGACGTCGGCAACCGGAAGGTCGCGGAGCATGAACTCCTCGTCGCCCGTGAGGTCGCCGAGAAGGCGATCCAGACCAAGAGCGAGTTCCTGGCCCGTGTCAGCCACGAGATCCGGACGCCGATGAACGGGGTGATCGGGATGACCGGGCTCATCCTCGACACGCCGCTGAGCGACGACCAGCACGAGTACGCCGAGGCGATCCGCAAGTCGGCGACGGCCCTCCTGACGCTGATCAACGACATCCTCGACTTCTCCAAGATCGAGGCCGGCAAGCTCGCCGTGGAGCCGGTCCCCTTTGACCTCTCGATCGCCCTCGACGAGGTCACCGATCTCCTCGCGCCGCTCGCTCAGGACAAGGGCGTGGAGTTCATCGTCCACCTCGCCCCCGACGCCCCTCGCTACCTGGTCGGCGATCCGGGGCGGATCCGCCAGATCCTGATCAACCTCGCCGACAACGCCCTCAAGTTCACGGTCGAGGGCCACGTCTTCGTCAACGTCTCCTGCATCGAGGAGGACGAGGGGCAGGCGCGGCTGCGCTTCGCCGTCCACGACACCGGGATCGGCATGAGCCAAGAGGAGCAGCGCCTGCTCTTCCAGCCCTTCTACCAGGCGGACTCCGGGTCGACGCGGCGCTTCGGCGGGACTGGTCTGGGCCTCGCGATCTGCCGCCAGCTCGTCCACTTGATGGGCGGCTCGATCACCGTCGAGAGCTCCCCCGGGCGAGGATCGACCTTCGCCTTCTCGCTCTCCTTGCCTAAGGACCAGGCGACTCGCGGCGACTCCCGTGACTTCGCCGATCTCGTCGACGTCCGGGTGATGGTCGTCGACAGCCATCGGATCAACCGTTGGATGCTCCGCGAGCAGCTCCTCAGCCTCGGCATGCGGCCGACGGTCTGCGCCTCGGCGAACGACGCGCTCCCCCTGATCGAGGAGGCGCAGGGGAGCGATGACCCCTATCGCCTGGCGCTGATCGACGATGACCTGACGGCCGACGTCCGCGGGTCGCTGGTGTCGGTGATCCTCGGCGAGCCTCGCTATGCCGCGACGACCGTGATCAAGCTGGTCGCCTACGGTCAACGGATGCCGCGGGCCCGCGAGGGCGCGGCGGCGATCCTGGTCAAGCCGGTGCGCCTCGCGGCTCTGCGAGCGACGGTGATCGACGCCCGTCGCGGGGCGCCGTCGGAGGAGGCCGAGTCTTCGCCGAACTTCGGCGAGCGTGCCTTCGGCGAGCGCTTTCACGGGCGCGTCCTCGTCGTCGAAGACAACGTGATCAACCAGCGGGTGGCGTCGTTGATGCTCGAGCGGCTCGGGTGCCGAGTGGACGTCGCCGCCGATGGTCTCGAGGCGGTGGCGATGGTCGCTCAGATCCCCTACGATCTCGTCTTCATGGACTGCCAGATGCCCGAGATGGACGGGTTCCAGGCGGCTCGGGTGATCCGTCAGCGCGAGCGGGACGGCGAGCGGGTGGCGATCGCGGCGATGACCGCCCACGCGCTCCCCGACGATCGCCAGCGCTGCCTGGACGCCGGGATGGACGAGTACCTGAGCAAGCCTGTGCAGCTCGGCGAGCTTGTCCGGGTGGTCGCGAAATTCCTCGCCGAGGAGGTCGAGGCGGCGCCTGGCCCAGAGGAGGTCGCCGGCCCGGCGGAGGCGCCAGAGGGGCCGCCGGTGCTCGACCCGGCGATCCTTGGCCAGCTCGAGGTGCTCGTCGAGGGGGATCCGGAGGGGTTGCTCGGCACCCTCCTCGATCCTTTTGTCGTCAGCGCCCGCAGCGCTCTGCTGGCGATAGAGCAGGCGTTCGCCGCGGGCGAGCAGGCCGAGCTCGGGCGTATCGCCCACAAGCTCAAGGGTTCCAGCGGCACTCTCGGGGCGGCTCAGGTCGCGTCGATCAGCGCGGCGCTGATGGAGCTGGGGGGCTCCCGCGCGGAGGTCGAGGCCGGCATCGCGTCGCTCGGCGTGGCGATTGAGCGGGTCGCCGAGGCTGTCTCCGAGATGCGGAGCAGCGCGGCTCGCTGAGCTCGACTCGACGTCGGAGGCGGGCGCGGCCTACACTGCGCTCCCGTGAGCATCTCAGCGCGTGTCGGCGTCCATGTCCATCGCCAACCGGTCCGCTTCGGCGACTGCGACCCTGCGGGGATCGTCTACTACCCGCGCTTTCTCCACTTCTTCCACGAGGCGATGGAGACGTGGTTTCTCGAGAAGCTCGACTATCCCTACCATGAGGTGATCCTGGGCAAGCAGATCGGCTTCCCGTCGGTCCATTGCGAGGCTGACTTTCGGATCCCCTGCGGCCTCGGCGAGGTGCTGGCGGTCGAGCTTCGGGTGATCAAGCTCGGTCGCTCGTCGATCCACTTCGACTATCAGGTGCGCACCTTCGGCGAGCCGGCATCGCCGCTTCGCCTCCAGGGGGCCACGGTCTGTGTGGTCATGGATCTCAACCCCGAGTCGCCGACCTTCCGCCGACCGCTGCCGATCCCAGGGGCCCTGCGCGCGCGGATCGAGGCGTTCATGGTCGCAGGAGAGCCCCCCGCGTGAGCAGGCCGGAGGCCCAGGCGAGGCGCCCCGGTCCCGTCGCCGCGCTCGGGATCCAAGCCCGTCGCGGCTTCGGCCGCCTGACCCCGGAGCCCTTTGTCATCGCCGTGCTCCTCACCGCGCTGGTCGCCATCGCTAGCGTCGTCGCGCTCCTCGGCAGCGCTTCGCCGGCGGACGCGGCCCGGACGATGGCGGAGCGTTGGCACAGCAGCAGCGGCCTGTGGGGCCTGCTGACCTTCGCCATGCAGGCGAGCCTGATGCTGGTGCTCGGGACAGCCTTGGCTGCGGCGCCGGTCTTTCGCCGCGGGCTCGACCGCCTGGCGACGCTCCCGGGGAGCGCCCGCGGCCTTGTCGCCCTGACCGCGGCGATCTCGATCGTCCTCTCGCTGGTCAACTGGAGCGTCGGCTTGATCTGCGGGGCGCTCTTCGCCCGGACCGCGGGGCAGCGGGCGACACGGGAGGGCTGGACGCTGCACTATCCGCTGCTCTGCGCGGCTGGCTACTCCGGGCTGATGGTCTGGCACGGCGGACTCAGCGGGACGGCGCCGCTCAAGGCGACCCAGACCGGCGATATGATCGAGGTGCTCGGGG
>Ga0316189_10000268_pt1 | contig 51186 bp, 55 predicted proteins | sample LowCovwburrow_MG_FD_204930 | JGI IMG/M metagenome (GOLD analysis project Ga0316189, IMG submission 204930) | Coastal sediment microbial communities from Maine, United States - Lowes Cove worm burrow | ecosystem: Environmental > Aquatic > Marine > Coastal > Sediment | place: USA: Maine... | reverse complement strand
ATAAAAGGGTGTATGTTCAATGTGATTTTACTATCCTTTTTAGGGCCTTTCAAAAGTTTTTCAAGGTCAACATTTATTTTGTCTATTAAAACAATTGGAGCTTCTACCTCCAGACCAGCTCTATTGGGGTCTACCTCGGTTGTCTTAATATTCATTTCGGGTCGTACCCGTTGTCTGGTTATCTGTACCAGACCAAATTTACTCGGGGGCAAAATCTTATGTTTGGCCCGATCATCTTTCATTTCATCCCTAAGATGATCAAAAAGCTTTCTTCTGTGCGGCGCTTTCACCATGTCGATAAAATCGATAACGATAATCCCTCCCATATCACGCAAACGCAATTGTCTTGCGATTTCAGAAGCCGATAACATATTTACCTCTAAAGCAGTGTCTTCTTGATTTTTGGCTTTATTGGAACGGTTACCACTATTCACGTCAATAACGTGTAATGCTTCGGTATGTTCTATGATCAAGTACGCTCCTTTACTCATTGAAGCGGTACGGCCAAATGAAGTTTTTATTTGCCTTTCAATCCCGAATTTTTCAAAAATCGGAACCGTTGAATCATATAACTTCACAATAGATTCTTTGCCTGGGGCAATTTCCAGTACATAATCCTTAATCTGATTATAAAGCGTCACATCATCAACTTGTATTCCTGTAAACGAATCGTTGAAGACATCCCTTAAAATACTTGAGGCTCTGTTGAGCTCAACCAATACTTTTGAGGGTGTTGGAGCTTTATACAATTTCTTACACATTGCTGACCACTTGTTCAGCAAGTTTTCTAGATCTTTATCTAACTCTGCGACTTTCTTGCCCTCGGCAACTGTTCGGATAATTACACCAAATCCTTTAGGTTTAATGCTCTTTACGAGTCTTTTAAGCCTATCTTTTTCTTCATTGCTTCCAATCTTCTGTGAGACTGAAACACGTTCGGAAAAAGGAACCATAACCAAATAACGTCCTGCTAATGAAAGCTCAGAACTAATTCTTGGTCCTTTGGTAGAAATGGGTTCCTTAACAATTTGTACTAATAAGGATTGATTTGATTTTATGACATCATTTATGCTGCCATGTTTATCAATATCTTTTTCTAAAGGAAAGTTCTTTAAGGAATAATCCCTAAGCTTTCCGATGCTCACTTGTTTAATGAATTTAACCATTGTGGATAATTGCGGCCCTAGATCATGGTAATGCAGAAAAGCATCTTTCTCATAACCTACATTTACAAAGGCTGCGTTAAGACCGGTAACTGGTTTTCTGACTTTGGCCAAGAATATATCGCCAACAGAAAAATCGTTATTGTCTTCCTCTTTGTGTAATTCAGTGAGTTTTCCTTCTTTTAGTAAGGCAAAATCGACGGCGTCAGAACTAGATCTTACGATTAATTCTCTATTCACCTGATTTTATTTATATGTGTTCCTCCTTAATTAAAATGGAGTGAACAAATAGATTAAACAATACTATTTACAGGTTGTATAAACCCGTCGAAATTCATTTCGAATTTCTATGTCAATGAACGTAATAAACGAAAAAGTAGTTGAAAACAACTACTTTTTCTTGTGTCGGTTAGCTCTCCTACGCTTTTTGCGCTTATGGGTAGCTACCTTATGTCTTTTTCTTTTCTTACCACTCGGCATAAAGTTCTTATTTAAAGATTATTAGATTATTTTACTTGAACGTTGCTCTTTACCCCTTCTACAAAAACCTTGGCTGGTTTAAATGCCGGAATGTTATGAGCCGGTATTTTAATAGTAGTGTTTTTAGAGATATTTCTCCCAGTTTTTTCTGCCCTGGTTTTAATGATAAAACTACCAAATCCTCTGAGGTAAACATTATCACCACCTTCCAAGGAAGACTTTACCTCCTCCATAAAGGATTCTACAGTTGCTTGAACATCTCCTTTTTCTATTCCCAGCTTGTCTGAGATTTTCGATACTATTTCCGCTTTCGTCATCTTTAATATTATGTTTTCTGTATGTTTTTTCGGCTTGCAAATATATAAATTAAATTCAATCTTTTATTCTAATCAGCTAATTTTAAGTATATAAACAGCTACTTTTATCTAATAGTATTCGAGTACATGATTTTTTCCCAAAAAATTCTTCTTTGGTATGCCAAAAATAAAAGAACCCTACCTTGGAGATCGACCCGAGATCCATATAGAATTTGGCTCTCGGAAATTATGCTTCAGCAAACAAGGGTAGCTCAAGGCCAACCTTATTATTTGAAATTTATTGGGCAATTTCCTACAGTGAATGATCTGGCCAATGCATCTGAGGAAAGGGTCTTAAAACTATGGCAAGGATTAGGCTATTATTCGCGCGCTAGGAATTTACATGCAACGGCGAAAATGGTGGTTTCTGATTATGGTGGCAATTTTCCTGAGTCCTATGATGAACTTTTAAAACTTAAAGGAGTTGGGGACTATACTGCCAGCGCTATTGCCTCAATCTGTTTTGATGAACCAGAACCTGTAGTAGATGGCAATGTTTATAGGGTTCTTTCCCGATTCTATGGCGTAGAATTACCTATCAATAGTACTAAAGGGGTTGGGTTTTTTAAGGAACTGGCGCGAGAAGTAATGAATTTTGATAATATAAGGGACTATAATCAGGGTATTATGGAATTCGGTGCTATGCAATGCACGCCTAAAAATCCAGATTGTTCGGTTTGTCCATTGAATGATGGCTGCATTGCACTTCAAAAAAATAAAGTAGGTGAATTGCCCGTTAAAATAAATAAGACCAAGGTTAAAAATAGATATTTCAATTATTTGGTTTTCGTAGACCCGAAAAATAGATCATTACTAAATCAGAGAAAAGGTAAAGGTATTTGGCAAAACCTTTGGGAATTCCCTTTGTTGGAAACCAATAAAAAAATCAATGTAAACGAATTGGAAACCAAATATGAAAAAGTGGTATCAATTGATGATAAGCCCGATATTTATCAATTCAACCAAAAAGAAATTATCCATAAACTATCGCACCAACATTTGCATACAAAGTTTTGGATATTTAAAACTCAATTGGATTTAAAGGATGGGATTGCGTTCAGTACTCTGAAAAACTATCCCGTTCCTGTTTTAATTGCCGATTTTATAAAAACATTTAAAATTTAGTACTTTTGACCATTAGATAAAAATTATGAGTGGAACATTAAATAAAGTTATGCTTATCGGGCATTTGGGAGATGAAGTTAAAATGCACTATTTTGAAGGTGGTGGTAGTATAGGTAGGTTTCCTATTGCTACGAATGAGACATATACGAGTAAACAAACAGGTGAGCGCGTAACCAATACTGATTGGCATAATATTGTGGTACGGAATAAGGCTGCGGAAATTTGCGAAAAATACCTTAGTAAAGGGGATAAAATTTATGTTGAAGGCCGTTTAAAAAACAGACAGTGGCAAGGTGAAGATGGAAACACAAGATATACCACCGAGGTTCATGTACAGGATTTCACTTTCCTATCTACCAAAAAGGAAAGCATGGCCAATGCCCAAAGCAGTGGTCAACCACAGCAACCAGTTCAAGCAAAGGCTCCTGCAAAAGCCCCTGAACCAACTGTTGCAAATGAGCCTGAAAAGGATGATGATTTACCATTTTAATCAAATCAAATTTTTAACTTTTGGACCCTGACCCCCTTAGTTTCTTTCTGAATTTTATGGCTTTTGAGAGTGCCTTTGTGCTCAAAATTTGTGTCCTGCTGTTATTGTTGCTTTGTTCGGCGCTAATTTCTGGGGCAGAGGTTGCATTTTTTGGTCTGTCCCCGACAGATATCGATGAAATTGAGCAAAAAAAGACCGCCAAAGGCAATATTATCATAAAATTGTTGGATCGGCCTAAAAAGTTATTAGCCACTATTCTTATTGCTAATAATGCGATTAATATTGGTGTGGTACTTCTTTTTAATGTAATAGGGGATACTTTATTCTCAACTATTAATATTGTACTGTTCAATTTTATCTCTGTACGTTTTTTATTGGAAGTGGTTGTTGCCACTTTCCTAATTTTAATGTTTGGCGAGATTTTACCAAAAGTATATGCCAATAGAAATAGGATGAGTTTCACCTATTTTATGTCCTACCCTTTAAAAGCACTCGATTTTCTTTTTGCGCCTTTGAGTTTGCCAATGCGTTCTGCTACTATTTATCTGAATAACAAACTTGGAAAATATAAATCGAATTTAAGTGTAAATCACTTATCACAAGCTTTGGAACTTACTTCTGAAGGAGATACTACCAGGGAAGAACAAAAACTTTTGGAAGGTATTGTTTCCTTTGGAAACACTGATACAAGACAGGTAATGAGACCTAGGATAGATTTATTCGCTTTGAGCGAAGACATGAAATTCATGGATGTATTGAACGAAATAAAGACCCAGGGATATTCGAGGATACCAGTATTTTCAGAAAATATGGATAATGTTTTGGGCGTTCTCTATGTAAAGGACCTCTTGCCATATATTGACCGTAAGACCTTTAATTGGCTTTCGTTGATTCGGGAGCCTTATTTTGTGCCTGAGAATAAGAAATTGGATGATCTTTTATTAGAGTTTCAAGAAAAGAAAATCCATTTAGCGGTTGTCGTTGATGAATATGGGGGCACTTCTGGAATTGTTACGCTTGAGGATATCATTGAGGAAATAGTTGGGGATATCAGTGATGAATTCGATGATGAGGATTTGGTATATTCTAAACTGGATGATTTTAATTACGTTTTTGAAGGGAAGACAGCCTTAAAGGATTTTTATCGGGTTGTGAAGATTGAGGATGAAGAGGATTTCAATGAACAAAAAGGGGAATCAGAAACTATTGCGGGTTTCGTGCTGGAAATTGCTGGAAGCTTTCCAAAGAAAGGTGAGAAAGTAGTGTTCAATAACTATACATTCATTATAGAGAGTCTTGATAAAAAAAGATTAAAGCAAATAAAAGTGATTTTACCCCATGAAAATTAAAAGTTTTCTTCTTTTACTGGCGGCATTATTGCTCTTTACAGGATGTAGTGAAGAGACACTTCCGAAACCCAAAGCGATGTTGCGATTGGAGTATGCCAATACAGAATATGGTATGATGGATACAGAACACTTCCAATTCAAAAAGAACCTAGCGAGTGAATTCGAGCAAAAGAACAACAATGCCCTTACCTTGGATTACCCCACATTAAAAGGATCCTTGTTCATTACGTATAAGGAAGTCGATAACAATATTGATAAATTATTGATTGATGCCCAAAGATTATCAATAGAACATTCTGCTAAAGCTGATGGGATATTGCCAAATCCTTTCGTAAATAAAGATGATAGGGTATATGGAATGTACTTTGAGGTTATTGGTGATGCCGCTTCACAGGCACAATTTTACGTTACCGATAGTACCAAACATTTTGTTACTGGGTCTCTTTATTTCTATACCAAACCCAATTACGACTCCATTTATCCTGCAGCTTCCTATTTACAGAACGATATTAAAAAAATCATGGAAAGTTTAAGGTGGAAAGAATAAACTTTCTACAGATATTATTTTAACTGAAATTCTGCTGAATAGAGTAATCGTTCATCTTCAAAGACCTTGAGGATATAATTTCCCGCATTCAAGGACCCTTTTGGAATAGTGATAAACGAACAGACTTGCATTTCTTCACCCATAAAATCAAGTTCTACCTTTTTACTATATACATTACCCTGTAAAGTGATGGTATTTCCATTATCCTCAATAACGTCCATATCAGGTCCTAAAAATTGAAAATATAGTACTTTCTCCTTATTGATCATTGTAGGGTCCGCAATAATGGTAACGCAACCTCGAAGTTTTTCAATGGTTGAGGCCATATTTGTCTTGATAGGTTTTCCCCCGTTTAATCTAAAACCAGAACCCTCTGTGTCCTTAAGTTTCAGGATACTTTTGGTTTTAAGCTCTTTATTAAGTTCCAATATTTTTTCAGCATTCTCGATGCTACTATTGATTTGTTCCCGCAATGCATTGACTTTTTCCTCTTCCTCGTCTAACCAAATTTGTTTTTGTTCAGTCAATTCTTTTCCATTTAGGATTTCATCAGAATCAAATCGACTGCCAAAACCTTGCATCCAATCCATCATGGCTTTATGGGCATCTTGCAAATCCCTTCTTGCAGCTTTGTATTGCAATCCAATCTCCGTGCTATCTTCCTTGCTACTTAGTTCACCAACCATGCTACCCATGGCGCTCATCCTTGGCATTACTTCGTCATGAATGGCCATGACTTTTTTCATTTGCTCGTTAGAGGCCTTTGCAGCTTCTTTTTTTTCATCTTTACATGAGATGCTACCAATCAATACTACTACGGCCAAAATGCTAAAAAACTTTTTCATTCTGATGTTTTTGCGTTAATGTTCATATTCTTTATGGTATAGATATAATCCTTCACCTTGGTGTTTGTGATCGTCTTTTGAATTTCATCGGCATTGGTTTTTGCTGGAATAAACACTACTACCGCTTCACCCTTATCATAACTAACTTCAGCAGAACGTATTCCGTCCAGATCCTCCAAATTCTTTTGTATTATGTCAGCGCAACCTGCTTGGCAACCCATTCCATCTATAGTAATGGTAGCGATAGCGTAATCTGGATTTGCCATTGATTTCTTTTGTACTATTTGTTGGTTTTTGGTACTTGCACAACTAGCAAATACGAAAAAAATCAGAAAGTAAAAATAGTTTCGCATTAGAATGATTTCTTTTTCAAAAGTACACATTACATAGCTTTTTTATAGGCTAAATTTATTCGAAATTTCATCGAAACCATTTTTTTGATGTTAAATAGTACAATGTAAATCCTGAAAGAATGGTTCTCAATCCAAATATGGAAAATGCCCGTAGTAACCAGTTATTAAGATTATCCCGCTTTTGATAATCCAAGGTGTGCATCATCCAAAGAAAATCAATCCAAGATAGCGGTGCCATTTTCTTGTAAGAGGTATTAACCTGTACTTTTTCACTGGCTAGTTCAATGATTCATTAAAAGATTAGAATTACATATTAATCCGGCATATATTAATTCTAAAGTTTCATTTTTGCACAAACTACCTAAATGAACGAGTACAATAGAAAATGGATCTATCTCATTATACTTTCATTAGTGTGGGGTTCTTCATTTATATTGATAAAAAGAGCGCTATTGGGTTTTACTGCCCTGCAATTAGGTAGTTTGCGTATTGTTTTTGCATCAACTTTCTTGTTTGTTGTCGGATATCGAAGTTTAAGAATATTGACCATAAGGGACTGGAAATGGATTTTCATGGCTGGACTTCTAAGCTCATTTTTTCCCCCGTTTTTGTTTGCTTTGGCACAAACTGAACTCGATAGCGGAGTTACTTCCATTTTCAATTCGGCTGTTCCGCTTTTTACCACCATTGTCGGAATTGTCTTGTTCGGAGCCGTAATAACCAAACGACAAATTGTCGGGGTTATAATAGGTCTTTTTGGAACTTTGGCCTTGATTTTAACTGGAATGGAGTTTGATCCGAACCAAAATTATTGGTATGCTGTTTTTATTTTGCTTTCTGCCCTTGGCTATGCCTTGAATATAAATATCATAAAAAAACATTTGGCACATTTGAGTCCGTTGGCAGTTACCACTGGCAGTTTTGCCGTAGCCTTTGTGCCAGCATTGGTTATCGTGTTTTATTCTGGTTTTTTCTATGAAATAAGTAGTGATGTGAAAATGCAATACTCATTATGGTATTTATTGGCCCTAGCTTTATTCGGCACCGCTATAGCCAATATTTATTTCAACAAACTTATACACTTATCAAGCCCTGTCTTTGCGGCCTCTGTCACCTATATTATTCCTATAGTTGCAGTTCTTTGGGGGGTTTGGGATGGTGAGACTATAAATCTATATCAATTGATAGGCGGCGCGATTATTCTTTTTGGGGTGTATTTGGTAAATAGAAGAAAGAGACCATTATAATAAAATAATAGCCTCTTTTTAAAATGATATTATAATTTATTCAAAATCTACATCAGATACGCCTTCATTAACCTTGATTTCCTTAACTATAAAATCAAATTTTTGGCCCCCCATGGTTTGTATAAATAAAAACGGAAACTTAATCCCTGATACTTCTTTATAATCAGTATAATCGAAAGTGGTATTCACTTGTTGCCCTTGGGCCTCAACGCTAACTGCATCTTGGATCTTTAATCCAGTTTCAATATCATAGAAAGAAGTTTTTTCATCTGATATTTTGATCTTATAGGCTTTTTTACCATCAATTACTTCGACACCTTCTAAGGCAACATCAGTATTCAACAAGTTCAATTCTGGGAAAGGAGCTGATTCTTCCTTTACCTTCTTTAATTCGTCTTCACCCAGGTCTTTACGTTGGCCTTGCATTACCATATACCCTTTGTCGCCATCAACAACCTGTTTGCTCATCGAATTCCCCATAACCTTTACATCTTGCATGTACTGATTCTTGGAAGTTTTTTTGACTTCTAGGTTTAATATCATGCCTTGCATTTCGGCTTCTGCCATCAAGGAATAGGATTCAACGCCCATTAGTTTTTCTTTGCCGCCAATAGCCTCGATGTATTTTTCCAATACATTTTGGGCGGTCATTCCTTCTGGAATGGCTGCCTCATAATTGGGTTTTTCACTACTCTTTGCAAATTTGTCGTAATACTTAACGGGTACTTTTTTACCATTGAACATTACCTTTTCCAAATTGTCGATAACCTCACTGCCTTTACCTGTGACCACAATTCTGGCGTTTTCTGTTGTCATGTATTTTTGTGCGGCTTTTTGTACATCATCTTTGGTAATAGTGTTAATACGTTCTAAATAAGTCTTGTAATAGTCTTTGGACAGTCCTTCGGTTTCAATGTTCAGTGCATATCTGGCTATGGTTTCAGGTTTTTCCAATGCTAGTACAAAATTGCCAACATATTTGGCTTTTGCATCGACAAGTTCTTCGTCTGTAACAGGTTCTTTGATGATCTTGTCCATCTCCTTCAATATTTCTACAACAGAACTATCAGTCACCATGTTACGCACCTGTGCCGATGCGCTAAAGGTTGCTGGGGCATATTTATCATTACCTAAACTCGAATAAGAACCATACGTATACGCTTTGTCTTCTCTTAGGTTTAAAAAGAGCCGTGCTTGCGCACCTCCACCTAAAATCCTATTGGCCATAAGGGCATGCAAATAATCGTCATTGCTCATTTTAAGGTCAACCAAACTTTCAACAGCTACATCTGATTGTACCGCATTGGGAACATCCACAAAATTTATTTGGGTGTATTGGGCATTAGAGGGTCTTGAAAATTGAAATGAAGGCGGTACAGCTTTTACCCAAGGTGTGAAATTTTGCGTTACCAATTTCTTGACTTCGTCAAATTCAATATCGCCAATAACCACCAAATATGCATTCGCAGGAACAAAATAATCTTCGTAAAATTGAAATACATCAACCAGTGCTACCTTATTTACGGATTCTTCGGTAAGGAACTCGCCATACGGGTGGTCAGTACCATAAGCCAAGGCATTTTGTACCCTATTTGAAATCGCAGATACATCTTTTTCCTGGGCTTTAAGCCCTGTGAGCAATTTTTGCTTTTCCTTGTCAAATTCCTCCTGGGTGAAATTAGGATTTATGGCGGCATCTGCCATTAGTTCTAAAATCCGCGGAAAATATTTTGATAATGAACTTGCAAAGGCACTTTGAGAACCAAAACTGATACGTGCCCCAAGAAAATCGACTTCTTCATTGAAATCATCTTTTGTAATGGTTTTGGACCCATTGCCCAATAGACTTGCTGTCAAACTTGAAACACCGGATTTATTGCCTTCTAAAATGGGCGGATTGTCAATACGCAATTGAATTGAAACTCTTGGTAGTTTATGATTTTCGACAACCAATATCTTAAGTCCGTTCTGCATTTCAAAACTCATGGGTTCCTGTAAGTTTATCTCGGGAGCAGGTCCTGGATTTGGCATTTTACTTCTATCGACCTGTGCCTGCATGTTCAATGCCACAAGACCTAGGATAAGTGATATATATAATTTTTTCATGTTCTTAGTTTTCAGTTGCTTCTTTTGGTAAATAGTTTAATTCTACGCGTTGGCTGCGCTTTAAATATTTGGTGGCCACAGCTGTAATCTCTTCTCTGGTTATAGAGCGATATATATCAATTTCATTATTGATTAGGCTTGTGTCATCATACAACAAGTAATACCGGGCCAAAGAGTTTGCAATTCCTGAAACACTACTATTGGAGTTAACAAAGTTGTTTTCAAATTTATTCTGTAATTTTTGATAATCTTTTTCAGAAATAAGTTCAGATTGAAGTTTTACAATTTCCTCGTCAATCTCTTTCTTCAAATCTTCCAATGATGTTTCGCCAACTGGTAGGGCACCTACGACATAAGCTCCATAATCTTCCTGAGAACCGTTAAAAGCAAAAACTTGTAAAGCTTTCTTCTTCTCATCTACTAGCTTTTTATATAGTTTAGAACTTTTTCCATCACTCAGATAGGTAGAAACCATATCAAGAATATAGGCATCCCTATCAGTTTGGGCAGGAGTTCTATAGCCCATTAATATTGCAGGTATTTGAATATTTGGGTCGTTATATTTTGTTTTTACCGTAGTGGTAATTGGGTCTTCAACAAAAGCTTTGCGTTCAATCTCCGCCCCTCTTGGAATAGGTCCAAAATAGTCTTGGATCATTTTTTTGGTCTTGCCAATCTCAATATCACCTGCAACGACCAAAACAGCGTTATTGGGCACATAATATTTTTTATTGAACTCTTTAAAGTCCTCCAAAGAGGCACTTGCCAAATGTTCCAAGGAACCTATGGTTTGCCAGCGATAAGGGTGTTTTTTGAAGAGACTGATGAACATTTGTTCGCGCCATCTGCCATAGGGCGCATTATCATAACTCATTCTTCGTTCTTCCTGGACAACTTCACTCTGTGTATCAACCCCTATTTTATTGATTATGGGGTGCATTAAACGCTCAGATTCTAACCAAAGTCCCAATTCTAAATTGTTTGAAGGGAAGACCTCGTAATAATACGTACGGTCCTGAGTGGTGTTTGCATTGTTTTGTCCTCCATTAGAAGATACGATCTTAAACCACTCACCTCGCTCAATATTCTTTGTGCCTTCAAACAACAGATGTTCAAAAAAATGGGCGAATCCGGTTTTTTCAGGATTCTCGTCCTTAGCTCCAACATGGTACATGACCGAAGTGGTAACCACAGGGGCATTGTTTTCTTGATGTAAAATAACATGAAGCCCGTTGTCAAGGTCATATTCCTCAAAGGAGACCTCTTGGGCAGTTGTGGCCGACACTATGAGTAGTGTCAGAAGAGTAAATGGTAGTCGTAATTTCATTCTTATAAGTATTAGGATTATATAATTAATAGATTATCCGTGCTATCAAAGTTAAAAATGTCACACGAATATAATTTTTTCAATAATATAGCTGGAAAACTCTTTGGCCTTTAACAAGAATTTAGGCCAAAATACCTTAAAAATGCGTAATTTATAAAGGTCATTTAAAAAATTGCGAAAATGAAACAGTTTACTTTACCAATCCGATTTGGAATTGCCGCTAGTGGATCGCTCATTGCATATTTCTTGATACTCTCACTTTTTAACCTTCATACCAATGTGTTTTATAGCCTTTTTAATGGGGTTATTACAGGTTTTGCCATCTATGAGGCAATAAAATATGAGCGTATTCAGAACAAAGAGGGGTTTAATTATGGACAGGGTTTTAAAACCGGATTGATTACCGGATTTGTCGCCACTTTAATTTTTACCGTCTTTTTTGCATTTTATTCTACAGAAATTAACCCGGATTTTCTCGAGGAATTATCAGAAGCATGGTTTAGCGATTTCAAGGATTTCGAGGCCATAGTATTCTTCACGGCTGCCATCATGGGTTTATCAACTACCTTGGTACTTACCCTATCATTTATGCAACTATTCAAGTCTGGTAACGATATAAAGAAAAAATCTTCCTAAAAACCATTGAAAAGACTTGTGAATTTGGCATTAAGCAGTATATTTGCACCCGCCTATTTAAAAAAAATAGGGAGTAAATTAAACTAATATATACGCTATGTATGCAATTGTAGAGATGGCAGGGCAGCAATTTAAGGTTGCGAAAGACCAAAAAGTATATGTTCACCGTTTGCAGACAGAAGAAGGTAAAAAGGTAACTTTTGACAATGTACTTCTTTTGGATGATGGTAAGAACGTTACTGTTGGCGCCCCGGCTATAGACGGAGCCGCTGTTGAGGCTAAAGTCATAAAGCACCTCAGAGGTGACAAAGTTATCGTCTTTAAAAAGAAAAGACGTAAAGGCTATGCTGTAAAGAACGGTCACCGCCAGTCTTTGACTGAAATTCTTGTTGAAGGTATTGTTGCCAAAGGCGCGAAGAAAGCTGTAGCACCAAAAGCGAAAGCAGCACCAGAAGCAAAAGCAGAGCCAAAAGCAGCTGCCCCAAAGAAGGCCGCTCCTAAAGCCACTGCCCCAAAAGCAAAAACTCCTAAAGCTGCACCAAAAAAGGCAGCTGTAGCGAAAGAGGTTGTTGACTATAGCAAGAATACTGTTGCTGAGTTAAAAGAAATGGCAAAAGCCAAAGGAATTGAAGGCTTATCTTCAATGAAAAAGGCTGATTTAATTGCGGCTTTAAGTAAATAATTTAATTTAGACCTTGAAAATCAAGGTTGATAAAATAACATATCATGGCACATAAAAAAGGTGTAGGTAGTTCAAAAAACGGTAGAGAATCAGAATCGAAACGCTTAGGGGTTAAGATTTTTGGTGGCCAAGCTGCCATTGCAGGAAATATTATCGTTAGACAACGTGGTACTAAACACAATCCCGGGGATAATGTTTACGCAGGTAAAGATCATACTTTGCACGCAAGAATAGACGGATTGGTAAAATTCGAAAAGAAAGCAGGAGGTAAATCCTTTGTTTCTATTGAGCCATTCGAGGCGTAATAACTGCTTTTAATAATAGTAAAAGCCCTCTCCAATTAATTGGAGAGGGCTTTTTTATTGTGTATACATAGGTGAAATTCAATATGGATATTGGATATCCTTTACAATCTCTTTTATTGAGAACCTAATACCAAAAACCAATAAAATGACACTATTTTATGTGATAGGGAAGTTGGGAATTACCATATGATATAGTATCTTTCATATACTTTGCAATATGATGGAATTTGAATGAATATTACGAATTATTCTCTTTAAAATAGGTTGCACATGGATTTAGTAATAGGAATTGACATAGGAGGCACCAAAACTAAAATAGGTTTGGTAAACAGTGAAGGGCAGTGTTTGGAAGATACTTACTTTAGGACAAGAGAATATCCAGATTTGGAGGAATATTTAGATAAGATCAAAAGTACAGTAGATGAAATTAAGGGCAAGTTCCCCGAAGATGTCAATATATTGGGATGTGGGATTGGAGCTCCGAATGCCTCAAGCAAAAATGGTACTATTGTTAATGCCTCTAATTTAATTTGGAAAGATACCGTGCCAATTCTTGATAAACTCAATGAACGCATGCCCATGCCTATGAAAATCATGAATGATGCCAGCGCTGCTGCTTTAGGGGAGATGCTGTTCGGAAATGCCAAAGGAATGAAGGATTTTATCGTTATAACCTTAGGTACTGGTTTTGGATCTGGAATAGTAGCAAATGGAAAATTGATAGATGGTTATGACGGTTTTGCAGGTGAGCTGGGGCATATAGATATGACCATAGGTGACGGCAGGTTAACAGGCCAGAATGTAAGGGGAGGTTTAGAAGCATACGTTTCGGCTACCGGATTAAAGCGCACCATTTTGTATATGATGTGTATGTACATGGATGAAAGCAGGTTCAGGGACATAGCTTATAACGATTTGCATGGTGAGGAGATTACCAAGGCAGCCGAGGAAGGTGACCCCATTGCCTTGAAAGCATTTGATTTTACAGCTGATATTTTAGGAATGGCGTTAGCTAATTTTACTGCATTCACGCAACCTGAAGCATTTTTTTTGATGGGAGGACTCGTTAATAGTGGAAAATGGATTTTAGATCCCCTACATGGATATTTTGAAGACTACTTGCTCGATTTTTATAAGGGAAAAGTCAAATTATTGGAATCTGGCCTTGCTGGAAAGACCACTGCTATTAGTGGAGCAGCTGCTTTAATATGGGAAGATTATTCAGCATAGTCTCAACTTAATAAAGATTGACATTACATTATCAATCAAGTGGGTCAAAGTAATTTATCTGCTATTTCGAGCCAACTATTTGCTCTTTCATATCCATTGTTGTTAATATTATGGGGAGAGGTAAATAGAATAGACCTACCACTGAAATGTTCCAGATTATAACTTCTGTCATCAATTAGTACATCCCCGGATAAAATATGTTTATCTCCGCATAGGATTCTTTTTTTCCAAGGGATAAAGGGAAAATGCTTATCCAGCCAATTACTTTTCTCTTTCAAAGAATTTGGAAATTGCATGGCAGCCGATGCAATATAGACTTCGTGTTTTTCGGATAATTCTTTTAAAACCTCTTGACTATCCTTTATGGGATTCAGGTCTCGGAAGAAACCTTTTCTAGTGGCATGTTGGCGAACACTTTCCTGGTGCTCTTCAGGAACCTTTTGCCATACTTCGCTGCCCAAACATATTTGTGTATTAAGTTGTTGACTGAATTCTGCGTTGTAAATCTCTATATGTGCACCGTAGGTATCTGCAATAACCTCGTCCATATCTACAAATAGTATCATATTGTAAAGTTTTGTACGAAGTACTGAAAAAAAGATTTGATCGGAAAATTATTTTTAAAAGTTAATCAAGTTCTTTCGAAATGTTATAAGCTATAAAAATTTATATAAGTCCTAAAAAAATGGAAAGGAGAAGTAGCTGCTCTTATTAACATATTCTTATATGTCTCAAGACCCCAATTAAGGATAATGCGTTTTATCTTTGAACATATAATTCAAATAGTCTATAAAATGAAAATGTTCAAGTTAATGACAGTAATGTCTATGATGCTGATAGTCTGCGTAGCATCAGCACAAACACAAAGTGATAAAAAGCTAATGCAGGACGTTTCAAAAGCAAAAAAAACATTGTTAAAAACAGATACAAGCCTCGAAATGTTTTTTGATGAATCTGCAGGGTATGTAATCTTTCCTAATGTGGGTAAAGGCGGATTTATAATTGGTGGTGCTTCTGGAAATGGAGTGGTTTACGAAGAAGGGAAGGCCATCGGAATGGCTGATCTTAAAAAATTGAACATAGGATTGCAGGCCGGCGGTCAAGCAATCATTGAAGTCATCTTTTTTGAAACCTCCGAAGATCTTGACAGGTTTAAGGAGGGGGAGTTTCAATTTGCTGCGGAAGCATCTGCGGTAGCTTTAAAATCTGGAATTGCATTCAATGCCAAATACAAAGACGGAGTGGCTGTGTTTGCACTACCTAAAGCAGGTTTGATGGCTGATGCCTCAGTTGGAGGACAAAAGTTCAGCTATGATCCATTTGAGTGAACCAAATGGAATTGCCAAATGTAAAACCCATGTTCATATATTGAACAAGGGTTTTTTTATGGTATCACGAGTTGTTTTTGGCTTTTTCAAACTTATACTTTTTGTAAAGTTGAAGTATTGAATCGCCTATTTTCTTTGTGTAATGGTGGTTGTCTCTCCAATAACAAGAATTATTTATTATGAGTTTCTGTTCAAAAGGCTCAAATAATTCTATTCTAGAATTCTTTATTTCTTTGATTAATACATTTAATTGTGTCCTTTTTTCTGTTGAGGAATGATAGTTGTCGTATGAACTAGGATGCACCATATAGGTGAGGTCAATATTGTACTTATTGCAAAGGCTTTTAATCTTTTTAAAGGTTTCTATTTTAGATGAAAAATTGAGATTTACCCGAGTGGCCTCTTTAGCATAGGAAACCATTTCCAATTGTTCAATAGAATCACAATTAAGGGCGTAGGCGTTTTTTTCATAATAATTGCCGTCATTGAAAAAATCATAGGCAATATATTTTTTATTTAAATCTTTGTTCAGATTTTTATTAATGGAAATTGGCAGAAACAAATATTCATAATTAATTTCACTATCCTTTATGGATATAAACTTACGGGACGCCTGGTTCTCATGGGTGCTTGCTCTTTCATATATGGTTGATTCGTCTAAACCTACCACGATGTTTTTGATCTTAATGTTATTTTCCAAGAACATGAGAATATCAGCTAAGAATTCTTCTGGAGTTCCTAATGAATAGGTCATATTATACCATGAATCGCGGTCATTGTTCAATTGGTTAAAATGTAATATACCGCCCTTTGAATTTGAAAATAGAAAACTATTGAATTTTGCCCCAGATCTTAAAACATGACTTACTTTTAGGCTATGGCTGTTAGGTCGAACACCATTAAACTCATTCCGGGTGCCAAGAATTCCATAAGGGTCTAAAGAATAATTATAACTTGCCGTCACAATAAAGTAAAGGCTGATAATTACACTATAGAACAATATTTTTTTCAGAAATGGTTTCATCTAAAATTGAAAATAAATGAATTGGTTCGAAGTTGAATTTAGACTAATAAGATAGACTACAACTAGGACAGCAACTGCCTCGATCATATACGCATATCTTTTGTTCACATTTAGTAATAACCCTACTTTGAGGCGTTCATCTTTCCTTAAAAGCCAGTCAATAAGAATTAGCACACCAACACTATAAAGGCCGTTTTTGTATATTGGTGGAAAGTCTATTTTCATAAACATATAAGTTAAATATGTGATGGCCTGTGTTATACTCTCGCTTCTGAAAAATACCCAAGCTAAAACGACCAAAAAGAAAGTTCTAAAAACAAGAAATACCTCTTTTAATGATGGAATAATTGAATTTTCAGCAATAATGGAATGGTTGTATTTTCTGTTTTTAGCCAATAAATATCCAGGTATAAACAGAGACGCATGTATGAGGCCCCATACTACAAAGGTCCAATTGGCACCATGCCAAAACCCACTGACCAAGAATATAATGAAGATGTTTTTTAGCGAATTTAGTCTTGAGCCCTTCGAGCCCCCGATAGGAATATATAAATAATCCCTAAACCATGTGGATAAAGAAATATGCCATCTTCGCCAGAACTCTCCAATATTCCTCGAAAAATATGGGAATTTAAAGTTTGATTTTAATTCAAACCCGAATAACTTCGAAGTTCCAATAGCAATGTCAGAATACCCGCTAAAATCACAATATATCTGTATCGCGAAATAAATCGCCCCCAACCATAGAACACCACCACCAAAGTCTTCATAATTATCAAAAATATCATTTACTTTAGGTGCAAGGGAGTCTGCAATGACAACCTTTTTAAACATTCCCCAAAAGATTAACCGCAACCCTTGAATTCCTAGCTGATATTTGAACTCTCTTTTTTTAAGTATCTGGGGCAACAGATTTGAAGCCCTTTCTATAGGCCCTGCCACCAATTGGGGAAAAAGGATACAAACGAAGCAAATGAGATGAAATCTTTGGTTGGGTTTAATTCACCTTTATAAATATCTATTGTATATGACATTGTTTGAAAGGTATAAAATGAAATACCTACCGGGAGTATAATCTGTAATGTCCATGTGCTATCAATGGAGTAACCTATTGAAGCGAAAAGATCTATCCAAGAATCTACAAAGAAATTGTAGTATTTAAAGAAGCCTAGAACCCCAAGGTTAAAAAGTATACTGATCCACAAGAATAGTTTTCTCTTGTTGTTTTCATTGGTTTGATGAACCGCTATACCTATGAAATAATCTACGATTGTAGAAAGAAATATAAGTGACAGAAACCTATAATCCCACCAACCATAAAACATATAAGAACTTATAAGTATCAGGAGGTTCTGGTATCTTATTTTTTTATTGAATACAAACCAATAAAGCGTAAATACAATTATTATGAAAATAAGAAATTCAATAGAATTAAAAAGCAAATTTGATTGGTTTTAGGATTTCAAAAGTAGGTTTTTAATTTATGTTTGGTACAAACCTAAAAACCCTCACATCGCTGCAAGGGTTTTGTTTCTAACTACTAGAGTCTAATATCTATAGTACTCTGGTTTGAATGGGCCTTTAACAGTTACACCTATGTACTCCGCTTGTTCTTGGCGAAGTTCTGTAAGTTCAGCACCCAATCGGGATAAATGTAGTTTGGCTACTTTTTCATCTAAATGTTTTGGAAGCATGTAAACCTCATTCTTATAGGAGTCACCATTCTTCCAAAGTTCTATTTGGGCCAAAGTCTGGTTGGTGAAAGAGTTGCTCATCACAAAACTTGGGTGGCCGGTAGCACATCCCAAATTTACCAATCGTCCTTCCGCCAATATGATGATGTCCTTGCCGTCTATGGTATATTTATCAACCTGTGGTTTTATTTCATCTTTGGTATTGCCATAATTTTCATTTAACCAAGCCATATCAATCTCATTGTCAAAATGCCCAATATTACAAACAATGACTTTATCGCGCATGGCCTTAAAATGTTCTGGTCGTATGATGTCTTTATTCCCTGTGGTCGTAATTACGATATCGGCATTGCCTACAACAGTTTCCAATTGTTTTACTTCAAAACCATCCATACAGGCTTGTAGGGCACAAATTGGGTCGATTTCAGTAACTGTGACAATAGAGCCAGCACCTTTGAATGAGGCAGCAGTGCCTTTACCAACATCGCCGTAACCAGCAACTACTACGCGCTTACCTGCCAACATGGTGTCAGTAGCCCTGCGGATGGCATCAACGGCACTCTCACGACAACCGTATTTATTATCAAATTTTGATTTTGTGACAGAATCATTCACATTAATAACCGGCATTGGTAAAGTGCCGTTTTTCACCCTTTCATATAAGCGGTGTACTCCGGTCGTGGTCTCTTCAGAAATTCCTTTTATCCCAGCAGAAAGTTCAGGATATTGATCCAATACCATATTGGTAAGGTCACCACCATCATCCAATATCATATTCAAGGGTTGGCGCTCTTCTCCAAAGAACAAAGTCTGTTCTATACACCAATCAAACTCTTCCTCATTCATACCCTTCCAAGCATAAACAGGAATACCTGTGGCTGCTATGGCAGCTGCGGCATGGTCTTGTGTTGAGAATATATTACATGAACTCCAGGTAACATCAGCGCCCAAGGCCACTAAAGTTTCAATCAAAACAGCAGTCTGTATGGTCATATGCAGACAACCTGCTATTCGCGCCCCTTTAAGTGGTTGTTCATTTTTATATTCTTCGCGGAGTGACATTAGTCCTGGCATTTCTGCTTCGGCCAATTCAATCTCCTTTCTTCCCCAATTCGCTAGAGAAATATCTTTTACCTTGTAAGGCACATATGATACGGTTTTGGTAGACATATCCTTTTTTCTTTTTACTTTCGTTATTGATTATAGCTCTTCTTTTTTAAGAATTGCAAAGTTACGAATATCCTAAATAATACCATGCCTCTTTACAATACAATACGAGATACCCCAACAATAACGGTTTATATTTGGAAGATTGAAGAGTCTGAAAATGACCTTGCCCAAGGCATTGAGCTGACAACCCATTGTCAAAACCGAATGGATGGTATGAAGTCGGAAATGCACCGCAGGGGCTTTTTAAGTATACGGCATTTAATGGCTGAAGCTGGTTATGAAGATAAAGACTTATACTATGATAATGCAGGCAAACCACATCTTCATGACGGAAAGCATATTAGTATTACCCATTCCCATCAATTCACAGGGATAATAATTAGTGATAAGGACGAAGTGGGCATTGATATTGAAATGCAACGGAAAATCATCACCCGTATAGCCCATAAATTCACTCCCGTCGAAGCATACGACCACATTAAGGATATCAATGATTTGGTACGCAAGTACACGATAGTTTGGGGTTGCAAAGAATCCTTATATAAGATTTATGCAACTGTAGGACTTAGTTTTTTTAAGAATATCTATATCAAGGATTTTGAATTTACCGACACCAAAATTGAAGGGCAAATTATACATGAAGGCGATACTTCTTTTTACGAAATACAGTATTTGGAATTTGAAGGATTTACGTGTGTTTACGCAATTAAAATTTAATTCTCTAAAATAGTCAAAGCATGAACATCTCGGTTGATCTTACTTATTCACCTTTTCAAGATGATTTTGAACAGCATATCATCAGCTTCATCAAAAATTTAAGGGCATCGGGACTAACTGTTTTGGAAAATCCATTAAGCACGCAAGTTTACGGTAATTATGATGAGGTAATGCACGTTTTGAACTCCGAAATCAAAGCAGCATTTGAACTTATGGATAAAGGCTTATTATATATGAAAATTGTCAAAACTGACCGTAGCGAATATGAACCACATTTTTGAGTTTTTGTTCGGACAATATACCGAATATGAAACCTACCACATAGTCCTTGAGATTGTTGCGGTTTTTTTTGGACTGTTGTCTGTGTGGTTTTCTAAACAGAACAATATTCTGGTCTATCCCACGGGGATGATCAGCACTTCCATTTATGTTTATCTTCTTTTTCAATGGGGACTCATTGGGGATATGATGATAAACGGGTATTACTTTATCATGAGTGTTTATGGGTGGTATATATGGACCCGAAAAGTAGACGCCACCCATGTTACGCCTATTACAAGAACAACAACGAAAGAACATAGAATCTCGATTATAATATTTTTGACCACTTTGGTCTTTGTTTATGTGATATATCAAGCATTTGATAAATGGACCAGCTGGACCGCCTATGTAGACACTGTTACAACAGCCGTCTTCTTTGTTGGTATGTGGCTCATGGCAAAACGAAAGCTTGAAAACTGGATTTATTGGATCGTTGGTGATATAATTTCCATTCCGCTATATTTTTATAAAGGATTCACGTTTACAAGTCTTCAGTATCTTATATTTACAGTCATCGCCGTATATGGTTATCTTGCATGGAAGAAAAATTTAAGCAGCAACCCACAGACATTATTAAAGTAGTTTTGTTCGGGCCAGAATCTACTGGTAAAACCACTTTATCCGAGAAATTGGCAAGGCACTATAATACGGTTTGGGTGCCGGAGTATGCTAGGGAATATCTTCAGGATAAATGGAATAACGAACGGAAAACTTGTGAACCCAAAGATTTATTGCCGATTGCACAAGGGCAAATGCGCTTGGAAAATGACTTGGCGACAAAGGCCACTGATTTACTTATTTGTGATACCGATCTATTGGAAACTAAAGTTTATTCCGAGGCTTATTATCTTGGTTATTGTGATCCTGTATTAGAAAAACATGCTTTGGAAAACCAATATGACTTGTATTTCTTGACTTATATTGATATACCTTGGGCAGCTGATGATCTGCGCGATAAGCCCAACGAGCGCGAACGTATGTTTTTATATTTTAAAGACACGCTGGAGAAATATAATAGAAATTTTGTTATCTTAAAAGGCGATAAAAACACACGTTTAAAAACAGCTGTAGAACATATAGATACCTTATTGAAAAAATGATGCAACTAACCGAAAACGATTTAAAACAAATAGCCACAAAAGGTATTGCAAAAGAGAAAGTCAGAAACCAAATAGAAATTTTTGAAGATGGTATTCCTTTTGTACATCTTGTAAACGCCGCCGTTGTGGGTGAGGGTATTAGCAAGTTTACAGTGCGCGAACAAAAATCCCTGATTAATAGATTTGATGATTCGAAGGATGATTTAGCGCTTCTCAAATTCGTTCCTGCCTCAGGGGCCGCATCAAGAATGTTCAAGGCACTCTTCAATTTTTTGAATGCTTATGATCCATCAAAAGAAAGTCTAAAGAAATACTTTGAGCGTACTAATGATACTGATTTACAGGTTTTTAGTGCTGGACTCAAAAATTTCCCATTTTATGATATTGTCCAAGAAAGAATCAAAGGCAAATCCGCTAATAAAGACGAAGAGCTATATCTTTTTGTTAAGGAAATGATGTCTGAAGATGCTTTGAACTATGGTTTTTATCCAAAAGGGTTATTGCCCTTCCATAAGTATGGAAACCATTCGGCCACTCCTTTTGAAGAGCATTTAAAAGAAGCTTCCAATTATGCTAAGGTTGGAGAAAATGCAAATTTACATTTTACCATTTCCGAACAGCATATTCGCATGTTTACCAAGGAATATGCGACCATTAATGATAGACTGTCCAAAGAAACAAAAACGAAGTTCAATATTGGTTACTCGTATCAAAAGGCCTCAACAGATACTATTGCCGTTGATATGGATAATAACCCATTTCGGAATTCTGATGGTTCTTTACTTTTTAGACCAGGGGGTCATGGTGCTCTCATAGAGAACTTGAATGAAGAGGAAGCTGATATCATATTTATAAAAAACATTGATAATGTGGTGGTGCCCATGGCCCAAGATGATCTTACAAAAAGCAAGAAAATGTTGGCAGGCTTACTTTTAAAGGTCCAGGAGAAGGCTTTTAAATATGCTCAAATACTAGATTCCGATGACTTGTCAGCCAATGTAATGACAGAAATTAAGGAATTTCTTGAAAACGAACTCAATGTTCGCTATGTAGATAAGTATTCCAGTTTTAGTCTAGGTGATCAAATTGAAATCTTAAAGGACAAAGTTAATAGACCGATCCGTATTTGTGGAATGGTCAAGAATGAAGGTGAACCAGGTGGTGGGCCTTTTTGGATAAGGAATGCCCATAATCACGTTTCGCTTCAAATCATTGAATCTGCGCAAATTGATATGTCTAATGAACGGCAGGTCGATATCCTTAAAAATGCTACACATTTCAATCCAGTTGACTTGGTATGCGGGGTGAAGAATTTTAAAGGTGAGAAATTCAATCTTTTGAATTTTGTTGATCATAAACAAGCTTTTATAACTAGTAAAACCCAAGAAGGGCGTGAGTTAAAGGCCTTAGAACTCCCAGGCTTATGGAATGGCGCTATGGCCTTTTGGAACACAATTTTCGTTGAGGTTCCGCTATCAACATTCAATCCTGTAAAGACTGTCAATGACTTGTTGAAGCCCACACATCAGGTATAGTTAAAAACAATTCTTTCCATTAACAATTGGTCCTAATAATATAAAAGTAAATCATTTATTATTATGATGGTCTTTTTTTCAATAGTACATTTGTACCATCTCAATAGGGGTGCTTGTAAGCAGGCTGAGATTATACCCAATGAACCTGGACAGGTAATGCTGACAAGGGAGGCAAATTTTGCCATTTGGATTTCCAATGTTTCTTTTAGAAACAAAAATCAATTATAATAAAGAATAATAGCCCCTTTTATTCGTAACGAATGTTTTACGGATGAAACTTTTATGCACAACATTAGGCTTAATTGCCTGTACTCTAGGTATCTCAGCCCAAGAAACCCAGAACGATTCCCTACTAGGCAAAAAAATAACGTTAGACGAGGTGTTTGTTTCCGCAATTCGAGCAACCAAGGAATCTCCAGTAACATTTACCAATCTTACATACAAAGAATTAGAACCAAGAAATTTAGGACAGGACATTCCTATCTTATTGAATTTTATGCCTGCCGTGGTCACGACATCCGATGCTGGTGCCGGGGTTGGCTATACTGGTATAAGAGTTCGTGGTAGTGATGCCACAAGGGTAAACGTCACTATCAATGGAATACCTTATAATGATTCAGAATCACATGGTACGTTTTGGGTAAATATGCCCGATTTTGCATCCTCGACCAAGAGTTTGCAATTACAACGTGGGGTGGGTACTTCAACCAATGGTGCCGGAGCTTTTGGTGCAAGTTTGAATATTGCTACCGATGGTATTTCAGATGAAGCTTATGGTCAAATTTCATCATCTATTGGTAGTTTCAGTACTTTGAGAAACAACTTGAAATTTAGCACGGGTTTGCTGAGTGACCATATTGAGATTTCAGGTAGATTATCGCGTATTAATTCAGACGGATATATTGATAGGGCTTCTGCTGCATTGGATTCCTATTTTTTACAAGGAGCTTTTAAAAATGAAAACACATTATTGAAGGCTGTTCTTTTTGGGGGTCATGAAATTACCTATCAAGCTTGGTACGGTATTGATGCGACTACTTTAGTGTCTGATAGAACTTTCAATCCTTCAGGAATATATACCGATGAGAACGGAAACACCCAATTCTATGAAAATGAAGTAGACAACTACAAACAAAACCACGCACAATTACTTTGGAACCAAAAATTGAATGATAATTGGAGCACCAATTTAGCGTTTCATTATACAAGAGGGAGAGGCTTTTTTGAACAATTTAAAGAGGATGACGATTTTGAAACTTACGGTTTTTCTCCACTTACGGTTGATGGCGAAGAGGTGAGTACAACAGACCTTATTCGCAGAAGATGGTTGGACAATGATTTTTATGGCACCGTATTTTCAGCAAATTTTAATAAGGAAAAATTGGACTTGATTCTAGGTGGTGGTTGGAATTCGTACAAAGGCAATCATTATGGTGAGGTTATTTGGGCTGAATTTGCCCCGAATAGTAACATTCGGGATAGGTATTATGATGATGATTCCAAAAAGACCGATTTTAATGTATTTGCGAAAACCAATTACCAATTAGGTGATCATTGGAGTCTTTTCGGAGACTTACAATATAGATCGGTAGCTTATGAAGCTAATGGCGATGACACCGGTTTTGTCAATGACACTTTTAATTTCTTCAATCCAAAAGTTGGGACAACATATGATTTGAACCAGAATAATAACTTCTATTTATCTTACGCTGTAGCCAATCGGGAACCCAATAGAAACGATTATGAAAACGGGAGTCCAAAACCAGAAAAATTAAATGATTTTGAATTGGGATGGCGCTACTTATCTTCAGATATACAGGTGAATACCAACGTGTATTATATGAATTATAAGGATCAATTGGTACTCACTGGTGAGCTAAATGATGTAGGTGCCCCCTTGCGTGCCAACGTCGGAGATAGCTACCGTTTTGGATTGGAAATTGATGCGAATATTGCTTTAGGGGATAAATTTGTTATCAGTCCAAATATTGCATTAAGCACAAACAAGAATAAAGATTTTGTTTTTCAAAGAGATGGGGCAATTCAAAACTTAGGAAATACCAATATCGCATTTTCTCCTGATATTATCTTTGGGAACAGGATTTCATATATGCCAATGGATGACCTACAGATTTCATTGTTAAGTAAATATGTGGGTAAACAATATATGGGTAATATAGACTCTGAGGGTTCAGAATTGGATGCCTATTCACAAACGGATCTTAATATGCAATATGTGATTGAAACCAATGCCTTTATAAAAAGTATAACGCTCTCTGCATTGGTAAACAATATTTTCAATGCCCAATATGTTTCTAACGGGTATTTCTTTACCTATGACGATACATGGTCTGCTCCTGACCAGACAACTACGATAGAAGGTGCTGGTTATTATCCACAAGCAGGCACTAACTTTTTATTAGGGGCTACATTGAATTTCTGAGATATATTTGGACACTTTTTAGTAAGGGATTTAAGGTTTCTTCAAATAGATAATTATCTTGGTTTTTTGAGTTGTATTCATGTTAATTCGTAGATTTAAAAATAAATAGTTCATTAAATGGATATAACGATTGGAATTTGGCAAACTTTGCTTTTAATTATTATAGCATTACTGATAATCTTCCCAGTAATTGCCATTATCGATATTACCAAGAGTGAATTCAAGGGAGGGAATGATAAATTGATTTGGATATTGGTTGTATTGTTTTTAAATCCTTTGGGCACTTTGATATATTTTCTTATTGGGAAAGATCAAAAGGTGAAAGAAGTCCAAGCCAAGCATTCGAACAATGATACTTCGCTTGAAACAAGGTAAATGACAAATTCTAAAATTGTTAGATGGGGAATTATCGGTTGTGGGGCAGTAACTGAAATAAAAAGCGGACCCGCCTATCAAAACACCGATGGCTTTAAAGTTGTGGCGGTCATGCGTCGTAACATGGACAAAGCTATTGATTATGCTAGGCGGCATAATATTTCAAAGCACTATTCCAATGCAGATGATTTAATTGCTGATACTGATATTGATGCCGTCTATATTGCTACACCCCCAGATTCGCATAAATCTTATGCCTTGAAAGCTGCAAAGGCAGGGAAGCCTTGTTGTATTGAAAAACCAATGGCTCCATGTTACACAGATAGCTTGGAAATCTATAACGCTTTTGAAAAAAAGAACATACCTCTTTTCATAGCTTACTATAGGCGTTCATTACCTCGTTTCAATAAAATAAAACACTGGTTGGATGAAGGTACTATTGGTGAGGTTCGTCATATACAGTGGCATTTGTCCAAACCTCCCAATCAATTGGATTTGAGCGGTACTTATAATTGGAGAACTGATGCTCGTATTGCCCTTGGAGGATATTTCGATGACTTGGCAAGTCATGGGCTTGATTTGTTTATTTACTTCTTGGGAGATATTGAAATAGCCAAAGGCATTGCATCGAATCAAATGGGATTGTATTCAGCAAAAGATGCCATTGTAGGCAGTTGGATGCACAAATGTGGTGTAACGGGTGACGGTAGCTGGAATTTTGGTTGCTATCAGCGCGAGGATAAGGTTGAAATATTAGGCAGTGCAGGGAAGATTACTTTTTCTATCTTCAATGAAGAACCTATAATTCTTTTGAATTCACAAGGGGAGGAAAAACTTGAAATTCCTAATCCAAGGCACATACAGGAATTTCATGTATTGAACATCAAAGAACACCTAAAAGGTGATAAAAAACACCCATCTTTAGGACGCTCAGGCCTGCATACCAGTTGGGTAATGGATAAAATCTTGGGATTGCACTAATCACAAATTTAATTGGAAACACTTAAGGTATTGCCACCAAAACTAGTTCGGTATTCCAACATATCATAATATCGCTTACCATCATCTGGTCTGTTCAGCATTTGTCCTGTGAATAAACTGTATTCATAATCTTCACAAGAGCAGATGGCAGTTTGGCCATTAAGCTCCATAGTTGAGCATTCATTTGGTGCATGGTTGGGGCAACTGGCCTCGAAAGCCCTGAATTGGTTGAATCCTGTATTAATGGCAAAAACACCTGCAGTACCAACGCCCGTTGCCCCTACATAAACTGCGTTGCCAGTATTGGTCAAGGGACTATACAACGGCAGGTTCAGGTTCATATCGAATCTAAAACCTATTTCCTGCAAAAAAGGATTTCTATTTGTGTTATCAGTATTGCAGGAAACCAACAATAACATTAAAATCAAGCCAAAAACACGGATCATAAAGCGACTTCTAATTAGTGATACATCAACAAAATTGAACAAAAATTATGTATATTTGCGTTAAATCCTCTCTAAAAAAGGGGATTTTCCTATTTATTAAACGACGAAGCTATGAGTAACTTATCTTATTACACAGCAGAAGGGTTAAAAAAGTTAAGGGATGAGTTGAATCAGCTTAAGGATGTTGAGCGTCCTAATGCTTCAAAAGCAATCGCGGAAGCTAGGGATAAAGGTGATTTATCTGAAAATGCAGAGTATGATGCTGCCAAAGAAGCACAAGGACTATTAGAACTAAGAATTTCTAAAATGGAAGAAACTCTGGCTAACGCAAGATTGATTGATGAATCCCAATTAGATAATTCAAAAGTATTGGTGTTGTCAACGGTTAAACTAAAAAACCTGGCCAATGGGATGGAAATGAAATACACATTGGTAGCCGAAAGTGAGGCCGATTTAAAGACTGGAAAAATTTCTGTTAGTTCACCTATAGGAAAAGGGTTATTGGGTAAAGAAGTTGGTGATACTGCCGAAATTACGATACCCAATGGTGCTATTACCTTTGAGATTTTAGAGATAACAAGGTAGGTAGGTATCAATAAATCTTTATATTTAATCCTATCAAAGCTTGATAGGTTTTTTTTGAATTTTTATTAAAGTAAATGCGCTATGGCCAGTATTTTCACTAAGATTATCAACGGAGAGATTCCTTGTTACAAAATTGCCGAAGACGAAGACTTTTTTGCCTTTTTAGATATAAACCCTAACGCTAAAGGCCATACGCTATGTATTCCTAAAAAGGAAGTTGATAAAATCATGGATTTGGATGAGGAAACCTATACGGGTCTTATGGTATTTTCAAGAAAGGTTGGCCAGGCCATTGAAGCTTCCATAGATTGTAAAAGAGTGGGCATTACGGTAATAGGTCTCGAAGTACCCCACGTTCATGTACATTTGATTCCATTGAATGAAATGAAAGAAGCAACATTCCAACATAAAGTTGCGCCTACCAAAGCGGAATTTGAAGACATAGCTGAGAAGATTCGTTCTAAAATTGAATAATCCCGGATTGCCAGAGATATACGCCGACTCCTATTAAAACCACTAACGAGATAATCAAAATATAAAACAAAGAGGTAAATCGGATGGAAGCCTTTTTCGGAGTAACCATTTTTTGATAATAATTGAACGTTCTTTCAATATCATCGGTCCAATTCACAGGATAGATTGTAGATTCGCATTTGTTGCATTTAATTTTATGCATTACCTCATTAGTGGTCCTATCATATAATTTCCCGAATTTATGTTTTTGCTGAAAAGTAATTTTCATGTCCTGATTAAAACATTCTGGACAATTGTTGGTAATATCAGCTTCCTTGATAATTTCAAATCTTTCCTTCGCCATGGCTTAACTTTTTACTTTTAAGGATATCTGCATTATGGTGCCTTCTTTTCCTGAAGAGAGCACTTTTACTTTTCCTTGATGATATTCTTCAACTATTCTTTTGACTAATGATAACCCTAAGCCCCAACCTCTTTTTTTAGAGGTTACCCCAGGATTGAATATGGTTTGATAATTGCTTTTTGGGATGCCACTACCCGTATCTGCCACCAGAATATTCACATATTTTCCGGCAGGAATAATATCAATGGCAATACTCCCCTTACCCTTCATGGCATCGATTCCATTTTTTACTAGATTCTCAATGGTCCAATTATACAAGGAATGATTTAAAAGAACAGGAAGCTTTTCAACTTTTGAATTGAATGAAAAATGAATGAGTTTAGAACTTCTTAATTTTAAATAATCGTAGGCTTCTCTTGTCTCTTGAACAATATCGAATTCTTTAAGTTCGGGTAAAGAACCTATTTTAGAGAAACGTTCGGTTATGGTTTCAAGACGGGTGATATCCTTAGCTATTTCCTTAGTGATTTCAGGGTTTATTTTTTCACTTTTAAGAAGTTCATTCCAGCCCAAAAGGGAAGATAACGGTGTGCCAATCTGATGTGCGGTTTCTTTCGCCATTCCGGCCCAAAGCTTATTTTGCTCAGAGGTTTTGTTCGATTTAAAGAAAAAGAAAATAACCGTTGCAAAGAGCAGAATAATTAGCAATAAGGCAATTGGATAATATTTTAATTTGTTCAGAACTTCTGAATTTCCATAATACAAAGTGGCCAAATGTTCACCTTGTTGGTCAATTGAGATCGGCGTATTTTCACTCTGAAATATTTTAATGCTTCGTTGAAGATATATTGAATCATTAACCTTATCTTCAGGTATATTATTGGTCTTGACGGAGCCATCTTGGTTGACCAAGATCATAGGGGTAGATGTATTGTTTTGAAGCACTTTAATCGTAAGATTACCCATATCAATATCTTCGGAATATTGCAAAAGTTCCGATTGGGCCGTAGCCCATATCTCCATTTTTAATCGTTCCTCTTCCTTGAATTTTTTAAAGAAACTATTGGTATTCCATAAAATCAAACTTACAATAGCAAAGGCTGCAGCAAGTAAAATAAAATTGGAAGTCTTCTTTCTAGGATTAAAATTCATCCAGTTGTTTTATTGCTTTAAAGATAACGTAAAATGATAATAAATGGTGTGCAAAGTACATGGGTTCTTGTTTTAAATCGCAAGTAAATTACCTACATTTGCAAAACCATGGCCGATATGTTTTCTATACTTCCAAACGATATTCCGATCCAAAAATTACATGGTTATCTTTTGGGGGCTGTTGGTCCCAGACCAATTGCCTTTGCCAGTACAATAGATGACAAAGGAAGGCCCAATTTATCGCCTTTTAGCTTTTTCAATGTCTTTAGTGCCAATCCGCCGATATTAATATTTTCGCCCGCCAGAAGGGTTCGTGACAATACCACAAAACACACGCTTGAAAACGTACAAAAGATTAAGGAGGTGGTTATTAACGTGGTAAACTTCGAAATCGTTCAGCAGATGTCACTTTCAAGTACCGAATATGCTGAAGGGGACAATGAGTTCTTAAAAGCTGGCCTTGGCATGTTAAAATCTGATTTGGTCAGGCCATTTAGGGTAGCTGAATCTCCGGTACAATTTGAGTGTAAAGTAACCAAGGTTGAACCTTTGGGAAAGGAAGGAGGCGCAGGAAATCTTATTTTCTGTGAAGTAGTCAAAATACATATTTATAAAGCCATTATTAATGAAGAAGGGAGTATAGACCAATTTAAAATTGATCAAGTTGCCCGTATGGGGGGTAATTGGTATTCCAGAGCTAATCAAGGAATGTTTGAAGTGCCCAAGCCATTATCTACCCTTGGAATCGGCGTTGATAATATGCCAGAAGAAATTAGGTCAAGTACAGTGCTTACAGGCAATGATCTCGGAATGTTGGGCAATATAGAAAAATTGCCTTCCCAATCTCAAATCGAGGAATTTATTAACTCCAATGATAGTCTTAATACCATAATCAATTCGAAAAATAGGATCAAGGTACATCTTAAAGCCAAAGAATATCTAACCAAAGAAGAAGTGCTTTCTGCATGGAAAGTGCTATTGGCGAAATGAAAAGGATACAATTATTTGAATTTGAGGATTTTGGTTGGTTTCCAGGCTGGCTACGGGTCTGTATGACCAATTTAATTGTAATTCTTCAAAAGATGATTGGTGTGCCAGAGCTCTTGGCAGCCTTAATTGTCGACATTCTAAAGAAAAAAAAGCTATCCAATATTGTTGATTTAGGTTCGGGGTCTGGAGGTGTTATGCCTGAAGTTATGGAGTCAATATATAAAATAAAAGGGTTGGAACATGTGACTTTGACCATGACCGATTTATTTCCTAGCGACGAAATGTTGAAGAAATTCAATACAGATGCTTTGGATAAAATCAGTTATCACGAAACTTCTGTAGATGCAACAAATATTGCAACTGCACCAGAAGGCCTCAAAACCATGGTAAATTGCTTTCATCATATGCCACCTAAAAAGGCAAGGGCAATTTTGGAGTCGGCCCAAAGAACCAATCAACCCTTGTTGATTTATGAAATGGGCGATAATAATATACCGCTGCTTCTTTGGTGGTTGTTGCTTCCAATTTCATTGGTCATATTAATAATTATGGTACTTTTTATGACACCATTTGTAAAACCCTTAACTTGGCGGCAAATTATTTTTACTTATTTGATTCCAATAATTCCGATTTGTTATGCTTGGGACGGTCAAGCTTCTTTGCCGAGAATGTATACGCTCAAAGATTTAGACCATTTGCTTGCAGGATTGGATTCTGGGAATTACACTTGGCAAAAAGGGCATGCAAAAAAAAAGAACGGGAAAATACAGGGAACATACCTTTTCGGGCTTCCTAGTTAGAAAATAGAATATTAAATACTAAACGCAGATTGCACAATTATTAAAAAATGGAAATACAAGGAAAAATTAAGATGATTGATGAAACTAAAACTTTTGGAAGCAATGGTTTTAGAAAGAGGGAAGTAGTAGTAACAACAGAGGAGCAATATCCTCAACATATTTTAGTTGAGTTTGTTCAGGATAAGTGTGATTTACTTAATAGTTATACTGTTGGTCAAGATGTAAAGATCAGTATTAATCTAAGGGGTCGTGAATGGACTAACCCGCAAGGCGAAGTAAAATACTTTAACGCTATTCAAGGATGGCGCATTGAGAACCTTCAGGTTGCTGAGGGAAATGCTGATATTCCACCAGTACCTCCTATAGATGCTTTTGAACCAGCTGACAATATCAATGATGAAGATCATGATGACCTTCCATTTTAATGAAACTATTTTGAAAAATCATTAATATGACTTATTCTAAATAGATAGTTGAACCTGCCCGTCCGTTCAGGCAGGCTAGCCCCGCTGTAAAGCGGGGCCTTTTTTTGTATTCAATATTTATTTTTATGCATTTATTTTTAATTTAAGTAACTTTAGATTAAACGGTATTCGTGAAAAAGAATAGCTCACAAAAACCCTTAACCTTTCTGACCAACGACCTGTATTTCCCATCGGTTGAAAATGCAACTGCAGAAGGATTATTGGCAGTTGGTGGTGACCTCTCGCCTGAACGCTTAATACTTGCCTATAAAAGCGGTATTTTTCCTTGGTTTAATGAAGGTTCGCTGATTTTATGGTGGAGCCCCGACCCAAGAATGGTGCTTTTTCCTGAGCGTATCAAGATTTCAAAAAGTATGCGAAAAGTGCTCAAGAGCAATCAATTCAATTATACAAAGAACAATTGCTTTGAAGCCGTAATCGATCAATGCGCATTGGCAAAGAGAGAGGGGCAGGAAGGTACTTGGATTACCAATGAAATGAAGGAGGCCTACCTGAAATTGCATGAATTGGGTTATGCGCAATCATATGAAATTTGGCAAGACGATAAAATGGTCGGTGGACTTTATGGCATTGATTTAGGACATATTTTCTGTGGGGAAAGCATGTTCAGTTTGGTGAGTAATGCATCAAAATTCGCTTTCATAAAATTGGCGGATGAACTTCATCAAAAAAAATATAGTCTTATTGACTGCCAACTTTATACCAAGCATTTAGAAAGCCTTGGGGCAGAGGAAATTCCAAGATCCCGGTTCATTGAAATTTTAAAAAAACTGGATTAATCCATTAATCGCATCGCTTCACGGCGACTTAGATTGGCCAAATCGTTGTTCTCAGTAAAATTCTTGACCCATTTAGGATTGGTTCTACTATATTCCCGTAATACCCAGCCGATTGCCTTATTGATGAAAAATTCCTTGGACCCCAATAATTTTTGAATGATGAATTGCAGTCTTTGGGTATCCATTTTGTCTTTGCTTTTTAATTGATACAGCAAACAACATCGTTGTAACCACATATTCTCCGAAGCCAACCATTTGTCAATGAAGTTGTCTAATTGCTCGGGGAAACGAGTGAAATATGCACCTATTAATTTAGCGGCTATATAATCCACGGTATCCCACCACGATTTATGGGTTACCATAAACTCCAGAAGAACAATATCATTTTTATCAAATTGTTGGGTGTATTTAAATACGAGTTCTTGTGCAATAAATTGATATTCTCGTTGAGGTTTATTCCATAAGGTTTTTACGATTTCTTCTAAATTAGTCTTTGGGGGCAAATAGGATTTGGCCAGAAATGGTTTTTGTATTTCTCGGCGTAATGGGGTTTTTATACCGTAAAACTCGAACTGATTGCGCATATAGGCCTTTTGTTCTTTGGCAATTTTAGTATTTGCATTGCGCTTAAGTTCGAGTTCCAAGGTTTGTATGAATTCGTTCATTTTAGGTCATCATATTCAGTATAAAATACGGTCGTGATTCATAGGTAAGGCTTGCCGTTTACGAATGAGGTTTCCATCTGCACTGAACCAAAGATCATATTCATTATTCTTATTATCTTTCTTACCGATAACGATTAGCTTGTACACATTACTTGGGAGCAAGAGATTTTGAAAAGTGTTTTTTAATGCTGATTCATCGTTTTCAGGATTAGTTGTCGGGTACTGTTGAAAAATCCATTTAATTCTGGATTTGTCATAAGAATCGGATAAGGATACTTTTATTTTTTGGAACGTTTCTTCTGGAATATCAATTTCATTAACCCTAAATCCAGAAATTTTTAATTTTCCAGTATCATCTAAGATTAATGAATAATTTAAACGGGCCATTTTGAATTTTAGAATATAGGTGGTTTCTAGGCTATCAACCTCTTTGTAATAGCGTATTTTGTTTGTCTTGGAGCCATTGAACATCAGGTCGATATTCACTGGGGGAAACTGGGATTTCCTGATACGATGTTCCCTTTCAAGATGTTGTGGGTAACAAACCGTACTCATAAAGAGCAATACTATAAAAAGCCTAAACCTCGTCATATCTAAAACAATTGACCTCATGATCATTAACCATTCCCGTAGCCTGCATATGGGCATATACCACAGTGCTACCCACGAATTTGAAGCCTCTTTTTTTAAGGTCTTTACTAATGGTATCAGATAAGGCCGTATTAGCAGGGCCTTCTTTGTAGTTCGCAATGATATTTTTAATGGGTTGGCTATTAACAAAGCCCCAAATGTATGAGCTGAAACTCCCAAATTCCTCTTGCACCTTTATGAAGGCCTGCGCATTGCTTACCGTGGAACGGATTTTAAGTTTGTTCCTAATAATTCCTGCATTTTGCAGTAAAGCTTCAATTTTGGTTTCAGAATACTTTGAAATCTTTATGTAGTCAAAATCATCAAAGGCTTTTCTGAAATTCTCCCGTTTGCGAAGAATGGTGATCCAACTTAAACCAGCCTGAAAGGTTTCCAAAATCAGAAACTCGAACAATGTATTATCATCCCTTACAGGAACACCCCATTCATTGTCATGATATGCTTCATAAAGGGCATCGCCCAAACACCATCCGCATTTGTGTTTTTCCATTCCACAGATTCTTGAGTTCTAAATATAGTAGAATATTTTTAATACTGGTGTGGACGAAATAAACAAGCCCGTTATAGGTCTTCAATAATAGTTTAAGTGGCTCGTATCTGAAAGCAAATTCTTATTCAGTTAATTCGCCCGTGGATAATGCATCTTCCAGATCCGCTTTAATGGTCGGGAACTTTCTAAAGAATTTTTTGCCGTCCAGTCTTTTCAAAGTAACCTCCGTGCTGCCATCGGAAGTATAAGAGTAGTTGATTATTTCAACTTTTTTTCCTAATACTGTCTTCATATCAGCTATACCACCCCTTTTTATAATAATATTCTTTCTGGGAAAATGAACGTGCTGGTAATCTGATGCGGAAGGCTCTTCAATGGTTAAAACAGCCCCTTTTTGGATGTTGGTTTGTTCTTTTTGTTGTGCCTGTATTAAGGATACTGAGAACACAAAAAGGATACAGAATGTAAAATTTCTCATGATTCATGATTGGTTTTGAATAATAGAATAAAATTAATAAAATAAATTTCTGTATGCAAGTATTGCCGTTGTTAAAAAATAGTTAAACTATTATATTATGATAGTAATACTATTATATTTGTGACATATTAAAAATGAATACCTTATGGAACGTTTATTACAGTCTATAAAAATCAACATCAACGAAAAGATTTTTGTTAAAGATCCCGAATCTTCCAATTTGGGAAAACGTATTATAGAGGAAAGTATCCTTATGATTCATGAAATGGGCTTCGAAAGCTTTACTTTTAAAAAATTGGGTGTTAAGATTGGCTCTAATGAAAGCTCTATATACCGATATTTTGAGAACAAACACAAATTGTTGTTATACCTAACTTCTTGGTATTGGGGTTGGTTGGAGTATCAATTGGTTTTCGCCACTAACAGTATTGCTAATCCCACAGAAAAACTTAAAAAAGCAATTGAGATAGTTACTAAAGGGACTGAGGAGGATTCATCTTTTTCGCATATAAACGAAATCATTTTAAATAAGATTGTTATAAATGAGTATTCCAAATCGTACTTGACAAAAGAAGTCGATACTGAAAATAAGGAAGGTTATTTTATCATCTATAAGCGATTGGTAAATAGGATTAGTGATATGATTCACGCTGTAGATGCTGATTATGCATATCCTTCTAGCCTTTCAAGTACTATTCTGGAAGGTTCCCTACATCAGTACTTTCTCAAAGACCATTTTCCTTCTTTGACCGATTGTCATAAAAAAAATAGTCCTACAGGTTATTTATTACACCTTGTTTTCACACTACTTAAATCATAACTAGAATGACTAAAAATATAATGACCTCTTGGCAGCGGTTAATGGGATTGTTGCGCTTGGATAAAAGGGATATTTACCAAGTATTTTATTATGCTATCTTCGCAGGGGTTGTTAACCTTTCCCTACCTCTGGGTATTCAAGCGATTATTAACTTGATTCAAGGAGCGCAGATAAGTACATCATGGATTGTACTGGTCGTTCTGGTCACTATTGGTGTTGCCTTTGTAGGAGTGCTACAGTTGATGCAGATACGTATTATAGAAAATGTACAGCAAAAAATATTTACCCGTTCTTCTTTTGAGTTTGCCTATCGGTTTCCAAAAATAAGGATGAGCCAATTGCGAAATTTCTATCCACCAGAACTGGCCAATCGTTTTTTTGATACGCTTACGGTACAAAAGGGTCTTTCCAAGATATTGATTGATTTTCCAGCGGCATTGCTACAGATCATTCTTGGGCTCTTATTACTCTCATTCTATCACCCGTTTTTCATTATTTATGGAATCTTATTGTTGCTGCTTATTTATGTGGTTTTCAAATTTACAGCTCAAAAAGGCCTAGACACCAGCCTTAACGAATCCAAGAGCAAGTATAAAGTGGCCCATTGGCTTCAGGAAGTGGCAAGATCAATCATTAGCTTTAAACTCTCTGGCAAAACATCACATGCCTTGGATAAGAACGATGAACTGGTAACGGAATACCTTGAGGCCCGTGAGGGCCATTTTAATATTTTGGTGTTGCAGTATATACAGATGATTGGTTTCAAGGTTTTGGTAACTGCCGGTCTTCTTTTGATTGGTGGCTTATTGGTTTTGAATCAGGAAATGAACATTGGACAGTTCGTCGCTGCGGAGATCATTATTCTTTTGGTCATTAGTTCAGTCGAAAAATTGATTTTAGGACTTGAAACTTTTTATGACCTGTTGACTTCATTGGAAAAATTAGGTCAAGTGGTTGATAAAGAACTGGAGCCTCAAGATGGTGAAATATCTTTTCAAGAAAATCAAGGGTTTCATGTTGAGTTGGATGGTGTTTCTTACCACGTTCCGGACAGGGATAAAAAGATAATTGATGATGTTAGTTTGAGGATTACTCCCAACTGTCGCATTCTATTAAATGGTAGCAGTGGATCTGGAAGGTCTACCTTATTACGGATAATTGCAGGAATATTGGAGCCCGATTCGGGGGGCATATTCATCAATGACGTTTCATTGAAAGGGGTTAATCTGAATTATTATCGATCACAAATTGGTCAGTCATTACCGGAAGAATCGCCTTTTGAGGGTACTATTCTGAATAATATCACTTTTGGCGACAAAAGCATTCCGCAGGAGCAGATTTACTGGGCTTTGGATAAAGTAGGGCTAACGCAGTTCGTTAAAGAACAACCTCAGGGCTTGCAAACCGTATTGTACCCTGAAGGAAAACAAATTCCTTCGACCATTTCTAAGAAAATTGTATTGGCCCGCAGTATAGTTAGAAAACCAAAACTTCTGATTTTAAAAGATCCTTTGGATCATTTTGATCAAGACGAAGCCCTTAGTATCATAAACTTCTTAAGTGACCCTGAAAATGGTTGGGCCTTGTTGGTGGTAAGTGCCAACTTGAGATGGGCCGATAAATGTACAAGAATCATCACCATGGAAAATGGTCGAATTATTAATGAGAAATAGTAAATCATGCTGAATATTTCACATAATCAACTGAATAAAAAGGTGGGTTTGGATCGGTTCAACTCGGCTCAAAAAGTATTTCATCAACGACATTACAAGCATTTTAATCGCTTTTTACTTGCCTTCGCGTTGGTAGGTTTTATCATACTTTTTCTCCCATGGACCCAGAATGTCAGTGGTAAGGGTTATTTGACCACTTTGAAGCCCGACCAGCGGCCACAGACCATACAGTCCCCGATTCCAGGTCGTATCGAGAAGTGGTATGTACAGGAAGGGGATTATGTCAAAAAAGGAGATACTATTCTTTTTATTTCTGAAATTAAGAACGAATATTTTGATCCTAGATTGGTAGAAAGAACAGGACAGCAGATCAAGGCGAAGGAGGCCTCCGTAACTTCCTACGAGGGCAAAGTAAAAGCCCTGAATAGTCAAATTGCCGCATTGGCGAATGAACGTGGATTTAAGTTAGAACAGACAAAGAACAAACTTTTACAAGCAGAGCTCAAAGTTAAGAGTGATAGTATTGAACTTGAAGCCGCTATTACAAACATTAATATTGCACAACGGCAGTATGATCGTAATGTGCAGCTACAGTCTGAAGGGTTAAAGGCCATGACCGATGTAGAAGAAAAACGGCTCAAACTTCAAGAGACACAGGCAAAATTAATTTCCCAGGAGAATAAATTATTGGCTGCCCGCAATGAAATTCTGAATGCTCAGGTAGAGATTAGTCGTGTAATGGCAGAATACGTAGATAAGATTTCAAAAGCAAAGGGCGATATGTTCACAGCGCAGTCCAATCAATTTGACTCGGAAGCGCAAGTGACCAAATTAGAGAATGAATTTACGAATTATCAGATGCGAAATGATCTCTATTATATTAAAGCACCACAAAACGGTTATATAAATAAGGCCATACAGGCTGGATTAGGGGAAACTTTTAAAGAAGGTGATCGCTTAGTTGGTATAATGCCTGCAGATATTGATATGGCGGTAGAGACTTTTGTTGAACCTTTGGACTTACCCTTGCTACATCTAGGCGAAAAAGTGCGTATTCAATTTGACGGATGGCCTGCCATAGTTTTCAGTGGTTGGCCCAATATCTCTTATGGAACATATGGAGGAGAGGTAGTTGCCATTGAAACCTTTATTAGTGATAATGGAAAGTATAGGGTCTTACTAGCCCCTGATCGTGATGACCATCCATGGCCCACGGATATTCGTGTTGGTTCAGGAGCAAATACTATAGCACTTTTGGAAGATGTACCAATCTGGTATGAGCTATGGAGACAATTGAACGGTTTCCCACCTAATTATTATCAACCAGAGGGCGCATTATCAACACCTGTAAAAAAGTAAGATGCGCAAGTACATTACATATGTATTGTTGTTGGTCACCTTCTCAATAACGGGTCAGGTACAAGATTCCCTTGTACTGCGATTTAACGAGTATCTGGGCTATGTGAAGCGTTACCACCCCATTGCCAAGCAAGCGGAACTTACGCTAGGTATTGGCCAGGCCAATTTAATGAAGGCCCGAGGAGGATTCGACCCTAAAATCGAGGTGGACTATGACCGAAAAGAATTTAAGGGAAGCGAGTACTATGACCGTTTAAACGCTGCTTTTAAGATTCCAACTTGGTATGGTATTGAACTTAAAGGGACGTTCGAGCAAAACGATGGAGATTTTTTGAATCCGGCTGAGTCGGTTCCTTCGGATGGCTTGTACAGTGCTGGCGTTTCTATGTCGTTGGGCCAAGGTCTCTGGATCAATGACCGCATGGCCACACTGAAGCAAGCAAAATACTTTAAGGAGCAGACAAAGGCGGATCGCGACCTTTTGGTTAACCAAATTCTGTACGATGCTGCCCTGGCTTATTTTGACTGGTTGCGTGCCTTTAACGAGACTACCATATATCAGAACTTTTTGGACAATGCCGATATTCGTTTTGAGGGGATCAAAAGCAGGGCAGCGTCTGGCGATATTGCGGCTATCGACACCGTAGAAGCTAAAATTGCCATACAAAATAGGGCATTAAATCTAGAGCAGGCAAAAGTGAAGTTGATGAAGCGCTCTTTGGAACTTTCCAATTTCCTATGGATGAACGATAATATTCCTGTAGAGATACAACCGAACGTATTTCCCGATATTGATATCGGCGGAGAGATAGACACAACTTTGGAAATCCTCGGGAAGCCTTTAGACAGTTTCACCATTGAAAACCATCCGAAGTTATTATCCCTAGGTTATAAAATAGAGGGGTTACGGGTCCAGAAAAATTTAAAGGCGAATAAACTCTTGCCTAAAATAGACTTGGAATATAATTTTCTAACGGAAACCCCAGAATTTATCAACTCTTTTGAAACCCAAGAATATAAAGGAGGGCTTACATTTCAATTGCCCCTGTTTTTGCGCAAGGAGCGCGGAGATTTAAAATTGGCCAAATTTAAGCTTCGCGATGCCCAATTCGATCTGGACAATGCCCAAATTGAATTGAAAAACAAAATTGTGGCCCTTTATCGCGAGCTGGAATCTTTTGAAACCCAAAATGTGCTCATTGACGATATTGTTCTAAATTACAACATATTGTTAACTGCCGAAGAGCGTAAATTCAGTTTTGGTGAAAGTTCGTTGTTTCTCATCAATTCGCGTGAAAGCAAATTGATAGACGCCGAATTGAAGCAAATCGAGGTACAAAATAAGTTCTACACGGCCAAGGCGAAACTGTTCAATAGTCTTGCCGTAAACCCCGAAAATCTATGATTTTTTTACTATCCATATCCTAAAAACGGTATTGTAAGGTTTTATTAAAAACACCTACAAATGTGACCTATGTTACCAACGAACTAAACTTTCGGTGGTAATTTTGATTTTTTAAATGAAATTTAATGGAAACAATCGTTTTAGAGAATTTGGAAAAAACCACTATAGAGTTGGTTCAAAAGGGTATATCAAAGGCAATGTCTTATCAAGAGTATAGATTATTGATAGATAATCTATCTACTGCGGGTAGGTCAACCGGTTCTGAGCAGAGTGAGGATTTGACCAACTACACCATCTTGAATCAAAGGCGAATGAAACGGTTGGATAAAACACTAAAAATCAGTGATAAATTCGTTTCAAAAATTAAAGATTTTACTAATAAAGTGTCCTGGCTGGTATTGACAGAAAGTTGGTGTGGAGATGCCGCCCAAACAATGCCCATGATGAACAAAGTAGCAGAATTAAACGAAAATATCTCATTAAGGGTGATTCTTCGTGACGAAAATCTGGATATTATGCATCGATTCTTGACCAATAACAGCATGAGTATCCCGAAATTGGTCATGGTTTCAGATGAGACCGGTGAAGTATTAGGGGAATGGGGTTCAAGACCATCAATTGCAACCCAAATGGTAAGTGATTACAAAAACGAACATGGTATGTTAACACCGGAGTTCAAGGAAGAACTGCAGGTTTGGTATAATAAGGACAAAGGGCAGAGTACGCTAAGCGACCTTATGGAGTTACTTACTCTGGAATAAATAAGTTATTGTTCCTTTTTGAGTGGCATTTGTAGACGTATTGAATTTTGCTTTTAAAGCATAGGTAATTGCATTTTCTACCAAACAGCCGTTTGAGGTTCCTGAACTTTTCTCATTAAAACTGGCATCGGTTACATTGCCAATGGCATCCACAACGATATTGATGACCACTTTCCCACCTTCGATACAGGTATAAATAGGTGGTGGCAATTCATAATTGTTTCGTCCTACCAATGAATAAGAGACAGACGTTCTTCTAGCTGCCAAGTTATTGGTGCGTTCCTCTTTTTGGGCTTCTCGTTCTCCTAGCAGTTGTTTTTTTTCTTCTCTTTGTTTGGCCAATTCCCTGACCTTTGCAGCATATGCAGAGTCAACACTGCTATAATCCGAAATCTCATCAGATTCACTGGCCTCTTTTTCCGCTAAAATTTCCTCAAGGGTCTTTAAAGGTTCAGGATTGCCATAGCTGGGTTTAGCAGTTTCGTTGTACGCCATATGACTTTTTATAGGGTCTTGCTGCTGCAATTCCTCTAACAACTTTTCCTCTTCTTTGATTAATTCTTCAAGCAGTTCCTCGTCCAGAATCAATTCAACCAAGTATTCATCTTCTTCTTGTTGTCCACCAAGATGAATATTATACAGACCCAATACCATGATTGACATGGAGAAGAATGTAATTAGCAACGATAATTGTTGGCGGTTGAGGTTCATAAGGCTATAACCACTTTTTTAAATAATTATTTTAAATATTCCTTGAAAAGATGAACAGTTCCTAATTTAGTGGGAATTATTCCCATTTCCAAGCATCATTTCCCCAAAAACATTAGGGTCCTGGGCTTTATTTACGTTGTAATCCCCTATTTTGGTTCTTCTTAGGGCAGATAAATGACCTCCAGATTGTAGTGCTTTTCCAAAATCATGTGCCAAAGATCTAATATAAGTGCCTTTGCTGCAGACCACTCTGAATTCAACTTTTGGTAGGTCTATATTAGTGATATCAAACTCTGAAATGGTTACCAGTCGTTTTTTTATTTCAACTTCCTTGCCTTCACGGGCATATTCATAAAGGCGTTTCCCATCCTTTTTTAATGCCGAAAATACTGGAGGAACCTGCTCTATGTCCCCAATGAAAGTAGATGTGCTTTCGCGAATCAGTTGGTCGGTAATATGGTCTATGGCAAAGGTTTCGTTTATTTCTGTTTCCAAATCAAAAGAGGGGGTAGTTGCCCCAAGGGTGATGGTGCCAGTATATTCTTTTGCCAGCCCTTGAAGTTCATGTATCTTTTTGGTGAATTTGCCTGTACATACAAGTAAAAGTCCAGTTGCCAATGGATCTAAAGTACCGGCATGGCCAATTTTGAATTTTTTAAGTTGGAATTTCTTTCGAATGGCCCATTTTAGTTTGTTCACCGCCTGAAACGAAGACCAGCTTAGAGGTTTGTCAATTAATAGCAGTTGTCCGTCTAAAAAATCTTCTTTGGATAATGAATTCATTTTAATGGATTCTTTTATGTTTTCCTCTTTGGGGGATAAGGGCCTTTACCCCCAATAACTGTACCCAATAGCAATAAATCCCACTAATAAACAGTATATGGCAAAGTAAGAAAGTTTGCTCTTTTTAACTATTTGGATCATCCAGGTACAGGCTGCCAAACCTGCAATAAAAGCTGCAATAAAACCAGCTCCCATAGCAAAGATATTCTCACTTTCAAGGCTTAATTCACCACTTAAGATATCTTTGCCCATTTTACCGATAATCAATGGTACAACCATTAAGAATGAAAAACGGGCGGCTTTGGTCTTATCTACACCTAATAATACGGAAGTTGATATTGTTGCTCCGGATCTTGAGATACCTGGTAAAATGGCAATTGCTTGGGAAACACCAACTATAAAAGCATTTTTAAAAGTAACTTTTTTGTGGGTATCCTTTGCTCTATCCGCAAAATAAAGAAGAACCGCTGTAATCAATAGCATAAAACCAACAAATCGTATATCACCGTCAAAGAAGGCTTCCAATTGCTCTTCGAATAATAGACCGACCATAGTTGCAGGTACCATTGACAAAACAATTTTCAAAGAGAAAAGGGTTTCCTCATTATTTTTAAATTGAAAAAGCCCACGTATAATTTCCCAAACATCCTTCCTAAATACGACAATAGTACTCAAAGCGGTTGCAAAATGAAGTACTACCGTAAACAAAAGGCTTTCTTCGGGGACAGAGCTGTCTCCTAAGATGGCTTTGCCTAATTCTAAATGTCCGCTAGAAGATACAGGAAGAAATTCTGTGAGTCCTTGGATGATGCCAAGGATGATGGCGTCAATAGTCTCCAATTAGTTGCGCTTCTTATGGGGATTCAACAAAATGGCATAAACTTCAATGCCCAAACCGATTAACACCAAGGTTGGAGCTAAGCGTATTCGGCGAAAATTATAGATTTCCTCATTAAAGACATTCGGGTCATCACTACCGCCACCGCTCATTAGTATGAATCCCAAAGCGATAAAGGCAATGCCAAGGAACATGAACATATAATTCTTCTTCTGGAATATAAATTCTGGCTTAGCCGCTCGCTCGCTCGAATTGTTTTGCTTTTTACCCATATCGCAAATTTAGGAAAAAGTTAATGGTTATTAAATTATTAGTTAATACTATATTCCGGCTACGGAGTTTCATTTTCAAAATTATAGTGGATCTGTCTATATTCTTCCTCTTGCAGTCTTGAGTATTCAGGGTGGTCTTGGCTCTAATAGTACAATTCGTCTGTCCTAAGATTCAAAAAGCGCTGCGTAGCAAAATAAGTGCTAATCAAAGAGATCAATACCCCTAAGACGAAGACACCAACAAAAAGCAGGATCAATATGGTACTATCTTTGAAAAGATTGAGTTCAGGGAAATTCTTATCCAAGTAAAACAATGCCCCTGCTAGTGCTAGAAGAGCAATTACTGCGCCTAACATGCCAAGTTTAATATTCGTCCATAGAAAAGGCCTGCGAATGAAAATTTTAGTTGCACCCACCATTTGCATGGTTTTTATTATGAACCGTTTTGAATAAATGGATAGTCGTATTGAGCTATTAATAAGTAATACCGCGATAAAAGTGAATATGGCACTGGCCACAAGAATCCAAAAACTAATTTTTTTCACATTATCACTAAGTAACCCTACCAAAGGTTTGTCATAACTTACTTCATCCACATAATTCTTTTTCGAGATTTCAGTGGCTATTCCCTCGATTTGTTCAGGGGAGACAAAATCAGCATTCAGTTGAACATCGATTGAATTTTTTAGCGGATTATAACCAAGAAAATCAATGAAATTTTCTCCAATTTCCTCACTGTGTTGTTCTGCCGCCTCTTCTTTGGAAACATAAGTTGCCAGTTTGGTATACTCGGCCATGGCCAAACTCTTTTGCAATTGGTCAACCTCGACTTCTTTGGCGTTTTCCTTTAAAAATACCGATATCGTAATCTGCTCCTTAAAATGGTCTGCCATTTTTTTGGTGTTTAGCACCAATAATCCTAAGATTCCAAGTAGAAAAAGTACCAGCCCAATACTTAAAACTACTGAGAAGTAGGACGAAATAAGCTTTCGTTTTTGGTATCGTTCAAAAGATTTGCTCATAGGTAGTATTCTACAATATGTAAAAATAGGAAAGTAAATTGAATAAACTTATTTTTGCGCGGTATAGATAAGAAAGCAAAAAATGCAGTACAATTTCAACGAAATTGAAGCCAAATGGCAAAAATATTGGGCCAAAAACCAAACGTTCAAAGCAGAGAATGACTCTGATAAGGAAAAATTCTATGTGCTGGATATGTTCCCTTACCCTTCAGGGGCGGGGTTACATGTTGGGCATCCGTTAGGCTATATTGCCAGTGATATTTATGCACGCTACAAAAGACATAAAGGGTTCAATGTTTTGCATCCTATGGGGTACGATTCTTTTGGCCTACCTGCAGAGCAATATGCTATTCAAACGGGGCAACATCCTGCAATTACCACAGAAACCAATATCAATAGATATCGCGATCAATTGGATAAAATTGGTTTCTCTTTTGATTGGAGTCGCGAAGTGCGGACTTCTAGTCCGAACTATTATAAATGGACACAATGGATTTTCATTCAGTTGTTCAATTCGTGGTATAATTTAGATTCGGATAAGGCTGAGGATATAGAAACATTGATTGCCCTATTTGAGAAGGAAGGAAACCCTAATGTCAATGCTGTTTGCGACGATAATATCGAGGCATTTTCAGCTCGGGATTGGAATACATTTTCAAGCAAAAAACAACAAGAAATAGTATTGCAATATCGGTTGACCTATTTGGCGGAAACCGAGGTCAATTGGTGTCCTGCCCTTGGAACCGTATTGGCAAATGATGAAATTGTAAATGGATTATCTGAGCGTGGTGGCCACTCTGTGGTTCGTAAAAAAATGACGCAGTGGAGTATGCGAATCACAGCCTATGCGCAACGCTTATTGGATGGTTTGGATAAAATAGATTGGCCACAGCCTTTAAAAGATACGCAGACCAATTGGATTGGACGTTCTGAAGGGGCTTCGGTTACCTTCAAAGTCATTGCGAGCGAAGAGAAGCAATCTCATAAAATAGACGTATTCACTACACGACCCGACACCATTTTCGGAGCTAGTTTTATGACTCTGGCCCCTGAACATGAGTTGGTGTCTAAAATTACAACGTCTGAGCAGGAAGCTGGGGTAGCTGCATATGTTGAAGCCACGGCAAAACGCTCAGAGCGTGACCGTATGGCCGATGTAAAGACCATTTCTGGAGCATTTACTGGTGCTTATGCCGAACATCCATTTACAAAGGAGCCTATTCCTATTTGGATTGGCGACTATGTGTTGGCTGGCTATGGTACGGGAGCGGTTATGTCTGTTCCTTGTGGGGACCAACGTGATTACGATTTTGCCAAACATTTTAATATTCCCATTCCCAATATTTTTGATGGGGTTGATATTTCAAAGGAGGCCTTTGCAGATAAGACAACCACGGTGATTTCCAATTCTGATTTTCTAAACGGAATGCCTTACAAAAAGGCCGTAAAAAGGGTCATTTTTGAATTGGAACAGTTGGGACAAGGCGAAGGAAAAATAAACTATCGTTTGCGTGATGCTGTTTTTAGCCGACAACGGTATTGGGGTGAACCTTTTCCAGTGTATTATGTTGATGGGATGCCGCAGATGATTGATGTGGCCCATTTGCCAATTGCGTTGCCTGAAGTTGAAAAATACCTACCCACGGAAACTGGGGAGCCGCCTTTGGGGAATGCCACGGTTTGGGCTTGGGATGTGGCCCAGTCAGCAGTAGTCAGTAATCAGTTGATTGACCATAAAAAAGTATTTCCATTAGAATTGAATACAATGCCAGGTTGGGCAGGAAGCTCGCAATATTTTAACCGTTATATGGATGCAGGGAATGCAAATGAAATCTTCTCACAAGATGCCATAACCTATTGGCAAGATGTGGATTTGTATATAGGTGGTAGCGAGCATGCTACTGGGCACTTGTTGTATTCCCGTTTTTGGCAAAAGTTTATGTTCGATAAAGGTTTGGTGCCTAAAGATGAGTTTGCCAAAAAACTTATTAATCAAGGAATGATAACTGGTACAAGTGCTTTTGTTTATAGGGAAGAAGAATCAGGAAATGTAATTTCGAAAGGAATGGTTGGTGATAAAAAAGTTACACCAATTCATGCAGATGTTATGTTGGTAAATGCATCGGATGAATTAAACATTGAAGCTTTTAATAAATGGAAACCAGAGTTTAAGGATGCCGAATTTATCCTAGAGGATGGCAAATATATAGTTGGTCGTGAAGTTGAAAAAATGTCCAAGTCCAAATACAATGTAGTGAGCCCAGATAGTATTTGTGAGGAATATGGAGCAGACTCTTTACGTTTATATGAAATGTTCCTAGGGCCTTTGGAGCAGTCCAAACCTTGGAATACAGCTGGGATAACAGGTACGCACTCGTTCTTGAAAAAACTGTGGCGACTATATTTTGATGAAAACGGAGCAAAATTCAATGAGGTAGAACCTACAAAAGAAAACCTAAAGACTTTGCATAAGACCATTAAAAAGGTAGAGGAAGATATTGGGAATTTCTCTTTCAATACGTCGGTATCCACTTTTATGATCTGTGTAAATGAACTTTCAACCCAAAAATGTACAAGTCGGGCCATTTTAGAACCATTGGCCATCTTGGTTTCACCCTATGCCCCGCATATTGCAGAGGAGCTTTGGGAGCAATTGGGCTATAAGGAATCTATAGCAACAGCATCTTTTCCCATTTTTAATGAGAGTCATTTGGTGGAGCGTAGTAAGCAGTACCCAATTTCGTTCAATGGGAAAATGAGGTTTACATTGGAATTACCATTGGATTACTCCAAAGATGAGATTGAAGAGGCCGTAATGGCGCACGAAAAGACCCAACAACAATTGCAGGGTAGAACACCGAAAAAGGTGATAGTGGTACCAGGCAAGATTGTAAACATCGTAGGGTAATCGTTTTGGACAATTTGTCAGAAAAACATACGCCGCGTATTTTGGCGGGGTTTTTGTTCTATGTTTATTCTCTTAAAAAAGGGAATCTTTAGTATTTTTATAAAAGTTAAAACAGAAAAGTTATGATGGGATATTATATATTAATCGGGGCTATTGCTTTAGTGAGTTGGCTCGTAAGTAGTAAGCTCAAAAGTAAATTCAAGCATTATTCCAAGGTACATTTAAGCAATGGCATGAGTGGCGCGGAGATAGCTGAAAAAATGTTGGCCGATCATGGTATTCGAGATGTTAAAGTGGTATCCACCCCTGGGATGCTCTCGGATCACTATAATCCAAAAAATAAAACGGTTAATCTTAGTGAAGGCGTGTATGCACAACGCAACGCATCTGCGGCTGCTGTAGCCGCACATGAATGTGGTCATGCCGTTCAACACGCTCAGGCTTATGAGTGGTTGACTTTGCGTTCACGATTGGTTCCAGTTGTTAGTGTAACTTCTGGGATGTCTATGTGGGTTGTTTTTGGTGGACTTATGTTGGGTGCCGCTGCAGGAGTTGGATTTGGTTACTGGGTAGCCATTGCAGGTTTGATTATGATGGGAATGGCCACTTTGTTCAGTTTTATCACTTTGCCGGTTGAATATGACGCCAGTAATCGGGCTTTAGCTTGGTTAAAAGCCAAAAATATGGTAACACAGCAAGAATATAAAGGGTCGGAAGATGCTTTAAAATGGGCAGCACGGACCTATTTGGTCGCGGCTATTGGTTCCTTGGCCACATTGTTTTATTGGGGCTTACAAGTTTTAGGAGGAAGAGATTAATCCAATTAAGTGAGAATATATGCCCCAAAGGTTTTCAAAACCTTTGGGTTTTTTTTATATCGTAATCTGTCGGTCTATTTGTTGATCCAACGAAATAAATGTTTCCGTTCTTGAAACACCGTCTATCTGTTGTATCTCTTTGTTCAGAACATGCATTAAATGCTCATTGTCCCTACAGAGTACTTTTATTAAAATTGACCAATTGCCAGTTGTATAATGGCATTCCAATACTTCTGGTATTTTTCCCAATTGTTTTACAGCAACAGGATTGCTCATGGCCTTATCCAAATAAATACCGATGTAGGCCATGGTAGTATAACCCAATGCCTTAGGATTGATGACGAATTTTGAACCTGCAAGTAGTCCAGATGCTTCCAACTTTCGAAGACGCTGATGAATGGCTGCACCAGAGATACCAATACTCCGAGCTATTTCAAGAACAGGTTTTCGGGCATCCTGCATTAAGAATCTTAGGATATTCTTGTCAATTCCATCAATCTTTACACTATTGTTATCAAATTTCATTTCTTCGTATCAATATGAAAGTAAAAATACGAAATACTTATGAAAGTCTAATTGCCAACCGCATCTGGATTGTATCCTAAATAAGGTACTTCATATTCCTTAAAGGTAATCCCGTAGTTCTTTAATTCGGCCAATATTGGATCATACACTTCTTGGGTTATGGGTATTTGTACTCCTGGTGTGGTAATTTGTTTGTTCAAAATCAATAAGGTAGCAATAGCTACTGGTAGGCCAACGGTTTTGGCCATGGCAGTGTAGGTGCGGTTTTCTCCAATGACGACTACATTTGCATCAATCTGGAATTTTTTATCGTTGAGTTCATATCCGAACTTGTGATACATGACAATCATATCCTTATCATCCTTGTCCAATGTCCAACTATCTTCTAAAATCAATTGTAGGATTTGAGCAGGAGTGGCATTTTCTAGCGGAATGACTTTATTAGCATCAAAAAGATTTAATTCGGAAAGCATTTCCCACTTTCTGTCATCTTGATCAATTTTTAAATAGTGTCGTAATTTCAATTCAACCGAATCGGTTGGCGAATAGGGCAAAAACAGGTTGGTGAATTCCCGGAATGACATTCCCTTTGAGTTTTCAATAGAATAGCTATCATCGGTCATTCCCAATTGTACGAACATATTCCATGCCTTTGAAAAGCCAACCCTCCTCATTGTACCTCTATAAAGCGTAAGCGCATTATGTAAACCATAGGCCTCGCGATAGTTCAAAGAATCGCGATTGGCATAGCCTTCAAATTTACCGTAGCCTGGAATTTCAAAAAATTCCGTTCGCCTAAAAAGTTTATGGTACGGAATGTATTTATAAGAACCTTCCTGAATGAATTTTGCCGCACCCCCTTGACCTGCTATAACCACATTTCTAGGATTCCAGGTAAATTTATAGCTCCATAAATTATCATCACTTTCAGGAGCGACCAGACCGCCTGTAAACGATTCAAACAAAAGCATTTTACCACCTTGACTTCTAATGTTGTCGATAATCTGCATTGCACTCATATGGTCAATTCCAGGGTCAAGACCAATCTCGTTCATGAAGACCAGGCCTTTGTCTTTTACTTTTTCGTCCAGTGCTTTTATTTCTTTACTGACATAGGAAGCGGTGACCAGATGTTTTTCCAAAGTCACACAATCCTCAGCTACTTTTATATGAAAGCGGGCGGGCAACATGGAAACCACGATATCACTGTTCATGATGGCTTTTTTACGGTCGTCATCTTTTAAGATGTCCAAATGCATGACCGTACAATTCTTATGGTCTTTGATTGATACAGGAATCGTATCAGGATTTATGTCACCAATGGTAAGGCGCAGTTTTTCAGCATTGGACTTCTCTAAAAAGTAGTCCAATAGATAAGAGGTTGATTTGCCGGCACCTAAAACTAGTATTTTTCGCAACATATCTTTAATTACATTTACGTTGATATAACGGAGTGCTAAGGTATCAAATTGTTATATTTATAAAAAAAGTGGTTAATTAAGTTATGAACAAAACAATTTTTAGTACAGGTATTGTCTTTGGAACACTTGCCGTAATTTTAGGCGCTTTTGGGGCTCACGGTTTGGAAAAACTAGTTGATGCCGATGCAATACAATCCTATGAAACTGGTGTAAGATACCAAATGTACCATGCCTTATTTTTATTGATTTTAGCCAATACCAATTTTGTGAGCGAAAAGAAAAAAAGCATTATTTTTTACCTCATTACCCTAGGGGTTATACTTTTTTCATTTTCTATATTTCTTCTGGCGACAAATGATTTAACATCCTTTGATTTTAAAAAAATTGGGTTACTGACCCCACTGGGGGGCCTATTATTAATTCTAGGTTGGATTGTATTAGGATTTCGGGCCCTTAAAAGAAAAAATTAATAAATTGATAATTTGAACCCCTTTTAAACCCAATTGATTAATTAAATCGAAAAACTCAAAAACAATGTCAAACATAAAAAAGGGATTGAATTTGGACAATATGTTGTGCCAACTGTCACCATCCTAATCACAT
>Ga0316189_10000267_pt1 | contig 51205 bp, 48 predicted proteins | sample LowCovwburrow_MG_FD_204930 | JGI IMG/M metagenome (GOLD analysis project Ga0316189, IMG submission 204930) | Coastal sediment microbial communities from Maine, United States - Lowes Cove worm burrow | ecosystem: Environmental > Aquatic > Marine > Coastal > Sediment | place: USA: Maine... | reverse complement strand
CGCTGGCCGCCGATGAGTTCAACCTCGTTACCGCGGTCGCCCGCGCCGCGACCGCCCACGGCATGACCGTCGGCGTGCTCCGCGGCCCCAACGACCTGCCATGAGGGTGGCCGCGATCGACGTCGGAACCAACTCGGTGCACCTGCTGGTCGCGGACGTGGGCCCGGGTGGCGAGGCCACCGTGGTCGAGAAGGCCAGGGTCCAGGTGGAGCTCGGGCGCGGCGGTATCGATCGGCACGTGCTGACACCCGCGGCGATGCAGCGCGGGGTCGACGCACTCAAGCAGTTCAAGCAGGCGATGGACGGGCTGCAGGTCGACGCCTGCACCGCCTCGGCGACATCGGCGGTGCGGGAGGCCAAGAACGGCGACGTGTTCAGGGATGCGGTCCGCGACGCGACAGACATCCACATCCGGACCATCTCGGGGCTCGAGGAGGCACGGTTGATCCACCTCGGCATCCTCTCGGACCTGGACTTCTCGCGCGGCTACCCGCTGTTGTTCGACATCGGCGGTGGCTCGTGCGAGCTGATCCTGTGCGACGCACACCAGATCCTGGCCTGCCACAGCGTGCCGCTGGGCCACATCCGCATGAAGGAGGCCTACCTCGGCGGCAGTTCCCCCACGCGCGAACAGCTCCAAGAGATCCGGGACGCCACGAAGCGCGCACTGCGGCGGGTGCTCACAGACATCCAGCCCGGGCTGGCCGGCACGTTCATCGGCACCAGCGGCTCCATCCGGACCTTGGCCAAGATGGCGACCATGGCGAACGGCGCCCCGGAGCCGCAGCACAGCCACGGCCTGGTCCTCACGCGGTCGCAGCTCAGGGACCTGCTGACCCAGTTCACTACCCACAAGGCCTCGCGATTGTCCGACCTGCCGGGCATGGACATGCGCCGAAAGGCCACCCTTCCTGCGGCGGCAGCGGTGCTGTACCAGACCATGAAGACCCTCGACCACGACACCATCGTGACATCAGAGCGCTCACTGCGAGACGGGCTGATCGCCGACTGGGCCCACCAGAACCAGCCTGAGCTCGAGCTCCAGGAGCGGGTCGCCTGGCCACGGATGCGGGCAGTCCTGCGCCTGTTCGACCGCTTCGGCAGCAACCGACCGCACACCGACCACGTCCGCGACCTCGCGCTGGAGCTGTTCGACGGCCTTGCGGAGACCCTGGACCTCGACTCAAACGCACGGCGGATGCTCGAGTTTGCGGCGCTGCTCCACGACATCGGCCATCACATCGACGGGCGAGACCACAACAAGCACGGCCAGTACCTCATCTTGAACAGCCGCCTCACTGGGTTCACGGCTCCCGAGGTGAATGTCCTGGCCAGCGTGGTCCGACACCACCGCGGCTCGAAGCCAAAACCGACCCAAGAACATATGCTAGCGCTCTCGCGCGCCGACCAGCGGCAGATCGTCGTGCTCTCCACGCTCCTGCGATTCGCAGACGCACTCGACCGGTCCCACAACCAGTCCGTGCGGCAGATCACGGTGAATGTGACGCCCGAGCACGTCGACATCATCGGGGTCTGCGGCGCGGAAGTCCACATGGAGCGATGGGCCGCAGAGCGCCGCAAGGCGATGATCGAGAGTCTCGTAGACCGTCCCGTTCGGGTCGTGCTCGACCACCCGGATGCGTCTGCGCATCGCCCAGTAGGATAGCATCAGGTAGAGTGGGGGCCGTCCCGGTTGGCAGCAGGATGATCGACACGACCGAAACTCCCGAGGATGTCGAGCGCCTCCTGGCCAAGGCACGAAAGGCGCTCTACGCCTTCGAAGATGGCGTGGATTGGCGGCGGCTGTTGCTGCGCTTGCGCACCGCGTCCCCCGCACACCCGGTCCTGATCGCCCGGGCCCTGTTCGGCGGCCTGGCGCTGCTCGCTGTGGTGGCCGGGGTCATCGTCATGGTGATCACCGTCGTCAACAACGACCTCGCTCGCGAACTCGCCAAGTTCGAGGCCGTGATCCCATACGTTCCTCAGGATCTGCCCGCCCTGCCCGCGGTCCTCGGCTTCCTGGCGCTGCTGATGGTCATCGCCTGGGCGATGGGCACAGGTGCCGCACTGGCCATCGGACGCGATGCACAGATGCTGCCTTGGGAGCAGAAGCAGCACCAGAAGCTGGTCAACGAAGTAACGCGCCTCACCACTCAGAAAGCGGTGATGGAGCGCATCATGAGCACGCCGGCTGGGGCGCGCCCGCGCATCGCTACGCCGGTGGCAGACACCCTGCGGCACCGGAGCAGTCGCAGCTCGTCGTCGTCCGCCTCCGCCGGCTTCGGACGCCCGCTCAGTAGTGGAGGAGCGGGGCATGGCAGAGGCGACCGACCGTCGGGTCGCACTCCGTCCCGGCGTCGGCAGGTCGAAGACACACGCCCGTCCTACCTCGCCACCCCGACGCCCCGGCAGAGCACCAACGCGTCCGGAGGCTTCGGCCGCGCCCCGGTCTATGTCCCGCCCGCCGCCACCAGCAACCGCCCCGCCGGCGGCGGGCTCGCCGCGCGCGTCCCGCAGCCCAGCGGCGCAGGAGGGTTTGCACCCGTCAGTGCGGTGCCCAACGTCGCGAGCAGCCACAAATACGTGGACAACTACGTCGAGGAGTACGTGGACGACTCGGCCCGCGGTCTCGATGACTTCGTGGAGGGCGACTACGACGACTTCGTCGGCGAGCCGGTCGACCCAAACGCCGACACGTTCGGCGGGGTGCGGCTCGGCGCCGATGCCACCAGCGCTCGCAACGGCATCCGCGGTCGCGAGTACCCAGACGGGGTTGAAACCGTCGAGGACACTGGCATCCTGGCGAAGGCGCGCGCCGGCTCGCTGGGGATGCGGTCCACGCCCTACGGAAGCGCCGGACGGATCCGTCCGGGACCGGTCAGCCAGTCCCGCAACGCGCCGCCAGCCGACCCGCGCGTGCGCCCGCCCATCGGCTTCCCGGGAACGCCCGAGTCCGCGGACGATCGGGCCGGCGCACCGCGCCCGAGTCCCTCAAACATCCTCGACGAGGTCTTGGTGTTAGAGGAGGAAGACGAGGACACGCACACGGTGGCCGGCGGTCCGCTCGAGCAGGTGTCCAACCGGCGTATCCCCAGCTGGGGCCCAGTCCCCGACCAGTGGCTCACCGACGCGCTGTCCCGCTCCGAAGACCTGGTTCGCAGCTTCCCAGTGCAGGCCTACCTCGAGTTCTCGCAGGAGCCCCACCTCCCGTTCACGCTGGTCATCGCGCGGGCCACGCCGGCCATGGCCGTCCGCGCGATGGTGAACTTCGTCGAGTTCCTCGCGGGCATCTACACCCCGCCGCGCGCTCGCATCGAGCTGGTGAACGTTGCGCACCTCGACCGCAGCTTCCACAAGAACGTCGAGGCCGCGCTCGAGCCGTACTTTGGCTCCAACGTAGAGATCGAACCCAACCCAGGCCGGGTCGACATCCTGTTCACCGATCCGGACCCGGGCTGGGGCAACTACCCGCTTCTTCCCATGGAATAGCAGGACGGTAACGACCGTATGGCGATCTCACGGATGGCTGTCGTCGACCAGAGGTTTCGCACCTTCGTCGCAGACAGACCAGCACAGCCCACGCGGGCTGACCTCGACGCACCGGTTCGGCCGGGCGCCCGACTCACGGCACGAACGGCCTACCGCCTGTTCGAAGCCCAGGTCCAGTCGCGCCTGCTCGACCTGCTCGCCCGCGAGCTGAAGACGGACGGGCAGTCGTTTTACACCATCGGCTCGAGCGGGCACGAGGGCAACGCCGCGGTGGCCGACGCGCTGGCGCCGGGCGACCAGTGCTTCCTGCACTATCGCTCCGGCGCCTTCTTCAGCGCCCTGGCGGACCGAACGCCCGGACCCGAGGGAGCGTTCGACGTACTGCTCGGGCTCGTCGCGAGCGCGGACGAGCCCATCGCAGGCGGACGACACAAGGTGTTCGGGTCGGTCGCACTCAACATCCCCCCGCAGACCTCCACCATCGCGAGCCACCTCCCCAAGGCCGTGGGTGCCGCGCTCACGATGGACCGTCGAGCGAAGATCGAGGGACGCACGACGTCCACCATCACCATGTGCTCGTTCGGTGACGCCTCGCTGAACCACGCCACCGCGCAGGCGGGGCTGAATGCGGCCGCATGGGCCAGCTACCAGCAGCTCCCGCTGCCCGTGTTGTTCGTCTGTGAGGACAACGGGCTGGGGATCTCGGTCCGCACTCCCGACGGCTGGGTCGCCGCCGCACAGTCCACGCGGCCTGGTATCGAGTACTTCTTCGGCGACGGACTCGACCTCGTCAGCGCGTGGGAAGCGGCTCAGGACGCGGTCGCCTGGGTCCGCGACTTCCGAAAGCCCGCGTTCCTGCACCTGCGCACGGTGCGAATGCTCGGCCACGCTGGCAGCGACGTCGAGCAGCTGTACCGCACTCCCCAGGAGATCACCGACGACGAGGCCTCCGACCCCCTGCTGCGCACCGCCGCGATGCTGATCGACGGCGGCTGGTCCACGCCTGAAGCGGTGCTCGCGCTCTACGATGACACGCGCGCTCGGCTGACCGCGCTGGCCGCAGAGGCCGCCGCGCGGCCCAAGCTCACCACCGCTGCCGAGGTCGCCGCGCCGCTGTTCCGCCACGACACCAAGGAGGTCGCTGTGGCGGCCGCGCGCACCGCCGACCCCGCGGCCCGCGCTGAAGCATTCGGACGCCTGCCCGAGGACGAGTCGCGGCCCCGACACCTGGCCATGCAGCTCAACCGCGCGCTCCTCGACGTGATGCTCGCTCACCCGAACACCATGATGTTCGGCGAGGACGTCGCGAAGAAGGGCGGCGTGTACCACGTGAGCGCCGGCCTCACCGAGAAGCTGGGCGTGGGTCGGGTGTTCAACACCCTGTTGGACGAGTCCACCATCCTGGGCCTTGCCATCGGCGCCGGCCACAACGGGATGCTGCCCATCCCCGAAGTGCAGTACCTGGCGTACCTGATGAACGCGATCGACCAGCTCCGCGGCGAGGCCGGCTCGATGCAGTTCTTCAGCCAGGGCCAGTACAGCAACCCCATGGTCGTGCGCATCGCGGGCCTGGCCTACCAGAAGGGCTTCGGCGGCCACTTCCACAACGACAACGGCATCGCCGCGCTCCGGGAGATCCCGGGCTTGCTGATCGGCTGCCCCGCACGCCCCGACGAGGGAGTCCGGATGCTCCGCACCCTGGTCGGCGCGGCCGAGGCCTGCGGCCGGGTCTGCATCCAGCTGGAGCCGATCGCGCTGTACATGACCAAGGACCTGCACGAGGACGGCGATGGAGCCTGGCTCGCCCCCTACCCCGCGCCCGGCGAGTCGTTGGCGGTCGGCGAGGTCGGGGTCACCGGGTCCGGCACCGATCTGTGCATCGCGACCTACGGCAACGGACTGTGGATGTCGCTGCGGGTCGCGCGGCGCCTCGAGGCCGATGGGATCTCCTGTCGGGTCATCGATCTGCGCTGGCTGCAGCCGCTCCCCATCCACGCGTTGGTGCCGCACGCTCAGGCCACACAGCGCTTGCTCGTCGTCGACGAGTGCCGCGCCTCCTCGGGCATCGCAGACACCTTGGTCGCCGAGGTGGTGGAGGCGACCGGCGGGGCGGTCCGCACGGGCCGGGTCACGGGACGCGACTGCTACATACCGCTGGGCGCCGCCGCCAACCTGGTCTTGGTCCAGGAGCCCGACATCGAGGCCGGCGCCCGCGCCCTGCTGGAGGCGCCATGACCCGCCGCCGAACGCTCGTCGTGTGCCCGGGGAGGGGCTCGTACACTCGGGCCAGCCTGGGCAGCCTGAAGGGCCGCAGCGCTGCCGCGACCGAGGCGATCGCTGTCTGTGACGCTGCCCGTGCTGCGCGCGGCCTCCCCACTGTGACCGCACTCGACGCCGACGAGAAGTTCCGGACCACCCGGCACGTCGCCGGTGAGCACGCGTCGCTGCTCACGTTCGCCGCAGGCTACGCCGACTGGCTCGAGCTGGACCGCGACGGATACCAGGTCGTGGGCGTCGCGGGCAACAGCATGGGCTGGTACACCGCGCTGGCCGTGGCGGGCGCCCTGCCGCTGGCCGACGCGGTCCGCCTGATCGACACCATGGGCGCTTACCAGCAGTCCAACGTGGTGGGTGGGCAGCTCCTGGTGCCGCTGCTCGATGGCGACTGGCGCCCCGATCCAGTCGCCCTGGCGGCGGTGGAGTCCGCGCTGCAGTCTGTGCGTCTACAGGGTCACGACGCCGCATGGTCCATCCACCTCGGCTCGTTCGCGGTGCTCGGAGCCAGCACAGAGGGAATCAAGGCGCTGCAGGCGGCCCTGCCCGAGCATCGGCGCGGCGATCGCACCTTCCCGCTGCAGCTTCCGCTGCACAGCGCCTTCCACACGTCCCTGATGCAGCCCACAGCCGACCGGGCCGCCATCGACCTCGCCCAGCTCGCGTTCACCGCCCCCGACGTCTCCCTGGTCGACGGCGAGGGACGCATCGCCCGGCCCGTGTGGGCCGACCCGGAACAGCTCCGCGCCTACACGCTGGGGACCCAAGTGGTCGCGCCGTACGACTTCGCGACCTCCATCCGAACCGCGCTCCGTCACACGGGTGCCGAGGTCATCGTGGCCCTGGGACCCGGGAACGCGCTCGGCGGACCGCTCGCCAGCCTGCTCGTCTCCGAGAACTGGCGGGGCGCCCGCGACCGGGCATCCTTCGATGCCATCCAGCGCTCCGATGCTCCTGCGCTGCTATCGTTCGGGGTCGCTCTGCAGCGCACGGCGCTGGTGTGATCGAGCGCCTCCTCGAGATCCAGGGTCTCAAGGCGTTGCTGCGGACCGGATGGGTTCGCGAGGGGGTGCCGGACCCCGAGTCGGTGGCGGCTCACAGCTGGGGGGTTGCGTGGCTCACGCTGGCGCTGCTCCCGGCCCACCTCGACCTCGCCCGCGCCCTGACCTACGCAGTGCTTCACGACCTCCCAGAGGTCCGAGCCGGGGACGTCACCCCCCACGACCCCCTCTCGCGCGCGGAGAAGGCCGCCGCCGAGCGCGACGCGATGGCCGGGCTGTCCGCAGAACTGCCGCGTGGCGCGGCGCTGCGCGCGTCCTGGGAGGCGTACGAAGCGCAGGCGGACCCCGAGGCGCGGTTCGTCCGGCAGCTCGACCGCCTGGACATGGCACTTCAAGCCATCTGGTACACCGAGGCGCACGGACTGCCGCTCGGCGAGTTCCTCGACTCAGCCCACGGGGCGATCACCGACCCCGACCTGATCGCGTTGATCACCGACCTGCGTCGCCGCGCGCTGGATGCGACCCGCTAGGACTTTCGTTTCGCCCAGCGCACGCGAAGAGCGAGCACGCCCTCTGCCTTCTCGGCCCGCGCGTCCCAGTCGGACGTGCCGCGCAAGATCTCCGCCGCCTTCTGCGCGTCGTCCGCCTGCGGGACCACGTTGACCCAGCCTTCGGCCTCGAGAAGCACCTCCACGGTCTCGTAGCGGCGGGATGCGCCGATCGAGATGCTGCCAAGGTCCTCGAACTCGATGCGATCGCCCGACGAGATCACGGAGAACTCAGTCCGGTAGGGGAGCGCAAAGACAGTTTTGACGCCGCCCTCCATGTGGGCGAATGCCAGAGGGTGGGTCATCGCCTCGAACGTGGCCATATCCGTGTCGTCTCCGGGGGGTCGGTCTGCGGGAAAGAGCGAAGGTAATCGGCGACTAGCCGGGGGGCCATGCCATCCGGCGCCCACCGAGCACGTGCAGGTGCAGGTGGGGCACGGACTGCCCGCCATCCGTCCCGATGTTCGTGACGATGCGGTACCCGCCAAGCGCCAGACCCTCGGCCGCAGCCACGTCCCGTGCCACCAGCAGTAGGTGCCCCAGCAGCGTACCGTCGGCGTCGTCCGCCGTCGCGATCGAGACGATCGGCTGCTTGGGGATCACCAGGACGTGCACCGGCGCCTGCGGGTGGAGGTCCCGAAAGGCCAGCGCACGGTCGTCCTCGTACACGATGTCGGCGGGGATCTCCCGCGCGATGATCTTTTCGAAGATGCTGCCCATCAGGCCTCCTCGAACACGGCACGGACGCCGCCCAGGCCGTTGATCCTCAGCTCGAGCACATCGTTGGGCTGCACCGCGACCAGGGGCCCCAGCGCGCCTGTGAGCACCAGATCGCCCGCACGCAGCGGACGCCCGACCGCGACCATCTTGCGCGCGAGCCACACGGCGGCCGTGAGCGGGTTGCCCAGGCACGCGACACCCGCACCGGTCGAGACCGGGTCGCCCCGCCGCTCGATCACCATCCCGCACAGCCGCGGATCGAAGTCGGACAGCGCGTGCGGCGTGGATCCCAGCACGTACAGCCCCGAGCTCGCGTTGTCGGCGATCGTGTCGAGGATCTGGATGTCCCAGTCCGCGACGCGGCTGCCCACCACCTCGATCGCGGGCAGCGCGTAGGCGACCGCGTCGATCAGCTCGTGAAGCCCGATGATCTCGGCGGTCAGGTCGCGCTGCAGCACCAGCGCGATCTCGCCCTCGGCCTTGGGCTGCAGTGTGCGCGCGAACGGGATGGGCTCACCGTCGGAGTACGCGGTGTCGGCCCAGAGCATGCCGTAGTCCGGCTGGTCGACCCCGAGCTGTGCTTGCACTGCCCGGCTGGTCAGGCCGATCTTCCGACCGACCATCCGCCGCCCCTCCCCGAGCCAGTGCGCCGTGTTGTGCTCCTGCACGGCGTAGCCCGCCTCCACGTCCGACCCGTCGAACAGGTCGCGCAGCGGGCGGCACGGGGTGCCGCTGATGTGGGCCTCGCGCAGCCGAGCGGCCGCGCTGTCGATCGTCTGCTCGCGGGTCATGGACCCTCCCCTGCTGCCGTCAGAGCTTCAGGCAGATGTTGCGCATCTCGGTGTAGAACTCGAGGCTGTGGACGCCGCCCTCGCGGCCGATCCCAGACATCTTGGCACCGCCGAACGGAGTCCGCAGGTCGCGCAGGAACCAGTCGTTGATCCATACCAGACCAGTCTGCAGCTGCTGGGCGACCCGGTGGGCACGGCGGGCATCCGCCGTGAACACGCTGGCGGCCAGGCCATAGCGGGTGTCATTGGCCATCGCGATGGCCTCCTCTTCGGTGTCGAACGGCTGGATGTGCGTGACCGGGCCGAAGACCTCCTCTTTGACACAACGCGCGCCCTCGGACAGGCCGGTCCAGATCGTGGGCTGGACCCAGTTGCCGCCTGCGTGCTCGGCCCCGACGTCGGGAACACCCCCGCCAGTGACCACAGTGGCGCCATCCTCGGCCGCGAGCTTCAGGTACGACATCACCTTCCGCTTGTGCTCGGCGGAGACCAGCGGGCCCATGCTCGCACCGGAGCCTGGCGGCCCCATGGTGAGCGCCTCTGCGGCAGCGGCGAGCCTGGGCACGAACGCGTCGAAGATCGACCGCTGCACGTACAGGCGCTCAGTGCCGAGGCACACCTGGCCGCAGTTGCCGAAGCACGCGCGCACCAACACCGCGACCGTCTCGTCCAGATCGGTGTCCTCGAACACGATGCCGGGGTTCTTGCCGCCCAGCTCGAAGCTGACGTCCGCGATGCGATCCGCGCACGCCTTCATGATCACCGCGCCCGTCCGGGTCTCGCCGGTGAACGTGATCGCGTCGACGTCGGGGTGGCTGGTGAGGTAGGCGCCGGCGCTGTCCGGGCCAAATCCATGGACCACGTTGAACACACCGGGCGGCACACCGACCCTGTTCATCACCTCGCCCAGCAACGTCGTGCTCGCCGGGGTCTCCTCGGACGGCTTGACGACCACCGTGTTGCCACAGGCGAGCGCAGGGCCGACCTTCCAGGTCATCAGCAGCAGCGGCAGGTTCCACGGCGAGATGACCCCGACGACGCCCTTGGGCACACGAATGGCGTAGTTGAGCGCGCCGCGTCCGTCCGGTGTGTCCGTCTGGAACGACTCCGAGGGAACGTTGCGGACGACGTCGGCGAAGATGCGAAAGTTGGCGGCGCCTCGCGGGATGTCGATCTCGCTGGCCAGCGCCACGGGCTTGCCAGTGTCGGCGCACTCGGCCTGTAGGAAGTCGTCGAACCGCGCGTCGATCCCGTCTGCCACCGCCGCCATCAGGTCGAGGCGCTCGGCCTGCGCGAGCGCCCCCCACGGGCCGGTCAGCGCGCGCCGCGCTGCCTTCACAGCCGCGTCGACCTCGGCCTCGCCGGCCTCGTGGACGAGCCCGATGACGCTGCCATCGGACGGGTCGAGGTTCTGAAACGTCTTGCCGGACGTTCCAGACGTGTAGGTGCCGTCGATGAAGTGCTGGAAGTCGCGCACGCTGGACCTCGGGTGAGGCCTGGTTCTAACCGACCCCGACGCCCTCGCAGTGCTCGGAAATTCTCCGGTCGGTCTCTGCGAGACCGGAGATTCCCGCCCCCTGCTGACTCATGTTGCCGTTCGGCCCGTTGCGGGCCTCCCTCGGTCGCATCGCTCGGGGCAAGTCCGGCCCCCGGTGGGGGCCTTTCCCCGAGCGCTGCTAGTACTTCACCGTGATGGGGAAGATGAGCACGCCCTCCTGAAACTTCGGCCCACCCACCACGAACGTCCGGTTTCGCGGAATACTGACGGTGGTGTCGAGCTTCTTGTCGCTGCCCTTGAACAGCTCGATGCGCACCCGGGCCTGCCGAGCATCCTTGGAGATCAACCGGAGCTTCAGCTTGCGCCCGCCAGCGACGTTCATCGTCACCACCTGACCCGGCGCGATGCCGTCCGTGTCCGTCGTGAGGACGGAGAAGCCAGTGAATCGCATCTGATCGAGCTGCCGCTGCAGGTCGCGCAGGCGGGGGTCGACCTGCGTGCCGCCGTTGGTGGCGTGCACCACCATCACCTCGACCCGCGCCTTGCTGTTCGCAGCGGGACGGCTCACCGGCGCTCGGCTCTGCGCCGAGGGGGCCGTGCGGGGGCCGGTCTGTGCCTGAGCGGGCGTCCCGAGCGCCAGCAGGGCCCCCGCGAGCATCAGCATGCTGAACCACCGCCGACTCATCGAAAGGAACCGCTGGGTCATTCCCACCATCAGGCCTCCTCGTCAACCCAAAGGATGACTGCGCCGTGATCGCCCTCGGTCTGAAAGACCTGGACGTCGTTGCCGTAACTGAGATCCTCGACCACAACCTCGCCCGCATGCGCGAACAGCATCGGCTCTGGCGGGGCGTCGCGACCGGACAGTGACACTGCCCCCACTACGACCGAGAACACCGCAGCCGCCGCCAGCGCGACTGTGGACCACCGGAACCGGTGGTTGTCATTGGCCGCCCGGGGCGCCGACGCTGCGGGCTGCACGACCACAGGGGGCGCGCCGGCCCGCTGCAGCGACAGCTCGGCGAGCACCGCGTCCGCGAGGTCGATGCTTCCGGCCTCGGCGCGCACCGCTTCTGCGAGCGGCACCGCCGCTGCGATCCCGAGCTCCGCGAACACCGCGCCGGTGACGTCGACGTCGCCCGCTTCGGCGCGCACGGCCTCCGCGACCGGCGGCAGCGCGGAGAGCTCGAGCGCGGCGACCACCCCGGCTGAGACGTCCGCAACTCCCGCCTCCGCACGAACCGCCGCCGCGATCACCGGACCCCAGGCGAAGCCGACCACCGCGAGCCGCCGGAGCACACCATCGGCCACGTCCACCTGCCCCGCCTCGGCCCGCAGGCCCTCGCGCAGCACCTCGGCGATCAGCTCCCAGCCATCGTGGACCTGGGGAACCGGCGCGTCCTCGGCCTCGGCACGCACCGCTTCGGCGAGCAGCGCACCCAGGTCGTCGACCCCGAGCACCGACAGCAGACCAGCCGCGTCCTCGGCGAGCTCCTCGTCGCTGGCCAGCGCGACATCCCGGATCTCGTCGGGCAGCCGCGCGTCGTCCTGCACCATGGCGCGCGCCCGCTGCGCATCGCCAGGGCCAGCGGTGCCATCGCGCAGGCGCCGGAGCAGGTCTTCGAGGTTCGAGGCCATGGGCATCATCCCGGTACGTGTCGTTCTCATAGACGTCAAGGACGCCCGAACATTCGAAGCATCATCAGCGCTGGGCCAGCGCACGCTCACCCGCCAGGAGCTTCTGCAGCTTCTTTCGCGCGTAGAACAACCGGGACATCACCGTGCCCTCCGGGATCTCCATCACCTCGGAGATTTCCTTGTACGAGAGCCCCTCGAGCTCGCGCAGCAGAACGACCTGCTTCTGGTCTTCGGGGAGCTGCTCCATGGCCGTCATGATCTGACTGAACAGCTGCTTGCGCTCGAGCGCACGCCCCGGCCCTTCCTCGTTGTGGACCTCCGAGATGCCGCCGGCGCCGTCCCGCTGCGCGATCCCGTCGTCGAACCCAGCGCGCTCGCGGCGCTTCCGCTTGCGGGTAAGATCGATCGCGAGGTTCATCGCGATGCGGTACAGCCAGGTGTAGAAGCTGGCCTCGAGCCGGAACGAGGCCAGGTTTCGGTACGCCTTGACGAAGGCCTCCTGGGTCACGTCGCGGGCATCTTCCTGATTGCGCAACATGCCGTAGATCATGGAGTAGACGCGGCCCTGGTATTTCTCGACGAGACCCCGGTAGGCAGTCCCGTCGCCGTCGAGGACCGCCCGGAGCAGCTCGGCGTCTTCCTCTCGACTGATGCTGCGGTCGGCTGTGTCCACAGGTACGGCGCTCATCGCAATCCCCTCTCCAAGGAGGGGCAGACGTCCGGCATCGCCCCCTCATTCAAGGCTACACCGAGAAACCCTTGACACCCTCGAGAGAACCGCGCCGACCCGCCTGGGTCCCAGGGACCACACCCGGAGGCCTCCCGATGCGACGCTCCCCCACTCCAGAGCTCGACCTGGCTCCCATCATGAACCTGGTCACCATCCTGATCCCGTTCCTGCTGTTCTCCGCGAGCTTCGTGAGCCTCGCAGCGATCGACTCGGCGATTCCGGCGATCGGACCGACGCCCGACAGCGAGTCCGCAGACCCCTCGCTGGACCTGTCGCTGGAGGTGGACAACCGCGGGTACCAGCTGCGCGCGAGCCAACCGCTGGCGGGGCAGCGAACGTTCTTTGCGCGCTCCGGACGCTCGGACGAGCCCGACGACTGGCCCGCGGCGGACCTCACAGCGGCGCCTCAGCACATCAAGGAGACGTTCCCGGACGAGGACACGCTGATCCTCCTTCCGGAGTCTACCCTTCCGTACGAAGTTCTGATTCACACGATGGACGCGGCGCACGGCGACCGCGGGGAGCTGTTCCCTGCGGTGGTCATGGCCGCGGGCGGCGCCTGAGGGCCTCGGGCGCGGAGGTCAGGTGTCGTCTTCGCCGTCGCAGTTGGAGTCGACACCGTCACCCGCCACCTCTTCGGCGTCGGGGAACACGTCGGCGTCGACGTCGTCGCAGTCATCCAGGGCCGGGTAGCCGTCGCCGTCCTGATCGACGTCCTCCACCGCGATCCCATACAGCGCCTGGCTGCAGCCGAGATCGCCGCCGACCGCCATGCCCAGCCCCAGCAGCGTCGCGCCAAGCACGAGCCGAACACCGGACGGGGCCCCTGAGCTGCAGTGCGGGCAAGCGGATACTGCGCGCGCGCACGCGATGACAGCCACTACACAGGGTCAACATGTGTTTCCTCCATCCGCGCCGCGGTCACTACAGCCGTCACGATCGCCACGTTGGCGGGTACTCTGTGCAGACATGAAAAGTCGAACGCCCCGTCGAATCTCCGCCGACGACATCGGAACCCCGGTCTATGTGGTGTGGGAGCTTACAATGCGCTGCGACCACGCATGCGCCCACTGCGGCTCCCGCGCGGCCACAGCCCGGCCTGATGAGCTCGACTGGAGCCGGGTCGAGCCCATCATGGATTCGCTGACGCGCCTCGGCACCCGCGAGGTGACCCTGATCGGCGGCGAGGCGTACCTGCATCCCCGCTGCACCGAGGTGGTCGCCGGGCTCACGAAGCGCGGCATCCGGGTCACCATGCAGACGGGCGGACGCGGGATCACGCCGCTGCTCGCCCAACGCCTGAAGGTGGCGGGGGTTCGGGCGCTGGGCTTCAGCATCGACGGACCCGCGGACGTCCACGACACCCTGCGCGCCAGCAAGGGCTCGCACCGCTCCGCGATGGCGGGCATCGCTGCAGCCCGCGAGGCGGGGATCCCAATGACCGCCAACACCCAGATCAACCGGCTCATCCTCGGCCGGCTCGAGGAGACCGCCGAGCTGCTGTACCGCGCCGGCGTCAAACAGTGGCGCCCGCAGCTCACCGTGCCCATGGGGCGCGCGGCCGACCGCCCTGACTGGATCCTCGAGCCGTTTCAGATCCTAGAGGTGCTCGACCAGCTGGCCGAGATCCAGCTGCGGCATGCGGAAGCGAACCACGCCGCAGGGCGGCCGCCCGAGCGCACCTTCGCGGTCACGATCGGCAACAACCTCGGGTACTACAGCCCCCACGAGGTGCTGCTGCGCTCGCGCCCGGGCCACACCGCCGACTTCTGGCGCGGATGCCGTGCGGGCCAGGTGACGATGTCGATCTCATCGAACGGCGAGATCAAGCCCTGCCCTTCGCTGCCCGAGGCCCCCTACGTCGGCGGCGACGTGCGCGAGCTGTCCATCGAGGACATCTGGAACGCCAACCCGGTGATGCGCTTCACTCAGGAGCGCACTGCCGACGAACGCTGGGGGTTCTGCGCCACGTGCGAGTACGGCGACACGTGCATGGCGGGGTGCTCGTTCACGGCCCACTGCACGCTGGGGAGGCGCGGCAACATGCCGTTTTGCTACCACCGCGCGAGCACACTCAAGGAGCGCGGGGTCCGAGAGCGGCTGCGGCAGGTGGAAGCCGCCTCAGGGCAGCCCTACGACTTTGGCCGCTTCGAGCTCATCGAGGAGCCATGGTCTTCGGACCAGGGGAGCGTCCGAGAATATACGCTCGGCATCGAGGACGCGATGCTCGCTCGAGGGCAAGGAGGAGAGTCGAAGGGATAGCGAGCTATCCCGAGAACTCGACGACGCAGCCATCGGGCGTGCAGCGCAGCCCACTGGGGCCGGGGCTTGTCCTGAGGGCTGCTAGGTGTCGTCGTCGTCGTTGCAGTTGGAGTCGACGCCGTCACCGACCACCTCTTCGGCGTCCGGATGCACCTCGGCATCGGAGTCGTCGCAGTCCTCGGGCAGTGCGTATCCGTCGCCGTCCTGGTCCTCGACGGCCGCTCCGTACAGTGCGACGACCTCGCCGGCGAGCGGGTCCTCACAGCCGACCAACGTCAGCCCAAGCAGCGCTGCGCCGAGCGCGACGCGGGCGTTGCGACCGACGCGAGACGGTCCGGACGTGCAGTGCGGACACGACGCGCCCGGATGCACCTGGTAGCAGCTGGTACACATGGTCAACATGGTTCCTCCCTCGGGGCCCCGGCACAGAGTATATCCGCCAATCTCTACGTCTAGGCCCGGTCAAAGGTCGCGGGGCCTCCGATTCGGGCCGACAGGAGGCGCTGGCTCATGGCTCGACCTCCTCTTCGGGGGCCACTGCGCCATCCGGCGCGCCCCCATCGAGGCGTGGCGCCCCGCTGGCTCGCCGTCCTAGCTGCGCCCAACCTCCATCTCGCGCAGCAGGGACAGCGCGACACGCGGCGACCCATCCACCGAGTTGGTGACGGTCATCGGACCTCCGAGGCGTTGGACGGGCCACACGTGGGCCCCCCTCCGCCGTTCGGGAGAAGCTTGCCACCGCCTGCCCACCGTCAAGCCCCCGCGAGGCGCGGGTCTCGCGGGCCATCCACCGCCTGCACCTGCACGCCATGTTGCTTCAGGTACACGCAGCCGTTCGCGCCGGCGTAGCCCTCGCTGACCACGAGCACGCGCTCGATGCCGGCGTGGTGGATCAGCTTCGCGCACATCATGCAGGGCTCCCCCGTCACGATCAGCCAAGCACCTGCGGTGCGCACGCCGTTCGCCGCCGCATTGCACACCACGTTCATCTCCGCGTGGTGGCACCCGATCTCCATCCGCGTGCCCGACGCCACCTGCCCGGTGTCGCGCAGGCACACCTCGCCGCCGCACAGCGCGCCGCCGCCGCGCGGGCCGCCGTTGTAGCCATCCATCAGGATCACGTTGCGACCCGGGTCCACCAGCAACGCCCCGAACTTCCGGCGAGGACAGTTGCTCGCGTTGGCCAGCGCGAGACACTGCTCGATCCGGATCCGGATGTGCTTCTCCTTCATCCGATCACCCGTGCGCGTCGTTCCAGTTGTGCCCGTACCCCACCTGCACTTCGAGCGGGACCACCAGGTCGGCGGCCCCCATCATCTCCCGCACGAGCAGCTCCTTCACGGGCGCGATCTCGTCATTGGGGACCTCGAGCAGCAGCTCATCGTGGACCTGCAGGAGCAGTCGTGCCGCGAAGCCTCCCTCGTGCAGCGCCCGGTGGACCCCGATCATCGCGCGCTTGATGAGGTCGGCGGCGGTGCCCTGGACGACCGTGTTCACCGCCTCCCGCTCCCCGGCCATCCGCTCCGAGTAGTCCTTGCTGTACACCTCGGAGATGAGCCGGCGCCGCCCGAACAGGGTCTGCACGAAGCCGTCCGTACGGACCGCCACCTTGGTGCGCTCGATCCACTCAGCCACCTGCGGGATCCGCCCAAAGTAATCGTCCATGTACTGCTGAGCGTCATCGCGGGAGATGTCGAGGTCGCGCCCCAGCCGGAAGGCGCTCATGCCGTACATCAGTCCAAAGTTGATCGCCTTGGCGGCCGTGCGCTGCGCGGAGGTGACCTCGTCGATCGGGGTCTCGAACACCTCGGCGGCAGTCCGCCGGTGGATGTCTTCGCCGTTGCGGAAGGACTCGACCAGCGCGCCGGCGCCGCAGAAGTGTGCCAGGACCCGCAGCTCCACCTGGCTGTAGTCGGCGCTCATCAGCACGCACCCTTCCTCGGCGACGAACCCATCTCGAATCCGGCGCCCCTCGAACGTGCGGATCGGGATGTTCTGCAGGTTGGGATCTTGCGACGACAGGCGCCCCGTCGCTGCGACCGCCTGGTTGAACGTCGTGTGGATCCGCCCGTCCGCCGCCACGAAGCCCGGGAGAGTCTTCAGGTAGGTGTTCTGCAGCTTCTGCAGCGACCGCCAGGTCGCGATCGCCGCCGGTAGCGCGTGCTCCTCGGACAGCTTCTCGAGCACCGACGCGTCGGTCGAGAACCCGGTCTTCGTGCGCTTGATCTGGGTCAGCCCCAGCTCGTCGAACAGGATCTCCTGGAGTTCCTTGGGCGAGCCCACCTTGAACGGCCGACCCAGGATCTCGTGGCAGGTGCGCTCCGCCTCGGTGACGCGCAGCGAGATGTCTTGGAACACGTCATCCATCACCTGCAGGTCCAGCTTGATCCCCGCTGCCTCCATCGCGGCCAGCACCGGCACCAGCGGCAGCTCGATCTCGGTGTAGACGCGGCGTGTCCCCTCATCGAGGCGCCGGTCGAGGCGGGGCTCCAGGAGCACGGCGAGGTGCGCAGGCTCCGCGGCGAAATCCACCACATCAGCGAGCATCAGCGGCTCTGCGTCCGGTGCATACGCGAGGTTGTGACCGAGGTGCCGCTTGGCGATCTCCTGCAGGCCGTGGGTGCGGCGGTGCGCCACGAGCACGTAGTCCAGGAGCAGGATGTCCCCCGAGATCCCCCGAAGATCGTGTCCGAGCGCGCGGCACACCCGCAGCGTCTTCTTCAGATCGAAACCGACCTTCTGCAGCCCGGGCTCGCCCAGGAACGCGAGCAGCTGCGCCCGCGCCGTGTCGACGTCAAGCTTCACGTCGCCTCGCGGGACCAGCGGGACGTAGGCGACCTCGGCCTCCGTCGCGAAGGCGACCCCCAGCAGCTCGGCGTCCTCCGGCTTGCGGCCGATGGTCCGCAGCGAGACCCCGAACCGTCCGACCGCGCGCAGGCGTGCGAGCAGCGCGTCGAGCGCGCCTTGCTCTGAGACCCCGGTGTAGCCAGACTTGTCAACCATCACCTGGTGAGGAAGCAGCTTGCGCGCCACCTCCATGAACTCCCACTTGTCGAACATCTCGCGCAGCGGCGCCTCGTTGATCCCCGTCGGGATCAGGTCCTCCAGGGTCAGCTCGAGCTCCAGGTCGGTCCGGATCGTGGCGAGCTCTCGCGAGAGCCTCGCGTCATCCGCGTGCTTGCGGAGGTTCTCGCCGCGCTTGCCTTTGATGGCCCCGGCCGCCGCTGCCGCCAGGATGGCGTCGAGCCCCCCGTGCTGGGCCAACAGCTTGGCGGCGGTCTTGTCCCCGATCCCCGGCACGCCAGGAATGTTGTCGGAGGTGTCGCCGGACAGCGCCAGCAGGTCGAGCACCTGGTCCGGGCGCAGGTCCATGTCCTTGAGTTTGAACTTCTCGGGCACATCGGCGGCCCGGAAGGTCTTGCCCTTGCCCTCGTCGTGCAGGTGGACGTGGGGTCCCATGAGCTGCGCGAAGTCCTTGTCGGAGCTGACGATGAACACGTCCACGTCCTCGGACGCGAAGCGGAGCGCCAGGGTCCCCAGCACATCGTCGGCCTCAAAACCCGGCGCCTGCACACAGACGTACCCCATGCCCTCGACCAGCTCCGGCAAGTGCTTCCACTGCCGCTGCATGTCCTCGGGCATGGCCGACCGGTGCGCCTTGTACTCGGGGTACAGCGTGCTCCGAAACGACTTGCCCGCGTCGAAGCTCACGGCGACGTAGTCAGGCCGAAACGCGCGCATTACCTTCTGAAACAGCAAGGTGAATCCGTACAACACCCGGGTCGGGAAGCCGTCCGAGGCGTGCTGCGGTGGCAGCGCGTACTGCACCCGGTACGCATGGTTGCTGCCGTCGATCAGAAACAGCTTCTTTGCCACAGGCCCTCCGCCCTCGGCGGCTGTCCCTAACCCGGACGGTTACGCGGTCGGTATCAGAGACGGCGCGAGGGATGGAATGACAACGGGCCCCTTGTTCAACCCCACCGAGGAGCATCGGATGCTCCGCGAGATGGTGCGTGAGTTCACCGTCAATGAAGTGGAGCCACAGGCCGCTGAGTACGACCGGCGCGGGGTCCTCAACCTGGCGCTCTTCCGGCAGCTCGGCGAGCTCGGGCTGCTGGGGATCACGGTCCCCGAGGAGCACGGCGGCAGCGGCATGGACTCGGTCGCCGCGGTGATCGTGCACCACGAGCTGTCCCGATCCGACCCGGGCTTCTGTCTCGCCTACCTGGCCCACTCGATGCTCTTCGTGAACAACTTCTTCGCGAGCAGCAACGCCGAGCAGCGCGCGCGGTACCTTCCCAAGGTGATCTCGGGCGAGTGGGTTGCCGGCATGGGCATGACGGAACCCGGAGCGGGCACAGACGTCGTCGGCATGACCACCATCGCGGTCGAAGACGGCGACCGCTACGTGCTCAACGGCACGAAGACATACATCACCAACGGGTGCGAGGGCTTCGCCTTCCTGGTCTACGCCAAGGTGAACAACCGCATCACCTCGTTCGTGGTCGACCGCGACTGCCCCGGATTCACGACATCACAGCACATCGACAAGCTGGGCATGCGCGGCTCCACGATGTCGGAGCTGATCTTCGAGGACTGCCGGGTCCCGCGCGCCAACCTGCTGGGCGACGAGGGCCAGGGCATCACCCACATGATGCGCAACCTCGAGATCGAGCGACTTACCCTGGCCGCGATGAGCGTCGGCATCGCGGAGCGCTGCGTCGAGATCATGGTGCGGCACGGTCAGGAGCGCACCGCGTTTGGCAAGCCGATCAACGAGTTCGGACAGATCCAGCGCTACATCGCGGAAGGCTACGCCATGACGGAGGCCGCGAAGTGCCTCACCTACAACGTCGCCCGCGACGTCGGCCCCGATCATCGCAACCGGATCGGCTCGGACGCCGCCAAGCTGTTCGCCGCCCCGGTCGGCAAGACGGTGGCGGACTACGCGATGCAGGTGCTGGGCGGCTCGGGCTACTGTCGTGAGTACCCGGTCGAGCGGTTCTGGCGCGACGCCAAGCTGCTCGAGATCGGGGGCGGCACGCTCGAGGCCCACCAGAAGAACCTCACGAAGGACCTCGCCCGCCGCTCCCCGTTGTGATGCACACCGGCGACGGACCGCGCGTCCTGATCACCCGCCCCGCCGAGGACGCCGGCTCGCTCGCACGTGCGCTGGCACGCGCGGGCTTCGACCCGGTGCTCGTGCCGCTCCTGATGCGGAAGTGGGATCTCGACGCCGTGATTGACTGCGCCGCCGCGCAGCCCCACGTGGACTGGGTCATCGTCACCTCGGCCACCGCCGCGGACGTGGTGTCCACCGCTGCACCCCACGCCTGGCGAGAGGCTCGCTGGGCCGCCGTCGGACCCACCACCGCGAGCCGCCTCGAGCAGCTCGGATACCCGGTCCATTGCACGCCGTCGCAGGCCACCGCCGCGCAACTCGTCTCGGCGCTCGGCGACCTGACGGGCGCCCGGGTACTGTACCCGCGCGCCGACCTCGCGAGCCCGAAGACCGCGGCCGCGCTCGAAGACTCCGGCGCCGAGGTCGTCGACGTCGTCGCTTACCGCAACGTCGCGCCCCCCCGCATCGTCGAGGACCTCGAGGCGGCGCTGCCGGTCGACGCGACCACGCTGTTGTCGGGGTCCGCCGCCACACGCCTGGCGGCCGCAGTCCCCACGGACCGGGAGCGCCTGGGCACCATCGCGTGCATCGGCCCGTCCACCGCCGCGGTCGCTACCGCTCAGCGCCTGCCCGTGCACAAGGTCGCCCGTCCCCATTCCATCGCGGGGCTCATCGCCGTGCTGCGGACCGCGTTCAGCCCGCGATGAGCCGCGAGGCGAGCTCGGTGCCCAGCGCCCGCCCGTGAAGGGGGTCGGCGCGCAGCACGAGCGTGCGCGGGGTTCCGTTCTCGTCTTGAGCCCACACCCCGGTGGCCACCACCATGCCGTCCTGCAGCACCGCGTGACACGCCGCCGGCGCGCTGCAGCCGCCGCTCACCCGCGCCAGAAACGCGCGCTCCACCGCCACCGTCTGCGCCGTGGGCTCGTCGTGGAGTGCCTCTAGCAGCCGCATGACCTCAGCGTTGTCCGCTCGGCACTGCAGGGCGAGCGCCCCCTGCCCCACTGCCGGGATCATTCGCTCGACCGACAGCGCCTCGGCGGCCTCCTCGGCACGACCTAGTCGGGTCAGCCCAGCCAACGCGAGCACGATCGCGTCGTAGTCCCCGGCCCGCTGCTTCGCGATGCGGGTGTCGACATTGCCCCGGATCCCGCGGATCTCGAGGTCCGGACGGAGCGCCCGGAGCTGCAGCGCCCGACGGACCGACCCGGTCCCGATCACCGCCCCTGCAGCGAGCGCATCGAGGGGTGACCCGACAAGGCAGTCCCGCGGGTCGACGCGCGCCGGCGTGCTGTGGATCACGAGGCCATCAGGGTCCTCCGTGGGCATGTCCTTCATGGAGTGGACCGCAAAGTCGACATCGCCCGCGAGCAGCGCGTCCTCGATCTCCTTGGTGAACAGGCCCTTGCCGCCAACCGCCTGCAGCGGCCGATCCGTGACCCGGTCCCCCGTGGTCTTGATCTTCACCAGGGTCACCGGCACGCCGGTGGCCTTGGTCAGATCACGCGCGACGATCCCCGATTGGGTCACGGCCAGCTGCGAGCCGCGGGTTCCAAGACGCAGCGTCCGACTACTCATCGTCATCCTTCCATTGTCTCAGCAGGGTCTGTACCGCCCCGGAGTCGCCTTCGCGGGCCGCCGTCCGGACCGCCATCATCGGGCGGTGCAGGAGCTTCTTGACCAGCGCTTTGGTGAGTGCGTCCAGGGCCTCGAGCTGCGGCTCGTCGAGCGTGTTGGTGAGCCGCCGCGACCTGGCGACCTCCGCGGTTCGAAAGGCCTCCGCCACCTCGGCGACGCCCCGCAGGTCGCTGTTGATGTCGACCTGGCGCAGCGCCGCGAGGAAACGGTCGGCCTCGACGTCGAGCATCTCGAGCGCCGCCTGTGCCGCCTGCTCCCGCGCCGCCTTGCCCTGCTCGACCACCCGAGACAGATCGTCGACGTTGAACAGGTAGGCGTCTTCGAGCTCATCGACCTGAGGCTCGATGTTTCGAGGGACCGCGAGGTCGATCAGGAACACCGTTCGGTAGTGCCGGTCGCGGAGCGCCTTGCGCACCATGGCGACGGTCACGATCGGCTGCTGGGCGCTGGTGGCGGTGAGCACGATGTCCGCCCGGGGGAGGTAGTCCTCCATGCGCTCGTAGGGAACCGGGGTGCCGCCGTACTCCGCCGCCACGTCGACCGACCGCTCGAAGGTACGGTTGGTGATCAGAAGCTCCTCGAGGCCGGCCGACATGAGCGCCACCGCAACCTGCCGGCCCATCTCACCCACGCCCACGAGCATGCAGCGCTTGCCCTCGAGACCGCCGAAGATCTGCAGCGCCAGGTCGACGCCCGCATTGCCGACTCCCACCCGGTTCTTGCCGATGTCGGTCTGCGACCGGACCTTCTTGGCGACCGACATGGTGCGCTGCGTGAGCGGGTGGAGCACCTGCCCGAGCGCCGAGGACTCCTCGGCGATCCGGACCGCGTTCTTGACCTGGCCCAGGATCTGGGGCTCGCCGACGACCAGTGAGTCCAGCGAAGCGGCGACGCGGAACAGGTGCTTGACCGCGTCGCGCCCGCGGTGCCAGTACAAGTGGCTGTCGATCCGCTCGCCGTTCGGACCGCGGAACCCGCCGTAGAACTCCTGCAGCGCCTCGATCGATCGCGGGATCGTGTACAGCTCCACCCGGTTGCAGGTGGAGATCAGCATCGCCTCCTCGACGATCTCCTCACGGCGCAGCCGCTCGAGCGTGCGGCGGACACCATCCTCGTCCAGCGCAAGACGCTCTCTGATCTCCACAGGGGCGGTGTGATGCGACAACCCCACCGCGAGCAGGCGGTCTCCTTCACCCGCCATACGTGTGCCACCCGGCCAACAGGAAGTTGAGCCCGACCAGAGAGAACAGCAGCCCGCCGAACCCCACGATCGAGAACAGCGCTGTCCAGCGGCCGCGACGCCCGGCGACGAGGCGAACCTGAAGCGCAGCGCCGTACCAGGCCCAGATGAGCAGGGTGAACCAGATCTTGGAGTCGACCGCCCACAGCTCCTGGAGGCTGGCTGCGGCCCACGCGCCTCCAGCGCCGATGCCCAGCGTGAGGAACACAAAGCCGAACAACATCGCGCGGAACTGGATTCGGTCGAGCACCTCCAGCGACGGCAGGCGGCTCATGTTCGCGAACCTCTTCTGCTTGAGCCGCCGCCGGGCCCACAGGTACACGCCCCCCACCACCGACGACAGCGCGAATCCCGCCAGTCCCGAGAAGATCAAGCCCAAGTGGATAGGCAGCCACACGGAGTAGCCCGTGTGCTCGAGCGCCTGGACCGAGCGGTGCGGCACCACCTGAGACGTGCCGAGGATCACAATGGCAAGCGGCGCGAGCAGCATGCCGAGAGCGCGCAGGCGGCGGTGAACCACCGAGACGTAGGCAATCCCTATGCCCAGCGCCATCCCGGAGAGCGCCTCGGGAAACCCGGTGGGATGCGGCGAGAGGAACAGACCGGCCAGCAACGTCGCGGCGTGCAGCGCCACAGCAACCACCGCCACGGTGCGGGAGTGCCGGCGCGAGGCCTCCCCGACGATGTCGGGAAGGAGGTGGCCCATGGAGATGAAGCCCCAGGCCACCAGCACAGCGATGTACGGGAGGCGCTCCACCCCTGGATTCTAACGGGTGCAGCCGAGCCTCCGACAGGTTTCGAGATCGCTGCCACGAACCTGGGATGGTTGACGGCGAACTACGTGCGCTCTGGCTCAGCCGCCGCGGGTGTTCCTGAGCGGTTGCAGGTCGGCCGGGAGCGGGCTGTCCACCACCAAGCGGTCGCCAGTGTGGGGGTGGTCGACACCGATTCGTCGGCTGTGCAGCGCCTGTCGGTTTCGCTGGACACCCTTGTGCTTCCAGCCCGACGGAAGGTACTGGCGCTCGCCCACGAGCGGACAGTCACGCAGCGCTGCCATCACCCGGATCTGGTTGCGACGCCCCGTCTCGAGGCGCACCTCCAGGTGGCTGATCCCGCGGTGTTCCGACACCAGAACCACGTCGCAGTGCGCCTCGAAGGCGCCCTCGTGGCCGCGGGAGACCCGCCGCTGCAGCCGCGCTTCGTGGTCCCACGCCATCACGTCCGTCCAGTGACCCACCGGCACGCCCTCTCCCTGCACGAACGCATCGTAGACCCGCTCCGGGGTCCGGGCGCGGAACTGGGTCCTCAGCAGCTCGAAGCCTTCTCGATCCTTCGCGAACAGCACGGCGCCGGTCGTGTCGCGATCGATGCGGTGCGCGGGCCGCACCGCCTCGGACTCGAGGTAGGCGGCCGCCACGCCGCGCAGGGTCTGCCGGGTGCGGCGCTGTGCCCCCGTGGCGGCATCGGTGAGCAGGCCCGACGGCTTGTCGAAGACCACCACCCAGCGATCCTCGAACAGCACCCCCACCCCGAGGCGCTCGAGCTCGCGGCGGACCCGGCTCGGCGCGCTCCGCACTGTGGGCCGATTCCAGTCCAGATCGACCACCGACCCGGCCGCCAGCGTGTGCCCTGGCTCGGTCACGGTCTGCCCATCGACCTGGACCTTGCCCGTTGTGATCGCGCGCTTTCCGCGCGCGCGGGAGCCGACGCCGCTCAGCGAGGCCACCACGCGATCCAGCCGGATGGGGCCGGCCTCGACGGTCTGACGACCCATTCCGGCCTCCGTGCCTGCGGGAATAGCCGCGCACTGCACCCGCGGCACCTGCGAACTGCGCGAAGCGCCCGCGTCACGGATCCCGGTTGCCGTGGCGCGACACTAAACTTATCCTCCTTCCGTGACCGGGAGCACAGCATGGCGAACGTCGACGACATCACAGATGACACCTTTGATTCCGAGGTTTTGCAGTCCGGCGTGCCCGTGCTCATCGACTTCTGGGGCCCCAACTGCGCGCCCTGCAAGGCGATCGCACCGCACGTCGCTGCGCTCGCCGAGGAGCACGATGGCCGGCTCAAGGTCGTGAAGATGAACGTGCACGAGAACATGAAGACGGCCATGAACTACAAAGTGCTGGCCATGCCCACCTTCGTCGTGCTCAAGGGCGGCCAGGAGGTCGCGCGGCAGCGAGGCGCCTCCGGCGGAATCCAGGGACTGCGCAAGCTCGTCGGCGCCCACCTGTAGGGGTCACGGCCGCAGGTCGAGCGTCCGCCCCTCGAGGTCCCTGAACTCCATCAGCGGTGCGCCCTCGACGACGGCGTACTGCAGGATCAGGCAGAACTTGTCGGCACCGTCGGCGAAGGGAACCTGCTGAACGTCGTGGATCGGGACCCAGCCGGGGCCCTGCACCTCGCGAGGCAGATCGACGGACCACCCAGGACCGGGCAGGCCGGACACCCGCGCCCCTGCGAGGACCAAGAGATCCTGGTGGGGAACCAGATACACGTGGTCGACGTGGAATGCACCCATGGCGCCACGTATCTTGGCTGCAGTGGAGGACGCGATGTGGATCCACTTTCTGGCGCACACCTCATCGGCGCTGCCCCCCCATGGGGCGCTGGTCTCGCTGACCGACCCCGCCTACGGCGGCGCGCGCACGGCCTGGGTCAAGGTTCCGGAGGGGACCGGACCCTGGCCGGTCGTGATCGGGCTACACGGCGGCAAGAACCGAAGCGGCCGCGCGATGGGCGTCCGGTTCAAGCGCGCGGAGGCCAAGGACGTCCTGTACGTCTACCCCAACGGGCTGAACGCACCGCCCAAGCACGTCGCGTGGACCGGTCCAGGTCACGTGGAGGAGACCGGCGGGGATCCGCAGCGCGACGTCCGGTACATCGTGGCCCTGATCGAAGCGCTCGCCGAGCGGTATCCGGTCGACACCGACCGGGTCTACGCCGCAGGGTTCAGCAACGGTGGGTACATGGCCCACCTCCTGCGGTGCTCAGCGCCGGAGCGCTTCGCCGGCTTCGCAATCGTGTCCAAGGCGCTGCCGCTCCCGATCGACGCCATGTGCCAGCCGGACCCGGCGCGGCCCACCATCCTCATGGTCGGCACCGATGACGCAGGCGCCCGAGACAGCCACGTGATGCCGATGCCGCAGACACTCGAGCGCATGCGCACGACCCAGGGCTGCTCAGAGGCGTCCACGAAGATGGAGCTCGCCGACACCGGCGACGACACCGTCGTCACCCGCCACACGTGGACCGAGTGCACCGCCCCGTTCGTGTACTACGAGGTAGGCGGCGGACAACACGCGTGGCCGGGACATGGCAGCGGGCCGGGTATCTCCCAGGACCTGCAGGCGACCTCCGAGATCCTCAGGTTCTTCGGGTTGGTGGGCCGGGCGAAGTAGCCCCTCAAGCGTCCCGTTCGCCGCCGGTGGTGCGTAGCAACGCATCGATCGCAGTGCCGGAGGCGTCCTCGAGCGCCAGGATGACCCCGCGCAGGACCCAAGCCATCGCGAGCGCGATCGGCAGACCGACCGCGACCAGCGACGCGATCGTGTACCGGCCCAGCTCCGTCCCGAACCCCTCGCTGCCCGACGCGCTGCGCACCATGACCCGCGCGAGCGCGTAGGTCGCGGCGGCCGAGATCAACATGACGCCGCCCAGCAGGCGCGTGCCGCGCGTGGAGACCCGGGAGAACTCCACAGCGCCGCCAGCCGCATGCAGTGCCGCGGTGGTCCGCTCGGGGTCCAGCACCCGATCGAGCAGCACTGCGATCGCGGCGAACCGGGTGTGCGCCGTGACGATCACGACGAGGCCCATGCCGGCCGGCACCAGCGCCTCCTTGAGGGCGAACCAGCGCACGTCGAGCTCGAACAGCCCCACGCCCCCTGTCAGGAGCACGCTCACCGCCGCGATGACCGCCAACGCAGAGACCCGCCGCTCACGCACGGCCGACACCACCGCCCACACCAGCGGTGCAAGCAGCGCGACGACCAGCCCGACCGCCGGCCCCAGGTAGGCGTCGTCGGTCAGCCACATCAGCGCGACCGCTGGCAGCGCCACCGTCGCCACAAGCTCCGCCACCGCCCAGGATCCATCGGACATCGACCGCTCCTATCCGGCCGAGCCGCACGTTACAGCTTGTGTGGAGGCCCCATGACACAAGACGAGTTCGCAGCGGCGCAAGCGCGCGTGAAGACGCTGACCGCCCGGCCGCCGAACGACAGGCTCCTTTCGCTGTACGCTCTGTTCAAGCAAGGGTCGATGGGTGACGTGCAGGGCAAGCGGCCGGGCATGATGGACTTCAAGGGGCGCGCCAAGTATGACGCCTGGGCCACCAAGAGAGGCGTGAGCCAAGAGGACGCCCGCGCCGCCTACGTCTCGCTGGTCGACCAGCTCGTGAACGCAGACTAGACCGGCCCATCGGGTGTGCGATGGGTCGGGTTCCTCCTGTGGCAACACATGACCATCGCCTCCTTCCAGTCCTCGAGGGGCTCGAGTTCAAGGCGATGCCACTCGGCCTCGCGCTCCCGCGGAAAACAGCTGATCCAGCTCCTTGCGCAAGAAGTCCAGATACATCGAGGATCTGCGCGCGGGCCCCGGGCAGACGCTCGCCGTTGAGACTGACCACCACATCGTGTGGTGTTGCTAGACTTGCACGCGCGGCAGGCCCGGGTCCGCTTTCGCGGCAGGCGCGACGTCGGCCTCGGTCGTGATGAGCCGGGAAGGCTCCTCGGAATGGACCAGCATGACGGCTGCTCGCGCGACCTCATCGACCGATCGCGACCGGTCGGCCCCGTACCCCCAGGCCTCGAAGACCTTGCCCAGAGCCTCTGCGCCGTCAAGGTACACCCTGCCGCTCACCACCACCCCTCAGAGGTGCCGCACCCGGCCCCGATCGTCTGCCTCGGCGTGAAACACCACCGGGCCGGGCACCCTGGGGGCCTCGTACGCTTGGAGATCCAACTGCGAGGCAGCAGTACCGGCGAGTAGTCGCGCGATCCCTTCGATCATGGTGCCGTGCGCGGGCCCGATGGCCTGCTCGACGACGGACCACAGAACGGCTTCGATGGGGTCATCGGCTTCGGCCACATCATCGAGCTTTGCGGCGGCCCGCAGGCGACGCTTCTTGTCGTCGTGGGGGTTGGCTTCATGCCACCGAGCGCACGCCCGGCGGTGCCGTTCAGCTTGGCAGTCTTCGCAGGCCTTCTGCCTGGAGCCCGCCCTCGGGTGGGGTTGGAACCAGCGTCGGCAGATCTTGCACGGCTTCTTCCTGGGCATCGGCGTGCGCCTCCACCCCAGTCGTCACCAGGCTGCTACCGACAAGCGAGGGGGGCACTTCTCCGAGCAGACCGGGGGGTCAGCTCTTGCAAGCGCTGAAGCCTCGGCCTCGGCAACAATGCGGTCGTACTCGCTCTGCCGGACGTTGCGCGCGCCGCCTTCGCTCGCCGGAAGCGGCTCGTCGAAGTCGTCCGGGTAGATCTCGAAGTCGCCCTCCTCGGTGCATACCCCACGGGGCTCGAATGCAGGCTCGGGCGGCATGTGGCCGTCGGAGACCGTGCCGACCGGCTCGGACGGCACTCCGATGACTGGGAGTTGAAGCACCGCACCCACCAGAATCAGCTCCCCATCGCGAAACACCTCACCGGGATTGGCCTGGGCGACCTGCCGCCAATAGGAGCCGGCGCCGTGCGTCCGCCGCGAAATGTCCCAGACCGCCAGTTGTTCCATGGAACGCCGAAGTAATCCCAGTCCAATACGGAGACCTTCTCCGTGTCAGCACGGCGCGGGCCATCTCCCCATTCGCTCACTTCTGACCGTCTCGCATCAAGCTGATTCGACTCAGCGTGACCATCACCCGAGCCCCCAAGGCCGAGTCCCAAAGGAGGACGGCCGCAGGCACGGCATGAGCTTCGCTCGGGGGCCCACCGTGTTCGGTCGTTGCTACTCCGGAAAGGTCACGGCGAGCAGCACCCGCCGCTCGGTGACCGGCAACCCGGAGTGCGCCTCGCGCAGCACCCGCATCAGGCATCGGTCGATGGCGGGCGACCCTGCGCCACCGTCCAGCAACCGCACCGACTTCATCTGGCCGCTGGCATTGAGCGTGCCGCGAGACATCACCTCGGAGACCACCGCTTCGGGGTCCAGCGTGGCGCACTGGCTGACGCCGGGGCGCAGCGCGTTCCAGGTCCGCTGCAGCTCCTTGAGCGCATCGTTGGTGCGGCCCTTGCGGTCGGTCACCACCAACCGCGCCATCCCGAGGGGCTCGTGCTGCGTCACCACCCGACCCAGCGCACGCGCTTGGTACTCGCGCAGGTCGTCGTGGATCCGCGCGCTCTCCTGAGAGCACGCCTCATCGCCGACCTCGGCGCGGTCAATCAGGAGCTCTAAGGACGACCCGTAGCTGGTCGCGATGGACTCGATGGGCAGGCAGGGCCCCTCTTTGAGCAAGACCTCGCGATCCGCGAGCGACAACCACAGCGTGTGGCTGCCCGCTGCCGTCTTCCCGCGACGAAAGCCCTCCACCTCCGCCAGCGGGATCTGGACGACTTGGTCCGTCTCTTCGATCACCCAGACGAGCTCGATGCAGGCGCAGTCAGCGCGCACCCGATGCACCGCGGGGGCACCGAGCTCACCCACCTCATCGAGCGTCAGCGCCGCGGCGCTTCCTGCGAGCAACATGGGCAACAACACGGCTCCCTCCATCCGACCCAGCGGTCAGCTTCGTACCCACCCAGTGGCGGCAGACCCGACCACGCTTAACCCCCTCGGTGCTGGTGACATTTGGTGACGAGACGCCGACGGGCCGAGTGTTAGTGTTTGTCCGCTCACAAATGAGGAGCCCGGTGGCCCGGCCCAGACAGACCTCGGACGAAGAGATCCTCGACGCAGCACGTTCGTGCTTCCTCGAGCACGGCCCCAGCGTCTCGACGGCGACCATCGCCGCCAAGCTTGGCGTGTCCCAGGCGGCGCTGTTCAAGCGCTTCGGAACGAAGAAGGAGCTGATGCTCAGCGCGCTGCTGCCCGGGTCGCCCGAGTGGCTCACCGCGGTCGAGCGCGGCCCCGACCCCGACCGCGAAATCCCCTCACAGCTGCTCGACATCGCCCGCGCCGCAGCCGCGTATTTTGCCCGGCTCACTCCCTGCATGGCCACCTTGCGCGCCAGCAAGATCGACTTTCGCGAGGCGATGGCGCGCTACGACGTGCCACCACCGCTCCGCGCCCGCGCCGCGATGACCGCGTGGTTCACTGCGGCTCAGGAACAATGCAGGATGGGCCCGGTCCACCCTGAGGAGGCCGCATTGCTGTTCCTCGGCTCGATGCACATGCGGTGCTTTCTCGGGCACATGACCCAGACCGCGCAGCCGAGCGACCCCGCCCGACTCGAGCGGATGGTGGACGCCCTGTGGTCCGGACTGACTCCCCCCCTGGAGACACCATGATCTCGCTGTTCGCCGCGTGGTCCGTCGCCGCCGCGGCCGGGCAAGACGCTCCCCTGGAGATCGGGGCGCTCGCGGAGGCCTGGCCCGCGGTGGAGGGGGCGGCAGAACACATCGGCCCTTGGTGGGAGGACCTCGGCGACCCCATGCTGAGCGAACACGTAGCCCGCGGCCTGGTCGCCAACCCGGACCTGGCCGCAGCGCGCGCTCGGCACGCTCAGAGCCAGGGGGGCGCGCTGCTTGCGTTCTCGCCGCTCGCCCCGCGTGCCAGCTTCGACATCTCGGCGTCCGGCCAGCCCGCCGACGTGGTGTTCCGCTGCAACGTCGGCCCGATCGACCCGGCTGAGTTCGGAGCGACGGGCCAGGACCCGGTGGACGGGCTCTGCTGGCAGGGCAACGCCCTGCTCAACGTGGGCTGGCAGCTCGACGTGTTCGGACGGCAGGCCACCCAGTACAGCGCCGCCCGGTACGAGGCAGAGGCAGCTGAGGGAGACCAGGATGCCGCCGCACTGCGAGTCGGAAGCGCGGTGGCCTCGGCCTACCTCGACGTCGTCGCCGCGCGGGCGCAGGTCGGGATCATCGAGTCGCAGCAGAGCGCCCAGCGGGCGCTGCTGGAGGTGATCGAGCTGCGGTACGAGCAAGGCGGTGCCAGCGGGCTCGACGTGCTGCAGCAGCGACAGTCGGTCGCGGGCATCGAGGCGAACCTGCCTACCGCGCGGGCAAACGCCGCCAGCCGCGGGTTCGCGCTGCAGGCGCTGCTGGCCCAGCCGCCCGGGGCCACGCTCCAGGTCGGCGCGGAGCTGCCCGCACCCCGTCCCCTGCCGGACATCGGGACCCCGGACGCGCTCCTGTCCCGGCGACCCGACCTGCGGGCCGCGAGCCGCCGCGTGGCCGCCTCCCGCGCGCGCCACTCGAGCGCCCTGGTCGGACTGGCGCCTACCATCGGCGTCTCGGCGAACGCCGGCTGGGCCTACGCGGTCGCCGACGAGTGGTCGACCATCGGCACCTGGGGCCTCGGCGGCAACCTCTCTGTTCCGCTGTTCAACGGCGGCGCCGCGCACGGCGGCCTCCGCCAGGCCGCCGCTGCGCGCGACGCCACTGCCCGCGCGTACGACACCGCACTGCTCAACGCCGTGCGCGACGTGCAGAGCGCCGCCGTCCTCGAGCGCGAGCAGGCGCTGCGCCACACCGCCACCGGTGCGCAGGTCGCAGCGGCTCGAGCCGCCTACGATGAAGCGCGCGACCGCTATCTGCGGGGCATCGACACCTTCCTCACCGTCCTGCAGACCCAGAACGCGCTGCTGGGCGCCGAGCTCTCCCACCTCCAGGCGCACCGAGACCGGCTCTCCGCGCGCATCCAGCTGTGGACCGCCCTCGGCGGAACCGGAGTCAACCAATGAACCAGATGGCCACCCGCGTCGGCATCCCCGTGTTGATCCTCGCTATCGGCCTCGGGGTTGCGGGCCTGATGATCGCGACCCGTCCGACCGCCGAGCGCGCCGAGCCCAACGTCCGGCCCCCGGTGGTCGAGGTCGTCGCCGTCACCGCGATCGACAGCGTAGCGAAGGTGCTTGCCACCGGCGTCGTTCAGCCCGCCAAGCAGATCGCGCTGACCCCAGAGGTCACCGGCCGCATCGTGTGGCAGTCCGACGACCTGGTCCCCGGTGGCCGGGTCACCAAAGGGCAGAACCTTGCCCGAATCGACAGCCGGGACTACGCCGCCCGGGTCGAGCAGGCGCGCTCCACGGTGAAGGGCGCACAGCTGGAGCTGCAGCTCGAGCAAGGGCGCCAGCAGGTCGCCGCCAAGGAGTGGAGCCTGCTGGGCAAGGACGACGCGGAGTCACCGCTCGCGCTTCGCGCGCCCCACCTCTCCGCTGCCAAGGCGAGCGTCGCCGCCGCTGAGGCGGGACTCGCACAAGCCCAGAACAACCTGGGACGGACGGTGCTCCGCGCCCCGTTCAACGCGCTCATCCTCGACGAGAGCGTCGACCCCGGGCAGGTGGTCGGCCCCGGCAGCGTGGCGGCCACCCTCATCGGCTCAGATGAAGTCTGGGTCAGAGTCTCCGTCCCCGTGGCGCACCTGTTGGCCGTTGCGCTGCCAACGGAGGACGCGCCCGGGTCGACAGCCTGGGTGACGCAGCGGTTGGGCGGCGGAAGCACGGTCAAGCGACAGGGGGAGGTCACCCGACTGCTGCCGCAGCTCGACCCGCAGACCCGCACCGCCCAGCTCCTCGTCACCATCGCCGATCCGCTCGGCGAGCCCGGCGGGGTGCCCCTGCTGCCCGGCGCCTACGTCGAAGTCTCGATCGACGGCGCCGTCATACCCGACGCGGTGGCCGTGCCACGAACTGCACTGGATGGCGGCGACACGGTGTGGATCGTAGACGCAGAAGACCAGCTGCATGCGCGACCGGTCACAGTCGGGTGGCGCGACGCCGACCTCGTGTTCGTGACCGTGGGCCTGGCCGCGGGCGAACGGGTCGTGATCAGCCCGATCGCGTTGCCCATTGACGGCCAGCAGGTGACCCCGGTCCTGCCCGAGGAGGGCTGACATGGACGACGTGCAGCGCGAGCGCGGCGCCATCGCGTGGATGGCGCGAAACTCTGTGGCCGCCAACCTGCTGATGGCGGTGATCGTCCTCGCGGGAATCGCCGGGATGTTCCGGGTCAGCCAAGAGGTGTTCCCCACCTTCGACCTAGACATCGTCAGCGTGCACGTCCCCTACCCCGGCGCGAGCCCCACCGAAGGCGAACAGGGAATCGTGCTGGCGGTCGAGGAAGCGCTGCGCGGCTTGGACGGCGTAAAGCGCGTCTCGTCCACGGCCGGCGAGGGCTTCGCTCAGGTCCGCGCCGAGCTGCTGCTGGGCACCGACAAGGACAAGGTGCTCTCCGACGTGAAGACCGCGGTCGACCGGGTCACCACGCTGCCGCTCGAGGCCGAGGAGCCCAACGTCACGCTGGTGAGCGGACGCCAGCAGGTGGTGTCGCTGGTGGTCAGCGGCGAGCAGGAGCTCGGCGTGCTGCACGCCCTGGCCGAAGACATCCGGCTGCGCTTGCTCGAGAGCCCGGACGTCACGCAGGTCGACCTGCAGGGCGTCCGCCCGCTCGAGGTGTCGATCGAGGTGCCGCAGCGCCAGCTCGAAGCGTATGCCCTCACGCTCGATCAGGTCGCCGCCCAGGTGCGCGCGGCATCGCTGGAGCTGCCTGGAGGCAGCCTCAAGACGGCCGGCGGCGAGGTGCTCGTGCGGGTCTCCGACCGACGCCTGCAGGGCCACGAGTTCGCCGACATCCCGCTGCGCGGCACCGCTAGCGGAGCCTCCGTGCGGCTGGGCGACATCGCGACCATCACCGACGGCTACGCCGACGTCGACCTGTCCAGCTACTACGACGGCCGGCCGGCCGTGCGGATTGTCGCCTACCGAATCGGCGAGGAGACTCCCCAGCGCGTGAGCGACGCGGTCCACAGCACGCTCGAGGAGCTCGAGCCCGGCCTGCCCGCCGGCATTCACATCAACATCTGGGACGACGACTCCGCGCTGCTCGCCGACCGGATCAACCTGCTGACGCGCAACGCGCGGCTCGGCATGCTCCTTGTGCTCCTCGTGCTCGCAGCGTTCCTCGACCTGCGGCTCGCGTTCTGGGTCGGACTGGGGATCCCCATCTCGGTCCTCGGCGCGCTGGCGCTGATGCCCATGGCCGACGTGTCCATCAACATGGTCAGTCTGTTCGCGTTCATCGTCACACTGGGGATGGTGGTCGACGACGCCATCGTGGTCGGCGAGAACATCTACGAAAAGGAGAACGAAGGAGCCTCGCGACCCGCTGCGGCGGTGGCGGGCGCCCGCGAGATGATCGTGCCGGTCACCTTCGCCATTCTCACCACCATTGTGGCCTTCTCGCCGCTGCTGGTCGTGCCCGGCGTGATGGGCAAGATCTTCCGCATCATGCCCATCTTGGTGATCCTGGTGCTAGTCTTCAGCTGGATCGAGAGCTTCTTTGTGCTGCCGGCCCACTTGGCACACGACTACAGCCGGATCATGCGGCTGGTCCCCCCGCTCCGCAGCTTCAACCGGCTCGTTGAGCGAGCGCGTCAGCCGATCGCGCGCGGTCTGGCCTGGTTCTCTGCAGACGTCTACCACCCGCTCGCACTGTGGCTGGTCAAGTTCCGCTACGCCGCCGTTGCCGGCGGCGCGGCGACCTTCCTGCTGTCGGTGGGGCTGGTCGGTGCCGGAATTGTGCCCTTCTCGTTCTTCCCGAAGCTCGAGGGCGATCTGGTCTCGGTCGCAGCCCGGCTGCCGTACGGGACCCCAGTGGAGCGCACCGCCGCGGTGCAGCAGATCCTCGAGCAGTCTGCGATGCAGGCCATCCAGGAGCGCGCCAGCGGCGAGGAGGGCGAACAGGACGTGTTCCGGGGCATGTACACCTCCCTCGGCAGTGGTCCTGCAGCCCGCAACGGCCTGCGCGAAGACGGCGCCCACCTGGTGACGGTCGAGCTGCAGCTCGTGCCCACCTCGGAGCGTACGTTCTCCTCCAAGGAGTTCATCGCGACGTGGACGGAGGCGACCCCGCCCATCGCCGGACTCGAGTCCCTGGTGTTCCAGTCCAGCGTCGGACCCGGCGCCGGCGCTGCGGTGGATGTCCAGCTGTCGCACCCCGACACCGAGGTCCTCGAGCAAGCGGCAGCCGAGGTGTTCGGCGCGCTGCAGAGCTACGCTGCGCTCACCGACTACGAGAACGGCTTCGCCTCGGGAAAGCCACAGCTCGACTTCAGCCTGCAGCCCGCCGCGGCCACCCTCGGACTCACGGGCAACGACGTGGCCCGGCAGCTCCGCTCCGCGTTCTTCGGCGCCGAAGCACTGCGTGAACAGCGCGGCCGCAACGAGATCAAGGCCATGGTTCGCTTGCCTAGCGAAGAGCGCGACAGCGAGTTCCACCTGGAGCGCATGCTCATTCGCTCCCCCGCCGGGGGCATGGTGCCGCTGTCGCACGTGGCCGCGTTCCGCCGGGGCCGCGCCCCCACAACCATCAATCGGGAAGACGGCCGGCGGGTGGTCAACGTCAAGGCCGAGCTCTCGGCCGGCGCCAGCAGCTCGCGCGATGTGCTCGAGAGCCTCGAGGAGGACGCGTTCCCCGGGCTCCGCGACAGGTTCCCGGGGCTGACCATCGACTTCGCTGGCGAGCAGCGCGAGCAAGGCGAGGTGTTTCGTGCGCTGATGCTCAACTTCCTGCTCGCGATGGTCGTGATGTACGCGATGCTCGCCATCCCGTTCCGAAGCTACATCCAACCTATCATCGTGATGGCGGCCATCCCGATGGGCTTCGTCGGCGCGGTCGGAGGCCACCTGATCATGGGCTACGGGCTGTCGATCATCAGCATGTTCGGGATCGTGGCCCTGGCCGGGGTCGTGGTCAACGACAGCCTGGTGCTGATCGACGCCACCAATCGCTACCGGCGCAACGGAGCCAGTGCCGAGGACGCCGCGATACAAGGCGGCATCCGTCGGCTGCGACCCATCCTGCTCACCAGCCTCACCACGTTCTTCGGGCTGGCCCCGATGATCGTCGAGACCAGCGTGCAGGCGCGGTTCCTGATCCCGATGGCGATCAGCCTCGGCTTCGGCGTGCTGTTCGCGACCTTAGCCATCCTCCTGCTCGTGCCGCCGCTGTACATGATCATCGAGGACGTGACCGGGTTCTTCTCGCGGATCACATCGCCGGAGGAGGAGGCGCCGCCGCTGCCGCGTTGATCTTCGCGAGGTCGGGCGGCTCCCACGCCGGGTCGGCCAGGTACAGGTACATCACCGCCATCGAGTCCACGTCTTGGTCGCTGGTGTTGTTGTAGGTCGAGGTCAGCTCGTACTGGTGGTCCTTGTACAGCGGCAGCCCCTCGGCGCTGCTGTAGAAGTCGACCCGATCGATGCCCACGCGTCCCTTGGACGGCGTGACATGCGCCTCGTACACCGTGGACTTGGTGGTCAAGTCCGTCAGCGTTAGCGTCTCGGCGAACGGGTGCAGGTGCACCGCGATGTAGTGTGCGCGCGTGTCGGCCTGCAGGTTGAGGAACTTGGTGACGTTGGTGCGGTTGACCTCCCGCCCTGGAGGCACCACCCAGTGCGCCGTGAACTGCTGCCCGTGCCCGTCCTCGTCGTTGTCGCCCGCGATGGCCGCCTGCCCCAGGCTGCAGCCGGGCCCCAGCTCGTCGGGGTCCACCTCGTCTTCCGAGAACCCGTAGAACCGTGCGTCGCCCAGCGCCTTGAACCCCTCGACCGCCCCCTGGTACAGCGGGATCATCTGCCCCTGCACCTCGCTGTCGCGGACGAAGTGGACGTCGACCTGGTGGCGCACCAACAGGTCGGCATCCTCCACCGTGAGGTTCAGCACCTGGGTCGCCAGCGAGATCTCGAGGTCGCTGGTGACCGGGATGCCGAAGCCCTCCGGAAACCGGATGTCCTGCTGCCCCTGCGAAAGCGTGAACACTCGGCCGGACAGCGGCGGCGCCTGCGGGAAGCGCTCGTAATAGTCGCTCGCCTCGAAGTCGAGGTTCGCGTGACACATGAACTCTTGGGACCGCGGCTCGGTGGTCGTGCCGTCGATCACTTCGGTGGTGTAGCCGACAATCCACAGCAGCTCGACCGGACCGTCGGTGGGCAGCAACTCGACGTCGTCGAAGCCGTAGGGACCGCGCATGGAGGGGTATTTCTTGTCGATGCGATAGGGCGCCGAGACCACCGTGCGCGAGTGGATCTTGGGCGTCTTGGCCGGGACTGCCGGGTCGGGTGCCGCGCGGTCGGAGAACCAGACACAGCCCAGCAGCGAGAGAATCATGGGGATATGCATCACGGCGCTCCCAGCGGCAAGCAGCGTATCTCGATAGGCGGACCACCCGGAGGCAACATGATCGGCACCGGCGGCCTCACCGCGCTGCGCACGACGGACCTGGTAGCGCTCCTCAGGGTGCTCCACAGCGGCGCGTTGCCCTGCCCCATCACCCGCATTGGGCTCGCCGAAGTCGGGCTGCTGCGCCTCGGCGACGATCTGGCGCTCCTAAGAGGACACGCCCCGCCGGCGGTCACCGCGATTGTGCTCGCGGCGCTCGCCGAGCGGCGCAGGCCAGCTACTCCACCAGCCTCGCCGTCTTGATGTAGTCGAGCTCAGGGAAGTTCTCCGTGAGGTAGGCGTTTCCGCGCTCCTGGAGCTTGCCCTGGTTCGGACCCGGACCGCGCGGATCGCCCTCGCCCGTCTTGTGGAGACCGTCGACGATCTCCATGCCCTCGACCACCTCGCCAAACGGCGCGAAGCCCATCTGATCGAGCTTGGGGTTGTCCTTGAAGTTGATGAACACCTGCGTGGTCCGCGAGTTGGGGCCGGCAGTCCCGAACGTGATCCGGCCCTTCTTGTTGGACTCGACCACCGGATCATCCTGGATGGACGCCTCGCGCCACTTGGCCGTGACAGACGGGTCCGGGTTGATCCCAAACTGGACCATGAAGTCCTCCATGGAACGGAAGAACCCGACCCCATCGAAGAAGCCGAGCTTCACGAGGTTGTAGAACCGGTCGGCTCCCAGCGGGGCCCACTCGCGGTTCACCTCGATGACGAACGGACCGTCCGTGGTGTCGAACTGAACCCGGAACTGATCGGGCGCCTTGTCGGTGGCGCCTTCCGGGTCGTGGAGTGGAGACTCCGCGACAGCCGGTGCGGGGGGCGGCACCGGGGCCGGAGCCACGACCGGTGCCGGAGTCTCTTCGGGCTGCGGTGCCTCGGCCTCGGTACCCGAGCAGCCAAGGACGGCGATGGACAGGCCAAGAGCCAGTGCGAGTGAGCGCATTTCTCCTCCGGGGGGTCTGCTGTGAAGCGCGACCGCGAACTTACCCCAGGAGGGTCAGTCTCTCCAGACGGTGCTCACCGGGGTGCCACGGAAGGTCTCCTCGGCGCGGTGGCCTGAGCTGCCCCCGTCGAGCTGCACGAACCGCTGCTGAGCCGCGACCACCTGGGCGATCATGTTCCGGAGCACCCCCTGACGAAAGGTAGAGCCGATCGGATCGTTGACTGCGAACAAGGCGTCGAACCGGTCACGCGCGAGCGTGAGTGCCAGCACGTCCTCGTGGCACACACAGCTGGCAGACCGCGGTGTGTGCTGTGCCATCGAGGCATCGCCGAACGCGTGCCCCGCACCGAGGGTGGTGAGCCGCTCGGCGCGATCCTTGCCCACCATCACCACGACATCCACGGACCCCTCGACGATAATGAACATCTTGTCGCCGTCCTCACCCTGCTGGCACAGGAACTGCTCGGCGTCGAACTTCTCGACGTTGAAGTCCTCGGCGAAGGCGTCGACCTGGGCGCGCTCGGCCCAGTTGAACAGCTCGGACCGTGCGAGCTCGGCACCGACATCGACCGGCGGGGCCGTCCGGCGCGAGCGGAAGAGACGCGAGAGCAGGCCTGTGCCGCGCGGCCGCAGGTCGATCGGTTCGCCGGGCGAACGCTCAGCGATTCCGGTGTTGAGGTACCGAACGCGCTCACTCACCCGGCGGTGCGCCTGGCGCTCGAGGTTGAACACGGCGTGATTTCCTCGCTCGCACAGCTCGAGGTAGTGCTCGTAGGCGAGCACCTGGACAGACACGGGGCCCGAAGCTTGGGCGGTGGCCAGCCGAGGGATCTGCCCGAAGAGCTCGAGCTCGCCGAGCATCTCGCGTGCCCCGGCGCCACCGATCCGAACGTCGCCATCCAAGAGCTGCACCGCGCCCTGCTGAATAAACGCCATGGTCAGGTCTTCATCGCCCTGACCCATGATGATCTCGCCGGGCTCTAGCTGTACCCGCTGCAGGAACCCGGCGGCCTCGAGGGAGTCGTCCGGCTCGAGACCGGCAAACACTGTCGGCAGCGCACCGAGCATCCAAAGACCTCCCGAACCAATGCTTTCCTATGCTAGCGCAGAGGAAGCCGCACGCATAGGCACGGCATCGATCACACGATCGTGATCAGGCCATCGATCTTTGCCAGCAACCGCGGAAAGTCGATGGGCTTCGTCTCGTAGTCATCGCAGCCCGCCGCCAGCGCCTTCTCGCGGTCTCCGACCATGGCGTGCGCAGTCAGGGCTATGATGGGAATCGCACGGGTTCCATCTTGCGCCTTTAGCTTGGAAGCGACGGTCCAACCGTCCATTACCGGCAAGCTCATGTCGAGCAGCATGAGATCGGGTGTGGAGTCGGCCTTGTCGACCGCCTCCCCTCCGTCTACTGCGACCTCCACGTCGTACCCGCGCCGTCGCAGCCGCCGCGACAGCATGTCTCGGTTCATCTCGTTGTCTTCAACCAGGAGGATCCTAGGCATCATCTTCCTCGGCAAGGGCGCGACGGACAGCATCCGCCACGGTGTCAGCCACATCGCCCGTCACTGTACCAACGACGGTTACCACTACCATCGGCTGATCGCCGACGCGTCTGGAGGCCGGATTGGCCAACACCCCCAGATTTCCCTGCGCAACCTCCTCCTCGTCGACCGCCCCGCGCCACCCCGGATGGGCCACGATGTCCCCTCCCAGCGGAAGGGGCGGCTCGTCGCCGGCGAGGCGCTCCATGTGCTCCGTGACGTCGCGACAAGCGGCCTGGACCAGCGCAGCGCCGCCCTCGCGGAGGACCCGGGCGCTCACTTCCACCCACGTCCAGTTGGCGTCCTTCCGCTGCATCCGGGCGATGAACGTGAACGCAGGCGGCAGCGTGGGCTTGCGCTTCTGTTGCTGCTGCAGCTCGCGGCGATCGATCGGGTGCAACCACTCGAAGAACGAACGCTGCATCAGCGCGTCGGGCTCGTACCCCAGCAGCGCGCGGCTGGCTGGAGAGACGTAGAGCATCTCGCCGTCCACGCGGTACTGCACGATCATGTCGCCCGTGTTCTCGAGCAGCGCGCGGTACCGGTGCTCGCTAGCCTTGAGCTTCCTGTGGGCCTCCACCAGGCTGAGCTGGGCTGCGATTCGCGCGATGATCACGTCGTAGTTGAGCGGCTTGGTGGCGCAGTCGTTGGCGCCAGCTTGCAGCGCCTCGACGAAGTCGGGGGCGTCGGACTTGGCCGTGGCCATGATGACCGGCAGCTCGGCCGGCGAGCGTTCGGCGCGGATGCGCCGCAGCACCTCGACCCCGGACAGGCCCGGCATCATCCAGTCCAGCAGCACCAACCCGAAGGACTTCCCGGCGATCAGGTGCAGCGCCTGCTCCCCGTCCTCCGCGATCTCGACGTCGTAGCCCGAGCGCACCAGCCGGCGGGACAGCATGTCGCGGTTGAGCGCATTGTCGTCGACCACCAGGATCGGCGCCCGCGCCGCCGCCGAAGCGGGGCGGCGCGGCGGCTTGAACGCCGACGACTGGCGCATCGCGGACGGGTCGACCACCACCGTCGCCGGCGCGTACGGATCCGGCTCCTCGACCACGGCGACGCGCTGCGGGGGGTTGCGACCCACGATCAGGTCGGGGCGGCCTACCGTCGACTCGATCTTGCCCAGCACGCGCTCGAGACCGGCGGCCGTCGTGGAGTCACTGGCCAGCGTGAGCACCGGGATCTGCGACGTGTTGGCTGCCGTGTGGAGCCGCTTGACGGCGTGCCAACGGTCCATCGCTGACAGGGCCGGATCCATCAGGATCACGTCGGGGCGCCGGCGAAAAGCCAGATCGACCGCAGCGGCCCCGTTGCTCGCGCTGAACACCTCGTAGCCGCGCGCCGTCAAGCGACTGCAGAGGGTGTCGGCCTCTGGTCCGGGGGGCGTCACAACCAGCAATCCGGACAAGCCCCAACTCCGCTCAGGCGTCAACCCATCATACCAGCCCAGGCCTTCATTCGTCCCGGGGAGGCTCGAGCAGTGGCAACCTTGGCAACACGCGCGCAAAGCGCACGTCGGTGTGCAGGGTCAGCGGGGTCAGCACAAAGTCCGACTCGAGGGTGTGAAGTCGGGTCTCCGGCAAGGTGCGCGCGCGCCGACCACCACGACGCGATGCGGTGCCTCGGGCAATCACGACGTAGGGCTCCCAGCCGCGGTCTTCGGGCAACCCCTCCACGACCAGCTGCAGCTCACCCGTCAGCGGCGTGTCCACGGGAAGCGCACGCGGCGGAGGCTCGTCGGCGGCGCCTGGGTACAGCGCGGGCAGGCCCACGGGGCTCGCCAGTGGGAGATAGTCGCCCGCCTTGAGCTGCAGTCGATCTGTGATTCGCCACGGCCTCGCAGCGGATGCCGCCTGGAGGTACACCGGCACCTCCATCAGCAAGCTGTCCAGCGCGAGCGAGAGGTGCGATGCCTCAGGGTTGCTGTGCAACAGCGCAAACAGCCCGCCGCCGTTGACGACCATGGTCTCGCGGTCGGCGCCCGGGTCGATCTGCCCGGTGCTCCCGTAGTTGCGGCGCACCCAGTCCTGGTCGAGCACCTCCACGCGGCCTGGCAGCCCGGCGCGAACGGCCTCAGCCAGCGGCGCGAACCGGGACGCACCGCCCGAGATCAGCACCACGACCTCGGTCTGCTCAACGCCAGGCATCGACGCCAGCGCGCGGTCCAGCGCCGCCCGCGACGTGGCCACGAACCGTCGGATGTCTCGGCCGAGCACCGGGGGCGCGGGCGGAATCCCTGGCCGGCTACTTGGAAACACCCAGCGCTCCCAGCCATCCGTGGGGACATCCTGCGTCACGTCGACCCCCAGCGCCTCGGCGTCCTGGAACAGCCCGCGCAGCGTCGCCCGGGCGCGCAGCGGCGTCCAGGTGACGCCGTCGTCCGAGACCAGGTCGTCGGGTCCGACGCGCCGCTCCTGCACCCAGCGCCGCAGCGTCTGGCCGTCCCCGAGCGAGAACGTCCGCTCGCCTTGCCGCAACCGCAGAGACTTGGCCTCCTCCTCGCCGAGGACCTCGGCGTAGAGCGTCGCCGCCGTGAGGTCCCCCAGCGCCGAGGCGCTCTCCGAGAGCACAGCGACCAGGCTGCTCACCGTCCCATCGACCGCGCGCAGGCGCGAGCGGGGTCCGTCCTGTGCGATCTGGCGGAGCGAGACCGCCCGTTCAGCCGCCCCGAGCACCTTCACCGCCTCGGCCAGCGTCCAGACCGCGGCCTGATTGCTCAGGGCAGTCGCCGACATCTTCCCCGCCGGAAGTGGCGCGTCGGGCAGGAGGAACCGACCCCGCAGGCCCGCATCGGCAAGGTGGCCGAGGATCGCTACGTAGAACGACCCGGTGACGTCGTTGCCGCTGATGTGGTGTGGCAGTCGCTGCGGGTAGGTCAGCCCGACAACCCGGTGCTCCTCCCCCCGCTCGGTGGCGTCGACGCGCAGGCCACACACGTCGGTGCTGCCTGCCCCGAAGTCCATGACCCAGTACAGCCGGGCATGTCGCGGCGGAACCGGACGCGTCTGCAGGTCTTGGTACAGCCCCGGCATCGCGGCCAGGAGCGCCTCTTCCCGGAACGACAGCCGGCGCGACCCCGCCGTCCACAGCACCTCCCCCAGGACCGACGCGAACGTGTCCCGCAGCGAGCGCACGAACCGCGGCATGGCCGCCAGCCGGGGTGGAAACGACACCAACACGTCGGCTACGTGCAGCGGGAACCACCCCACGCGCGCCTTGATCTCGAGCAGCAACCGCTTCAGGAAGAACCGCGCAACCTCGGTGGCAGCGATGTGATCCGGGCAGCCGGGGTGCGCGCCGTCGCCGTACCGCAACCCAAGCTTCACGAGCGTCGCCACCAGACCGTCTTCGTCCGGCTCGTCCGCCAGGGTGAACACGCCGCCGAGCGCCGGCGAGAGCGGGACCGCCGACGGGGTCACCGGCCCGGAGTCGAACTGCACGTTGATCACACGCGGGACGAACCCATCGAGGAATGCCACGGCCGCGCTGGTGCCGGCAGTGCCGAGGTCGATCACCAGCCATGGGGTCCGGACCCCGCCTGGGAACGCAGCGCGGCTGCGCATCAGCTGCACGGTCGGCCCGTTGGACGTCGCGAAGCGGCATCGACTGTAGACCACGCCGCGGGTGGGACGGCCGCCAAACTGCAGCGACAGCTCCACTCTCCCGTCTCCCGCCGAGCGGAACGCCGCGAGATCGACCGTACATCGCAGATTTGCGCGCTGACCCGGGTGCAGCGCGATGGGCCCGTCCTCCCAACGACCGACCTCGACCTCCCCGAGCCGGACCGCTCCGCTGTCGAGCTGTACGGCCGCGGCGTGCGGGTGTGCGACGATTCGGAAGTTGACCCGAACGTCGCGGGCAGCCGGCCGATGGCCGGACTGCTCGGCGCGAACCAGATCATAGAGGACGAGCGGCTGCTCGACCGCCGCCTGAACCTGCGGCCACAGGCAGCCCCGCGGTGCATCGAGGGGCGTGAGGACATCCCGCGCCACGGCGCCGTCGACCCCCTCTGCGCCCGCGTCCCAGTATTCCAGGCCCGTCTGCCACCCCGCGGCACCCGGGTGGCTTCGCACCGCCAGCGCCTGCACGCGCGGTCGCGGGTCGTGCGCGCCCACAGCGCCGTTCCACCCGACGGCCTCCACGCCGGCCGGCACCGCGGGCTCGGCCGGGTACACGGCGACCAGAGCGGTGTCCTCGGGGCCAGTGCGGGGTGCAGGGTCCAGGTCGCGCGCCGGCTGGACCCAGCACGCAGGCTGCAGGCGCGCGTTCGTCAAGGGGGTGGGCAGCTCGATCCAAGTGGGCGCGACCCCCGGGGGTGTGACTGGCTCAACGCCCGCGTCGACCCAGCGGAAGTGCGGTAGATCGTCGTAGGCAGACCGCGCCCCGGGCGGCTCGGCCTGATCGGGCGTCAGGTAGATGTGCCACTGGAACACCCGCTCTGTTTTCCCATCGGCGAGCGTGACCAGCAGCGGCATGCGGACCCAGTCCACGGCCTGGATGTCGGCAGCGAACCGCGGGGACCACTCCAGTGTCAGCGCCAGGCGCACAGCGTGCGGCGCGGGCTCTCCCGGAGCGCGAGGCTCGACCCGTTCGGGCGCCGGCGCCACCTGGGCCGACACCGCGCGCACCGTCAGGCCGACGATCTCCCGGCCTTCACTGTCGACGGCGGGAAGATCGGCGCTGTCTACCGTCACGTCCACCGCGGCGCGGAGCGCGTGGCGGAACCACAGACTGACCGCGTGGGTCGCCTCTCGCGGACGCGCGGCGACTGCGTGGACAAACAGCCGCGGCGGCCACAACTCGCCCACACGCAGCGGGACGCCGGTGTCCGGGCAGAAGCGCTCCGCCAGTCGGCGCGCCATCGGTGGGGACCCAGACGGGCTCAATGCGCCCCCGGTCCCGACCGACCGAGGTCGGTCACGGTGTGGCGTCGCGGCGGCCGCGCGAGGTGGTCCAGACGGCTCGAGTGCAGACAATCTACCATGGCGGTCATCGCCGTCTCTGAGATCCGTTGGACGAGGGAGCGAATCGGGTGCTCGAGGTGCCGCAGCCGCTCGACCCGCAGTCCAAGCTGCGAGACCACTTCCGGACCCGGTCCCACCGCGGCCAGCTCCACCAACGTACGGACCACCCTGGGCGCGTTCGGATCCAGCGACAGGGCAACCAGTCGATCCCGCACCGCGCCCTGCATGCGCGCGAGGGCGACCGGGTCATTCGCGAGCCAGTGCAACCCGCCGTAGGGCACCACCACGTTCGGCGGGACCGGGACGTCGCCTCCCAGCAGAGCCCGAACGCCCTCCTCCTCCTGGCGGCCGAGCGTCACCACGCCCAGCACCAGCGCCACCGTCAGGATGGCGACCGCCTCGATGAGCCGAGCCAAGCTGAGCACTCCGTCCCCTCGGACCGCAGGCAGGGCGAGATCGCTCAGGCGCTGCTCGGTGTCGGCGCGCCTCAGGCGCTCCCCAGCAGGGTCATCGAGGTGATCGAGGCGCTGCCAGAACACGGCGCACGTCCGCAGCCGCGGCGCCACCACCACCCGCATCCCGGTCGCAGTGAGCCAGCTCATCAGCGCCGGATCGAGCACCCGCTCGAGTCTCAGGTCGGCGCGGGCCCCGTCGACCTGCGCCAGCGCCTTGCGCAGCACCGGAGGATCGCGCCCCTGCAGGAGCAGCAACATGACGTCCTCGTACGACGGCAGGGTCCCGGTCGCTGGCAGCGCGTGCGCCTCGCGGGTCAGCCCGGCCAGCAGCAACTCGAACCCCGAATCGTCGACTCGCCCCAGCGCGTGGGGCCCGATCGCTCCCTGCGCCCGTCGGACAAGCTCCAGACCCACGGGGAGCGCCTCGATCCGGGCGGACAGCTGCTCGACGAGGGCCTCGGGGCTCGACGCGCACCACCGCACGATCCGGTCGTTCGCAAGGGCCTCGCACGCCTGGACGTCGATGCGCTGTGCGAGGAAGTCGAGCACCTCCCTCAGCGCTGCTGTGACCCGGGCGGCGCGGCGTACCAGCGACTGCACGTGCCGAGTCGGCGGATCGGGGGCCAGGCCGAGGCGCACCAGGGCTTCCGCGTGGTGACTGACCTGGGCGGACAGCTCGGAGCGGAACAGCGCGAAGCGCTCCCGGACGAGCTGCCGGGCCAAGCGCCATCCCGGGGTCTGTGCGGGAACCAGCTCGCTGGGGAGGGCTGCAAAGGCGCTTCGCCACGCCGTGATCGGGACCGCTTCGTCGATCGACGAGCCCGTCCCTCCGCCGCTCAGCAGCTCCTGGAGCGCCGAACGATGTGTCACTTCGTCGGCCGCTGGAAGCCTGGCGAGCAACGCCTCCAGGTGCCGCTGCGTGGTCACGATGCCGCCGACGCCGAAGTTGCGCATCGGCCGCACCAGGTGCGCCCTGACCTCCGACACGCGCTCGCACAGCCGGTCAGCCTCCAACGCCAGGGGGGACAGCGCCGCATCGACCCGCTCGACCAGCGGCTCGCTGCCTGAGAACTCGATCTCGTCGAGCGCGCGCTTCACCTGCGCGCCGAGATCCCGAAGCGCGCCGGACTCCAGGGTGGGTGCAGGCGAGCGACGCACCGCCGCGGGCGGTGGCTTCACCGGAACGACGGGTCCTTCCACAAGCGACCGCAGGGCCGAGTGCGCCGCGACCAGGACCGCGAGCTCGGGCAGACGCCGCGCGTGTCCCATCGGGACATGAACCAGCCCGAAGAAGTGCACCGGCGCCGCCGGCAGACACCACGTTGCGGGCAGATCCAGTACCGGCCCGAGGTCGACCGGCTGGGCGAGAGGCACCCGGACGGGCTCCGGTCGGCGGGCCGCGTCGAGTGCCACGTCGATCACGTCGACGGGCGCGTTGTTGCACAGCACCGACTCGATCCGCCCCTTGCGAACCAACGCGGCAAGGACCACGCGGACGGCCTGACGGCGAGCTGGGTCCGCCCGCTCCGGATTGCCACCGAGCAGCACGGTCACCGACCGCTCTGTACCGGCCGTGATCGCGCGCGCCGCGTCCACCAGCTCGGGCGCATCGCACCACCCGACGACAAGGACACGCCCCCACCCCGAGACGGCGTGGGGCAGGACATCCTGGACGTCTCCCTGGACGCGCAAGACGGGGACCTCGGCGCCGACTTCCACAGCGAGGCGCCCAGCCTCCTCCCCCACCAGCAGCAGCCCGACGTCAGCCAAGGAGGACCCCGTGGAACCAGAGGAGCGCCCGGACACCGAGCAAAGAGACCGCAGTGCCGGCCACCACGCCGAGGAGCAACGGCACCGGCCAGCGCCGGGCGACCTGGGCCTGCGCCGCGCTGATCACCAGCGCCACGGGGCGCTGCGCGAGCGCGTCCACCGCCATCGTCGATGCTCCCCAGTGGGCGTGTAGAGCGCGGTGGGCCTGCCACCGCCGCACGAGCTCGCTCACCACCCCCGCCGCCAGGAGCCCCGCCAGTCCGGCGAAGCCGAGCACCAGCAGCCAGGGGCGCTGGTCCATGCCAGCGACCCTGAGCTGGACCACCTCCACCCGCTGCGACCACGGCTGCCAGATGCGCTCCGGGCCGGCAGGTGCGGACAGGTCAAGGGCCCCCGCGAGCACGGGGAACAGAGGCAGCGGCCGGTCGCCCTCGTTGAGGATCTCGAGCGCGTCGAAGGCGGCCCGCATGGCAGCCGGGGTGTCGGTGAGCGTCACGCGGCCCTCGACCTCGATGCTCGACCGGCGCGGATCGAGGCCCGCCTGCTGGGAGAAGCTGCGGTCGAGCGCACCCCGCGCGAATCGGACCACCGCACCCCCCGCGCAGCTGCCCCTGACGTCCCTCACAGCCAGCGGGACACCTCCGCTGCGGAGGTCGGCGACGCCCACGACCTCGCCGCACGGCACACCTGCGGCCGCAGCCGGAACCGGGACTTCCCAGTCCAGCGCGGCGTCGCGGCCGATCGTGTCCCGTACGAACACAACATCTTGCCCCGGCTGTCGCAGGCGCACCAAGCCGAAGCGGTGTGGCGCTGCGTCCAGGTCCTCCTCGAGTCCGTCCAGCACCTCGGTGACCCAGTCGCTGTCCGCTGCGGTGTCGAACCCGAGGACCAGCACCGCCATCGTGACCTGCACAGCGCCGCGGTCGGTTTCCCATTCTCCCGTGCGAACGCCACGCCAGCAGCCGGTGTCCCTGGCCGGGCTGAGGGCGAACGTGTAGCCCCAGCTGGACCCCGGCGGTGGCGGGTCCACGCTGGCGCTCAGCAAGCCCACCGCTACGTGATCGAGCTGTTCCCCCTCGCGGGTCGCGAGCAGCGCCCGGACGGCGCGGCGGACGCCCGCCTCGGTCACGCATCGATCGGAGTCCGCCGGGTCTGCCGCCGCGCCCGGGTCCTCCTCGAACAGGTCGGTCAAGTGGATCTCGAGCCGCGCGCCAAGGCCCAGACGGGCGCGAACGGTGCGCGCGGTGAGGGCCAGGCTCGTGCTGGCCTCGGCGTACCAGCTCGGCGCCAGCGCGCGCCAGCAGTTGTCGGACGGATCGCACCAGCACGGGTCGGTCGGCAGCCGGGCGGCGCCACCACACTGCGGACGCCGGGGCAGCACGGGCCAGGCCTCTCCCGGCCGCGCGGGCGCCCGCCCCGGCGGCAGGTAGGTGTACACCCGAGGGCGCTGACCGGTCACCCGCGCGACGGTGCTGATCAGCTCCTGAGCCACCGAGGGCTGCTCCCAGCGGCCGTTGTAGCGTGGCGTGTACAGCGGGAGGTTGAACTCGCCGTTGTCGAACGTGACCACCGAGACCGGCGCCGCCTGGGCGCTCGCGACCCACCCCCACATCGCCATGGCGAGCAGCTCAAGCATGCGCGACGTACCCGGCGACCGTGGGGACCAGCAGCGCACCGGTGTAGCTCTCTCCGAACCACCGCAGCCGGCCGAGCAGAAACGTCCCGCCGGGCACGGGGACCGGGACCTGCTGCAGCAGCTGCGGGCGCAGATCCGGGTGGGCGACTTGCGGCCCGGCCGGGTTGGTCGTCCGACGCACGAGGAACGCGCCTGGTGGGGCGCCGGTCGCGGCTTCGTACACCTCGCTCAGCGCGTCGTCGACGGGGTCGTGCTCCACGACGAGCCGCAGCAGACCGGTGCCCTGGTGCAGCCGGGTGCGCTCCGCGGGCAGCCCCAGCAGGTGCACGCCCGTGGCCTCGATCGCCCGCGGCGCCACCCTCCGCTCGGTGTCCGCCATGGCGTCCCGCAGATCACGGACCCGCCACGCCAGGTACCGCAGGCCCCCCGCGTTGCTCAGCGCGCCGATGACCTCCCCGCGGCGCAGGCGGAGCGTGGCGGACTGCAGGTCGGAGGCCAAGGCGATCCGCCCCTCGCCACCGAAGTCCACCGCGACGAGCGTGCCGCCCGCGGTGAGGTACACCAAGATGTTGCCGGCCAGCGCCGGGGTGGACCTGCCGTCGGCCGCGGGCGCCTGGGCGAGCTCACGCTGGAGCAGCCCGGGGGCGGCGACGTCCTCGCACCCATCCTCGCCGGCGGCCACCTCGTGGGTGACGCGGTCCAGCAGCGGCCGCTCGCACCCATGGTAGGTGCAGTACATCGCGTCGACAGGGTGCAGCGCGCCCCTGTCACAGCGCCAGGCGGGCAGCCCGCAGCAGCCCTCGAGCCAGCCGATCCAGCCGCCCGGCGCCGAGGCCCCCTCCGGGACCGTCAGCTCAGCGTCTTCATTCGGGTGGTATGGGCACCTCAAGACCCCGTGATCCTCTCGTGGCGCGCATCATGGCACAGCTCCACGCAGGCTGTGTGCCGCCGCCTCGGGAGCGATGCCGTGGACCGCGACACCGAGCCCGCGCTCGAGCCCTCCGTCCACCGCCAGTCGTGGCTCCACTCGGACGAACCAGCCGACGTGCTCAGGCGCTCCGACGGACGGGTCCACCAGAGTGGCGTTGTAGCAGAGGTGTGGCCCGACCACCTGCCGCAGCGCCGCGGTGACCCCGTGCAGCGCGGACGCGAGCCCGACCTGCTCGGAGGCGGTCGATCCGGCCAGCGAGCCCATCGCCCTCTGAGGAACGAGCCACACCTCGAAGGGCGCGCGCGGGGCGAACGGGCACAGCGCGACCACGGGGCCGAAGGCTCCCACGACGCGCTCCCCGGACGCGACCTCGGCAGCGAGCACCGCGGCGAGCAGCCCTTGTCCTGTGCGCGCGTGGTGTTCGTGGGCGCGCGCCGCCCGGCTCTGCTGTGCGGCAGGGACCAGCGGCAGCGCCACCACCTGGGCATGCGGGTGCTCCTGGCTCGCTCCCGCGGCCGCACCGACGTTTCGGAACCAGTGAATCGAGACCAGGCGCGGGTCACGGCGCAGGTCTGAGAGCCGCTGCACCGCGAGCGACAGCGCACGCTCGGTCTGTGCGACGGGCTGATCGTGCAGCGGCGCGTGCAGCCGGCTCTCGACGATCACCTCGTGCGCGCCGACGCCTCCATGGGCCGCGAACAAGCCCCTGCGCACCGACGACTGCTCCTCCACGACCAACGCGGGGCGGCGGTTGGCGAACGCGCGGGCGGACCACTCACCCGCGGCAGGAACCGCCGCGATGGTGCTGCGGGTCTGCGCCTCGTGGCCGGGACAGAACGGGCACTGGTGCGGGTCGACCACGGGTCCCGGGAGCGGCGGACGCACCCGCGTGCGCTCGGTCGAGAGGATGACCTCCGCCCCGGTGAGCGGATCGATCCGGACCGAACGGGTCACCTTAGGACCACCATGCGAGGTCGAGGTCGGGGAACACAGGGTGTCGGGTGGCGGCGGTGACGAGCGCCTCGACGACCACCGCGTCCCGTGCGCTGTCCGGATCGGCGAGCAGGTCCTCGACGCCGTTGCACAGGTCGTCCAGCAGCGCTGCGTGCCCGAAGATGCGCCGGATCCCGTAGTCCACGGCACCGCCGGTGGAGACGACGAATGGCCAGTCGGACGCCTGAAGGAGCAACAGCTCGCGACCCGCCGCCGCCAACAGCTCGCGCGTGGCCGCGTGAGTGCGCCACGGCGCGCGATGCCACAGGTCGAGGAACCGGTCCTCGGCGCGGACCGCGACCTCCCAGTAGAAGCGCAGCTCGTCGTTGAGCCAGACCCGGTGGTCACCGCCGGCGCCCCACGACCCCTCGGGGAGCGAGACCGCGGTGTCGGCGGGACGAGCGGCCAGCACCTCCCCGAGCGTCTGCTGGTCGATCTCGGAGGCCGCGTGCATCGCGCGCGCGACCTCGAGGAGGAACCGCGGTCCCTCGTGCCACCAGTGGCCGAAGAGCTCGGCGTCGAACGGCGCGCAGACGGTGCCGGGACGACCCGTGCGGTCGGCGTGTGTGTGCAGCCGCGCGCGGACCAACTCCACGAAGTGGACGGCCTGGCTGTGGACCGCCGAGTGGACGTCGTCAGGGTAGTAATGGTCCTTGTCGCCCAGGTCGGCGTCCGCGCCCGTGACCTTCCAGTAGCG
>Ga0316189_10000266_pt1 | contig 51228 bp, 44 predicted proteins | sample LowCovwburrow_MG_FD_204930 | JGI IMG/M metagenome (GOLD analysis project Ga0316189, IMG submission 204930) | Coastal sediment microbial communities from Maine, United States - Lowes Cove worm burrow | ecosystem: Environmental > Aquatic > Marine > Coastal > Sediment | place: USA: Maine... | reverse complement strand
AGGGGAGGTTTTGCGCGCTACAGTCACGGGATTTGAAAAATCTGACAACACGTGGCTGATCACCACTGATCAGGGGATATTTCCTGCGGAAAAGATCGTGGTTGCTGCAGGTGCCTGGTCGGCAAACTTTTTAAAACCGCTGGGTCTCAGCATACCGCTTCAGGCCGAACGCGGATATCATATCATGTTTGAAAATCCCGGTGTTGAGCTGAACAATTCCGTCATGGATGCGGACTTCAAATTCGTTTCAAGTTCGATGGAGGGCGGCCTTCGCTCTGCCGGAACAGCAGAGTTTGCAGGGCTAGACGCCCCCCCCACAGAGAAGCGGGCGCAGATGCTGATTGGACAGACGAAAAAAATGCTACCTGACCTCAATACAGAAGTGACGAAAAGCTGGATGGGTGTGCGCCCGTCATTCCCTGACAGCCTGCCTGCAATTGGGCCCATTCCCGGGCAGAGCGGTCTATTTGCAGCCTTTGGCCATAGCCACTACGGGCTGATGATGGCCCCCAAGACAGGTGAACTGGTGGCTGACGCGGTGCTAGAGGCACGGAGCAATACAGACCTTTCGCCTTATCGGATCGATCGGTTTTAGCACTTCTCCTTACAGACGGACCAAGTGAATGATTTATCAAGGTGGACAGAACATCTGTGGTGTTTCAATCGGGGTATTGTGCCTTGATTCAGGTTTTCCAAAACCACCGGGGCATATCAAAAACCCATCAAGCCTTCCATTCCCGGTGCATTACGAAACGGTTGTCGGAGCGTCGGTAAAAGACTTGCTGGCAAACCCCTCGCCCGAATTTCTTGTACCCTTTATCAAAGCGGCACAGCATCTTGAACGGCAGGGTGCACGCGCGATCACCGGTAGTTGCGGCTTCCTTGCCATTTTTCAGCAAGAGCTATCCGATGCTGTGAACATTCCTGTCTTCGCCTCCAGCCTTATTCAAATCCCGCTGGCTTACAACATTACCGGGCGCAAAGGCCCTGTTGGTGTTTTGACTGCCAGCCGCGAAAGCCTGACTGACAGACATTTCGAAGCAGTTGGTGCTGCAGGCATTTCCGTTGCGGTTCAAGGCATGGAACATCAACCCGAATTCACCGAAGTGATCCTGCAAGGAAAGCGCAATGCGATGGATCTGGACAAAATCACGGCCGAAGTGCTCGAATCTGCCACTGAACTGGCCCGTAAAAATCCCGACATGCGGGTATTGGTTCTGGAGTGCACCGATATGCCACCCTACGCACATATTCTGCAGAAGCACCTGAAAATGCCGATCTTTGACCTGACTACATTAACGACGATGGTACATGACACGGTTACCCGCGCACCCTATCCGGGCTTCATGCCTTATGAGTAAATCCTCAAACGGCAAAACTATCGACGAAGCTGAACAAATCCGGAAAGAACCTCTTTGATCTGCGCATGTGCGGGATTTTCAGGTAGGTGAACTGCATAGCAAGACAACACAATTTCCGGAGCACGCCTGACAAGGTACAATTCTCCCTTTGATAGTGGTTCTTCCAGCATGTTTTCAGGGAAATATCCGATCCCGCCGCGTTTCGTCAGATAACGCAGCCCCATCATCGCGTTTCCAAGGAAAATATGCTGCTGGCTGCGCTCTGGCAGGATATCCTGCAATTGGGCTTGATATTGCGCCCCAAGTTCAAGGTTCATGAAAAGTGGGAAGTCACCATCCCCAAAGTCCGATGCCTTGTCTGACACGAGCAAAAGTTTTTCTGGGGGCAATTCCACCACACCAAACCGCGTTCCAACGGGGGAATCATTGGTAATTGCAATATCGACCAACTGTTGGCGAACCGCCTCGTGCATGTTCATCGAGTGATCGTAATTAAGCGTCATGGGCAGCTTGCCCAACTCGATCTCAAGCCAGATTGCAACGTCCACCAAAAGCGGGTCCCAAATGCTAAGCTGTGTCCCCAAACGCAACGAAAGGCGGTTTTTATACTGGCCGGACAGTTCGACACGCACGTTGCTCCATGTTCTCAGCATCTGCTCGGCGTAGGGGCGAAACTGACGGCCTGAGGCCGTAAGACGCGTTCCCCCCGGCCCGCGGCTAAACAGCTGCGTACCCAGCGTCTCTTCCAGCGCCTTGATCCGTGCGCTTACAGCTGTTTGAGTGACGTTCAGATGCTGGGCGGCACCATGAAAACCGCCAAAATCAGCAATTGCTAGAAATGTTTCAAAGTTTCTGATCTGCATAACTGAAATATATTATTGTTCAGTTTGATTAAATCAATTCATTTTTTTTGTCACTCAACTGCCGCTAATGTTTTCTCAACGCTAACAAAGGAAATGCAGATGCTAGACAAAAGCCACAAACCCACCTGGACCAGCTTTGAAAACGCAACCAAGGAAGACTTCCTGGCGGTGATGGATTATGAAGATGACTACAATGCCGGTCTTGTCGACAGGTTGCTGGACAGCATCAGGTCACTTGACGAAGAATGGACTCCCTACCCAATCAACCGCTACCAGCATTGTCTACAATCAGCGACCCGCGCGCATGAAGACGGTGCTGACGAAGAAATTATCATCGCAGCGCTTATCCACGATGTCGGCGATATTCTGTCGCCCTACAACCACGGAGAGCTGGCTGCGGCGATCCTGAAACCCTACGTTTCGGAAAAAGCTCACTGGATCATTCAGCATCACTGCGTTTTTCAAGGGTACTACTACAACCACTTTCTGGGCGGTGATCGGAACGCGCGTGAAAAGTACAAGGACAGCCCATACTATGAGGACTGCAAATATTTCTGCCATACATACGATCAAACTTCTTTTGACCCAGACTATCCAACCAAACCACTTGAGTTCTTTGAGCCAATGCTGCGCCGTGTGTTTTCAAAAGGCGAGGGTCACATGGAACTGAATGAAACGCTGGACGACAGCGCAACAGCAACAACAGCGGCTGAGTAATCCGACTAATGTGAAATTGAGACTCCCTGCTGCCCAGAAGACTGCAGCAGGGAGCCTCGGATGCCCGACCAGAAGTTAGGGACGATGGCCGGGCATTGGCGTCGCGAACTCCCATATGTCGCGCCAATGGAATTCGCAAAAAACATTAACTAAGGACGAGCTGGCCTTTCATATTTGGATGGAAGGTACAAAAAAAGGGACCAACCATGCCCTCGGTCACTGTGAGTTCTGCACTTTGGCCTTGCTCGAGTTCCCCTGTATCCCAGTCCCCATTTTCAGAAGTCGCTGTATGTGGGCTCAGATCACGGTTGGTCCACACGATCCTGTCGCCGGGATGCACCGAAACCGTTTCGGGAACAAAAGCAAAGTTTGCAATATCAACCTCGTGCAGTTTCGAGGATTCATGCGCCCGCCCTTGCCGAGAAAAAACAGCCAACGCGATGGGCAAAGCCATCGCATTGGTCAAGAATCGGCGTCTGGAAACCGACGTCATTTAAGAGAGCTAACCATGGTTTCAGCGTGGCCTTCATGGACTTTGAAGATTTCAAGACCTTGCTGGAACAGGGCCTTCACTTCATCGTTGTCGATGCTCGGGATAAATGTGTTTTCGACAAGATCGTTGACCGCCTTGTGATAAGCAAGTTCGTTTGTCGCATAAGCCATATCAAACTCTTCCGCCCGCAGCTTGGCTAGATCATTGATGATCAACTCGGCATTCTGATTCAGGGTTTGGCTGAAATCATTGTCCTGCGCCTGCGCACCCAGTTTGTCGAGCAAAGCGAGCGCCGCTTCGTTCACGGCCTCGTGGTCGCGAATCATTGTTTGCGCAAATGTGCGAATCTCGGGGTTTTGCGAAATTGCCAACGCCAGATGCGCATAGCGAATATCAATGTTGTCAGCGGTGTAGGCAACATGCGCAATTTCAAGATCGTTCAGTTCTGATGGACCACTTGCCTGGGCCTCACCAAGGCTTGCTGCAGCTGCGATAAGTGCGGTAAGAATAATAGCTTTCATTTGTCGACTCTCCATAAGTGTTTTCAACAAACTCATAAAACACTAACTTCCTGAACTACGAATGCCCAGATGTTCAGAATATGTGCCCGATCGTTCAGAACTATGGACGATCAGAATTTATGGTGTAGAGTGCGCATATGTTAGATTTGCTCAGCGATATACTCACCCGCTTGTCCGTCAAGGGAACACTTTATTTCCGCACTAGCTTTACGGCGCCTTGGGGTGTGGAAGTCCCGGCCTTTGAAAATGTTGCGAGGTTTCATTTCGCACATCGCGGAAACTGCATCATTCGCCTGACGGAGACCGGTGAAACCGTGAAACTAGCGCAGGGCGATCTTGTCATCATCCCACATGGCGCGGGCCATAGCCTTTACTGCCACACAACATTGCCGGAAAACGTTATGAAGCTGGACAGGGTTTTGGAAGAATCCGGATACACCGGCGAAGGCGTTTTGGTGCATGGCGGCCCGGACGAAGAACATGAAGCTCAGTTAATCTGTGGGCATTTTTCGTTCGCTCCGGGGTCGCGCCACCTGATCATTGAACGCCTGCCATCCTTTGTTCATATCCAAAACTATGGCGAAGATGCTGGCACCTGGATGGAGGCAACCTTGCGTGTGATCGGCAACGAAGCTGGAGTCGCACGGTTAGGGGGCGATCTTATTGCACTCAAGATGTCCGAAGCAATCTTTGCCCAGGCCATTCGCGCCCATATCGAAAAGCAGGCCTCTGATGACACAGCCCTGTCCGGCTTTGCCGACCCGCATCTATCGCGTGCCCTAACAGCGTTTCACAAGGACCCAGCAAAGAATTGGAGCGTCGAAAGCCTTGCACGGGTCGCGGGTTTATCACGCACGGGATTTGCCCAGCTTTTCGCACGCAAAATGACAGTGACACCCATGCAATATCTGACAAGCTGGCGCATGCAGATCGCCCGACAGGGCCTTGCAGAACGCAACCTCAATGTGTCGGACGTCGCGGAACTGACAGGTTACGCTTCGGAATCTGCATTTTCGAGGGTGTTCAAGAAAGAGGTTGGGCTAACACCAGCCGCATTCAGATCAGTTCACTAAGTTTCCCAATCAGAAAAAGCACGCTCGTTCTCTATTCAGATACGAACTGAACGATCTGCATAATATTGCGTACGTTCTGGCTTTGATCGTACAAATTTCTGATCATAAATTCCACTCACGTCGAGACGACGTCCGACCGTATCTTTATTTGAACTCACGAATGGAAAATGATCATGTCCCTACGTTTTGTAACAAAAACCATCCACGCATATCTGGACTATCCCGTCGCTATGGCTCTAATCACACTCCCTTTTGTTCTTGGCCTTGGGGATAGTAACGTGTTCGCACTCTGGCTGTCTGTCGTAACTGGTGTCGCCGCTTTTGTTCTGACCCTTTTGACAGACCACCATTTGGGTGTTGTCCGCATACTGCCCTATAAGTTTCACATGGGTGTTGACCTGGCAGTTGGTCTGACTTTCCTGGCTGCGCCAACACTTTTTGGCTTTAGCGGAATTGACGCGCTTTTCTATTGGCTGAATGGCGCTGCAGTTGTCACTGTAATTTCGCTTCATAAACCAGAAGAAAGTGTTGTTTCAATCTGATCCACAGCCTGCCAAGTTACAACTTGAAAGCGCGCCCAGATTTCTGAGGCGCGCTTCTTACCTAAGACTATTGCTGTTTTCGGTATTCATGGACAGGGAGCCCTCCTAGCCCCCAGTCTTCGGTTTCAACAACATCGATCACCACAAATGTCGTTGCGGGCGATTTACCCAGAACATCCACTAACAATTCGGTCGCCCCTTTTATAAGCCGGTCTTTGTTTTCGAGTGTCGTTTTTTCTGGGGTGAGTTAGATATTAACGTAAGATATATCTGGTCCTTTCAGAAGGCTTCGGAACTCTTTAAAACATCAAAGACCTTTGAGATGATCTGCCAGAGTCTGTAGTGCTATATGAGGGTCAAAAAACCTGTGGAATAGAGATCGGCAATTGCCAGTTCAGGCTGACACGTAGGTTAAGAGAACTGGAACCCAACGGCGACGTTATACGGGATGTAAACCCAGCGTCGACGCCATCGGTCGAGTATTCACTGACCGGCCTTGGCGTAGAGCTGATCCCACGATCGAGGCAATCGTGAATGTCGGACATTCGTTGAAGGAACGGCACGGTAAAATATAACTTGCCGTACCGTACGAAACGCAATGAGACAATCTATGACTTAGCAGACAAAGCAGCGCGAATTTTTTCAGCGTTTGCTTTCAGAACCTCAGCATCTTCCATATTGCCGGGAGGACGCATCCGGACCCCTTCGAACCGCGGCAACACGTGGTAATGCAAGTGGAAAATTTCCTGACCTCCAGCAGCCTCGTTGAATTGCTGAACTGTCACACCGTCCGCCTCAAGCGCTTGCATCATGGCTCTGCTGATTTTTTGCACAGTGTTCAAACAAGCAGCCATCTGCTCGGCCGACGCATCCAGCATATTCCTAGCAGGTGTCTTTGGAATCACCAGAACATGCCCGTCTGCGCGTGGCATGATGTCCATCATGGCAAGCGTTTCACTATCTTCATAAACGCGCATGGAGGGAATTTCATCCCTCAGTATTTTCGCGAAAACATTGTCGCTGTCATAACTCATTTTTCAAACGTCCTTGATTTGGCTGTTGGCCCTAAGCTGGCTGTTTTGACTTGAAATTGCAATTTGGTTCAACTCATTTTTTGTATCCAGAACGCGTAACACCGCAGTTTCTGACTGGGTTTTACTTTCACTGCTTTCCTGTCTTGGTTAACTTCATGCAACTTGGAAACGGCCTGATAATCGATCAGAATTTTAGGAATTGATTGGGCAGCTTACACCGTCAAATCCTTAACAATTTACTAATCTTTGCAAACCTTGTTGCCAATTCATGGCAGTTGGCAAAAATTAAACAAAGACGTTTCCCCTGACGCGTTTAATCTGCTTATCTATTAATGACCAAGATACTAAAGGCGGTGCCACTCGATGGATCTGGCAGTCATTCTTATTTCGCTCGGAACCCTCTTCGTTGCCGGGCTTGCCGCTGATCAGGTAGGGCATCAGACACGTCTGCCACGCGTCACGCTTCTACTGGGCTGCGGTATCATCGCGGGCGGCGCTGGTTTTGATGTCATCCCAACCGAAGTTGAAGCCTGGTACGAGTTTCTTTCAATCGTGGCATTGACCATGGTCGCTTTTCTGCTTGGCGGATCCCTGACAACAAAAAATCTGAGAAAGCATGGAAAACCAATTGTCGCAATATCGGTTTCTATTGTGCTTGCAACGCTTGCCATTGTTAGCGTTGGGCTTTGGTTGCTGGGAATGGACATAAAAATTGCCCTGCTTCTTGGTGCCATCGCAACAGCAACTGACCCCGCAGCAACCCAAGATGTCATACGCCAGTCAGGCGCAAAGGGCGCATTCCCGAAAACACTGAAAGGTATCGTTGCGATCGACGATGCGTGGGGTTTAATCGTTTTCAGTTTGATTGTCGTAGTCGTGCATCAGCTAAACGGAAGCGGCGACGCAGAGATACTTTCTGGCGTCGCCCGCGAACTTGGTGGTTCAATCCTGCTTGGGGCTGTAATCGGGTTTCCCGCCGCATATCTTACAGGGCGACTAACAGGGGGAGAACCGTTGCAAATCGAAGCGCTCGCTCTTGTCTTTCTAACTGCGGGGTTTTCGATCTGGCTGGAACTTTCATACTTGATAAGCGGCATGACCGTTGGTGTGATAATCGTTAATCGGGCACGCCACCATAAACGCGCTTTCCATGAAATAGAACATATTCAATGGCCCTTTATGATCCTGTTTTTCATTCTTGCGGGCGCTTCGCTAGAACCCGCTATTCTTATCAAGATTGGGTGGATCGGGGTTGCCTATGTGGTTTTCCGGTGCGTGTCCCGAATTGTGGGTGGATGGTTTGGTGCTCAGGTTTCTGGTGTACCAAAATCCGAGCGCCCGTGGTACGGTGCCGCACTGATGCCACAAGCCGGGGTGGCGGTTGGTATGGCATTGGTTGCAAGCAAACAGTTTCCGGACTGGGCTGAAACAATCATGGCACTTACAATTGGAACGACGGTCTTTTTCGAAGTTCTGGGACCTGCGGCAACGTCGTTTGCCATTGGTCGTGTGAACGCAGCCAAAGGTCAGGACCTGAAAGATTCTGAGGCCACTTGAAAGCTTTCAGCTTGAACTAATTTTTTAGCGCGTACCAAAACCAATCATGAATTGTTTGTCGTACATCCTGATCAAAAGCAGACCGCCTGAGTGCCGTTTCACCCCACCCAAGACGCTAGCGTAGGTCCCTTTTCACCCGAAAAGACAGATATCTATGCGAAGATTTTCGTTTTGAATTAAATCGAATTTCTCGCAACATTGCAGGCAGAACCGGTAATAGAAAACCGCTCCAGCACTGCAGCACAACGATTGAGAGAGACTCGCTAACGACAGGTAGCCACTAGTTGTGTGCGGCCGATAATGCGCTCTTTTGCGTCACTCGAATTCCGGTGCGAAATTCACCTTGTCGTCCAGAATAAGCTGGAAAAACTCACATCCGTTGTTCTCATAGTTAAAATGCGTCCAGGCGCGCAAGCCAAACAAAGTGGGTGCAAACATCAAGATCATTTCATTGAGCGAATCCAGAGTAACATCTGTTGTGACTGAGCGCGTCTCTAGCATAACATTTCGCGCGTCTTCAGGCATAAATTCAAACTGCATTGCGTAAGCTAAATACTCGTCCTGAGCGATACTCCCACTTCTTGTTGTCAACGTTTGATGTACAAATGCATGGGTCAGTTCATGCACGACAACACTGTCAAAAACGATATTTTCTGAAATCAGTGTAAGCGGGTCATCCTCAACCAAAACTTCGGGGATACGGGATGGTCTAATGACTTCAACAACAGAGTCTTCGCATCTAAACACACCCAAGCAATCAAAGTGGTTAAGCCTTGGCTGTTCAGTAATTTTAATTAGAACTGGTTCCGCCTGAAACAGATGACACGCATTCAACTGATCACGCGCCTGTTCGGCAACCTGGCAGATGTGCTGGGCAAGAACGTTGTCAGATGAATCGACGCTGATCTCCAAATTCTCGCACTGTACGACCTCAGATTTTGCTATGGGCGCTAAAGCAAAACTCCCAAGTACTACTGTGAAAAAGCTTGTGTTCCTTAATTTCTTCGTAAACCGCATTGCATCCAGGCCAAGTAGTTCTGCAAAATCATCTCACCTAATCTAACCCCATATTTCTAGACTTAGTTGAGATTAATCAAATGCTATTCAGGCAGGTGAAAAGCGAAGTCGAAATGATGATCCGACGCAGCCATGTTAACTGAGCAATCGATGGTTCACTCGGACGAACACCAACAGTAATTTAATATGCAAATCGAACAATTTTTCACTGCGCCGTCCAGCCACCGTCAACTGGAATAGACGTTCCGGTTACGTTGTGGGCCACCTTGTTACAGAGCCAGACACAAAGCTCTCCAATCTCTGTAGGGTCCGAGGTGCGCAGGCTCGGCTGCTTTTCCGCAAGAAGGCTTGCAACACCCTTATCCCTGTCACCACCCAACTCTGCCGCCCGCGCAACGATCTGTGGCTCGATAATCGCGGTTTCCGTCCAGCCCGGGCAGATACAATTGACGGTCACGCCTCCTGTCGATCTTGACCCGGCCGACGCATATTCAAGCGCCGCAACACGGCTAAGCCCGACTAGGCCAAATTTGGAGGACACATAGGGTGCCTTGTTTTGCGAAGCGACCAAGCCATGCACTGACGCGATGTTGACCACCCGGCCAAAGCCACGCTCCGCCATTGATGGCATCAGATGGCGCATGATGTGAAACGGTGCACTCAGGTTCACCGCAAGAACCGACTCCCAGATTTCAGCGGTGGCATTCGCAAGTGATGTTGTTTTCTGAATGCCAGCATTGTTGACCAGAATATCAATCTCGCGCCAATCGCGCAGCGCTTTGACCATTCCGTCAATTGCCCCAGCATTGCTGAGGTCAGTGTCGAGAAAGATCACATCAGGTGCACCCGCGGCACGCACCTCTGCCATAGCGGCTTCTGCTTGTTCCGGGGTGGCAAGACCATGCAGTGCAACATTTGCGCCAGCGCTGGCAAGGGATTTGGCAACCGCCAGCCCGATGCCTTGTACCGATCCGGTAACAAAGGCTGCCCGGCCTTCTAGTGAACTAACTGTCATCTTACCCCTCACTTTCAAGCTGCGCGCGCAATTCAGTTTTCAGAACCTTGCCATAGTTGTTCTTTGGCAGTTCGCTCACGAATTTATAGAGTTTTGGCCTTTTGAAGCGTGCGATTTGATCAACGCAAAACGCGTCAAGCGCTGCTGAATCAACCCCGTCTGAAACAACAAACGCCGCAACAATTTCACCCCATTCCGGATCTGGTTTGCCGACAACGGACACTTCGGAAACATTAGGGTGCAAAAGCAAGGCTTCCTCGACCTCGCGCGGATAGATGTTGCTGCCGCCCGAAATCACAACATCCTTGGACCGGTCATGCAGCGTGACAAAACCGTCCTGATCCATCGCGCCCATATCACCTGTCCGCAGCCAGCCGTCTATAATCGTCTCGCTTGTGGCTTTTTCGTTTTGCCAATAGCCGAGCATGACGGGCACGCCAGAAACGCAAATCTCGCCAATTTCACCCGTTGGCAATTCCTGCCCATCAGCACTACAAATTCGGACGGTTACCATGCTTTGTTCAACCCCAACGCTTGACAGTCGCTTACGCCAGTTGCGATGCGTACGATCAGCGACAAGGTCGCGACTAAGGGCCGTGATGCACATTGGACATTCGCCTTGTCCAAGAATTTGTACAAAGCGTGGTCCCATCACTTCGACCGCATTAATGATATCGGCAAGGTACATCGGGCCGCCGCCATAGACGATTGTCTTGATACCCTCGCCCCGGCTGCCCAGTGCTTTGGCGCGCTCTACCAAACGGCGCACCATGGTTGGGGCGGCAAACATCGAAACGTTTTCCACCTGCGGTGCGATTCCCAGAATTTCGTCAGCGTCAAACGCACCAGACTCTGGCACCACGTGCCGCGCCGCACGGATAACATGCATAAAGTTATATAGCCCTGCCCCATGTGACATTGGCGCTGCATAAAGGGCCGCATCAGAAACACTGACCTCATCAACATCAACAAAGTATGACATGGTCATCGCCTGTATATTGGCCGATGAAATCATGACGCCCTTGGGCTTTCCGGTGGTTCCCGATGTGTAAAACAGCCAGACCAGATCATCCTGCGCTATCGTAACGGGTGATGAAAGCGGCTCTGTTTCGCAGACCGACGTATACGCATCACTATCCACAGCAACAAGCGGCACGGTGCTGTCTATGGGTGTTTCTGCAAGAGTGTCCTTGTATTTTTCGCTGGTAAAAACTGCGACGGCCCCTGAATTTCCGATGATCCAGGCTGCTTCCTTCTCGTGTAGTTTGGCGTTGATCGGGACAGCAGCGGCACCTGCAAACCAAATGCCGTAAAGCACTTCGAGATATTCTGTTGAATTGGGCATGAAAACAGCGACACGGTCGCCCGTTCCAACACCCAATTCATTTTTCAGATACCCGCCAATTGCCGCCGCACGTCGTGCAAACTCTTCGTAGTTTGCGCAGGCGGTCGTGCCTTTGATAAGCGCGGGGCGATCCGGGTGCAGCTTTGCAGTTCTGACCAGCCAATTTGCAAGGTTCATGTCACTTCCCGTTTTCCAGAATACTGCAATAGTTGGCAACACCAGAGCCACCCATATTGAACACCAGGCCAAGCTCCGCGCCTTCTTTTTGCATGTCGCCCGCGTTGTTCGTCAGCTGTTGGGCCGCAAGAACGTGCATCGAAACACCAGTGGCGCCTACAGGGTGGCCTTTTGCCTTCAACCCGCCAGAAAGATTTACAGGCAAAGCACCATCCGCATACACCGTCCCCTCGGCAATTGCCCGTGCACCCTGACCACGTGGGGTAAGCCCCATAGCCTCGTAGATCAACAGCTCCGCGATTGTAAAACAATCGTGCACTTCCGCAAAGTCAATGTCTGACAGCGAGACTCCCGCCTGTTCAAACGCCCGAGAGAATGCCTCGGTTGGCCCTTCAAACGCAAGCAGATCACGGCGCGACATTGGCAGGTAGTCATTCACCTGCACCGCCGCACGAAATGCGATGTTGTGCTCAAAACTGTCGGCAATATCGTCTGCCACCAAAATCAGCGCGGCCGCGCCATCACTGATCAACGAGCAATCCGTCATGCGAAGCGGGGCCGCAATCAGCGGGTTTTTCTCACTCACCGTGTTGCACGCCTCAAACCCCATGTCTTTTTTCAGATGCGCAAGCGGGTTGTTCACCGCATTCGCGTGGTTCTTCGCTGCGATATGGGCCAGTGTTTTTGAATGATCGCCGTTTTGCTGAAAGTAGCTTTGCGCGAATTGCGCGAAAATTTGCGGGAAGGAAACCCCAGCTTCTTCCTTTTGATAAGACGCGCCTGCCAGCGCCTCTGTGACCTTTTCGGTATCGCAGTTGGTCATCTTTTCTGCACCAACAACAAGCGCGATCTTTGTCTCTCCTGCACGGATTGCATTGCGCGCTGCATGAATAGCAGCGGACCCCGAGGCACATGCGTTTTCCACCCGAACGGCAGGCTTAAAACGCAAAGCATTATCTGCGTTCAGCGCAAGGGATGAGGCGAAACCATCGCTCACCATGCCGGAATTGAAATGCCCCAGCCAAATGCCGTCAATGTCCTCATACTCCACGCCAGCATGTGAAACCGCTTGCTTCGCGACATCTAAGATCATGTCTTCAAGCGTGCTTTCCTTTAGGCGGCCAAAGGGCGTGTGGCCCCATCCAACGATCCTTGCGTCCATGATAATTCCTCTGACTTGACTACGCGGCAGAGTATTCCCATCCTCACTGAACCGCGCAATTAGTGAGACTACGTAGTTTGGCGAAAATTTCGGGCAATCCAGAAACCGAAGAAACCAGCTTTGGCTTTGACATGGCACCTATCGGGCTTGTCGTGACGCGGGAGTGGATTGTGGAGCGTTGCAACCGCCGTTTTTGCGAAATCTTCGGCTATACCGCAGAGGAACTTGAAGGGCAGTTGCTCTCGATGCTCTATCCAAGCAACAAGGAATTTCTGGACATCGGAAAACTTGGCAGGGCGCAGATGCTTGCCAATGGTCGCTATCAGGACGAGCGCATCATGAAGCGTGCAAACGGCGAACTATTCTGGTGCCGCGCGCGTGGACAATCCGAAGACCCGAAGCACCCGTTTACCCATTGTGTCTGGAGTTTTGTCGATCTCTCTGACAGCCGCCCAATGGTAAAGCTAACGCGACGCGAACGGCAGGTCGCAATGCTTTTAACGCAAGGATTACCAACAAAGGCAATTGCGCAGGACTTGTCGCTGTCACCACGAACGGTAGAAGTCTACCGCGCTAAGTTGTTGCAAAAATTCGAAGCAAAGAACGGCCTTGAGCTTATGACGAAACTGTCCGGTATGCCGGTCTAGACTTCGCTTACCTGATAAGCGGATTTCGCGAGCCACTCCGGGCTGATCTCAACACCCCAACCGGGTGCGTCCATGACACGGGCTTGTCCATCTTCAATCTCAAATGGCGACTGAACAAATAACCCGTTCTGCCACGGGTAATAGTCTGGGCCTTCAATCGCAAACTCCAGATACTTCCCTGCGTTTGGAATGGCGCGTAGCAAATGCATTGTGAACAAAGTGACCATCGACAGGTTCGCGCAATGTGGCGTGACCGGCAGGCCTGCCGCTTCTGCCATGCGCACCACACGCATCGTGCGGCTGATGCCACCCATATACATTACATCGGGCTGAAGGATATCGACAACACGGTCGTCAATCATCTGTTTCCATGTCGGGATCATGCAGTCCTGCTCGCCGCCTGTTACGTCGATATCCAGCGCATCAGTCACCCGTTTTGTTTGGCCAAACTCCCAATAAGGACAGGGTTCTTCATAGTGGCAAAAGCCGTTGTCCTGTAAAATATGCCCCACCTCAATGGCGCGTTCGGGCGAATAACAACTGTTCGCATCTATCAGCAGGTCAACGTCGTCACCAAGTTCACGGCGCATGGTCGGTATTATCTCTTCAGTCCGGCCCGGCCATTCATCCTGATTGCGACCGACTTCCGCTCCTGCCCGGACCTTAAAGGCATCAAACCCTTTTTCGTCACGCAATCGCTTTAGCCGTGCCGCTTCATCTTTCGGCGTTATGTCGCGTTTCATAGACGAGGCGTAGGCCCGAATTATCCCCGGCGTTCCGCCTAAAAGTTCGCAAACAGATTTGCCCGCCTGCTTGCCGCGCATGTCCCAGATCGCCGTTTCCAGACCACCCATAGCGCGGTTGAGGTAGGATCCGGGAAACTTATGCTCGCGCTCGAAAACGAAATCGAGCAAGTCGTCCAGATCGCCCGTGTCTTTGCCAAGCGTCCAGGGGGCCACCTGACGGTGCAATATCTGCGCGGTAATGTCTGAATGGTAAGTTGAAACCTGACCCCAGCCTTGTGCCCCATTCTCGGCCGTTACACGAACGAAACCCACGAATTCATTGCTGAAACTCTCAATTTTTCTGATCTTCATCGGCCACCTTTCAGCTATGCGCATCTTCCAGAATAATTTCTGCAGCCTTTTCTCCAACCATAATGGCCGGGGCATTGATGTTGCCTGTGGGAATAGTAGGAAAAACCGAGGCATCCGCAACACGTAAACCGCGGACACCATGTACCCGAAGTCGTGCATCCACAACATTGGCCGATGCGTCTGTCCCCATCCGGCACGTTCCGCATTGATGAAACACCGTGGACGCATTTTCACGGATAAACAACAGCAACTCGTCATCCTGCATGGCAGATGTTGCCACTGGAATTTCTGTTTCAATAGCCGCACCAAGCGCAGGGCTTTGGGTAATTTTTCGAAGCAGTTTTGACCCTTCCAGCATAATCCGGCTATCATATTCCGTTGCCAGATAGTTTGCATGCATTTCAGGCGCTTCAAACGGATCGGCTGAGCGGATTCTCAAATTGCCGGCACTGGTCGGCTTGCACGGGTTGAAGCCAAGCATAAAACCTTTGAACGGATCAAGAGTCATCACCGGCCGCGTCCCGATCGGCGCCGAGGTAAAACTGCACGGTGAAAAATATAGCTGCATGTCAGGTCTGTCAGCAACGCTGTTTATTCGAACAAACCCCCCACCCTGATTAAGGCTCAGAGAAAGTGGGCCGCGGCGTCTAAGCAAATATTGCAGGCCTGCCCTAACCTTCCCCAAGACAGAATTTAAGTCTTGATTTAGTGTTGGAACATTCGCCTTATAGTGATGCCCAAAGCCCAGATGATCCATCAGATTGCGGCCAACTTCTGGTGATGCTTGTACAATCGGAATGCCGAAGTTTCGCAACAGGTTTTCTGGCCCGATCCCGGATAGCTGCAAAAGTTGGGGGGAATTTATCGCACCACCGCACAGGATGACTTCGCGCTTTGCCTTCACCGTTTTCTTTTCACCGCCTTGAGTGAACTCCACACCACTGGCCTGGCGGTTTTTGAAAAGAATTCGCGTGACATGTGCCTTGAGTTGCAGGTCAAGATTCCGCCGCCGCAATGCAGGCCGCAAATAACTGCGAGATGTTGATTCACGTCGACCATTGCGGGTTGTGATCTGGTAGAGTGACGCCCCTTCCATATGTTCGCCATTATAGTCCGGGTTGAACCTGATGCCCGCCTGTTTAGCAGCGGTAAGATATGTGCGCGTAAGCCCGTGCACCTCATTCGAGATATCATGCACGTGAAGTGGTCCACATTCACCCCGCACACCATCGGCCCCTCCGGCCCAGTCTTCCATCTTGCGGAAAATCGGGGCGACGTCGGCCCAGCCCCACCCGGGTGCTACCCTGGCCCAGTCATCATAGTCCAGCGGGTGCCCGCGTACATAAACCATTGCGTTGATCGAACTCGAACCGCCGATAACCTTGCCGCGTGGCCAGTAGATCCGGTTGCCGTTCAATCCGGGGTCAGGCTCTGTTGTGTATTTCCAATTGAACCGCTCGTCGTGAAAGGTTTTGCCATACCCAATCGGCACCTGAACCCAGAAACTACGATCTGAACCTCCAGCCTCTAGCACCAGCACGCTGTTCTTTTCATTTTCAGAAAGTCGATTGGCCAGGACAGAACCCGCCGAACCCGCACCCACGATGATGTAATCGTATTCATTCATGTAGCAGTCCGTCAGTCATACGCAGGTTTTGTGAAACCCCAACGGGGCAGTTCCCCACACTTAGCTACAGAACTTAGGGATTTGCCAAACGCTTTTTCGTTCAGCGCTCAGCCAGCTTTGAAATGCGCGACAGAGAATTCTTCGAAGCTCTTCATAATCTGCGTTGGACGAAGCGCATTCAGGCTCGCAAGAACGATCCTGCTATGGCGAGACATTTCTTTGATTGGCCGCACAACAAGCGCGGCACCATCATAAGTCAGATCCCCTTTTGGGCGTGTCACAAGCAAAGAATATCCAAGCCCGCAGCCGACGAGCCCGCGCACCGTTTCAAGCGACGATGATGAATAGGCTATATTGGGTGTCAGGTCCTCAGCCTCGAAAAGCCCTGTAAAATAACGTCGACTTGGCTGTACATCCAACAAAATGAAAGGTTCTGGTGCAAGCTCTGAAAGCGAAACGGATTTCCTTTTTATCAATGGATGATGCCGGGGCAACAGCACGTAGGGTGAAACCGTTGCCAACTCCACCTTTCTCAAATCTTCGGGCAGGTCTTCATCATAAAGGAAAGCCATTTCAAGAAGGCCATCACGAAGCTTTCTGACCAATTGGTCCTGCGTGCCTTCGCGCAACTGAATTTGAATTTCAGGATGAACGCCTTTGAGGTCTTTGATGACACTTGGCAGATAGGATGGTGCGATGGTTATGAAACTTCCAACACGCAATTCGCCTGAGATCGCTTCGCCTTCCAGATGCGCCTGACGCTGAAGCTCGTAGGCATGGCTAAGCAAATTGCGCCCGGATTGCACAAGGCGCTCTGCCGCCGCGGTTGGGCTGACCCCCTGCGCATGATGCCGGATCAACAACTGTACACCCAGCGTCGCCTCCAGCTTCGTAATGCTTACCGATATTGAAGGTTGAGAGACGTTCAGTTTTTGTGCAGCCCCGGCAACCGACCCTGTGTCAATGCAGGCGACCAGATATTCCAGCTGTCTTAGTGAGTATTGGATCATAACTAAATAGTATAAAACTATGCAATCTTAATAAAGATTGAATTTTACTTATTCCGAGAACTCAATGAGGGTTAATTTGAAACTTGGAATCGGGGGAGTGGTCTTCAGGGTTTTGTGGCCATCAGACCCCGTTTTTGGAATTAGATAGTAAAAAGAGAGCGTTTCATGATCCGGACTGGCGATTTCTACAGGGACTCTATTCGTGATGGCCGCGAGGTCTGGATTAACGGCGAGCGCGTCAAGGACGTAACAACTCATCGACTGATGAAGCCCGTCGTCGATATTCGTGCGCGAATTTACGACATGCAGCACGATGAGAAAACGCAGGCTGCCACAACTTATGAAGAAGATGGCGAACGCTATGCCATAGGGTTGCGACTGCCCTATGAGAAAAAAGACTGGCAGGACAAACGCGATGCGGTCGACCTGCAGATGCATGACATCGGCGGCATTGTAACACGCGTTGGTGATGAAACGATTGGTGAAATGTGGTCGCTCTGGGATGGCAAGGACATCCTGAATGAAATCGACCCAAGGTTTGCCGAAAACATTGAGCGTCACATTCATCAGGCCATCAAGAATGATCCGTTCCATGTATCCGCAAACACGGACCCGAAAGGTGATCGTTCCAAAGCGCCGCAAGAACAAGACCCTGACATGCTGGTTCATGTCGTAAAAGAAACCGACGCCGGTATCGTTATCCGGGGCGCAAAATATGAAACCGCGGCCTCCTATTCCAATCAGGCTTTTCTGAAGCCAACAATCGCCAATTGGGGAAATGCAGAGCTTTCTGACTATGCGCTTGGCTGTATCGTCAAAATGGACGCACCCGGTGTGAAACACATCTGTCGGTCAGGCTTTGCCGACCGCGCCCCCGCCGCCGACTACCCGCTGTCCAGCCGTTGTGACGAGATCGACACGCTGATGATCCTGGATGATGTGCTTGTGCCGTGGGAAGATGTTCTTTTCTACCAGCACACGCGCGCTGCGGCCTTTATCAGGGCAACGCTGCACCGGTATTCCGCGTTTCCTTTTGTGCAACGCACGCTGTCTTACGCAGACCTCATCATCGGAACCGCGCTCTGGAACGTGAGACAAACCGGGCTCGACAAACAACAGGCGGTTCAGGAAAAGCTGTCCGAACTCGCGGTCTGGCGGGAAGGAATAGATGCATTCCTCACCGCATCAATTGCGATGGCCGAGAAAAGCCCAAATGGATTGCTGATGCCACATCAATCGATGTTGATGTCTGGACGTGTTCATGCGCTTACCAACCTGCCCCGCATGATGCATCTGGCGCGCGAACTGTGCGGTGGGCAAATTTGTGTGACACCTGATGCCGCATCATTTGAAAACCCGGAGACGAAACCTTGGCTTGATAAGTTCTACACCATCAATGACGATTGGATTTCGGATGACCGGCGTAAACTGCTCGCCCTTGGACGCGACCTTCTGAACTCGGATTACGCGGGTCACCGTTTGACGTTCCAGCTTTTTGCGCAATCTCCACCCTTTGCCCAGCTGGCGGCGGTTTATCGCAATTTTGACTGGAATGGCCCGCTCGACTTTGCTCATAAAGCGGCCGGTTTGTCAGACAACGTCTGGGGCGCAAGAAAACACTGAAACCAAATCTGCGATAAAGATACTGCAGAACATATTGGATCACCACGATGCACAAACGTATTCGTCCGTTTAACACCAAGGAAACCTACCCAGAGCAAAACCTGAACAATGACCTGAGCCAGGGTGTGGTCGCCCGCGGCACCATGGTCTTTCTGCGCGGGCAGGTTTCGCAAGATCTGGACACACGCGACTCGCTTCATGTTGGCGACTCAGCCAAGCAAACCGAAAAAACAATGCAGAACATCAAGATGCTTTTGGAAGAAGCAGGAACAACGATGGATAGCATATGCCGGATCGTGGTTTACCTGACCGATATTCGCTACCGCGACGCTGTCTACGGTGAAATGGGGAAATGGCTTAAGGGTGTTCACCCCTGTTCAACCGGGCTCGTCGTTCCGGCACTGGCCCGTCCGGAATGGGTCGTCGAAATCGAAGTAACCGCTGTCATACCGGACTAGGGGTTTGTCATGACATCCTCCACAGCCCAATTGCTAAATGACCTGACGATAACAGCAAATAAACCGTTGGCACAGGCAACAAGCCTCGCACCCGCGCTCTATTGGGATGAAGGTGTTGCAAAGGTCGAAGATGCTCAGATCTTTCGTAGTGATTGGGTCTGTCCCGGCCTCGCAGCCGAAATTCCCAAAACGGGTGATTACCTGACCTATACGGTTGCCGGGGAACCCATTTTTTGCATCCGTGACAAAAACGGCAACGTCAGAACCTACGCCAATGTGTGCCGCCATCGAATGATGCAATTGCTGGAGGGGCGCGGGCGAACATCACGCATTGTCTGCCCCTATCATGCCTGGACCTACGGCCATGATGGCCAGCTCGTTGGTGCAGGTCACATGGAAAGGTCTGAAGGGTTTGAAAAATCCAAAATCTGTCTTCCGGAAATTCGAACCGAAATCTGGAATGGGTGGATTTATGTAACTCTGAACCCAGACGCTAAACCTTTAAAGGACGCCCTCGCGCCGCTCGACGATGTCGTTGCCCGTTACGGTATGGTGAACTACGTTCCGGTCGTGAACCAAGACCATGTCTGGCAAACCAACTGGAAGCTACTGACTGAAAACTTTATGGAAGGCTACCACCTGCCGGTCGCTCACAAGGCAACCGTTGGGGCGTGGTTTCCTGTGGAAAAAACTCTTTTCCCCGAAGAGGTTCATGAAGCCTTTACCTACCAGACATTCATGAAAACTGGTGATGCCACATACGGAAAGGCGCACGAATCCAACACAATGCTCGAGGGTGACTGGAGAAACACCTCTGTTCTGCCCACCATTTTTCCGACGCATATGTATGTTCTTGCACCTGACCATCTCTGGTATCTCTCGCTTAGGCCGAAAGGGGTTGGTGAGGTAGATGTTCGCTTTGGCGTTGCCTTAGCACCGGAGGTTGAGGCGAGTATAGCAGATCGCGATGCGTGGGTTGCTGACCTGATCAAATTCTTCGATCATGTAAACACGGAGGACCGAGGTGTTGTCGAAGGCATATATGCTGGTTCAAAATCTGATTTTGCAGTTTCTGGGCAACTTAGTTGGCTGGAACGTGAAATTCATGATTTTCAGAAATACCTGTCCCGTCGTTTGACCGAAACACCAAAGGAAAAAGCATGACATTCTCAATTGCAGGCCGATGCGAAAGAACCGGCATGTTTGGAGTTGCGATCACGACGTCCTCAATCTGCGTTGGCGCCAGATGCCCCCATGTCCGCGCTGGCGTTGGGGCAGTCGCAACGCAAAACATCACCGATCCAAATCTCGGTATATTGGTTCTGGATGCGCTCCAGTCAGGGCAGGATGCCGAAACTGCAATCAAATGTATTATTCGGGATCGCCCACATATTGATTTTCGGCAGCTCACTGCAATTGATACGAACGGCTCCACCGCCCATTTCACCGGTGCGCATATCCTTGGCACCAACGCGATTAGCGAAGATACCGATTGCGTCGCCGCCGGTAATCTTCTGTCAAGCGCTGCAATTGCGAAGGCGATCACAGATGGTTTCAACGCAAACCCTACGGCGCATCTGGCAGAGCGATTGCTGCAAGGGATCGAAGGAGGAATTGCAGCAGGTGGTGAAGAAGGTCCTGTGCATTCAGCCGCCCTTCTGGTTTCCGGCGATCAACCGTTTCCACTGGTTGATCTGCGCGTTGACTGGCACGATGTTGATCCGATTGTGGAGTTACGAAGGCTCTGGACGGACTATGAACCCCAGATGCAAGACTACCTGAACCGCGCGATCAATCCTTCTGTCGCACCTAGCTACGGTGTCGCCGGAGACCCCTAAAGGCCAACAACCAGACGGTCCAGCAATGTATCAAGAATCGCGTCACACCGTTCTATCTGCTCAACCTCGACATATTCGTCTGGCTTATGGCCCTGCGTCATAGACCCCGGGCCACAAACAACCGTTGGCACATCCAACCGCTCGGCAAACAAACCGCCTTCGGTGCCAAAGGATACTTTGTTCGTTGCATTTGCCCCGGTCAGGGATTTAACGAATTCAACAACGCCAGCATCGGTTGGTGTGTTCAGGCCCGGATAAGAAAACCCTGCCTCGATTGCGATGCCCGCTTCGGATGCCTGCAATTTAGCCTTTTCAACAATTGCTGCGGCACCGGCCTTGATGTCTGCCAAGATTTTCGCCGGGTCATCCTGCGCAACATTGCGAATTTCAAAATCCACGTCACAGCGGTTCGGCACGATGTTTAGCGCGACGCCACCGTTGATCTTGGCGGCATGCACTGTTGTATAGGGTACGTCATAGTCCGCATCCCGCGCACCGTTTTCGCGCAACTGGGCCTGCACATCACGCAAAACACTTACAAAATCACACCCCAGATGCAGCGCGTTCAATGCCATTGGCGCCAAGGCGGAATGTCCTTCGCGCCCGGTGCAGCACGCCTTAAACGCAGCCTTGCCTTTGTGTCCGGTTGCAACAGAAAGGCTTGTCGGTTCTCCGACAATGCACATTGCAGGCCGGACAGGCATAACAGCAAGCATATCAATCATGGATCTAACGCCCTGACAGCCAATTTCCTCGTCATATGAAAACGCCAGATGCAGGGGCGTAACTAGCTTGTTTTCACTCGCTTTTTTCGCGACCCGAAGCGCGCAAGCAACGAAACCTTTCATATCGGTCGTACCGCGCCCATAGTATTTACCGTTCTCGCATGTCAGCCTGAACGCGGGTTTCGTCCAGTTCTGACCATCAATTGGCACAACATCCGTATGCCCGGACAGCATAACCCCACCCCGATCAGTTGGTCCGATTGTCGCGTAAAGGTTCGCCTTGGTGCCTGTTTCATTCGGGATAAGTTCGGACGTCACGCCGAAATTACCAAGATAATCAGATATATAACCCATCAACTCCATATTCGAGTTGCGGCTGACGGTGTCAAAGGCAATCAATTTCTCAAGTATCGCGGCAGATGTCATGTTACGAAAACCCCGGTCTGCAATTGTGTCTTTGACCAATGCATAGAACACCCGAAGGTTAGTTGCATTAGTATTGAACGGTGAATTTCGAAAAGATGCTGGATTTCCCGATGAAGAAACGCCTGCCCTTTGACGTCTGAGCCAGATGCTGGCTTTGCCTGAATGCCGTCTGTTCTTTAATCTTTTTAATGCTGTGAACACCCGGATTTGCAACTCTTTAAAGAGTTTAAACCGGGGGATTTCAGGGGTGCACAGCGCTTCGCGACCCGAAAAACACACATGGCAAATCCAGCCTATCCGCCGCAACAGGCCCGCCCACGCCCTCCACGGGGGCGAGCCTATGATCTGACTGTGTCAGATCATTTTGAACTAACTTTCCCGCAAATACTCCACCAACTCACACCTCGGATCACCTTCCCGCAGCACCATCCGACCGATGCAGTTCCATTCGTCTTCCACAATCTCTGGGAAGAACGTGTCCGCCCCCTCAACCGCGACCGATACTTCGGTGATCAGCAGTCTGTCAGAGAGCGGCAACAGAGCCTTGTAAATTCCGGCACCGCCCATGCCGTAGAGGCGGCGGTAGCCTTTGGAATAGGCAAAGTCGACTGCGGACTGAATGTCAGAAAACACTTGCTCTGCATCACACCCCTTTGTTGACACCACGATATTCAGTCGGCTTTTCAGGGGTTTGAACGGCAGGCTTTCCCACGTATTCCGCCCCATGATCAGCGCGCCACCCAGCGTTTCGCGCTGGAAAAACGCCAGATCCTCTGGCGCCTCCCACGGGATGGTGTTGTCTTTGCCAATCGCCCCGTTTTCTGCGCGCGCCACGATTAAAGATATCATCGTCAGACCGCCACGGGTGCGCGGATTGCGGGGTCCGGGTCATACTCCAGCACCTCGAAATCCTCAAACTTGAAGTCAAAGATCGATTTCACATCGCGAGTAATGCGAATTTTTGGCAGGGGCTTTGGCGTACGGGCCAGTTGTTCCCTGACCTGATCCATATGGTTCGAATAGATATGCGCGTCACCAAGGGTGTGGACGAAATCCCCCGGCTCATACCCGGTGACATGGGCCAGCATCAAAAGCAGCAACGCATAAGACGCAATATTGAACGGCACCCCAAGGAACATGTCAGCCGAACGCTGGTAAAGCTGCAGGTGCATCCGGCCATTCAAAACCCGTACCTGCCAAAGCGTGTGACAGGGGGGCAGCGCCATGTCTGGCACCTCGCCCGGGTTCCACGCGGAAACGATCAGCCGGCGGCTGTCAGGGCTTTTCTTAATGTTTTCTACAAGTTCAGCAATCTGGTCAACGCTTCGCGCCAAGAACAGCGGCTGACCCTCAAGCGTTTTATCGGTTGCCTTAAGCGCCGGAAAGCCGCGCCATTGATGGCCATAAACCGGGCCAAGATCACCGTTTTCATCGGCCCATTCATCCCAGATCGAAACGCCGTTTTCCTTTAGGTAGCCAATGTTGGTGTCGCCCGAAAGAAACCAGAGCAGCTCATGAATGATCGAGCGCAGATGCAGTTTCTTGGTCGTGACAAGCGGAAACCCATCGGCCAGGCTATAGCGGCTTTGATGGCCAAAGGTGGCGATGGTTCCCGTACCTGTGCGGTCTGTCGAAACTTCACCGTGATCAAGTATATCTCTTAGTGCCTGATGGTATTGGCGCACTCTACCCTCCGCTGACGGTTCTGAATTGCGTGGCATTTAATAGCGAGTCGCCCGCAACTATATCTGCGCAATGCCGGTATCGGAACCACAATATCGGGTGAAAATTACCTTGAACTCTGCCCAAGCACGCGATGTTGACCGCTAACCCCTTGCGCAAGCGCGATTTGAGGGGTCTTGTTAAGGCAATCACACATTATACAGGACGACAGAATGGCACTTCGATATCTGCACACGATGGTTCGGGTTTTGGATCTGGACAAAACCAAAGCGTTTTTTGAACTGCTTGGGCTGAAAGAGACCCGCCGCTGGGACAATGAAGGTGGTCGATTCACGCTGATGTTCATGGCGGCACCGGGACAAGAGGACTGCCCGGTAGAGCTGACCTATAACTGGGATGGCGATGATGGGCTGCCGTCTGACAGCCGTCATTTTGGGCATCTCGCCTACGGGTGCGATGATATCTACGCGCTGTGCCAGCATTTGCAGGACAATGGCGTGGTGATCAACCGGCCCCCGCGCGACGGGCGCATGGCCTTTATCCGCTCGCCCGACAATATCTCGGTCGAGCTTTTGCAAAACGGTGATCCACTGGCCCCGGCTGAACCCTGGGCAAGCATGGAAAACACGGGGCATTGGTAAGGGCTTTCGCCTTACTGGCCACCCTCTTCATGGGTGGCCCTGTGAATGCCGCCTGTCATCTGGCGCTGGCATTGGCGCTGGATGTTTCCTCGTCGGTTGATGATGCAGAATATCAGCTTCAGCGCGATGGGCTGGCGTCAGCTTTGCTATCGGAAAACGTGCAAGACGCGTTTTTCGCCCACCCCGGCGATTGGGTGAGCCTTGCCGTTTATGAATGGAGCGGGCGGTATCAACATGCGGTCGTGCTGGACTGGATAGAAATTCGCGATCCAGAGGCGCTTTTTTCCGCGGCTGAAAAGATCGCTGCGGCTAAGCGCAGCCACAGCGAGTTCCCCACCGCGATGGGATATGCGCTTGGCTATAGCGCGAGCCTGTTTGCAAAAGCCCCGCCATGTGATCGCGCGACGCTGGATGTCTCGGGCGATGGGGTGAACAATGATGGGTTCGCACCGCATCTGGCGTATTCAGCCTTTCCACTCAACCATGTAACGGTCAACGGTCTGGTCATCGGCGGGGCAGACCCCGAAGTGAGGCAGTTTTACCTGAGCGATGTTATCCGCGGCCCCGGTGCGTTTGTTGTGCTTGCGCAGAATTATCATGCGTTTGAAGAGGCTATGGAAAGTAAGCTCATCCGCGAAATTGGCGTCATGACTCTGGGCATGGATACGGAGCATCTTCCGCATGGTGGGGGTTAAGGCAAAATACCGGATTGCAGTGTTCGCCCTGTTTTTGTGGGCGGGATTACCCATTGCCGGTATGGCCGCCTGTCGACAGGCGCTGGCGCTGGGGCTTGATGTTTCAGGATCGGTTGACGCCTGGGAATACAGGTTGCAGTTGGACGGGCTGGCCAATGCCTTGATGGATCCAAAAGTGAAAGAAGCCTTGCTGGCGATGCCCACGACACCCGTTGAGCTTGCCGTTTTTGAATGGAGTGGCAGATCAGCCCACAGGTTGTTGCTGGACTGGACCGCAATTGAGTCTGAGGCACGGCTGGACGCTGTCGTTGCCCGCCTGCACAACACCGAGCGCGTTGCGGCAGACCCTTCAACCGCGCTTGGCAGCGCGATGCTGTTTGGTGGGGTTTTGCTTACTCAGCGCAGAGATTGCTGGAGCCGTACGCTAGACCTTTCCGGTGACGGAACATCCAACACAGGGCCGCGGCCCCGCGAAGTAAAAAAGGACAATCAATTTGCAGGCATCACGATCAATGCTTTGGTCATTGGGGCTGATTCACCCGATATAGGTGACCTTCTGCAAAGCGAAATTGGCGAACTGACATCCTATTTTCGCAGCGAAGTCATTCTAGGGCCTGATGCCTTTGTCGAAGCCGCCCTCGGCTTTGAGGATTTTGAAGCCTCTATGGTCCGAAAATTATTGCGGGAATTGGAAGGAATGATCCTTTCGCATCTGCAAGATTAACGGCGCTTGTTTAAACCGCTTACACGTTTGCGCTCACCCTTTTGCGGGACGATGGACCGCGATACCGATCATCACCAGCGCGATACCGATAAGGTCTTGCACAGATGGACGTTGCGCCAGAACGACCGCCGCAATGATCGTTGCTGTTGCCGGAAGCAACGCAAGCAAAAGCGCAAAGGAAGATCGGGGGAGCCGCGACATCGCAAGCTGATCACAGACATAGGGTATGACAGAGGAACAGATGCCAACACCTATACCCGCAAGAACCAGAGCGGGTGTTCCAAATGCACGCGATGCTTCAACAAACCCTATGGGCATCAGGATGATAAGGGCAATCAGCATCGCAGCACCCAATCTTTCGACGCCTCCGCTTGCACCGTCTTCGGCAGCTTTATGTCCCAATATGATGTAGCCGACAAAAAGGGCAGCATTGAGCGTTGCCCAGAACAGGCCAAGCGGATCAGAAGCCCATTTCACATCGATTAGAATAAAAACACCAAACACCGCGAGCGCGAGCGCGGCCAGGTTGCGCCGTGTTCGTAAACCGAAAAGCGCGACACCAATGGAGCCAACAAATTCCATCGCTGCGACAAGGCTCATCGGCAATTTATCAAGCGCGAGATAGAAAGAGGTATTCATCACCGCAAGACACAGACCAAGGCCCAGCAACAATAGGCGCGTCCGCCGATCTGCCTGCTGAATCGTCTTCAATGGGTTTGTGAATGGCGCAAAAATTACGGCGGCAGACGCGATGCGAAACCAAGCAACACCCAGCACTCCGACAGCGGGAAAGAGAAGCACGGCAAAAGACGGACCGAGGTAATGGAACACTGCACTGATGCCGAACCAGGCATGAGGTGGAACGCGTGTTGCTGCCTTGTTCAGGCCATGAGATTCAGTGGGCATTTGCCCCCCTTTCATTTCCTGCACTATGAAAGGGAAAACCTTGCCGTTATATAAGAATTTAAAGGCTATATAGGCTAGTATATGTCTGTTAAAAGGTAAATCTCATGAAACGCCTTAGTTATCAAAACGGCCAACTTGACGCGATAGACGAAAAGATTCTCCGAATGCTTGTTGAGAATGCGCGGATATCCAACGCAAACTTATCCCGTTCTATCGGGCTCTCACCACCCAGTGTTGCAGAGCGCGTTAAGAGGCTTGAAGAAGCGGGGGTGATTACCGGATATGCCGCGTTGATCGATCCGGCGGCGGCGGGTTTGCACATTTCAGCCTGGCTACGCATCCGGCCTGTTCCTGGCATGCTGGACCGCGTGGTTGAAATTATCCGAAGTATTCCGGAAATCACGGAATGTGATCGCGTAACAGGGGAAGATTGCTTTCTTGCGCGTGCGCACCTTGAAACCGTGGGTGACATGGAGCGCATAATCGACAAGATCATACCCTATGCCATGACAAATACGTCTGTCATACAATCGTCACCGGTAAAGCGTCGGCTTCCACCGTTGCCTGTGAACAACGCTGATTGAGTCGCAGAAACGGAAGAGTCACTTAATAAATGTACCGTATCTGTTCGGTCCAATAGCGCTCCACCCGGCGCAAGGCGGTATTAATATTCTCTATCCCCTCAGGACCAAGAACACCTTTTGACTGCAGCCCGTCCGCATGACGACCAAACAGTTTTGCAACAAGGTCGCGTACCGCCCGCCCCTTTTGCGTAAGGCGCACACGGACCGAGCGGCGGTCAACCTGACTTCTTTGGTGGTGCATGTAACCCGTCTCGACGAGTTTCTTGAGGTTGTAAGAAACGTTTGAGCCCTGGTAATAGCCGCGGCTTTTAAGCTCGCCAGCCGTGACCTCATGGTCGCCTATGTTAAACAAAAGCAATGCCTGCACCGCGTTTATTTCCAGAACGCCCACACGTTCGAATTCATCCTTGATCACATCAAGGAGCAGCCGATGAAGCCGCTCTACCAGTGCAAGTGAGTCCAGATACCCGACCATAAAATGAGTTTCCGGGGCGCTAACCGTTGACTGAATGTTCATGTCTCTCTCCGCCGATAACCGTTCGGGGACAAGAGTGTCGGCAAATGCCAAACATTCCGTTAACCTGGAATTATTTAGGAAAACACAGAGTTTTTCCGCTGAAAATCAGACCCTGTTCGCGTGTTTTGCGATTTTCATAATCAGCGACAAATAACGGTCGGGTGTGGGCATTTGCCCGGTAACCCATTGATATAAATCATGATCGCTTTCTTCCAGAAGATCCTCATAGATATCGAGAGCCGGATCCTGCAGTTTGGGAAGCTCTGAATGCGAATAGGCCCCGAGGATCAGGTCCATCTCTTTTATGCCTCGTCGCGAGGAACGCATTTTCAACCGTTTCAGCCGGGTTTCTGCAGTTTCGCTCATTCAGCAGGTTCTTTCAGTGCGGTGCGAAGCCGCTTTTCCAAATGGCCGAGTCGCTCTGCCGTTTGGGAAATCTGTGTTTTCATCTGGCGCATTTCGGTCAACAGGTCATTAACGTCTGCGGTCAGGTAAACTTCGTCAACCGGGGCATCAACGCCATCACCTTCGCCATTCATCAGCCACATGATCGAAACATTCAGCATCCCTGCAAGCATCTGAATCTTGTTTGCGCGTGGCTCGCTCAGGTCCTGTTCCCATGCGCGGATGGTCTTAAGCTTTACACCAAGCCGTTTTGACAAATCTTCCTGAGACGTTCCGGCCATTTCACGAGCCCCAGCAATCCGGTCTCCAAGCGTTGCGGATTCTTCGCTGTACCAGTTTGTTTCAGCTATGCTCATTTTCAACTCACTTTATGGGTTATAGGCTTGATCGGGATTTGCGCGCACCCTATGACATGGGGCCGGAATATACAAACCGGAGACCGATATGTCCTTCCTTTCCGACACACTGTCGCGCGTCAAACCGTCGCCCACCATTGCTGTAACGACCAAAGCACAAGAACTAAGAGCGGCGGGGCGTGACGTTATCGGTCTTGGTGCCGGTGAACCGGATTTCGACACGCCTGAGAATATTCGCGAAGCCGGAAAGCGCGCGATAGATGAAGGCAAGACCCGCTACACGGCGCCTGACGGCATTATCGAGTTGAAACAGGCGATCTGTGACAAGCTCAAGCGCGACAACGGGTTAAGTTATACCCCAAAACAGGTTAGCGTTGGAACCGGTGGCAAGCAGATCCTTTACAACGCCCTGATGGCAACATTGAACCCGGGTGACGAGGTGATCATCCCTGCCCCGTACTGGGTGAGCTACCCTGACATGGTGTTGCTGGCTGGCGGAGAGCCGGTGACGGTTGAGGCAGGTATCGAGACAGGTTTTAAGATGACTGCTGCGCAGTTGGAAGCAGCGATCACGCCAAAAACCAAATGGTTGATCTTCAACTCCCCTTCGAACCCGACCGGAGCGGCCTATAGCTGGGACGAGCTAAAGGCACTGACCGATGTGTTGATGCGGCACCCGCAGGTCTGGGTCATGACAGATGATATGTATGAACATCTGGTGTTTGACGACTTCAAGTTCTGCACCCCTGCTGAGGTGGAGCCTGGGCTCTACGACCGCACGCTTACCTGCAACGGCGTTTCCAAAGCCTATGCCATGACCGGCTGGCGGATTGGCTATGCTGCCGGGCCAGAGACATTGATTGCAGCGATGCGGAAAATCCAAAGCCAGTCTACATCCAACCCCTGTTCGGTCAGCCAATGGGCCGCTGTCGAGGCGCTGAATGGCACACAGGAATTTATTGCCGCCAATAACGCCACGTTCGTGCGACGCCGCAATATGGTGGTCGACATGCTGAACGCAGCCCCCGGCATTTCATGCCCGAAACCGGAAGGCGCGTTCTACGTTTACCCATCCATCAAAGAGTGCATCGGCAAGACAACACCTGCCGGTACCAAGATTTCCGACGACGAGACCTTCGCCACCGCACTTTTGGAAGAAACTGGTGTTGCTGTGGTCTTTGGAGCCGCCTTCGGGGTTTCCCCGAACTTCCGTGTCAGCTACGCTACCTCTGATGACGCGCTGAAAGAGGCCTGTACCCGCATCCAGCAGTTTTGTCAGGGATTGAAGTAAGAGGGCTAGATGGCCGGAGAACTGCCAGAGTATTATTTCCGAGTTCGTGAAAACGGCGCACTTGTTTTCCGTATTGATACGGAAAACAGGCAGCGTCGGATTGACATGGACCAGATTGCCATTGTGAACGTCAAGAACGGCGAGATAAAGACCCATGGAGACCGCATCCTTTCAGATGACGATATGGAAATCATCCAAGAGTGGATGGAAGACCGGATCGAACTTCTGGCAGAACGGGATGTCGACGATATTCACCGTGCCGTTGACCATATGAACCTTACAACGCAATGGGCCCAGTCACGCGCAACGGACGAACAGCTTGAGGACGTAACAGACGCTTTGCTGCTTGCGATGCATGATCTGCGATCCGTTCTGGTGCGCAAAAAAGCAGACCGCCTGATGAAAGAGCATGAAGAATAGTCTGGCTTAGCGTGCGCCGATCCGCACCGAACGGCCCCAGAACCGCGCCATCATAAACACCCCGGCAACGGCAAGGCCACAGACGAGCCCGGCCCAGATTCCAACGCCGCCAAGATCAAATTTAAACCCGAGAATGTAACTCGCGGGCATGCCAACCAACCAGTAACTCACGGCGGCATAGATCATCGGCACACGCGTATCCTGCACCCCCCGAAGCAGCGACAGGCCCATAACCTGCGCCCCGTCGGCAAACTGAAAAACCGCGGCAACAGCCAGAAGGCCAGCACCAACTGCAACAATGTTGCCGCGTTCCGGATCTTCTGAGTCGAGAAACAACCCGATTAGAAACTCTGGCAGGCTCAGGAACAGGATGATTGTCAAAATCGCCATGGTCACAGACATTGAAATGGCGACTTTCGCGCCCTGCCTTAGCCCAGCCTCGTCCTTGCGGCCCAGCGCGCGCCCTGCGCGAACGGTTGCAGCATTTGACAGACCGACATGCACCATGAAGGTAATCGCGCTAAGCTGAAGCGCTATACCATGTGCGGCAAGCGGTATTTTTCCGATCCAGCCCATCATTACAGAGGTCGCCGCAAACAACCCCGTTTCAGCAAGGCTTGTCATGCCAATCGGCCAACCCAGACGAAAGACAGTTCCCATCGCTTCCCAGTCAGGACGCCAAACCCTTTGGAACAAGGCGTGTTCTGGTTTTTTGTACACCGCATAGAACGACAGAAATACCAGCGACACCAAAACAGAAAGCACAGAGGCGATAGCCGCACCGCGCACACCCAGTTCGGGCGCACCCCAGTTTCCGAATATCAAAACATAGTTGGCAAAACCATTCATCACCGCAGCCGAAATCGTCGCCCAAAGCACAACTTTAGTCAGTTCAAGCGCCGATAGATAAGATTGCAGAACCATGACCAGAAGCGCACCCAACGTCCCCCAGGCTGCGATACGCGAATAGCTTTGTGCAATGGCGGCAATTTCCGGGTCCTGCCCTAGCAGGATCAGCAACGTCTCTGACCAGAAGAGCAGCGATACGATGCAAAAAAAGTATAGAACCGAAAGCCACATTCCCATTCGGGTAACGCGCCGGATATGAACGTCATCACTACGCTGCGCCGCTTCGGCAACAAGGGGCATCACCGCAAAGGCAAAACCGGACCCAACGATGAAGAACAGGAAAATCATCGTGCCCATCAGCGTTATGGAGGCAAGCGCTTCGATGCTGTACCAGCCAAGCATAATGGTATCAGTGACGGTAATCGCCATCTGGGCCAGATTACTCAGGATCAGCGGAAAGCCCAGGACCAATAACTTTTTGGCATCTTCGCGATATAGAGATGAACTGCTCATCAAACCCGCTTAGGGCAGAAAAACCCCGGCGGCAAGTATGAGATACGCCCCGCCCGTAAGGACGCGCAACAGCAATTTGGCTTAGCTAACTTCTACCAATGAATACGGGCCTCTCATTTCTGAAAGGCCCGACTCAAGATCAAGATCTGTTTCTACGATTTTCCGGGTGTAGCGACGCGCCCAGAATATGATCGGAGCCGTGCACAACATGGCTTGCGCGTCCGACGATCAGCGGATCGGGTGAACCCACAACGCTTTCATCTTTATCAGGGTAGTCAAGCGTTGACAGGAAATGCTTCATGCAATTGAGCCGCGCGCGTTTTTTGTCGTTCGACTTGATAATTGTCCAGGGTGCGTCAGCCGTGTCTGTATAAAAGAACATCGCCTCTTTCGCTTCGGCGTAGTCATCCCATTTGGCAAGCGACGCCTGATCAATCGGGCTCAGCTTCCAGCGCTTTAACGGGTCGGTTTTGCGGCTGTCAAAGCGGGCCTTTTGTTCCTTCTGCGTGACAGAAAACCAGTACTTGTAAAGCCTGATACCAGAGCGTGTGAGCATCCGCTCAAACTCTGGTGTCTGGCGCATAAATTCCAGATATTCATTTGGACTGCAAAAGTTCATCACGCGCTCAACACCCGCGCGGTTGTACCAACTGCGGTCATAAAACACCATTTCACCTTCGGTAGGCAGGTGTTGAATGTAGCGTTGGAAATACCATTCACCACGTTCTCTATCGGTCGGTTTGTTCAGCGCAACAACACGAGCTTCCCGAGGATTAAGGTGCTCCATGAACCTTTTGATGGTTCCGCCTTTACCTGCCGCATCACGCCCTTCAAACAAGAGCACGAACTTCTGCCCGGTCTCAGCCACCCATTTCTGAACCTTCAGCAGTTCGGCCTGAAGCAGGGCTTTTTGAGCCTCGTACTCGCTCTTTCGCATCTTTTCCGTATAGGGGTAGGTTCCGGTCTCAAAAGCTTGACGAATCTTGTCAGGCGAGACATTTGGAAAACTCTCTATATTGGCGTCGGTTGCTTCCTCGGTAACAGCCGGAGCGGCTGTTGCTGTGGACGATTTAGTGGTACTTACGTTGCGCGCGGTCATGAACGACTCCCTTCAAATTCGGCTAAGACTTTGACGGAAGTCAAAGGCACGTGCCTTGACTTGGATCAACAATTTCCAGCAATTCTCCCGATTTTTGAGGCGTTTTCTGACCTAGCTATGGTTCCAGTCGTCCGGGTTATCTGAATTGTTGGGCGACAGGCCAACAATGTCACCTGCAATTGAACACCCAAGTCCAAGTACAGTTCTGTTTGCATAGCTGAAATAGGAGGAAACCTGATTTATTTCGAGGATTTCACCATCGTCAAATCCGGCTGACCGCAAGCGTTTTATGTTTTCTTCGGTCAGGGCAGAAGGGTCTTTTGTCAAACCCTTCGCATAGTGCATTGCTTCTAGCTGTGCATCATCAAGCGGTGCGGTTGAGATATCACCTGAGTCAATCGAGGCGCGAATTGCATCGGCGCGTGGATCATTTCCCAGTAACCGCTTCATTCCGGCGAAATGGTGTTCAACACAATAGTCACATTTGTTCAATGCACTGACCCAAACGCCAAGCGCTTCAAGAAACCATTTCGGAATTTTGTTCCCGCTGTGATGCAGAACATATTTGTAGATCGCCATATGCCCCTCCATCGTGTGCGGACGCAGGCTGTGGCTCATCATGATGTTGTCGACGTTGTCGTCGGGGCCTTTCACCCGGTCGTAAAGCGTTTTGAGTTTTCCGGTGGCATCAGTGTAGGCGATTGTTTTGATCCAGCTCATTCGTTTCTGTCCCATTTGGTTCACATTTAATTCAGACCACAGAAAACGCTGGTTCCACAATCAACAATCCGTCAGTCGGTGGTGGGTTCACTTGACGGGTTTAGTTGGGAACGAACGGGTCCTTTGAAAGGCAGTTGCCGTTCCAATGTGCCTCACCACTATCCTGAGAATCCAGTATCGCGCGCCTGAACTCAGCCCCGCATCGACCGTCGCAAACCGGGCAGTCCCGCACTAATGCGCCGCCGCCGCAACAAAAACAGCCGGGATCAAATTCGTCCAAGGACCAGTCGCTTTTACAAACCGGGCAATAAATTGGGTTAGATCCGCTTTCAATCGCATCGGCAATGTCGTGCAGTGCATCATCCAGAGTTTTAAAAGAAGTGGCTGAGGGGCAGTCTTTAGTACGCTCACGCATCCATGTGAGATGAACCAGCGCGGCCTCCCCGTCGGCTGCAAGGTAAAGCACAGCGTCCTGCTTCGTGTTATGTGCAAATGCTGACCAGCTTTTGCTGCGCATCCAGTGATCCGGGGCCATCTGGCGCCTTAAGGCATGTTCCAATCTCAAAGAGGCAAGCCAGCCCAAGATGCGCCAGTCCGGGCCAACCGGATGTGGATGCTTCCGCCTTAGTTTGCGCCTACTTCCAAACATTTCGCTGTCCTCACGGGGTGGTTCGTGCTCCGCTATTGTTGACTCAAACTGTTAAACGTTTACCATTTTAAGCTTCAAGATCACAGTCTGACCTCGCCCAGCAAACCCTTGTTTGGATCGCGATCATCATGTGTTGATCGTTCGGAAAATTAAAATGCGCTCTACAGTGCTATGTTATTTCATTGTGTAAGTTGTTGGTGGTCAATCATTTTTTGGCGGTACAGCATGAAACGTCCAGCAAACGACCAAACGTCCACCCCTGTAATTGGCCAGGTTTTTTTGGGGTGGCTCGCAGCTTTATTTCTTGTTGTACTAACGTCTTTTAGCAGCCTGCTTTTACCAACATCAGCCTTCGCTGAGGTAGGGTATGTCGTTCGGTTCAGTTCATCAGAATCTCGTGGAACGGCACCGCTTACTGTCAGATACAACCTATTGGCAGAAACACGCCCAAGAGGGAAAATTGCCCGGGTTGAGATTGACCCCGGCGACGGCAGCGGTGTGATCGTCGCGCATACGGGACGTGGCTGGATCAGGCCAAATCCGCGCCACAACTATACACGGCCTGGCAGGTTCACCGCCCGTATGACAATGACCACCGAAGACGGCCAGCGTGTGACGTCGCAGGCCCGCGTTACTGTGATGCCGGAAACACCCGCAGATCCGGCAGAGTTGCTGCAGGTTGACGACAATCGTGGGGATGCACCGCACACCGCAACCTTTCAGATTGGCGGAGACAGCCTGCCCTTCACTGCTCGTGCTGCACGCCTGAATTTTGGCGATGGGGAAATCGTAAGGGTTCTGCCCTTTCAAACGATCTCACACACCTACAGCCGGCCGGGTCGGTATCTGGCCCGACTGGAAATACGTGGGAATGACGGAAATCGCGCCCGTGCTGCGCGCATGGTAACTGTCGATGACGCGCCGCGCCTGAGGTTCACCGTTGCGCCAACAAGCGGGGTTGCCCCGGTTGAAGTCACCGTAAGGGCAAATGTCCCCGGAGGTGACGTACGCCGCGCTGGTGTTCTGCAAGACGGGCAAGAGATCATCGGCACCGGTGAACTGGTTGGACAGAACGAAGGCCGCCGCAAAATAACTTTCACGGAACCCGGCACTTATCATTTTGAACTACGCGCCATCACAGAAAACGGAGAGCGTTACCGCGAAAGACAAACGGTTGTTGTCAGAAAAGAAGACCTTGCTGACGGCGAAACCTACTACGAACATGATGGCGGCGTTGTGCAGATTATCCAACAAGGTGGCGCGTTTGAGGGAATCATGCGCGCGCCCACCGTCGATCAGGCCTTGGCCGGGTATGACATCGGTGATGTTTTTGTGCGTGGTACATTTGCAGATCGATCATACAGCGCGATGCGCCCGCTGAACTATGATGACCCTAACAGCGAACGACGTCGTTATTATGAAGATCACGCCGTGCAAGTTGCGGGTGGCAGCTACCATGTCCGGTTTCCACAATGCCCGCCGCAATGGGGTGAATATGGCTTCAACATTACCTTTGGTGACGAAGAGAATCAGGCCACGACAATCTCAGGGACTGTCGTCTACAAGGATTTTGTGACACGGGCAGAGCTTGCCTTCAGCCGCGCGGGCGAACCAATGCCCCGCGCCGGTATAACTGGCCGCATTCGCTGGGTTGCCGAAATGATCGCGATGATGCGGCGCTATGGCGACAACAGCGGCAGACCGGACGAATGCGTTACCGAAGACGCACCTGACACGACGCGACCCGCTGTTTTCACCAGAATTTCACGTGAGCGCGCGCAGGAACTCGCGCGTCAGAACGTAAATAACATCCGTAACTTCGCTGAGCGTGCCTATGACGGTTTTGATGGGCCACCGCCTGACGACGGCACGCCACGCATGACAGACCCGACTTATGGCGACCCCCCTTCCAGCGAAGATCCGGTTTATCTGGCGTCGGGGGAGTTTTACGAAACATCGGTCGATTTGCGCGCGCCTGCGCCGCTTGGGCTGGGCTGGCGTTTCCAGCGCACCTACCGCAGCCAGTCACCCGTGCATACCAGCATGGGGCATGGTTGGGTGCATAACTACCAGCTTGCACTGGTGCGTGATGATGACGGCTGGCGGCTTCGGGATGAAAATGGCGGGCATGAGTATTTCCGCCCGACCGAAGAGGCACTGTTTCAAAGCGCCGATGGGGCGCGGCTAAAGATCAGCGCTGAAGATCGTGTCATCCGGACGCGCGACGGCATGATCTATACGTTTGTTCCAGAAACCGGATTGGAAGATCAGTCACGGCTCGAACATGTAGTGGCGTCTGGTGGGGCGCGGCTGGATTTCGACTATGATCTGCAGGGGCGGCTGGTTCGTGTCGTTGACGGAAACGGGGCTGAAGCGCGCTATACCTATGACGGAGATCGCGGATACCTTGTGCGTGTGGACGCACCCGACGGCACAGCCGTGGGATTTGCCCATGATCAGGATGGAAACCTCTATTCGAAATATGACTTGAATACAGAGACCGGTACAGCGCTGAACGAAACCCGCTATGTCTATCGCGGCGGTGGCGAAGAGACCCCGCAAGAACTGCATCACAATATGACACAGGTCTGGCTTGCGTGGGGCATAGACCAACAGCCATCTCTCGAGATTCAATATGGTGAAGAACCGGACGGTACCAGCTTTGACCGGGTGGTCTGGCAACGCACTGGCACCCTTATTGAGAAATTTGAATATGGTCGCCAGACAACAAATGGCGCAGAGCTTTTCACGACACGCTTGAATGCGGAGGGGCGCGCAGAGGAGCTTCATCTTTTCGCGCGTGACGGTCGGCACGAAGCCACCACTTACATCATGCCCGATGCGGAAAACATCATGACCGACCTGCTCTATGACGCATCAGGCAAACCAGCTGGGCGCATCTACGCGTCTGGCGCGTCGTTCACGACAACCGCAGGCCCGGCCGCCAATCTGACGATCGAAACACGCACGCCAGAGCCCGGAAGTGACCAGCAACCTGTTCACTGGGTTGTCGAGACAGAACCGGTTTTTGGCCAGCAAAAGGCATTCTTTGGACCCTTTATCGGAGCGATCCCCAGCGACATGGCTGAAATTGAGGCCAAGCGCAGGATTACACGGATTTTCGACTATGAAGAAGCGGGCGCTGGGGCCTCTGCTGCGCTGCGCGCTTTTGGTATCAGCGCAGGCAACCAGCCGCTTGGCGACGTGAACCAAGATGGTCTAACTGATCAGTCACTGGGCCGGATGATACAGGAAACCAGAGCGGATGACGCGGGCGTCACAAGCCATGTCTGGACCGAAAGCGGCGCACGTGCGGAAACCCGCCGTCCAGACGGAAGCATGACGCGCTACACCTATTCTGACCAAGGATACCTGGCACAAGTCACCGAGATTGATGCGCAAGGCAGGCAAACGACTGCGGCTCTCTATGACTGGGACAATAACGGCGGCCTTATCGGGGCTGAAGTAGGTGACGGCAGCTATATTGGTATCGAACGCGACGCACTTGGGCGAATGGTGCGTGTCACACAGGCAGGCCGCCCGGACCGGTCGTTTGAGTATGATGCCTTTGACCGGATCATCGCTGAACACCGCGACGACCACAAAGCTGCAGAGTTTGTCTATGACGGTTTTGGCCGGCTCGTTGAAACCCGGCGCTGGGCCGATGCAGGTGAGCCGATTGTCGAATCATACACTTTCGACGCATTTGGCAGGGCGATTGGCGCAACTGACCCCACCGGAAACTGGTCACGCGAGATTGACCTGCTCGGCCGAACCGTTCGTGAGGTTATGCCGGATGGCGAAGAACGCCGGTTTGCCTATGATGTGGAAGGCCGCTTGATATCAGAGTCGGGCTTGGGATGGTCGCACGCGCACCGATATGATGGGTTTGGCAGGCGGATCGAAACCGCTACACAAACCGGCGACGTTATTCGTGTCTTATACGACGATGAAGGTCGCCCCGCCACGCGGACCGTTCTTAACAATGGGACTGTTGTTCAGGAAATCACCCTGCAACGCGGGCAAGACGGGGACCTGAGTGCAATTGCAGTAGGTCTTAGTGACACGGAAAAAGTTGTCTTACCCGGCGGTGACAGGACTGTTTCTGTCGGCCTCAGAAGCGCTGCTCTTTATCCGGTATCAACGGAGCGCGATCTGATGGGGCGTGTGTTGGGTTTTGAAAGCAACGATGGGTCAATCTGGCAAACGTCCCTTGATGCTGCGGACCGTCTGACCGAAGTTTCCCGCAACGGGAAAAACGTTTTTTCAGTTGTTTATCAACCTGATGAGCAACAAACAGTGGTGCGGATGTATGGTTTTGCATCACAGCAGTTCCGGCGCGACGGGCTGGTTGAGACACGCACCGACGGGCGTGGGGCACAAACAGTCTCTACACGTGACGGCTATGGCAGACTGCTCAGCGAAATCGCAACTTTTGACGCGCAATCTGCAGAACGTACATACGCCTACGACGGCGTTGACCGGATGATCTTTCATAGCAGGGATGAAACCACATGGAGCCGCCGCTACGAGGGCGCCGCCCCAATTGAAGACCGCCTTAACATCGCGGCAGGAGACTCCTATTCGATAAACCGCCGCTTTGATGATCAGGGGCGATTGGTGGAAAGGGTACTGCCAAGTGGCACAGCATCTGCATTCAGCTACCCGGATGACTCAACCGTTGTTGTTGCCATCGGAGGCGATACCATCACGCTTGTCTACACAGCAGAGGGCGCGATTTCCTCGGTAACTTTGGGAGATACCGAAGTTCAATATATGCTGCCAATCGCTGGCGCGCCGGACTCTGCATTCCATGTTACGGCCAAGGGGGGCGGGCAAACTCTGCTCGACAGACGTATTCGTTTTGAAAACGGCCGCGCCGCTGCCATTGATGAGCCTTTGTTTGGCGATCCGCAAAAGATTGAGCGAAACGAAGCTGGCCGCATCACGTCTGTTTCCCAGAGTGGCCTTGGCGATTCAGGTCCACCAGAACTGCGTAAAGAAGAGTTTAACTTTGATGAAGCGGGTGCGAGGCTTTCCGCCGGTCAGTCAAGCCCGTGGCTGCCAACCCACGCGGAAGATGCCTCGCTCGCGACCCTTGATCCTGACGGGCGGGTTACCGAACTGAACAACCGGACGATAGTGCGCGATCCGTTTGGACTTGTTTCCACCGTTGAGTGGAACGGCACAACAACTAAATTGCTGCGCGACGGACAAGGGCGTGTGGTTGCCTTACGTGGTGACGGACGTGCCGATGATATCGTCTATGACGGAGGTACGATTACTGGCGTTTATCGGAATGGTGAACCAGCGGCTGAATACATTCTGGACCCAAACAATGTGCCCGTTGCACGCGTTTCCGAAGCTGGTCTTGAGTTGCTTGCGCTTGACTTTGGCGGTGGGCCACTGGCCTACATCGGTTCGGATGGAAAGTTTGGCACACGCATCTTTCTGTCAGCATTTGGTACGCCCGAATTCCTTAACGAAGGTGTCATGCGCATGCCAGATATTCCACAACCCCAACTTGACGGAATGCTTTTTGATCCGGCGTCGGGACTTTATCTGACCGCGATCCGCGCAATGGACCCTGAAATCGGCCAGTTCCTTTCGCCAGAACCATTTGGCCCACTGGCTTCTCCGCTGCCCTATGAATATGCGGCGGGAGATCCTTTCACTTTCCGCGATACAACCGGCGCAATTCCATCCGGAAATGGTGGAATCGGTGCAGATGTGGAACCGACAGAGGGTTTATTCGATAGCATTGCGAAGATCTGGGATAACGTCACCAGCATTTTCAAGGATGACGTCGAAGACGAGATCGGCCGCGCTTCTGATGAAGACAATAGCGGCAACGTGGACAGCAATGACCAAGGCGGTTCTGGCGGATCGGAGCCAAGCACCGGGTCCGCTGGCAACAACGCAACCGAGAACCGCAGAGAACCCGTCTACACACCAAGTGAACGCAGACGCGAAAGGGACCTCGAAAGGGAAGAGGAAGCACGCGATCGACGCGCAAGAATTGCAGAAATTGAGGCGCGCCAAAGAGCCGAAGAATCCGCTTTTAAACGAAACTCCCGGTTTGCGCATGAAATTCTACCCGAAGAGGTAAGAAATCAGTGGCTCGATGAAGAAGACGTTTTCCTGAACGGTTATAATCGCCTCTACGACGAAGACACCGCACCCTGGGGCGAACCCGCCACGGGACCAAGTGTTGGGAACGAGGGCGATCCACATGCCTTGCTACGCGAAACCCTGCGACAGCGTGAAGGGTTCCGGAATCGCACAAGCGACAGGCTTCGTTTCCTGTTCCGGGAACAGATTTCAACACCACCGTCTGTTGCACCCCCTGCCGCACAACTTAACCCACCGCCTCGCCCAGCGCCGCCGGGTCGTCAGCCGAGTGGAATAAGCGGTTTTGCTGGTGGATCACCGCGGCCAAGCACGGCACCGGCACAGCCCACTCCTGCAGAGCGGAAAGGCCCTGGCGGCATGTCAAGATTGGGGAACCTGCTGAGATGAAACGTTCTTTACTCATTCTTTCCATCGTCGTTGTTTCCCTTGCCACACAAGTTTCTGCGCAGGAACGTCTGTCAATTCCTGTCAGTTCGGAACCAAGCGGTGCGACGATTTTCCTGAATGGGGCTGTGGTCGGGGTCACTCCCGCAGATGTCGCCCTATCCACGGGAGCCGGTCTTTCTGAACTCAGACTTGTGAAGCCAGGATACGATGTGTTTTCGCACGCCTTTCAGCAAGATGAGACCCCAATAAATATTGCTGCGGAACTCGTCACGCGCCCGACAATAATTCCTGTGACAGTCACAGACGACCGGCCTTCCGCAGCTGACGGCGTTATCACGTTGCGAGAGGCTTTGAACTACGCTTCGGGAGCTAACCGCCCTGTAGGGTCAGATCGCGTTTTAGTTAATGGCCCTGTTGGTGAAATGCGCGCCGACAATATCGTGATATCCGTCGAAGGCTACGGGCCAAGCCCCGTTCTGACCGTGACAGAACCTTTGCCACCCCTGTCTGGTAATGGTGATCGGCTAAGTGGACCTGCGAAGCGCGCGAGCATTGCGATGGCGCACGGATACACGGTGCGTGGAGCCGGACTGGTCATAGGGCCGGAAACCGAAGTTGAAAACCTGATCATTGATGGGTTTGACATTGGCCTGTCCGCCGAAGGGTTTGGCACGATGGTTGTGCGCGATGTTTCAGCTATCGGAGGCTTTGTCGGCTTCAGTGCCTCTGATGGCGCAGAGCTCCTGCTTAGCGGCGCGGATGCAATAAACCTCGCTACAAATACACTTGCCCACGGTGATGGAATTATTGATGGCTTCGTTGACGCGATAGCGCTTGATGACTTTGATAATCTGACACTTTATTCTGGTCCATCTGGCGAAGAAGGATACTCTGTCGTTGAAGGTTGGGTAGAACCAAGCGGCGCAACCAACCTGTTTGTTCGCCACGCCGAAACACGCCCGTTGCGAGAGGTCGAAGGGCTGGACGCGACCACGACCAGCTATCACATGTATCACATTTTCGGGGCTGGGCAGTCTGACCAGCGTTGGCCGTGGCATGTCTACGACGGCATGGACGGTGACTATTTCCAGTGGGAATTCATAGATCCCCCGGAATATGAACATATGCAGGTGATGGGGCAGCGGCCCATGCGCACCGACAAATTCACGCTGCACCACCTGCAATCCGAAGCGCGGCTTGTGAAGTTTACCTTCAGCCTGCTTGGGCGCACCGGGTATGTCATTGAAAGCTTTAAAATAGATGCTGATCCGCTGGTGAATGAAATCGTTATCGACCCCGAGCTGGATTTTTTCGGTTTTCGGATAAATGTTGTCGAGGCAACGGGCAATTCACCCGGCTTTACCGAGATTGAAGCAGAAATTCTGGATTCCGACGCTTACGAGCCGGTCAGTGTCAGCCGCCGCCGCGCGGTATTTCCCCGTCCGGCGCGTGGGGTGCTTGGTGTCGTAGAAATCAACAATGTTCTTCGTCCGATTGGTGAGGCCATCTTTGCAGAACAATCACCTGTGCAATTCTCGCAATTTGACAACGCTTACAAAGCGCAAGAAATTGTTCGTGAAACACTGCCACAGACTGCAACTGTGCAGGATATTCTTGCGGCGCTCGCTGCAGTGTCGGACGCAGAACAAAGTGAAATTTTTATTCCGGGCACATTGGATATCGACGCGACACTTGGCGAGATAACACAAAGCAATCTTCGCCTGACCGGCGGCGGCACAATTCGCAGCACTGACGGTTCAACGCTGAATTTCAAACGCGCACAGGGCCTTAGACTGGACAATCTTTCCTTGTCTGGAGCCGGGATATTGCTGGAAGATTCCTACCCTGTGATCATGGACCGTTTGACTGTCACGCAATTCGATACCGCTGTAGCAGCGAATTCCAGTTACTTTATACTGACAAACAGCACACTTTCCGACGGCAATCGGGGTATTCAGGCAAACGTCGCGTCCATTACGATGACGGGCAGCGTCATAGAAAATGTATCCGTGGGGATATCATCGCGCACGGCTGACCCGCTTGTATTGATTGGCAACCAAATAACGACACGTGATCATGGTGTCGATCTGCGCGCAGAAGGTGGTTACGCTGGTATCGCACACTTAATCGCAAATCGTATGGAACCTGCAAACCCGACGACCCCGGTCCAAAGGCCCTCATATCACTCAAGATCCTCGCTGGTAGGTGAAAACAATCCCAGCTATTTGGGCCTTGGAAGCGATACGTTCGATGTTCGGTCCCGCCCGACGTGGATCGGCTATGGCATTCACGACATTCGGGTTGGCGGCGCACCTACTCAGGTACGTTTGCTGGAGTTCAGTGATTTCAATACCCGTTGTTTGCTGCAGGCAGATGAAACCGTACCGGGTGCCTCCAAACCAGTATTCCTGTTACAAACAACAACGGTCGTTTTGCATGACACTGGCGCCCGTCTTTTATGCTTCAACGAAACAGGCGGCGCGGAAATTGCGCTGCCAGCCAATTCACACGCAGACGACCCGATACCTGCAGCGGCACGTTTGGTTATTTCACTGGACGAGGGGTTTGAAGATGCTGAACCCGGACTGACCAGCGCGGTTACCCCACGCTTTACCGCTGAACCAATTGGCGCGGGCCAGCCCTACCCGGCCCTTGGGGCGGATCGCGCGGCGGGTAGTCAGTACAATTTGATCACGTCATTGATTAAGGCGGGCGATCATGGGCGCGCCTTTGCACGAGCATACGACGCTTATACCGACAGTCCGCTCGATACACGCGTTGCTGGCACGTTGATCTATGCGGCAGACGAATGGGCAACTGCTATGGAAAGTCAGGGGTTGGTAGCTGAATCGCTCGAATTTCTGACCGACCTTGCAGACTCTGAAACCGCGCCAGAAGACGCTGTAACATTGCTCATCAACGCGCATTTCAGGCTTGCGGGAACTTTTACCGAACAGCAGCAATGGGAAGACGCCCGCCATCACTACAGGCAGGCTTTGGTGCGCGACCCATCGCTCGAAGCTGCCAGCCAGAATATCACGTATGTTTATCAGGAAGATTTACGCAGCAGGTTCACGCCGGGCAACGCGCAAGACACGGTTGCATGGGTGGATGCGGAAAGCGCTGAACATCCTGAGGACGCTGCCGAGTTGCGTAGTGTCGCAAGTATCTTACTTGGAAATGCTGTCGTTGATGCCATCAATGGGGCGCGTTTTGACGAAGGGCTTGTTCTGGCATCCGCCCATTACAGGTGGGAGGAAAACGAACGCACCATCAATAATCTGCGTGTTGCATTCCAGAATTTTGCTATGGACGCCGTTTCACGACAACAAAGCGATGCGGTGCTTGAAACGCTTGAGCGCTTGACGCGTGAACACGGAAGTGGCCCGGATCTGCCGGGCATTCTGACAAATGTGTTCCACAACACGGCAATCACCGCGATTGAAGCAGGCGATTTTGAAAATGCGCTGTCCGCGGCCCACGTACTTTACGGTGCCAACCCAAATTCGGACTCCGAAGATTTGCTGGCCTATACCTATGGTCAGCAGGCCGAGGCTATACTTGCAACCGGGGATACCGTGGGCGCAATGCGGTTTTTGGTCGATGCGCTGAACAACTACCCAAACCTGACCCGGCTTGAACAACAAGGCCAATCGATTGGCAATCAGGCGGCTTTAAGCGCCTATGAAGCAGGTGACAGCCAAGGGGCTGTGGAAACTTTTGAAACCACGATTTCCATCTTCGGCACCAATGACAACCTGAACCAAAATCTGCGGGTAATCTATGCAAACTGGGCGGTGGATTCTGCCAACGCAGGCAATCTGGATTTGGCGATGCAAGTCGCGCGCGCAGGGCAGGCACGTTATCCAAACGAACAGACCTTTGCGGATGTGATAGACTTCGTGAACCGAAACCAATGAGATTTTCAAGGAGGCGTGGTCAAAAATGCGAAATTCAAATGATAAGTTGAGAGACCTGCTGCTCACGCCACTCTTGTTACAGGGTTCTCGGACATGCGCCGGAATGTTAGCATGAAGACTATAGAAACTTTAACTAGCCCCCCCAACTAAACATCCGGAAGGAAAGCACCTTGCGTATTCACTCTCTGAAACACCCGTTGATGTTTGCAATGTTCTGCTTTGTGAATTCGGGCGGTTCGGGGTTGGCACAGACTTCTGCCGACGCTGCTTTGCAGCCTCAGCTTTTGTCGATTGAGGATGTATTGCAAGAACACTCTGCGGAACCAGAATCGCTTTATAAATTTGTTGCTGAGAGTGTCGCGTTTCACGCCTACCCCGGTGTTTTGCGTGGCGCAAATGGTGCGCTTCTGAGCAGTGCCGGGAATAGTTACGACCAAAGCCTGCTGCTTTCCAATCTCCTGCGTGACGCAGGGTTTGAGACACGGCTGGCGCAATGTCGCCTTGGCGCAGACAAGTCAGAGGCACTTATCGCCTCAATCGCAAACCCAACGGTATCTCTGGAAGAGTCGCCGAACCTGGAGATTTTTGTCGAAGAGGGCGAAACAGCGGTTATTGATCAGTTCGCGGACCGTGTGTCAGCGACCTACATCTTTGTCGAAGAGCATTTGACTGGTGCCAATGTTATATTTGACCAAGATTCCCCTTCTGTTCAGGACGAACTTCGCGAAACAGTATCCGATCATATCTGGGTTCAGATGCGCGGTGCGGAAGGATGGACAGACTTTGACCCAGCATTCGCCGGGCCAATCGGAGAAACGCATTGCGAACAATCCGGTTCCGTCGAAAAGCTTCCTGAAACCGCGTTTCATCGCGTCGAAATCTCGCTTGATACGGAAACCGTCAAGGATGGCGTACCAACAACGCACACAAACTTTTCGTTTTCAGCCCTTACTGCCGATATCTCGGGGACCGCCTTCCTTCTCATACACGAACAACCGGGTCAAAGCGGCGTGACAACCTTCGCACAGGGCGTAAACGATAGTTTCACACCCGTTCTTATTGCTGGCGACCAAAGGATTGAAGGGGAGCCGGTAGAACTGGTCGTCGAAGTAGAAGCTGATAGCGGAAGCAGCGGTGGCGGCGGGCTTTTTGGCGGTCTGAACTCGCTCTCAACAGCGCTGTCAAATGAGCAACCGACCGAATTGGTAGCAGAATGGCTATCTTTGACATTCGTTGACCCCACAGGTGCTATGCAATCGGTTCGCCATGAAGTTTATGACCGGGTAGGCCACGCTGCACGGATCGCCGGAAACCCAAATTACGCGGAACTGCCTGCGGTAGAGGCAGACTGGGCAGACACGCTACGCGCCTTTACCGTTACCACAGGGTTTTCGCCAGCAAGTCAGCAGCATAAACGGATGGAGGCCTTGACCAGTGACGACCCGAACCGCGCTTCGGCTGCTGCCGGCGCTTTGATCCTTGATTTCTACGGCTATCTTCGGGAAACGGTGCCTTCTATGAGCTTTGACATGACAGATGTCACCTCTTACCCGTCTGGACCAAACCTCATGTTCCTGACCTATATTGGCAGCGACCCAGAGGACGCCGATGGCCCACCAAGTGCCTTTGCAATTGACCATGCACTGAAATCACGGCGCGTGATCGCGAAGAACGCAGATGCGATTGGCCCGTATGAACGGGTTTTTGACGGCATTCTTGATCACGAAGTCGAACGTTTGACCGTTGCATTAACCGCGTGGGCAATTGCAGACGGACCGATGACAAGCATCAGCGTCGGAGACGTGTTTAATGTCGCAGCATCCGATCAGATAGAGGTCAACACACTAGCCCCTGCTGACGTTGCAATGCAAAACGGGCTTTCCCTGTCAGACGAAGCGTTGACGCGACTGAACACCGACATGGTTGCGAATATGGCGGTGATTGTTCCTATCCGGCCAGTCACGCTTGGGAACACACCCACTGTCGGCTGGTGGGGTATAGACGTGGTTACGGGCAGAACACAGGACCAGATGGAGGACGGCTCACATCAGGGAGGCGCTGAAACTACTGACTTAAATGCGCAACAATCCTCTCTCAGTTTGCGCGCCCGACAACTGCTCTGCGGTCTCGGTTCCCTGGCAATCTCTATCGGGTCAGGAATGGGGCCTCTCGCTCACATGCCACCCGGATTAATGCAGGGTGCGCAGCAGCTTCTTGATTCCTGCGCACGACGCGGCGGCGGCGCACGGGGGCGCCCACCCACTGGTGGCTCTCCCCCCGGTGGCGGTGCGGGTCCGGGCATGGGACCGTATAAATTCGGTCCTCCGCCAAATTCAGGTTTAAGGCCGTTTCCACCCCCAAGAACGCAGATTCCGCCGCGTCCACGTTCGCCATTGCCACCCAGAGGCCGGCCAGTCCCGAAAAAACCTTTCGATCCGTTCAATCCAACGCGGCCAGCGCCACTTCGCAGACCTTGATCGGTATCTGGCAGCCCGCTCGGGGCGTCTTTGTGACGGCAGATAAACACGGATTGCCCAAAGTCCGACGCAGTGGAACCACTCATCGGCGCACGAAAGTGTCAGCAAAGGCATACAAGAATACTGCTACTTATAGGCATAGCGCCGTAAAACAGCATATTTTGTGAAAATCACATGGCTTGCCCCTATGGGATGTTCTATTATCCTCGAAACAGCCAAAAAAGAGCAGCAAAACATGGCCGACGACCTACTTCGGGAAAATGAACCTGAAACTGCATATGACGCGTCTTCTATCGAGGTGCTGGAGGGGCTGGAACCTGTCCGCAAGCGCCCCGGTATGTACATCGGTGGCACCGATGAGCGTGCGTTGCACCATCTGGTGGCCGAGGTGCTCGATAACTCCATGGACGAGGCTGTCGCGGGGCACGCCAACCGGATTGAGGTCGAGCTGAACGAAGATTATTCTGTCACGATCCGCGATAATGGCCGGGGTATCCCGGTAGACCCGCATCCCAAGTTTCCTGACAAATCAGCACTTGAGGTTATTCTTTGCACTCTTCACGCTGGGGGTAAGTTCAGCGGAAAGGCCTATCAGACCTCGGGTGGTTTGCACGGGGTTGGCGCATCCGTCGTAAATGCCTTGTCAGACTACATGCGTGTCGAAGTGGCGCGGAACAAAGAACTCTACATGCAGCAGTTTTCGCGTGGCATACCAGATGGCCCGATCGAAAAGATTGGCGCCGCCCCGAACCGCCGTGGCACGATGGTGACGTTCCACGCGGATGAGCAGATTTTCGGCCATCACCGGTTCAAACCCAAACGCATGATCACCATGGTGCGCTCCAAGGCCTACCTGTTCTCCGGCGTCGAAATCCGCTGGAAAAGCGCAATTGATGATGGCGAGACCCCGACCGAGGCCGTGTTCCACTTTCCGGGCGGGCTGGCGGATTACCTGAATGAACGGATGAATGGCTCTACCGCCTATGCCGACGCGCCCTTTGCCGGGAAAGTGCAGTTTGCCGAGAAATTTGGTGGTGACACCGCCGGGTCCGTCGAATGGGCGATCAACTGGACCCCGTCACGCGACGGGTTCATCCAGAGCTATTGTAACACGGTGCCGACGCCCGAGGGCGGCACGCATGAGGCCGGGTTCTGGGCGGCGATACTAAAGGGTATCCGTGCGTATGGCGAGTTGGTGAACAACCGCAAGGCCAGCCAGATCACCCGTGACGATATCATGAATGGCGGCTGCGCGCTGGTCAGCTGTTTCATCCGCGAACCGGAGTTTGTGGGCCAGACCAAAGACCGCCTTGCGACGACCGAGGCACAGCGACTGGTCGAAAATTCGGTTCGTGACCATTTTGACAATTGGCTTGCAGGCAACACCAAGGCAGCAGGCGCGATCCTTGATTATCTGGTGCTGAAATCCGAGGAACGCCTGCGCCGCCGTCAGGAAAAGGAAACCGCGCGCAAGTCAGCGACCAAGAAACTACGCCTGCCCGGCAAGCTGACCGATTGTTCGGCCACAAACCGCGAGGGGACAGAGCTGTTCATCGTCGAGGGGGATTCTGCCGGAGGTTCCGCCAAAATGGCGCGGGACAGGAAGACACAGGCGCTGCTGCCGCTGCGCGGTAAAATCCTGAACGTGCTTGGCGCGGCCTCGTCAAAAATCGGAACGAACGCCGAGATTAATGATTTATGTCAGGCGCTTGGCGTTGGCATCGGCACCAAGTTCAACGTTGACGACCTGCGCTATGACAAGATCATCATCATGACCGATGCGGATGTTGACGGGGCGCATATCGCGGCGTTGCTGATGACATTCTTCTTCACCCAGATGCGCCCGATGATCGACAAGGGGCACCTTTACCTGGCCTGCCCACCGTTGTTTCGCCTGACCCAGGGCGCAAAGCGCGTTTACTGCACTGATGAGCTGGAAAAAGAGGCGGCATTGGCCAAGGGGCTGGGCGGCAAGGGCCGGATTGATGTGTCGCGCTTTAAAGGGCTTGGCGAGATGGACGCCAAGGACCTGAAAGACACCACAATGAACCCCGAAACCCGCAAGCTGATCCGTGTGTCTATAGACGAGGACGAGCCGGGCGAAACCAGCGATCTGGTGGAACGCCTGATGGGCAAAAAGCCCGAGATGCGGTTTCAGTACATTCAGGAGAACGCCCAGTTCGTTGAGGAGTTGGATGTTTGAGGGGCAGCACAGGTTTTCACTCTTCGCCTCTCACCCAATTTGGTCTGTCGGGCAAGGCAGGAATGGAATTGTAGTCACGCGTATTTAAAGCTTGCTTTGTTAACTCTTCTTTTTCTTTCTCTAGTTCGATTCCGTCAAAAAGCATCTCCAGAACACGTTTTTCGTCTTCCAATGGTAACAATACGTCTAAAACCAAATCTGAATCTAAAAACTCTCTATAAATCCAACTTAGTATTTCGCCTATCTCCTCTAACGAGATTTGAACTCTTTCGCGACTTGCCTCAGTTAGAAGTTCGAGTTGACTCGAAACTAAGTAGTCGCTGTGTGCAATTTTTCGATTTCGCCAATCTCTGGCAAATTCAGTTGCATTCTCTGCACTTTCAACTAGCTCATTCCAACGGTCCTTACGTTCAACGGGAACGATGAACTTCTCCAAGCGCCTAAATGTCATATTCGCTCGGGCGCCACGACCGCGACCTGTTTCTATCGGGTCAAGCAATCTGCACAGGCCTAGAATAACAGCTTCGAAAAGTGTGGTCTCAATTGTCCGAAAGAAAATTCCAGAGCTTTCATTAAGTAGCTGAACTCTTTCGGGATTTGTTCCATAGAAAGATCGGTAAAATCGCCACTCTATTCGCGTGTTTAAATACTTATTTCTAAGATAGAAAAGGTCAGACCCAAATTCTTCTCCGAGAGTCTCCTTTAGACTTTTCAAAACCTCATTGGGTGAAGCATCAGCCAAAAGTCTTTCCTCCATTTGTCAAACAACAGTGATACATGATCTTGCCTCTGGCAAGATCATAGGCCCGCCCCCGTGGGGGGCGTGGGCGGGCCTGTTGCTTCCTTTAGGGTAGCGGTGCGTTAACGAAATTCACAGGGTGCTGATCTGACCCTGTCCTTTCCGCCTTGCACAAAATCCGGGTTTCACCCAGTTTACGGCAAGCCAGAACGGAGTTTGTCATGCCCCCCACCATGTTTTACGCGCTTACCATGCTGCTTGCCGGCTTTGGCGTTCCGATACTTGCGGCACTGAATGCGGCCCTTGGGCAGCGGATGGGTTCACCCGTTGCAGCGGCGGCGGTTCTGTTTTGCGTGGCCTTGCTGGGTACCGGCGTTATTCTGATGTTCGCAGGCCCCGGCCCGTTAAAACACGCGGTCGGCGCGCCAAAGCACCTGTTTCTGGCGGGGCTGCTGGTTGCATTCTACGTGCTTACTATCACATGGGCCGCGCCAAAATTCGGCGTTGGCAACGCGGTGTTCTTTGTGCTGCTGGGGCAGTTGATCTCTGCCACTGCCATTGACCATCTGGGGCTGTTTGGCGCGCAAATCTCGCCCCTGTCGCTGACCCGCGCGGCGGGCATCGGCATCATGGCAGTCGGGGTGTTTGTAACGCAACTGGCATAACGAGGGACTTAGCCCTCCTGAATGCTTTCAAGATAGACCATAAGTGCGGCAAGTGGCCTTGGCGTTGGGGTCATCACACCATCACCCGTATCAACTGGCACCTGCTCGCCCCGCAAGAGCGCGCCAAATTCGGGCATATTCGGCCCCGGCAGCGCCTGCCTGTGATAGCCGTCGATCATCGACAGCACCTCTGCCCGTGGAAAAACCCCGCCATTCCGTAAAGCGATTTGCGTAAGGTCCTTGGGCGCGGTTCCGGTAACACCAGAAACAGCGCCGTCCCCCTTGCCCGATGCGCCATGGCATATCGCGCAGTTGTCATCATATA
>Ga0316189_10000265_pt1 | contig 51279 bp, 45 predicted proteins | sample LowCovwburrow_MG_FD_204930 | JGI IMG/M metagenome (GOLD analysis project Ga0316189, IMG submission 204930) | Coastal sediment microbial communities from Maine, United States - Lowes Cove worm burrow | ecosystem: Environmental > Aquatic > Marine > Coastal > Sediment | place: USA: Maine... | reverse complement strand
GCAACCGATATAGCCGGCCGCTATGGTGGCGAGGAATTCGGTATTATCCTTGTCGAAACCGCCGCCGAAGGAGCCATGGTGCTGACCGAGCGTTTGCGCAGCGCCATTGAAGCAATGACCGTCGTACACGAAGATTATAAAATACAGTTCACCATCAGCATTGGTTTTGTTGAATGGGATCCCGAACTGGTCAGTCATGAACAATGGATCGACTGTGCCGACCAGGCCTTGTATGAAGCCAAGGAATCCGGGCGCAACCAGGTGGTTCAATTCAAAAAGGTCAATGCCGGCCCTTTAAGCGTCTAAAATAACTATCCAGCGGGTCAGAAATGCTTCTTATTTCAAATGACCAACCCAGGCCTCGCTGGCTACGCGGATGATATCCAGCACACTGCTCGGCCAAAGGCCAAGCAACAATATCAGTCCAGCCAGCACCAGAACCAGCGCCAGTTCACGGCTGCGCAGGCCAACTGCTTCGCTAATGACGGCATGCCGTACCGGGCCAAGGAAGGCCTGTCGATAGATGCCCAGGAAATAACCCGCTCCTACAACAATAGTGAACAACGCCGCCAGTCCCGCTCCGGTATGCGTGGATAGCGCGCTCACAATGAGCAGGAATTCGGCAGGAAAACCATTGGTGCCAGGCACACGCATACTGGCGAGGCCGAAGAAAAAGAAAAATGCCACCAACAAGGACATGCTCTTCGCCACACCACCCAGGCCGATGATATCAGTCGAGCCGATTCGATGGTGCAGAAAACCGGTAATCAGGAAGAGTCCGCCAGCCACGATACCGAAGTTCAGCAGCTGGAAAACTGCACCCTGAACGCCGTGCACATTAAATAATTACTTTTAAATTTAATAAGTTGAATTACAATCCAAAGTGCAGACAGAGGTCTTCAAACTTCCAATGGTGCACCTAATGCGATACACGGAAAGTAATGCCAGCGTGGCGGGTAGCGCATATTCTGCCCGAGAACTACGCATCCCCGAGTCACCGAACCGGCTTGGTCAACTCATTTAACCTTATAAATTTCCTATTAAATTATTGCGTTTAAAGGCCGTTATGCGGGACTACGAACTCAGAAGGCGCGACAAATGATGCACGCATCAGCGAACAGTGGCTCAGCACTAAAGTCGGCCATTTCACGGGTGTGGACGGCAGCCATCGCGCTGCTACTGCTTGGCCAGGCAACGTCCCTGACTGCCGCCGATCAAGCTCTTAAATTCGGCGTGGTACCGCAATTCGACGCACGGCGCATACAGGCTATATGGCAACCTGTTTTTGATGCGCTTGAAAAACAGTCAGGCCTTCACTTTGAGTTAGTCGGATCACCAGGTATCCCGGAGTTCGAAAAGCAATTTGTGGCAGGCGACTTCGACTTTGCCTATATGAATCCCTACCATCTGCTAAAGGCAAACCAATCACAGGGGTATACGCCACTGGTGCGAGACGTTGGCAGAATGTTGTATGGCATCGTTGTTGTCCGCAAGGACAGTCCTGTCGAGGATGTGAAAGAGCTGGATGGAGAATCCGTTGCGTTCCCGGCGCCTAACGCACTGGGTGCAGCACTGATTCCCCGCAGGGAGTTCGGCGAAATCTACAAGATAAACATCCAACCCGAATATGTACGCAGTCATAGTTCAGTCTATTTAAACGTTGTGACAGGGCAAACAGTCGCTGGCGGAGGTGTACATAAGACACTGCAAAAACAGCCAGAAAATATTCGTGATGCATTGAAGGTCATTTACAAAACACCACAAGTAGCCCCTCACCCCGTGGCAGCCCACCCCCGGATAAACAAGGCGACTCAGGACAGGGTTCGTGCAGCCTTCCTGCAGCTGGCTGACACACCGGAAGGCCAGGAGCTACTCGCTAACATACCGATGAAGCAGCTGGGCACCGCATCTCTGGAAGACTACGAACCGCTCAAACAAATGGGCCTGGATAAGTACTACGTGAAATAATATGGGCATTCGCAGCAAATTACTTTTTCCACTGCTCGGCCTGGGAGTAGCGTTCGCAGCGTTATTGCACTTGTATTGGCTGCCACAATTTCGCGCCTCAGAAACCATCAATTTGCAGGATCGTGAGCTGGCAGCCATGGAAGTCGTCGCGACTGCGCTGACACCCCAACTGCTATCGGGCGACCTGGCCCAGATCCACGCCACGCTGGATCATTTGCTGGTACGGCAAAGTGGTTGGAAAGCGTTACACCTCAAGGGAGGCGATGACCGTTATCTTTATCCGATTACTGCCCCACCTGCATTACTGCAAGACACCGCAGACCAATGGTTAAGGCTACCGGTTGAGTTTGATGGCAGGCGGATCGCAACTCTGGAACTGAACATCGACATAGATGCAATGCTGGCCAGCCAGCTTGTTCAAATCAAGGCCCTTGAACAACTGTTATTGATTACAATGTTGGCCATTACCGTGCTGGCTGCCCTGCTGCAGGATCGCTGGATACGCCGGCCATTGAAAACGCTGGTAACTGCGACATCACGTATCGCTGATGGCAACTTTAACAGGTCGCTCCCGGAAACATCGACTCACGATGAGGTTGGTCAGCTCGTTACCACCTTTAACACTATGCGTGAAAATCTGTCGCAAAGGGAAAACAAACTGGCTAAGCAACATGCACTACTCAACACAATCCGCACAGCACAAGCCAGATTCATCCGTGACACTGACTCCAAATCCATATTCAACAAACTGCTTACAGACATACTGGTGCTCACCGACAGTGAATTCGGTTTCATTGGTGAAGTCCTTTACCGGGATGACACCCCGTACCTCAAAACCTTCGCCATCAGCAATATCGCATGGAACGACGAAACCCGTCAGTTCTACGATGAACACGCACCGCAGGGAATGGAGTTCACCAACCTGAAAACCTTGTTCGGGGCAGCGATATGCACTGGAAAACCGACCATCGCCAATGATCCACCCAACGATTCGCGAGCTGGCGGCATACCCGATGGCCATCCACCCCTGAATGCGTTCCTGGGCATCCCGTTTCTTCGCGATGGAAAAGTGATAGGCATGTTTGGTATAGCGAATCGCCCAAACGGTTATGACCAGGCATTGGTTGACTTCCTTAATCCGGTTACAAGTACATGCAGCCATATCGTCGAGGCACTGAAAGCCGATCGCTATCGCATTCAGGCCGAAGCACTTGTCAGTGAGCGCGAAACCCGCATGCGCACCATATTCGAGAACGTCGTCGATGGCATTATTACCACAAACGCGAAGGGAATCATCGAGTCATTCAACCATGCAGCCGAAAATTTGTTTGGCTACACCGCTGCAGAAGTCATCGGCAAGAACATCAGCATGCTGACACCAGCACCGCATCGTAATCGACACGATGCATATATCGAAGCATATATCGGCGGGCAGGAAAGCAGGATCTTCGGCACAGGTCGCGAAGTCGAAGGGGTGCACAAGGATGGCTCGCTGTTTCCAATCGATATCGCCGTGAACGATATGCTCGTAGGTGAAGAACGAATTTTCTGCAGTATTATGCGCGATATCACAGAGCGCAAAAAGATCGACAGGATGAAAAACGAATTTGTCTCCACTGTCAGTCATGAATTACGCACCCCATTGACTTCGATTCGGGGGTCACTGGGCCTGCTGGCAGGCGGTGCCGCAGGGGAACTGCCGCCACAAGCTCAATCCTTGCTGGATATTGCCGGAAACAATACCGAGCGCCTGTTGCTGCTGATCAACGATATCCTTGATATCGAAAAAATCGAATCGGGGCAGATGACCTTCAAATTCAAGGTCGTCACTGCCCTTGCATTCCTTGAACAGTCTATTAAGGTCAATGAACACTACGCCAGCCAGAATAATATTCTTTTCCAGTTAGGTAACATCGACAGCGACCTGAAAGTGTATGTTGACCCTGACCGTATTATGCAGGTAATGAGCAACCTGCTGTCCAATGCGGCCAAGTACTCTCCAGAGGGCGCTACAGTAGAAGTCTCCGCAATGTGCCATGATGGCCTGGTACGCATTAGTGTTACAGATCACGGTTCCGGCATCCCTGAAGAGTTTCAGCCCAAGGTGTTTGAAAAATTCACTCAATCTGATTCTTCAGATACTCGCAGGGTCGGTGGCACAGGACTGGGTTTGAACATTGCCAAGGCCATTGTCGACAAACACGGTGGCAACATTGATTTTAAAAGCCAGCGGGGAGCAGGCACGACATTTTTCTTCGAACTTCCTGCTCTGCTTGGCCCAGGCTCGGATAACATACATCAAGAACTCACGGTTAGCACCGGCAAAGCGGATACTCGTGTCCTGATCGTTGAAGACGATCCCGATGTCGCTTCCGTGCTCAGGTTGATGTTGACTCAGTACGGGTTCAAATCTGATATTGCCCTCGACGCGCAGCAAGCAAAGGAACGGTTGAAGGAACGCTGTTACGCTGCCGTCACCCTGGATATCATGCTACCGGACCAGGATGGCATCTCACTGATCCGGGAATTGCGTGAGCACGCATCGACGAAAAAGTTGCCGATCATCGTGGTATCGGCTAAAGCGGACGTCACGCGACGTGAACTCAGTGGCGGCGCCGTCAGTATCATCGACTGGCTGAATAAGCCGATTGACCAGAACAGACTTCTGTCCGCAATCAATCAAATTACTGTTCCTACAGACTCCCCCGTCATTCTGCATGTGGAAGACGAGCCTGATGTACACGTGATTGTATCGACACTCCTGAAAGGTACGGCCAAAGTAGTTTGGGCGCCGACGCTGGAAGATGCGAGGGAACAACTGAAAAGCCACGTCTTTGACCTCGCCCTGCTGGACATGGGCCTGCCTGATGGTTCAGCCATAGAACTTCTCGATACACTCAACCAGCACAGTCCGCCGATCCCGACGGTAATGTTCTCTGCCCAGGACGTTGATGAGTCCGTTTCACAAAAAGTCAGTGCTGCCCTGGTCAAGTCGACAACCAGTAACGACGACCTGATAAAGACTATCAGGTCACTATTGCCCGCAAGGCACGCGGCATCAGAAAATCTATTACCTGTAACCGATTCCATGGAGACAGATTCCTATGAGCAGTGACACATTACAACGTATTCTGTACGTCGAAGATGAACCGGATATTCAGGCAGTAGCGCGAATCGCCCTCGAGACAGTGGGCGGGTTTACTGTTCATATATGCAGCTCCGGAGAAGAGGCCCTGCAAAGTGCAGTCGATTTTGCCCCGGACTTGTTGTTACTCGATGTTATGATGCCCGGCATGGATGGACCCACTACCTTGAAGGAACTGCGCAGATTTCCCGACCTGGCCAACACACCAGCAGTGTTCATGACAGCGAAAGTTCAACCCCAGGAGATTGAGCATTTCAAATCCTTTGGCGCACTGGATGTGATCGCCAAACCTTTCGACCCCATGGCACTGTCCGGCCAGATTGCTGAAGCCTGGCAACAACGTGATGAGCAGCACTAACGACGCCGATATCCAGGCGCAACTTCAGGCATTGCGGGAGTCCTACGCAATGCGGCTGCCAGGGAAGCTGGAGGAGATCAGTACACTCTGGCATACCATCAGTAGCGGCGAATGGGAAACTGATCGCGTTGAGGTGTTGCACAGGCTGACCCATAGCCTGGCCGGATCAGGAAGCACCTTCGGTTTTCCCGAACTGGGGGAAATATCGAGAAGCGTTGAACTGCTGCTTAAAGGCTGGTTACACAACCGTCTTGAACCTGACGAAGAGCAGCGCAGGTATGTTGCGAATCTGCTCGTCGCGCTTCATAAGTCTGCGACCGCCGGCTGTTCGGACAAGATTGCCGATAACGCCATCGACGTTATTGAGAGGGACCGGGCAGAAACCTCTGAGCAACCGCTGATCTACCTGGTAGAGGATGATGCCTCGCTCGCCGAAGAACTTGCATTGCAACTGGATCATTTTGGATACCGTATAAAAGTATTCTCATCCACCGAACGCGTTGACAGTGCAGTAGCGACACAGCCCCCTGACGCATTTATTGTGGATATCAACTTGCCCGAAGGAGCCATGGCGGGCACAGACTTGCTACACGGCATTCAAAATCGCCACGGGATGGATTTACCCGCAATTGTCATTTCGTCACACAATGATTTTACAACCCGGCTGGCCGCAGTTCGCGCCGGTGGTGAAGCCTATTTCGTCAAACCGCTGGAAATTTCCGCGCTCATAGACCGCCTGGATCAACTGACTCGTCGCGAGGTGGATGCACCCTATCGAATACTGGCCATCGACGATGATCATGCACTGGCCGCCCATTATGCGTTGGTGCTCCGTCAGGCCGGCATGGAGGTACGCACCGTGACTCAAGCTGAAGATGTCATGGCAACGCTGGTAGACTTCAAGCCGGAACTTATCCTGATGGATGTATATATGCCCTCATGTTCCGGGCTGGAACTTGCCAAACTCATTCGGCAGCAGGAGGCCTATCTGGGAATACCTATCGTTTTTCTGTCCTCAGAAACCAATCTTGAAAAACAGTATACAGCGATGCGTATGGGCGGTGATGACTTCCTCACCAAGCCAATTCAGGATCAACACCTGGTTACATCCGTAGCAGTACGCGCCGAACGGGCACGCATGCTTGGTGCCTTGATGGTTCAGGACAGTCTTACAGGTCTACTAAAGCACACCATGATCAAGGAGCAGTTAGCCCAGGAACTGGCTCGCGCCAAACGAACAAAATCAGCGCTCAGCTTTGCCATGATTGATATTGACAAGTTTAAGGACGTCAATGACAACTATGGTCATATGATGGGTGATCGTGTCATAAAAAGCCTCGCTCGCTTGCTCCAGCAACGGCTGAGGAAATGCGACACAGTCGGTCGCTACGGAGGGGAGGAATTTGCCGTAGTCCTGCCAAACTGCGATCTGCCCTCGGCTCTCAAGGTGATCGAAACAATCCGCACGGATTTCTCTGAATTGCACTATCAACATGAAGACAAGCAGTTCTCAACCACTTTCAGCGCCGGAATTGCGAGTTTCCCCACACATGAAAGTGCCGAGGGAATCAATCAGGCTGCTGACGAAGCATTGTATACATCAAAGCGCGAGGGGCGTAACCGGGTTACTTTAGACGGCCCGATAAAACACCGAGGATAATTTTCGGTCCTGTAGTCACCATTGCCTCGTCGGATTTAACCACATTCCCGAACAGCACAGAACGCTCTACTCTGATCTGGCAATTGCCAGCGCCGAAACGGGCGGATTAGAACACCCAACGCAGCGGACAGGGACTGGCATGAGCAATAACTTTTGAGTGCCGATCGCAGAATCCGGGTAATCAGCCAGCCACTCTTTCTAACCGAGACTGCCGGGCGTCGAACTTCTCACGCACAACCGTTTCAATGTCTTCAAAAGGGATAGGCTTGGCAAATAATCTGGCACCGTCAGGTAATCCGCCTCTTTCCTGAACTTCGGCTGGATTCAGGGTGGAGACAACGATGATTGTCATGTCTTTATATTCTGGATCGGTACCCAGCATACGAATCATTTCAACCCCATCCATGCTGGGCATGAGCAGATCGGTAATCAGCACATTGGGCCTGAACTGACCAAGACGAAGCAGCCCCTCTATTCCATTTTTGGCTGTATAGACTTCTACGGGCAGGCCCCAGCTCTTGATTGCAAGCTGGTACAGCTTGAGGATGTCCGGCTCATCTTCCACTACCAGTATCCTGAAAGGGCTTCCATCAGATTCTGCACCAAGCGCCCGGTGTTTTTCCTGCAGTAACGTCTCTACGGACTCCCGCGCAATACGCCGATGTCCACCCGCTGTTTTCCAGGCCTTTAACACGCCGCTCTCCACCCACAACTGGGCGGTGCGTAAAGAAACACCTAGCAGCTCCGCTGCTTGTTTGGTGGTAAAAACCTTGTCCATCTGCAGACTCAATATTCCCGTGGAAAGTGGCTCACTTTACTGCTTTTACTATATTTATCGAATTAATCAAGTGTAGCGCCACTCACAAACACCCTTTCCCATGCCATAATAAATCGCATAGATATTATAACTAATTGATTAAAATGGCTAATATATATCAGTCAGTTTCTTGACATGCCGACCATTAAGGGCTATCATTTTTATCATATTTACGACTTTTTGTATTATGTGGAGGTGTAAATATGCATAAGTCCAATTTGAATATTGACGAAAGCGGTGGCAATTATTACCGCTCAAGCGGCGCAAGGGGCCAATTGCAAACCTCCCGTCGACGGAGTTCCAAGATGGAACAGAGAAACACATCCAAGCTTGCGGTAGAACCCCTGGTTCTCATCGTTGACGATAACGAAGACGATCGAATATTGATGTCGCGGGCGCTGTTACAAGACGGTTTTCGCGTAGCAGAAGCGACCACGGGCTCAGAGGCTGTGACCGCGGTTCAGGACTTGCAGCCGCAAGTTGTATTACTCGATCTCTTTATGCATCAGTTGGGCGGTTTGGGTGCCTGTCGCTTGATTCGTGCAGAACCGGAGGGCGCGGACATTCTCATCATAATGCAAAGCGGGCTGCAAGATGCCGGTACAATACGAAGAGCTTATGATGCCGGAGCCTCCGATTTCCTGCCAAAACCCAGCGTTGGATCCACCCTTGAGGACTACCTGGCAATGGCAAAGCGGGTACGTTACCTGCTGCGTAACCAGCACCATACTGCGGTTAACGGAATTGATTAATCAGCCAGACCATGCCGCGGCGACGCCGGTAATGAAATGGCGGGCGACATCGCCCCGAATGCTCGATCCCCGGTTTTTTGGGAACGCACTCCCCCCCTTCCCCTACTTAGCGTTGTTCCCACCTGGTGCTGCTGTCCAACCCCCGGTTCAGCAGTCCAGGTTTTTTATTCGAACGAGAGCCGGGCAGCAAATTAGCAGCAAACCCCGTTCTGCTCGTTAAATCCGAGCCCGCCGGCACCAAAACTGCCGGGGCCCGGCGGAGGGCGGGCATGTTGTCCCCGACAGCCTGCTCATGCAGTTATCATTACAGATTAACCGGACTCGAAGCCCAGCGGACATGACACCGTCCAGGATCAAGAATTGTATTAAAGGGCCTTCTTATCGAACTCGAGATTGACTGCGCTTGATGAAGCAGCTTGAACCCTGGGGATGTCTATAACGCCATCACTGACAAAGCCCGATGGTTTCCCAATCTCATCGTAGCGCACGCAATTGGCGCCTTCGAATTCAAAGTCACCAATATAGCGATGTGATATTTTTCGTTTCAACTGCGCCGCATAGTCAAGACCGAGGAAGTAGCTGACCAGGCCCCTGATAACGCCGGCATGTACTACCAGCAGAATGGTTTTTTGGGGATAAGTCTCGGCCAGGAATTTGAGGTAGTGTGAACTGCGCTGCTGCATCTGCCGAAAGCTCTCACCATCGGGATAGATAAAGTCCGGGTCTTTCTTGTGCTGCGGAATGTTGTTGGTTACCCACTTTTTACTCTTCCTGTACAACAATCCATAGTTGACCTCGTTCAAATCGGCGACATCATGTATAATGGGTATAGAGCGTTGCCGGGCGTAAAACATCGCAGTTTGCCGGGCTCGTTCCAGGGCGCTTGAATAGATGGCGTCGAATTCAATAGCATGCTTCTGCAAAGCCGCTTCGACCTTGGCCACGTCCGCCCTCCAACCCTTGACGCGTGGCGCATCTCCCCACCCAAGAATCTGGTCAGATGCATTGAGCATGGTTTTGTAATGCCGAACAACGATAGCGCGCATATGCAAAACATAGCAGCTGGCGGCTAGCGGTACAATTCGGCGTTTCCGCGGACCCTGCCATATTCGACCAAGGCGACCTACTCTGTTGATATCCCGAAGTTTTAATTGTCTGGACAACTGTCTACGCACAGTATCAACAGGCTGGAATATCGGCAGCCGGAAAGCAAGTTCATGGACTCCATGCCGAGTTTTGACACAGTGTGCCTTTTTCATGAACTATTGACGTGGAACAATAACTTACCGGCTATCCTGCAGGCGAAACTGCTACACTTACGTGAAGAACATTCAAGGGGGCGATAATGAACAAGACCGGCCAAGACACCAGACAAATACTTGCTTCGGGCGAGAGAACCCTGGAATCCCAAGCCGATGCCATTGATAGCATAGGGGTTCCTCCGTACCGGTCATTGGATACGGCTCCTGAAGATACTGCCACTGACATTGACCTGGAATCAGCTGATCTTTACCTGAACCGCGAACTGACCTGGCTGGCCTTTAACCAGCGGGTACTGCAAATGGCTGCCGATGAGCACACGCCACTGCTCGAGCGCGTCAAGTTTCTTGCCATTGTCAGCAGCAACCTCGACGAATTTTTCATGAAACGCATCGGCGGTTTGAAACAACAGATCGCCGCCGGCATCAACACTGTCACTGTCGATGGCAAAACACCCCTTCAGCAAGTGGAAGAGTGTCAGGCAGAAGTGCGCAAGATCCACCATGAGCAGAACCGGATCTATCTACAGGTGCTCGGGTTGCTCGCCGAACAGGGCATCCGGCTGGTCAAGTATGCCGATCTTCAGGCAAACGAGAGAGGCACCCTGCGGCAACATTTTATTGAAAACATCTTCCCTTTGCTGACACCTCTGGCGATGGACCCTGGACACCCGTTTCCGTTCATTTCCAACCTTACCCTTAACCTGCTGGTCTCACTGCGCCATCCAGGCGGCAGCGCGACCCATATAGCGCGCGTGAAAGTACCGGTCTCCAGAGACGTTGCGCCACGCTTTATCCGTGTTGGCGACAACAACACCTTCGTAACGCTGGATGACCTCATCACCAATAATCTGGATCTGTTGTTCCCGGGGATGGACATCATTTCCTGCGAGGTATTCCGGGTGACACGTAATGCCATCGTCGAGGTTGACGAAGAAGAGGCCGACGACCTGCTGGCAATGATCGAGAGCGAACTGCGGCATCGTCATTTTGCACCCATCGTACGGTTGCAGGTCGTTGAAGGCATGATTGCCAGCCACCGCGGCATGCTGGCTGCTGAACTGGGCCTTAATGAAGATACCGATGTCTTCGAAGTCAAGATGATGATGGCGATGCGCGACCTGTTCGAGATCGCCGGCCTGGACATCGCCGAACTGCATGATGCACCCCACAAGCCGATTGACCATACGCGTTTCGCGCATGACTCGCGTAATATTTTTCACATTATTCGAGAACGCGGCGCAATACTGCTGCAACATCCCTATGAATCCTTCAGTACCAGTGTCGAGCGTTTTCTGCGTACCGCCAGCGAGGACCCCAAGGTTCTTGCCATCAAAATGACGCTGTATCGCACTTCCGCAGAGGGAAACATCCTCAAGTCACTGCAACAGGCGGCACTCAACGGCAAACAGGTTGCCGTTCTGATTGAATTGAAGGCGCGCTTTGATGAAGCCGAGAACATCCGCTGGGCGCGCAGACTGGAACAGGTCGGCGTACATGTGACCTATGGTGTTGTCGGCCTGAAAACCCACAGCAAGCTGATCTTTGTGGTGCGCAAGGACTTCAACGGCCTGCGCCGCTACGCGCACATCGGCACCGGCAATTACCATGCCGGCACCGCACGCATGTACAGCGACCTTGGCATGCTGACCTGTGATGATGAGATAGGACAGGATCTTACCGAGCTATTCAATTACCTGACCGGGTATTCCCCGCCGCCACAATACCGCAAAATACTTGCGGCACCCTACACCCTCAAACAGACCCTGATAAAGAAGATCGATCGGGAGACGAAATGTCAACGGCAGGGAAACCAGGGGCACATCCAGTTCAAGATGAACGCCCTGGAGGATGTCGATATCACCAGGGCGCTTTACCGCGCTTCGCAAGCAGGGGTCAAGGTCGACCTCATTGTGCGCGACACCTGCCGCCTGCGTCCGGGCATTCCCGGACTGAGCGAGAACGTAACTGTCACCAGCATCGTTGGCCGCTTCCTCGAACACTGCCGCATTTACTATTTCCGCAACTGTGGCCAGGAGGAATATTACATCGGCTCTGCAGACCTGATGAAACGCAACCTGGAAAGCCGCGTAGAAGTGGTGGCTCCAATAGACAATCTGAAACTGCAGGAAGAATTGCGCCTGATCCTGGACGTACAGCTTTCCAGCCTGAAACACGCCTGGGCGATGCAGCCGGACGGCAGTTATAGCGAGCGCACGGAGAGCAGTGGAAAGGATGTTCCGGAAGCACAGGAAACATTTATTGCACTGGCGCAAAAGCGCATGGCAGCGGCTACCAAGCACAGGCAGGCCAAACTGCGCGAGCGACTGCTGACCCACTTTCGCAAGCGCCTGAAAAACAGCGACTGAGGTACAAGACCAAAAATGACGCAGGAAAACAAGGCGCAGCCGATTCTGGTCCCTGTCGATTTCTCCAGTTACTCGGAAGCTGCGCTATTATGTGCTGCCGACCTTGCAGTGATGATCAAGGAACCGCTTATTGTGCTGCACGTCGTCCATGATCTTGGCGAAGCACCCGGCTACTACGCGGTGAAAGGCAGAAAGAAGCAGTTACACCGGCTCGAGGATGTTGCCGCCGAAATGTTGCAGGAATTCATGGCGGACGTAAAGAAAAAACATCCAGACAATATGGCTATTAAAACTGCACAGACGGAACTGGTTATCGGCCTGCCGGTGAATAGAATCCTCGAAGTTGCTGAAAAGAACCATGCGCGCATGATTGTCATGGGCAGCCAGGGAAGAACGGGGCTTTCACATGTGCTCCTCGGATCGAAAGCCGAACAGGTTGTCCACCTTTCACCCATCCCCGTCACCATCGTCAAGAACAAACACAAGAAGTAACTATTCGTATGGATGTCATCTTCAGCTCGAAGGAATGGGCCATCAATATCTGCAAGATTTTGTTTGTGACTGCCTGCTTCATTGTGTTCACCACAACACCGGTGCTGGCTGCCGGTACCGCCACTGATACCGATGCCATGAACTGGGGCAATATGGGCATGCACCTGGTTGGCGGTCTGGCGCTGTTTCTTTTCGGCATGGACCAGATGGCCGATGCGCTCAAGGCAGTGGCCGGCGAGCGCATGAAGACGATCCTTGCGCGACTGACCGCCAATCGTTTCATGGGGGCCGTTACCGGTGCATTTGTAACCGCGATCATCCAGTCCTCGTCGGTAACCACAGTGCTGGTGGTCGGCTTTATCACTGCCGGCCTGATGTCGATGGCCCAGTCCATCGGCATCATTATGGGCGCCAATATCGGCACCACCATCACTGCCCAGATCATCGCCTTCAAAGTCACCGAGGCCGCCCTGTTGATGATCGCGGTCGGCTTCACCCTGCTGTTTACTTCAAAACAGGAACAGATCCGTCACTATGGCAGCATCCTGATGGGGCTCGGCCTGGTGTTTTTCGGCATGAGTGTGATGAGTGACGCCATGGCACCGCTACGCACCTACCCGCCGTTTCTCGAACTGATGACCCGCATGGACAATCCGCTGATAGGCATACTTACCGCCGCGCTGTTCACTGCGCTGGTGCAGTCGTCGTCTGCAACCACGGGTATTATCATTGTCATGGCATCACAGGGTTTTATTTCCCTGCAGGCCGGTATTGCTTTGGCCATGGGGGCCAATATAGGCACCTGTGTGACAGCCATGCTCGCGTCCATCGGCAAACCCCGGGAAGCTGTTCGTGCAGCCCTGGTGCATGTGCTGTTCAACGTATTTGGCGTTCTGCTGTGGGTCAGTTTCATCGACCAGCTGGCACAGTTCGTCACCCTGTTTTCGCCAACGCGCAGCGACCTGTCAGGTATTGAACTGCTGGCAGCAACGGCGCCGCGCCAGATTGCCAATGCGCATACCGTGTTCAATATAGCCAACACACTTATCTTTATCTGGTTTACCGCCCAGTTCGCCAGACTGGTCGAATGGCTGGTCCCCGACAAGCCGCTTGAGGAGGTCATTCTACTGTCACCGCGCTACCTGGATGATTCTCTTCTCTCGACCCCCTCCCTGGCGCTCGACCGGGTGCGCATGGAAACCGGACGCATGGGGAAACGCGTCAGGGATATGCTGCAGCAAATCATGCCCGCCATTCTCAGCGGTGACCGGGCAACGCTGGGTGAAATTGCGATAATCGATGATGAAGTGGACGCCCTGCACGGGCATATCATCAAGTACCTCGGGCAACTCAGTAAGCAGCAACTCTCGGAGAGGCAGACAGTCAATCTTGTCAACCTTATGTCCGCTGTCAATGACCTCGAGAACATTGGCGACCTGATAGAAACCGATCTGATTCACCTCGGTCATGAACGTATAGATAGAGGCGTTTCGATCAGCCTGTCGACACAGGAAATCCTGACCAACCTGCACGAAATGGTGTCAGATGCAGTCGAGATGGCCACCACTGCATTGATGGAAGAAGATTTCGCAGCAGCCCACGAAGTCATTTCCGTAAAAGAGGAAATTGATCAACGGATCGATTCGGCCGCCACACACCAGGTCAAACGGCTGGTTGCCGATGAACCCAATCGGCTTGCTGCCTACGCGCTGGAAATCGATATCATCGGTAAACTGAAACGTATCTACTATCACGCCAACCGGATGGCCAAGGCCGTAGTGGAGGAAGAAGAAGTCGAAGAGGAAAAGGAAGAAGCCGCAGCAGAGGCTTCATAAAGAATCACTGTTCAGATTCGGCTTCACTGTCGCCCGACGGCACTTCATTCTCGCGGCGTATGGCTGCGCGGTAGATCCGCCGTGACGTAGCCTTGTTTATTTTCACCTCCAGACCGTCGATCACGAAAGTTTCCTGTTCCTTGGGAATACAGGCTGTATGGTTAAGAATCCACAAGCTGACCGTGTCAGTGGGTTTACCCGGCAGATCCAGGGAAAAGAATTCCTCGACCACGCGCAGTTCGGCAGCACCGTCCACCAGTATCTCATTATCCGACACAGGGCTTGCCAGGAGCGGTGCCGCATCACTTTCGTCGTATATTTCGCCCACCAGTTCTTCCAGCAGGTCTTCCAGCGTTACGATACCGCGCACCGTTCCATATTCGTCGACGACAATGGCACTGTGCAGCTGTTTGCGTCGCAGCTCGGAAAACAGTTCATTGATCTTCTGGTACTGCGGGACAAAAAGCGGCTCGTGGGCGATCTCGTCAAGCCTTGCCTGCTTGCGGTCATGTGCGACTGCATCGAGCAAGTCGCGCAGATAAACCATCTTGTGAATATTATCCCGGTGTTCGTCAAACAGCGGTATTCGGGAAACCGACCCGGACAGAACCTGTGGCAGAGCGTCGGCGACCGACAGACTGCCCTCGAGGGCGAATATCTTGTCGCGTGGCGTCATGACATCTCTGGCCTTCAGATTATTGAACGCAAACACCCGTTCAATAATTTCACGCTCCCGGCGGGCGATGAAACCCTCTTTTTCACCATGCTCCAGCATGCTGATCAGCTCGGACTGGGTAACTACCGGGTCACCCTCTGCGCGCGTCAGCTGGTGCACCCAGTTGGTAAAACACCCGAAAATCCAGACCAGTGGATAAATAAGGCGCATAAACGCCAGCAGAAACGGCGCTATCATCAGCGAGATGGTTTCCGAATAACGGGTGGCAAGACTCTTGGGTGTTATCTCACCAAACACCAGAATAAATATGGTTAGCACACCCACAGCGATCCCCGGCCCCGCGCTGCCGAACAATTTTGTCGCCAGAACGGTGGCCAACACCGATGCAGCTATATTGACGAGATTGTTGCCGATCAGTATCGTCGTCAGCATGCGCGACGGATCTTTCTTGAGCCGGTACAAAGCCTGAGCACCGCGCCGCCCTTCCCTGACCAGCCCTTCTACCCTGCTAATCGAAAGTGCGACCAATGCCGTCTCTGAGCCCGAGAAGACACCGGAAAACGTCAACAGCAACAGCAGAAGGATAACATCTATCACCGATTCACTCCCCGTATCCGGCCCATGGCATTAGTACTCAATTCTAATACACTGACCATCTGTTCAGAGCCCAGAATAGGCGGCTGTCGACAGCCATTCAACTTGTAGCGACGGGTGACCGCACATATAGTGCCGGGCACCCATTAATTAGTGGAAAACGATTGACCAATATCAGTTACTTATAGGGAATTTTTCAGTAACATCCCCTTGGCTTGACCAAACCGGGACCCTCCCCGACCATTCGTCCGGGGGGTGGGTATGGGTCAGGCCATTACAAACCAAAAAACCCGCATCTGCCAAATACGCAGAGCGCCGTAAAGACTAGCGAGGAGAAACACTACATGAATCTTAAACCACTGCTTGTGGCGGCACTGCTTACCAACTTCGCCTTCCTGTCGAGCCAGGCGGTTGCACGTACTGAAATCCAGAACAAGGGTTCCGATACGCTGGTAAACGTAGCCCAGGCCTGGGCCGAAGCCTATCAGCAGGTTAACCCGGAGGTCGCAGTGGCAGTATCCGGCGGTGGTTCGGGCACTGGTATCGCATCACTTATCAATGGCACCGTGGACATCGCCAACGCCAGCCGCAAAATGAAGGCCAAAGAAATCACCATGGCTGAAGAGCGCGGCGTGCACCCGGTCGAGCATATTGTCGGTTATGATGCCCTGGCGGTTTTCATGAACGGCGCCAACCCGGCCAGTACCCTGACAATCCCCCAGCTCAAGGAAATCTTTGGCCGTGGTGGAAAATACACTAAATGGACCGATCTCGGACTGGAAGTACCTGGCTGCCAGGGTCAGAAAATCGTGGTGGTAAGCCGGCAGAACAACTCAGGCACCTATGCCTACTTCAAAAAGGCGGTTCTGGGCAAGAAAGGCAAGTTTCGCCAGGGCACGCTGGATATGCATGGTTCAAAAGACGTGGTCGACCTGGTCGAGAAGACACCCTGCGCCATTGGCTACAGCGGACTGGCCTATGCCACAGATCATATCAAAATGGCCTGTATTGCTGCAGATGAAGGCCAGGACTGCGTCAGTCCCTCGGTAAAAACTGCCTCGGACAAAAGTTACCCCGTCGCCCGCCCGCTGTTCATGTACACCAGCGGCGAACCGGAAGGCCACATCAAAACGTATCTTGACTGGGTGATGAGTGATACCGGCCAGTGTATTATCAAGAAGAAAGGCTATGCACCGCTCAGAGCGATCACCTGTGAATAAGGAATCAAATTAGTCTGATATCCAGGAACCGGACCCCGTAGCGGATTGCGTTCGCTGCGCAGGTTCATTAACCTCGTAAAAAACAACCTGGAGCGATAGGGATGAGTCACTACGAAGAGCGACTGGAGAAAGACCTGCTGAGGATCCGCAGCCGGGTTGCGGAGATGGGCACGTGGGTCGAGGAAGGGCTGGCGAATGCCATTCGTGCACTGGAGACCGGTGATTACAAGCTGGCTTCCTCAACCATTCTGGCTGACCACCCGATTAACCGGAGAATGCGGGAAATCGACCAGCTGTGCCATGCGTTTATCGCCGTTCACCTCCCCAGTGCCGGCCATCTTCGTCTGCTGTCCGCCGTCATCCGTGTAAACATCGCACTTGAACGTATCGGTGACTATGCCGTCACCATCGCAAGAGTCAGCGAACAGTTGCCCTCCAGGCCCGAGGGCCATATGGCCAATGAACTGGCGCGCATTAGCAACCAGGCAAAGGTCATGCTGAACCAGTCAATTACCGCCTTCAATGACCTTAATCCTGAAGCTGCACGGGCTACCATGGTCATGGAAGCTGAAATGGAGTTTGACCTCGAATCCATTTACGCAGAGCTTATGGCTAACAGTGAACACGACAAGGTAAAGAACCTGCTTGCCGTGTTCATCATATTCACGCACCTGAAACGCGTTGCTGACCAGGCCAAGAACCTGTGTGAGGAAACCGTGTTCGCCGCAACCGGCGAAACCAAAGCACCCAAGGTTTACAACATCCTGTTCCTGGACAATGACAACAGTTTCCTTAGCCAGATGGCAGAGGCGATTGCTGCCAAGTCATTTCCGGGCAGTGGCAACTACAGCAGTGGCGGACTACACCCTGCCAACGCACTCAACAAAGCCATGGCGGAGTTCATGGAAGGGCATGGTTTTGATCTTGGTGCTGCCAAACCGAAGCCACTCGATCTAACCCCGCATGAACTTGCCGAAAAGCATGTCATCGTCAGTCTGGACGGCGCCATCAAAAATTATTTCCCGCTGGTTCCTTTTCACACTACGGGCGTAGAGTGGAGTATCGATGGGCCTCAGGCCAGTGAAGGTGACAGCCTGACAACCGAACAGCTGGAAACCAGCTACCGGCAGATCGCCTCCGAAGTGCATGACCTCATGCATATTCTGCGCGGTGAAGATGCGCCTTAGGCGGGCCGGTTAAACACCACTATGACTCAGCTTGACGCAGACAACTTCGACCGGCGCGACAGCGACTGGTACATCGACAAACTGGTGCAGATACTGGTGTTCATCGGTGGCATTTCGGCCATCGTTTTCATCATCGGTATTTTTGTTTTCATTACCAAGGAAGGCATCGGCTTTATCCTCGACACTATGGACATCAGGGAGTTTTTCCTGTCGCCCTACTGGGAACCGAGTGATGAAGATGCCCCGGAATACGGCATACTCGCCCTGGTCGCCGGCACCGCCAGCGTAACCGGACTGGCGTTGGTGGTAGCGATACCGTTCTCACTTGGAGCGGCCATTTTTATCGGCGAATTCGCCACCGGCAAGACCCGCGAATTTCTCAAGGTCCTGGTGGAACTGCTGGCGGCGATCCCGTCTGTAGTGTGGGGCTTCATCGGGCTCACCATCATGAACCCGCTGATCATTGAAGTATTTGATGTGCCCGTCGGACTTACCGTGCTCAATGCCGGCCTTATTCTTGGCCTCATGACCGCACCGATCATGACATCGATCGCCGAAGATGCGCTCAAGGCAGTGCCTGACCGTTACCGCGAAGCTGCCGAGGCCATGGGCGCGACGCGCTGGCAGGTAATTTTCAAGGTGGTGCTGCCTGCCGCCAAGAACGGTTTGCTTGGCGCAGTATTGCTGGGCATCGGTCGCGGCTTCGGTGAAACCATGGCGGTACTGATGGCCACCGGTCATGCCGTAAATATCCCTACCAGCGTATTCGATTCGGTACGGGCACTGACGGCAACCATCGCCGCCGAGCTCGGTGAAACTGCCGTGGGTTCTGATCACTACCAGGCACTGTTTACCATCGGCATCTTCCTGTTCCTGATCACCTTCATCATCAATCTCACCGCCGACCTGGTGGTGCGAGGCGTGCGTAAAGGGTAATTACACTATGTTTGAGGTAACAGCGCGTAACATCAAGGACAAGAAGGTACAGACCCTGTACCGTACCCTGTTCATGTTGATGACAGGACTACTGATCCTGCCGGTACTCATCATCCTCGGCACGCTCATCGTCAAGGGCGGTTCGGTCCTGTCCATGGACTTCCTGTTTACCGCACCCACCGACGGCATGACGGCAGGCGGCATCTTCCCTGCTCTGCTGGGTACTGTATGGATCGTGGCCGTAGCCTTGCTGATATCCGTTCCTATCGGTGTCGCGGCAGCAATCTATCTGAGTGAGTACGCACCGGACACCTGGTCCACACGCATAATCAACCTGGCCATTATTAACCTGGCTGGCGTACCTTCCATAGTCCACGCACTGTTTGGCGTTGGCGCCTTTGTTATTTTCTTCGGCTTTGGCACCAGCATTCTCGCCGCCAGCCTGACGCTGGCAATCATGACACTGCCCGTGGTCATTGTCGCCACGCGTGAATCCCTGCAAGCGGTACCGATGGCATTCCGGGAGGCCTGCTGGAACATGGGTGCCACGCGCTGGCAGACGATACGCCGCGTTGTGCTGCCGAATGCGGTCAGCGGCATACTTACCGGTGTCATCCTGGAAGTTTCACGCACCACGGGCGAGACAGCCCCGATCATGTTTACCGGCGCTGTGTTCTTCACCCCCTTCCTGCCGGAGAGCATCCTCGACCAGACCATGGCGCTATCGCTGCACCTGTTCGTGGTCTCGACGCAGGTGCCCGGCGTACCGGAAGACCTGCCCTACGGGGTCGCGCTGGTACTCATCGGCATGGTGCTGTTAATGAACAGTGTATCCATTGCATTCCGTATGTATCTGCGAGGCAAAAAGAAATGGTAGCGGCTTCATCACCTGCAACGGACGTGATGCAGCATACGCTGAACGTCAGCGGGCTAAGCATCAGCTATGGCGACCAGGAAGTGCTCGGGGGCGTCAGTCTCGATGTTCGTAAAAACGAGATCTTTGGCATCATAGGCCCTGCCAATGCCGGCAAGACGTCCTTCCTGAAAGCCATCAATCGCATGGACATGTTTACCCCCGGGATGCATGTTCAGGGTGATATCCATTTCAACGGGCGCGATGTCCGCCGGTTAAAAAATGTCTACGCACTGCGCTCGAGGATCGGCGTGGTGTTTCCTTTACCTGTCGGATTACCGATGACCGTCTACGAGAATGTCGCTCTTGCCCCCCGCCTTTCAGGCATCAGCAACAAGTCGGAGCTGGACGTCATCGTAGAACGCTGCCTGCAACGTGCCGCGCTCTGGGACGAGGTCAAAGATCGCCTTGATTCCCTCGGCAGCCTGCTTTCGGGTGGCCAGCAACAGCGGCTGACTATCGCGCGTGCGCTGTCACAGAATCCGGAATTGCTGATACTGGATGAATTTTCCATCGCCGTTGACCCTGTCACAACCATGCGCATCGAGGATGTACTTAAAGAACTCAAGCAGGAAATGACTATCCTGCTGGTCACCAACCTGGTGCAACAGGCACGCCGGCTGGCAGACCGTACCGCCTTCTTCCTCGGCGGTAGCTGCGTGGAAGTCAACGAAACAGAGGCGCTGTTCACGGGCGATGTAAAAGACCAGCGGACACGTGATTATGTCGAAGGGCGATTCGGCTGATGGACGCGGAAACCAGCAAGCTTGCCATACGCACCCGGAAACTGAATCTCTGGTACGGCACCTTCCAGGCACTGTTTGACATTGACCTCGATATCAAGGAAGGGATCATCACCTCCCTCATCGGGCCTTCGGGCTGTGGCAAATCGACTTTTCTGCGTAGCGTCAACCGCATCAACGAACGCCTGGGTTATGCCCGCATCGAAGGTTCTATCGAAGTTCTGGACAAGAATATCTACGATGCTGATGTAGAACTCATGCAGGTGCGCAAACAAATCGGTATGGTTTTCCAGCGCCCTAATCCGCTGCCAATCTCGATCCGTGACAACGTGCTGTTCGCACATAATATCCACTCAAAAGGCCAACGTCAGTCGCGGTCCGATCGTGACGACATTGTCGAGAGCGCCTTGCGCCAGGTGTTGTTATGGGACGTGGTAAAAGACCGCCTGCACCGCAAGGCCACTGAACTGTCACTGGAAGAACAGCAGAAGCTGTGCATCGCACGCCTGATACCGGTGAAGCCCAGCGTGCTGCTGATGGACGAACCCTGCTCCGCGCTTGACCCCAAAGGCACAGAGGCCGTCGAGGAACTGATCTGGGAGTTGCGTGGCGACTATACGATTCTGATCGTGACGCATAACATGGCCCAGGCACGTCGCGCCAGCGAAGAATGTATATTTATGCTGATGGGCAAGGTCATCGAACACTCGCTCACAGAGGAATTGTTTGTTACTCCAAAGCAGCGCGAAACCGCAGACTACATCGAGGGGCGTTACGGTTAGCCCCGCACACTTTTTTCAGACAGCCATCCCCTGATGAGAGTCCGGACCACCTGGTTCTCCACGTTGATCCCACCACTGCCGAGAGCTTACCGATTCGGAATCCTGCCGCCCCGCCGGCGGCGCCTTGACCACGGTTACCGGTATCGGACTGCGTAACACCACCTCTGCCGCCACTGAACCCGATGCCAGGCGCGACAGACCCGAGCGGCCATGTGTACCCATGACAATAAGCGCAGCATTTTCACGCTCGGAAATTTCTCCAATACGCTGTGCAGGCAACCCGCTCACCAGCAGCGCGCGTGCTGAAGAAAGAGCCTCCGGACCACTGTCATAGCGGCGCACATCTTCAATAAATTCATCAAGCATGTCAGCCGCAACATCGTCCATCGGTCGCATGGCACTCCGGTTTCGGTTGTTAGTGTACAAGCCCGGCTTGCGGTTCTGGTCATGTACCACATGCAGCACCAGGATGGGCGCGCCTACACAGCTTGCAAACTGACTGGCGAACAACAACGCGTTCCGGGAGCATGATGAGAAATCGACCGGCACCAGAATCGGCCGCTTGTCTGCACCGGATGCCGGAGCCGTACCGTCAACAATTAAATCCATCGCTTGCGCCTCTTTACCTGCTAAAGGTGAACAATCCTGTACCTTTTCCGGACCACCATCGGGATTGGCACTACTAACAGGTTAACAAGCAAATGTTACTGTTTTATTACACAATAATTTAAATTAAGTATATTCTATATATTATTGTTTTATTTATTTTTTATTTGTTTTTTCAAGTGCTTCCTGCAACCTCTGGCACAGCGTCCTGATCACCTTGATACGCGCATAGCGCTTGTCGTCACCCTCAACCAGGGTCCAGGGCGCAACGATGGTACTGGTATGTTGAATAATGTCGTTGACTGCAAGCTCGTAGTCATCCCATTTCTCCCGGTTTCTCCAGTCTTCTTCAGTGAGTTTCCAACGTTTGTGCGGCGTCTCTTCACGTGCCTTGAAACGCACGTGTTGCTCTTCCTTACTGATCTGAATCCAGTATTTCACTAACACGATACCGTGATCGATGAGCTGGTCTTCGAAGTCATTGATCTCTGCAAAAGCCCGCTTCCACTCTTCTTCGCAGGCGAAACCCTCAACACGCTCGACCAACTCACGTCCGTACCAGCTGCGATCAAAAATCAGTACGCGCCCGGCGAGTGGAAGCTGCCGCCAGAAGCGCCACAGATAGTGGTGCGCCGCCTCCTCGTCGGTCGGCGCAGCTATGGGAATCACCTGATAGTTATAGGCTTGCATGGGCGCTGTAATACGGCGTATTGCACCGCCCTTTCCGGCCGCGTCCGGTCCTTCGAACAGCATGACCGCTGATATCTTCCTCTCCTGTGCCTGGCGACACAGCACACTGAGCTCAGCCTGGTACTTTTTCAGATCCTTTTGATAGCCGGATTTTAACATCGACTTGGACATGTCCAGGGTGCCGAGAATTGTCAGCGGTGGCCTGTCAATCGGTAGCTCGTCAGCGGAGGCATTGGGTCCACACTTGCTCACAGTAACCGCTTTACTTCCGAGCGCTTCCTGGCGTTGTCTTTCCATGAGTTCCCGTTTCTGCCGCATGTCGTCAAGCTTGGCCGCGAGTGCATCACGGATCATGGTACCGACCGTCAGGCTGCGATAGTTCTCATCCTCGCCTTCGATAACGTTCCATGGCGCCTTGCCCGTACTGGTGCGCAAAATGGTACGTTCGGCCGCTTCTACGAACTGGTCATACATACGCCAGTGCTTCCAGTCACGTTCCTTGACTTGCCAACGCGTTAAAGGATCTTTCTCAAGACTCTTCAGTCTTTTTTTCTGCGCATCCCGGCTCAGATGCATCCAGAATTTCAAAATGACAGCATTATCCTCAGCCAGCGCATTTTCGAAGTTGATAATCCGGTCAAGGCGGTCAATAAATTGCGGCAGATCGTCCTTTTTATAGGCATGCTCACACACCGGCTGCGAATACCAGGAACTGAGAAACAGACCGATCTGCCCTTTCGGCGGAAGATCCCGCCAGAACCGCCAGAATTCCGGGCGCTCGCTTTCTTCCTGCGATGGTGTGTCATAGGCACGCGTCACCAACCAGCGCGGATCCATCCACTCGTTGAGGAGATTGGCTGTTTTTGATTTGCCCGCCCCGTCAACGCCGGCAAACACAATGATCACGGGAAACCCATTGAATTCGCGAAGCTCTCGTTGCAGATCCAGTAGCTCCTCGCGCAACAGCGGTTCGCGCTCCCGGTATTCTTTCTTGGGTATTCTTATTCCCAGTTCAGCAGTCTCAAACACGGTTTCTCCGGCAATCACAAGCGACATTACTACTTTTATAGTATATATATACCTGCTGGGCACATATAATCACCATAAAACTGAATATTGCCGAGGACATCAGGTGGCAAAACTGCTCATTGAAGATCCAGAAGGAGGAACACAGGTTCCATTCCTGCGCGGGATTCTGACCCGATCTTTGCAAAACTCCGGCCTCCCTTTTGAGGACGCCTACCAGCTGGCGACAACTGTGCGCCAGGAGCTCGATGACACAGATTCAATAACGCTCGACGAGCTTCGTAGCAAGGTACTATCACACCTTGAAAAAACCTCCACTGCCAGTATTGCATACCGATACCAAAGTCAGGGTACCACTGATACAAATATACAGGTAAAAAGGTTAGACGACCGGGTAACCCCGTTTTCCGCCGACCAGCACCGGCATTGTCTGGAAACCATCGGGCTTACCTACAAGGAAGCCATGATGGTGACGGAAGAAATCCGCAAACACCTGATCGAAAACCAGATGATGACTGTGACCTCACAGGAGATAAGCCGTCTCACCTACCGCTTTCTGAAAAAAACAGAAAAACTCGGACCCGCCGTGGCCAAACGCTGGCTGGTATGGATCGATTTCCTGCGCAGCGGGAGACCCTTGATTCTTCTAATCGGCGGCACATCGGGCTGTGGCAAGAGCACCATCGCCACTGCGCTGGCCAACCAGCTGGATATCGTACGTACGCAATCTACAGACATGCTTCGCGAAGTCATGCGATCGATGCTCTCCAAGCGACTTCTGCCAATTTTGCATGCCTCCTCGTTCAGTGCCTGGCAGGCCCTGCCCTCCCACGAAGGCCGCTCGCTGGAAGATCACGACGAACTGCTACTGGCCGAAGGTTTTCTGGCCCAGGCGGATTTACTCTCGGTAGCCAGCGAAGCGGTCATCGAGCGCGCGCTGCGTGAACGCGTTTCACTGATTTTTGAAGGTGTCCACATCCATCCTTCGCTGCTGGACAGGATACCCACAGATACCGATGCTGTGATCGCCCCCATCATGCTCGCAGTACTCAAACGCAGTCACCTAAAGGAGCGTATTGCCGGCCGTGGCACCAAGGTTCCACAGCGCAGGTCCGCACGTTACCTGGAAAACTTTCAGGACATCTGGCATCTGCAGTCGTTTCTGCTTTCCGAGGCAGATCGAACAAAGATCCCGATCATAGTAAACACCAAACGTGATGTCGTTGTTCGTGAAATCATGCGCACTGTGATAGAAACACTCTCAAAAGATTTTACCGCGACACCTGAAGAAGTGTTTGGATAGGGTTTAAGGTGTATTCGTACCCGGCTTGATACTGACATAAATAACACGCTCACATTTCTGTTAGCGCTTAACTAAATAAATACTGCACCGCGATATTGTTTTTGTAAATAAAGTGAAAACAGCGGCATAATATTTCTGCCTATTCCGCCGGAACACTCTGATATTCGGCATTCACGCTCGATAGCAGGACAAATTATCATGGTTAAGGCATGCCCAGCATTTGCACCCACTGGTACAGCGGGTGCGCCGGAGCTCATTTGTCTGTTTTACGTGACACGCCTACCTGTAACAGGCTCTTGCCAAACTTCTCGGCAACTGCGTCGATCGTTTTCAGCACCTGCTGGCTGGAAGCCTTCTGTTCAGGCTCATCGAAAAGATCAGCCTGGGCTGGTTGATCATCCTCCCAACTACTGATGCCCACACCAATGAGGCGAACCGGTTTTTCTGGTAAGTTACCATTATTGAAAAGCTGCCATGCCGTTTTCAGAATTTCGCGCTCGTCGTGGGTCGGTGCAGCCTGCTTATGCTGCCGCGTGTACGTTTCGAACCCCTCGTAACGAATTTTCAGCGTGATCACTGATCCGGACAAACCTTCCCGGCGAGCGGTTCTGGCAACCTCTGCTGCCAGACCAAGCAGCACGTCATGCAGGACCGCATGATCCCGAACGTCGGCCCCGAACGTTGTTTCTTTCGAGATGCTCTTACGCCCCTGTCCCGGCACAACCTGATTTGAAGCAATACCAAAGGCCTGGTTGTGGAAACCTGCTGCGCCCCTGTTTCCCAGGTGTTGCTCGAGCATTGCAAGCGGGTAAGCTCGCAGCTGCGCCACGGTCCGGATACCGAGACGGTCAAAGATCTTCTGTGTCTGGCGCCCCAGTCCGCGGAGGTTTGACACCGGCATGGGTGCGAGAAAATCCAGCACCTGATCCGGAGTTACCACGGTCAAACCGTCCGGCTTGCGGAAATCCGAACCCAGTTTTGCGATTAGCCGGTTCGGACCAATACCCACGGAGGCCGTCAGGCCCGTTCCGGAAAAAATACGCTGTTTGATCTCGTGGCCAATCGTCTCCGGCAGCCCCATCAGCTTGTCAAGCCCGCTGATATCGAGATAGGCCTCGTCGATAGAGGCAGCTTCGACAGCGGGCGTAATCGACTCGAGGATTTGAAATACCTGCCTGGAAATCTTGCGGTACTTCTCTATATCCGGGCGCAGGTAGACCGCGTCCGGGCAACGCCGGTAGGCCTCGGCAATTGGCATGGCAGAGCGGATGCCGAATTCGCGTGCTTCATACGAAGAGGCTGCCACCACGCCACGATTGCCGGGCAACGCCCCGACCACGACGGGACGTCCCTTGTATTCGGGGTGTTCCTGCTGCTCACAGCTTGCGAAAAACGCGTCCAGGTCCATGTGGGCGATCCAGCGATGCTTTTCTTTCACGCGTGGCATGTTCCCGGGGCAATTAATAAAGTTGAATGTGTTGGGCCTGAAATGGACATCGGGCAAATAAAATTACAAGCTAAACGATAGGCGGCTCACCTTGCTCGTCGCTCTCCTGAACTTCTTCGGGTGCATGCTCAATCTGGAAGGACTCGACCTGACCTGCCACCTCCTTTATGTCTCCAAATCGAGCGATATGGAACAGAGCCTCGCCTTCATGTACCAGTGGTATTTCTGAACAGCCGATAATGATCCCGCTGGCCGTTGCTATTACTTCAAACTCATCTCCGCCAAAAGGGTCATCTACTAAACCCAGAATTTCACCACGCTTTACCCGGCCACCCAGTCCACAGACTTTCCTGAACAAGCCACTGGCTGGAGCCCGCACCCAGGCGCTTGATCGCGCAACAAAAGGGTCGTGCTTGTTCTTGCGTCGGGCACGTGTTGGTGGCAGCATGCCAAGGCAACGCATAACACTGATAATCCCCTCTACACCTGCACGAATAGAGACCTCATCGAATCGAAGAGCCTCACCTGCTTCATACAGCAGCATGGGAATCCCCTGCTCGGCAGCGGCTTCGCGAAGAGAACCATCCCTGGTGTTCGAGTTCAGCAGCACTGGAACACCGAAAGATTCAGCCAGCCTGGCAGTTTCCGGATCATCCAGGTTTGCACGGATCTGCGGCAAATTGCTGCGATGGATGGCGCCGGTATGCAAATCAATCCCGTGGGTACATTTATGCACTATCTCGGTCATGAATATATGCGCCAAACGCGCCGCCATCGAACCCTTTTCCGAACCCGGGAAGGATCGGTTCAAATCACGCCTGTCGGGCAGATAGCGGGAATGCTGAATGAGCCCGTAGAGGTTAACAATGGGCACCGCGATCAAGGTCCCTCGCAGACGCTTCAATGCCGGCCGCCGCAAAAGGCGACGGATAATCTCGGTGCCGTTAAGCTCATCACCGTGTAATGCGGCACTGACGAACAGTCGCGGCCCGTCTTTTGCCCCACGCACTACATGCACAGGCAGCGTCAAAGGAGAATGTGTATACAGGGGGGGAAGCTGCAACTCTACCAAATGCCGACTGCGAACGGGTATCGCCTCGCCACCGATTATTATGATGTTGTCGTCCACCAACATTCAGCCCTTGCCGCGTGTTTTGGAGCGTGAACCCCGGTGCTCCATCTCGGCCACACGCTTTTCCAGATACTGGATGATGATGGTCGCAACGTCCTTGCCGCTGGCTGCCTCTATACCCTCCAGGCCAGGCGAAGAATTGACTTCCATCACCAGCGGCCCATGTTTGGAACGCAACAGATCCACGCCACAGACCTCCAGCCCCATGATCTTGGCCGCGCGCACAGCAGTCGAACGCTCGGCCGGTGTTAACCGGACCAGACTGGCGCTGCCGCCGCGGTGGAGGTTGGAGCGGAACTCCCCCTCCGGACCCTGACGACACATGGCCGCAACAACTTTTTCACCCACCACGAAGCAGCGGATATCTGCACCACCTGCCTCTTTGATAAATTCCTGGACCATAATGTTGGCCTTCAGCCCCATGAATGCCTGAATCACACTTTCTGCAGCCTTCTGTGTCTCTGCCAGTACAACACCAATACCCTGGGTACCCTCCAGTAACTTGATGACCAACGGTGCGCCACCGACTTCCTTAAGCAGATCCTCGAGATCGCCGGGGTTGTGGGCAAAACCGGTAACCGGCATACCGACGCCTTTTCTGGCAAGCAGCTGCGCTGATCGCAGCTTGTCGCGAGACCGGGTAATAGCCACCGACTCGTTTAGCGGGAACACATTCATCATCTCAAACTGGCGCAATACAGCTGTGCCATAAAATGTCACGGAAGCACCAATGCGCGGAATCACCGCGTCAAAACCTTGCAGCACCTCGCCACCGTAGTGAATGGTCGGCTTCATGGAGGTGATGTTCATATAGCAACGTAAAGCGTCTACTACCCGGACCTCGTGATCGCGCTGCTGCGCAGCCTCTACCAGGCGTTTGGTTGAATAGAGGTTTTTATTGCGTGAAAGGATTGCGATTCTCATTGGTATATCAGCCTCATTTTAGCGTTTTGATTTTTACGAAACTTCATACTGTCCCGGTCTGTAAGCGTTACTTCTGCTTGCCATTCCATCGCTCCCGGAGTCAGTCACCATACGTCAATCCTTCACCGGTGCTTCACACTCAACAACGGTTTCGCTATCTCCTTGCTGCGGATGGACACGAAACCGCACCCATTGCTTTCCCTGGTACTCGAATGGTTCAACATAGAACACGTTATTTCATCTGCGAGTTTGACACCGCAAACACCGAACCGGGTACATTGTGGGAGTGATGGGTATTAGACTAACCACCAGCGCTTTTAGTCACGTTTGCCGATCAGGCAGTAGTTCAAAGGATCCACCAGGAAGCGGCCGTGCGAGGCAGGCCGGCCCAAAAGCATACGGAATCGCATCTTGTCGCTGTTAGTAAGCGTCAGCTCGATATCCCGTGTTACATTCCCCAGCGTTACTGGCGTGACGATAGCGGCATATCAACTGACGCAACAGACAATATACGCAATCTACCGGTACAATTGCTATGCAGCCAATGCCTGTTCCTGCTCCGCAAGGATGTAGTGCGCCTTGAATTGATCGAGCGCCCTGTAGAGACGCATTTTCGCAGCGCTCAGGCTGATCCCGAGTGTGCCTGCGATCTCCTCAAGTGAACAGTCGAAAGCGAAGCGCAGGCGGAGCACTTCCCGCGCCTGGGGTGACACCCGTTTCAGGACGAGTCTAACTTCATCGCTGGAATCCTCGTGTTCGTCCTGAACCGAATATACGTGCAGATGCGATTCAATCATTGCTTCAATATGCTCGACCTGAACATAGCGCGCACGACGGACGATAAAGGTCCTTACCTGATTCTCAGCAACCGCATGTAACCATGTTTTGAACGACGACCGACCTTCAAACCGGCGGAGAGCCGTGTAAACACGCAATATCACGTCCTGTGTTACGTCCTGGGCATCCTGAGGATTGCGCAGGCGAATCAGGCAAAAGCTGAAAACCCATGGACGATACCTCTGCAACAAGAGGTTGCACGCAAGCTTCCAGCCGATGCCCCGCTTCTGAATAACACCTATCAGTGCATCATCGCTCATTTGGGTCAGCATATGTTTATCACTGATTTTATTAGCCTTTTTGTTATTTTCGCATGCGTCGCGCATTGATCACCTCCTGTTTCGGCCAAGGCAACAAAGTCCATCTTCATCGTGGCGTTCGCACTTTACATAGCAGCTGATCAACAAATCCAACTAATTTTTATTGTCGTTTATACAAATATTTTTTATCATGAAACAATGGATCTGGAACTATTACGCACTTTCCTTGAAGTTAACCGAACCAGGCACTTTGGTGAGGCAGCCGATGCGCTCAATCTCACCCAGGCAGCAGTCAGCGCCCGAATCAAGCAACTGGAATCGATTCTCGGGGTGCGGCTGTTCGACCGGTTGCGTCGTGATATCCGCCTGACGCCTGAAGGAAACCGGCTGCAACGGCATGCAAACCTGTTGATCGCGGAATGGCGGAAAGCCCGTCAGGACGTTGCCATGGGGGGTGCCATGCAACAGATCAGTATTGGCGGCAGCCTGCGGCTGTGGGACGTTGTACTTCAGGACTGGTTTCATCGATTGCGTCGTAATCTTCCCGAGCTGGCGATTATTGCTGAATCGCATTCACCTGAAGTGCTGACCCGTCGACTGCTGGATGGAGTGATTGACCTCGGTTTCATGCTCGAACCCGCCCAGCTTGATGTGCTCCAGATCGAGGAGGTTGCTGCCATTGAACTGGTGATGGTAGGTAACCAGCCCGACACACCGGCAGAAGAAGCCCTGGCTGCCGACTACCTGATGGTGGATTGGGGCCTGGCACACGCACTGGATCACCGCCGTATGTTTCCCGATGCACCGGAACCCCGGATCCGGGTCTCGCATGCAAAAATGGCATTTGCGCACTTACTCGAACTTGGTGGTTTCGCTTTTCTTCCAGTGCCGTTAGTCGCCGAGAGTCTGAAATCCGGAGATTTGTATCTCGTAGCCGATGCACCAACCATACGTCGCCATGTGTACGCAGTCTTTCCGCTGCGTAGTGCCAAGTCCAGGCTTATTAAACAGGTTTTGCAGCTGTTTGCGAGCGAGATCCCCTTTACCCTCGCTGACACCGACGAAAACTTCTCTTGACGGCAGAACCGGCATGTCCCGGGCGACACGCTGCGTTTACCAGGCGTCCAGCGGCTCAAGGTCGCCTGGATCGAAGATCCTTTCAATACCGACCTGACCAACTTGATTACCATCCAGCGATCTGACAATCAGCCGGAAATCCCCTTCCTCAATCCAGTCGCCTACTTCAGGCATACGCGAAAGCCGAAACATGAACAGCCCGGACAGCGTATTGGCATCGACTTCATCAGGAATGTTTATGGCAATCGCGCGTTCAATCTCCGCCAGCGGGGCGAGCCCATCCGCTATCCACCGCCCCGGATCAAGCTCAACAATAACGGCTGCCTGAGCATCGGGATCAGTCTCATCGCGAATATCCCCCACGATTTCCTCGATCAGATCTTCCAGCGTTACGATACCGGCCAGGCCACCATGCTCGTTGACCACTAATGCCATGTGAGTCTGGTACTCGCGCATACGCTCGAAGAGGAAAGCCACTTTCTGACTCTCCGGCACCAGCAGCGGTGTATGACAGAAATCTGTGAGATCTCGCCATGGCTGTGCATCACCAATCAGCCCGGCAATATACAGATCCTTCACGAACACAATACCGACGACCGCGTCATTATCTGCTGAATCAGTGACCGGAAAACGTGAGTGACAGCTATCGCAAATAACCGCCAGATTCCTGGCCGCAGAACCACTGATATCCAGGAATTTCACAGCACCATAAGGAATCATCACACGCCCAACCCGACGCTGGTCGAACTCAAGCGTGTTTCTGAGCATGGTCGCCTTGTCCTCCCCGGTCTCACCGCTGAATATATCTTCACGTGAAGTTTCTTCTACCTTGAACAGGAACGCTACAAAGCTCGACGACACGCCAAGCAACCAGTTCAGCGGATAGCCAAGCACATAGACAAAATGCAACGGGTAAGCCACCCATACAGAAACACGCTCTGCGCTGCGTATCGCCAGTGTCCTGGGAACCTGCTCGCCGAAAATGATATGCATAGACGAAAATACCAGTAACCCTGCAATAAATACTGCGGTGTGCAGCGCCGGCTGGGGTATACCCGCCTGAACGAATGCTGGCTCCAGGATTTTAGCGACCGCGGAGCCACCGACCCAGCCCAGACCGAGAGATGCCATGGTGATCCCAAGCTGACAGGCTGCCAGGTAGTCCTCCAGCTTGCTTTGTATTTGCAAACTCAACCGTGCAGCGACGCTTCCATTAACCGCGTTCGTCTCCAGACGGATACCACGAGCCTTGACCAGGGCAAATTTTGCCGCAACAAAGAATGCGTTTGTGGCGAGTAAAAGCATAATAGCTATAATGTTCGAACTTGTAGCAGACATCACGATCCACTTACTCTTCAGGGATATGAAGATTCGACAGTCGGGCTTATGGAAAAGTCACAATCGTGACATTCTTAAACCAGACCCGGTCTAGGTGGATAGGCCGAATGACCGTCAAGTCGGCTGGTTTTCCGGTTCTGTGACTTTCCATACGGATCCGGAGTCGAATCTCTTATCAATGGCACCGACCAGGCCTTATTCGATGGAGGCTAAAAAGATGACGCACAGAATCTTTGCTCTCGGATAGGGACCATAGTCGTCAGATCCCGACTATCGCTCATTTGATAGAACCGCATGCTGATTACCGGGGATATAAATGCAATTGTATGAAATCTATTATTTCGACAAATCTAGTCGCCAACTGAAGATCGGCAACGAAGAACTGCTCAACGATTGGCGCGACAATGCGGATGCCAGCATTTGGCTTAATTTTATCGGGCGGAACGAGGACCTTGAAAAACAGTTTCTCCAGGCGACGTTTGGACTGCACCCGCTGGCCATCAAGGATGCCATGCGTAACCGGCACCCTCCAAAACTGGAAGCTTTCGAGAACAACACCTTTCTACTTCTAAAGGAGTTGGCTGCCGATTCCACAGAAATTCATTTCGCAACAGAGCAGCTGGCCCTGTTTATCGGCGAACGGTTTCTGGTGACCCGGAGTTCGGGTGAATCTGTCGCTGCCCGGCTGCTGGCCGAGGAGATTCAGCAGAATCATGATTTTTTTGCGCAAGGGTGCGACAACCTCGCGATTCGCCTTTGCCGTATTGCAGTAGATCATTATCTTGGTAAATTGCTGTCTCTGGAACCGCGCCTGGAAGAACTGGAGCGCGAGGTTATGGAACATCCTGCAGATAGCATCCTGGCGGAACTCTTAAACTACAAAACCCAGTTAAAAAAATTCCGGCGTGTATTTCTTTACCACGAACAAATATTCCGGGAACTAAGAGACAAACAATTTCCAGCAGTATCACAGGCACTAAGTCACGAAATTAACGACCTTCATGAACACCAGGAACGCGCCGTCAGCCTGACGTTGCTTTATTACGAGCTGGCATCTGATCTCGCTGACGGCTACCTGTCCGTTGCCTCGCACCGACTAAATCAAATCATGAAGGTACTGACAGTAATCATGGCCATATTCGTTCCGCTTAGTTTCCTGGCTGGCATTTATGGAATGAATTTTGAAAACATGCCGGAGCTGCACTCGAAATCCGGCTATTTCATCTTGCTCAGCTTAATGGGAAGCATAGCCATAGTCTTATTGTTCTTATTCAAAAGGAAACGCTGGTTATGATGGCATTCAGGCATTTACTGATCATCTATGCGCTGATCATCGGAGGTGAAAGTCATGCTGTTTCTAACACTCCTGCACCTGACCCGGCTAATCTTGCCGCCGATTGGTGGTCATACTTCGTGCCAGGGGAGAAGCTGTCTGACCAAGAATTACGAACCCGGGTCGACGAGTTCAGCACACACATCGATACGGTTTCGGCATCAACTGAAGCGGCACTACAATATGAATACGGACAGCTGGCCGCAGATATTCGCGCAGACCTAAACCACTTTTACGAACTTCAAACCACCCCGCAACCCCCATCAACACCTGCCACAGCTGCGAAGACGGTTTACAGTCTGACCGAAGCGCTTGCGCGGCATTCAGACTTGCGTGCGGCGAAGCTCAAGGTAGAAACCGAGCAAGAGGAAACCACCTGGCTGAGTGCCGTTACCAATGAAGAACGCAGGCAGCAGTCCCGGCTCCGCAGCCAGTATCTGGAAATAAAGAAGAACCAACCTGACAAGCTCTTAAAGGGGCTGGAACTCATATACGGGCGCATCCACCTTGAAATAAGAAAAATCGAACTCGAAACACGAAAATCAGCGTTCGCACAGGCACGGGAACAGGAAGCGCGGCTGCAGACGGAACTGGAATCCATTCCCGCTAACCTCACGATTTCAGAGTCAGAACTCACCGAATGGCAAACCCGTGGCGAGCAGGCTGACGCCAGTATTAAAAGCTCGGGCGAACGTGGACAACGCAAAAAGCCTTCTGACTCGTTGACCGGTGACGCTGCGCTGGATTTTATCAAGACTCAACATACAGTGCTGACCGGCGTGACTTATGACGTGGAAATCGGTTTGAATGAGTCCATAATCATACAGACGAGCCTGGTATCGGCTCTGCATGGCATACTGAACCTGGATGTTGCCAAAGATGGAGAAACCGCAAGGAAAGTTCTTTCCGACAGTGAGGAGCTACACGATCGTTTAGCCGAGCAACGCGCCCGCTGGCAACGGGTAACCCAGAGAATCCGTAATGCAGCACCACCAACCGGAGACAGTAAAAATACCACTTCCGGTGACATGCTGCGCCTGCAAAAAAAGACTGCTTCGCTTATTGATAAAACCGATCAGCTACTCCGTATGCTGGACAAGCAAATGGAATCCACGCAATTTATTGCGCAGCTACTCGAGGAGCGACTTCACGAGCAAGAAGGCTGGTTTAACCGAAGCCTGAAAGACACAGAAGAGACCTTTGCCAATTCGTGGTCAACGACCATTAATCTCATGGGCGCCTCACTGTTCGAGATCAATGAAACACCGGTAACCACACTTGGGATATTGCGCGTTATCCTGATTATCACCCTCGCCTTATGGCTATCGAAGGGAATACGGCGTGCGATCAAGCGGATCGGGGAACGAAAAGGCGCAATTAGCGAAAGCTCGCTTTATACCTTCGGCAGGCTGATCCACTATGTTGTGCTGATCATCGGTATCATCATCGGTCTCTCGTCAATCGGTATAGACTTCACCAAGTTTGCCCTGTTTGCCAGCGCCCTGGGTGTTGGTATCGGTTTCGGTCTGCAGACGCTAATCAGTAACTTTGTCGCCGGCCTGATCATATTGTTCGAGAAAAGCCTTAAAGTCGGCGACTTTGTGGAACTGGAGTCGGGGGTTACAGGCGAAGTCAAGGAAATCAATATGCGCAGCACCCTGATTACAACCAATGACAATATTGACATTCTAGTACCCAACTCCGAATTCGTGGGTGGCCGAGTGATTAACTGGACGCTTAGAGAGGTCTATCGGCGCACCCATATTCCCTTCGGAGTAGCTTACGGCACAGACAAGGAACTTGTCAGGAAGGCCGTACTGGAAGCCGCCGATCAGATCCCGTGGACCCTGAAGAACAGGAAAGGCCGCCACCCGCAGGTCTGGTTTGTAGAATTCGGCGATAGCAGTCTTAATTTCGAACTCGTTGTCTGGCTGAATCCCGATGCCGTAAAACGGCCTGGTGCCGTGCAATCCGGCTATCTATGGGAAATCGAAACCAAACTCAGGGAATACGGCATCGAAATTCCGTTTCCGCAGCGCGACCTCCATCTTCGCAGCGTTTTTGGAATTAAAGACAAGGATGCGCATGAACTGCTGCCAGGCAGGCATGCATGATGAACCCGATCATGAAAACGGCTAGTCAATAACGGTTACAGGATCACTCATGGAAATACATGCCGTCACCGCTTCAATAGAATTCCAGATGAGCCTGTTACTGTTTGTCTCTCTGGCGGGGTATCTAATCGCGTCACGCATGGGTCAACCGGCCGTCGTGGGCCAGATTGTCGTCGGGTTGATTGTTGGTCCCAGCGTGCTGGGCTGGATCACCTACACCGATTTCATCAGTAGCGTCGGCCATCTGGGCGCGGTGATACTTCTATTTGTTATTGGCCTTGAATTCAGGCTTAAAGATATAGCACGGCTCGAATACCTGGTAATTGCCCTGTTCGGCGTGCTCGTCCCCTGGGTTTCGGGTTTTTACCTGGCTTCCGCTTTTGGTTTCGAAACCCATCGGGCCGCTATCGTTGGTGTTGCCTTAAGCGCAACCAGTATAGCGATCACCGCTGACACCTTGAAGGAACTGGGAAAACTCAAGACAAATGCAGCGAAAGCCATAATAGGTGCTGCCATTATCGACGACGTTCTCGCACTTCTTGCCCTTTCATTTGCCAACCAGCTTTCCGCTCCGGAAACCTCTCACATCGCCTTGGTCTGGACTGCCTTAAAGGCACTGGGTTTTATCGTTATTGGCGCCTTTATTGGACAAGTATTCATGACACGCGCAGTACAGCGTATTGATCAGTCAGCACTGATCAGGCAGTACCCGGAGCTTGTATTCATATTTACAATGATGGTTGCCTTTCTATACGCAATGCTGGCCGAACTCATGGGCTTGTCAGCAATTGTTGGCGCATTCATAGCCGGTGTTTCTTTGAGCACCATTAACCTGACTTATGGAAAACAATTCCGCGAAGGAGCCGAATACCTGCGAATCATTTTCGCATCGATATTTTTTGTTTCTCTGGGCGTATTGGTCGACATCCGAGCCATAACTCCAGACATTATCGGATTTCTTGTCGCATTAACCCTGGCAGGAATTCTGTCGAAAATCATAGGTTGTGGCTTGCCAGCGCGCTTTTCAGGCCTCGACAACAGAGAAGCACTTGTCGTCGGCATCGGCATGACTCCGCGCGGAGAAGTCAGCGCAATTGTAGCCTTGCTTGCGCTGACCCAAGGCATCATCGAGCAACCTGTCTATGTGTCGCTGGTGATGATGAGCTTGTTGACCACAGCATTAGCACCGATCCTGTTACGTAGACTTGTGACAAAATTACCCGATGAAATTCCAACCAGCACGTAGCTTCACCGTTAAACAGCAACATATCAGGTCAACAGACCAATGTAGTTTGCCTGGTGCAATGGCAGCACTGACGACTGGTATACTGGCGCTGTTCAGACGCAAGCGGAGAATTCAGACAAACATGACGATACATGAGCCCCTTACCCTACTCCACTCTATCCTTCCAATAGTTTCTATCGGCTTTATCAGTCTTTGTTCCGTACTGCCCGAGGCCAGGGCCGCAGAGAGCTCCAGTTTCGCACCGATATGGATTGAAAAAGCTTCCGTGGCCCGTCAACTCGAACTGCTGCAGAGCATCTGTGAGCCGGGACAAGTCATTGTGCGCGATGGCATACCGACGTGCGACTCCTGTCCTCCCTATACTACCGGAGGTCCCGCGGGTCTGCGCATCACCAATACCATCAAGGGCAACTTCACCCACCACGACACCGGCGAATTACTGGTGGATGCCAGCGGATGTGAACCAGCAACCACCTATGGTGGCGGCTCGATACTGCTTGAGGAGGGCAAGAATGGGTGGTCCAGAACACTGTACCTGCCCGGCTTCCGTAGCAACGAGTGCGTACGCTTCCGCACCATCCGGAAAACCATTTCGTTGGCCTGTAACATGTCCAGCGTCGATCAAGGCATTCAGCGTGGTAAATTTAAATGGTTAAGCTTGCGCGACGCCAAACCGATTCAGCATGACCTTTTTGAGTGGTATGACAATAGCCAGAGCAACTCGCGACGCCTGGTCAGTATTTTCCCACATCGATTCATGAAGTCCGATTTCAACTCCGATGGCCGGGTAGACCTGCGAGTCACTGTGCGTGTGCGCGATGAAACCATACCGACCAAATACCCCAACTTCGTCGGCGCGATGTCGGCCGGACATCGCTTCAGGAAGGCGACGTCCTTGCAGCTGATGTATCTGTACGACGGCAGTACGCTGCTATTGGCGCCAGACAGCGAGGCCACCAGTGAAGAAATCAACATACTGCTTGAAAATACTCGAGATCACTAGTGTTACCGGGCGGTGGATGCAGACCGAAGACGTTCCTCAACGCACGCATCGCGTCTGGCTCGGCATCACCCTGCACGTGTATCCAGGTGACCGTCTCGCGATCCAGGTATGCCGAACATTCCTCGGGTCTGGTTAACACCTGTTCGTTATAGTCGCTGTCCGTGTAGTCTGTCAGCAGAGTCCTGAGTGACGACCGCTCCACCTTGTCACGCAGAACCAAAGCCCCCGCAAAGTGCCAGGTGCGTGGTAGCGTTTGGTGAAGTAAGTCATTTACCTCCCCTGTGAAGGTTCGGTTTATGGGCGGTCAACGCGCCCCGTTACTCCCCTACTCCTGCGGCGACCCGAAGCCGATACCCGAGTCCACGCTGCGCAGGTGCAGGTCGCGCTGCGGGAACGGAATCTCGATACCCGCCTCACGCAGCCCCTTCTCAATCGCAAAATTGAGCTCGCTCACCGTGGCAAGGCGCTGGTCTACGTTGCGGATGAAAAAGCGCACTTCAAAATTCAGCGAGCTGTCACCGAAACCACGGAACAGGACTCTGGGTGGGCTTACCCTGGTGTCGTCGGCGATCACCAGTGGGTGTTGCCTGGCGGCGTGCAACAACACCTCGCGGACCTTTTCGACATCCGACCCGTAGGCTACCCCTATGGGGACGATCACCCTCCCCCAGGGATCCCGTAGCATCCAGTTGGTAACCTGGTTAGAGATAAGTTCCGAGTTCGGCACGATGACATCCGCGCGGTCAAAAGTTTCGATCTGCGTCGAGCGAATACTGATCTTGCGCACGTAGCCCTCCGTGTTGCCGACGACTATCCAGTCGCCGGTGCGGATCGGACGTTCGAACAGCAGGATGAGGCCGGAGACAAAGTTGTTGACGATGTTCTGCAGGCCAAAACCGATACCCACCGAAAGGGCACCCGCGATAATGGCCAGGTTGGTGAAGCTGAAACCGGCGAGGGACAGACCGAGGATCGCGGCGATGATGATGCCGACGTAGCCCGTAATAGTGACGATCGCCTCCTGGGCGCCGCGCTCGATCCTGGATTTTCTTATCCACCCCGGCAGGGCCTCGTTGCGGATCCAGCGCACCAGGGTAACCAGAACAGAGAAAACGACAAGGCCGATCATCCAGTTGATCGGGATGATAAGCACCGGACCAAGCTGAAAACCTTCGGTGATGCCCTGCCTGATCAGACTCCAGAAAGTGTACGAATAGCCCCACAGACCGACGACCGTGACACCGAACGCCAGCCAGATCAGCATTACCGTCAGCAGGCGCAGCCAGATCAGGCCGGGAACCGGTTCGCCATCATCCAGGCTCAACCGGTTACGCAGCTGAAGTTGCCAGGCATAGCGCCCCGTGTCTACGCCGTCGAAAAAATCCTGCAACAGACTGGTGAGAAGCCAAAGACCGACCGCCAGCATAGCTGTGCCGAGCAGGCCCTTGAACAAGTACAACGAGAAGTTGCGGAATCCTAATAGCTCGAGGGCGAAACCGGCCAGCAACAGCAGCACGATAATGCCGCGCAATTTCGGGTTGTCCAGGGGCCGGGGGGCGCTGCGCATGATAGACACCAGCCACACCAGCTGCAGGGTGGTCACAGCAAAGAACATCGCCCGAATCAGGTACCAGTGTTCCATTGTCATGGCCGAACGAATACCGGTACTGAAGGTCACGATCAGGACAAGCACGAGGAACAGGAGACCATGGATGCGCCGGGACACGGCCCGGGCATAAGCCGCTTCCATGGCAAGAAAATGCGTAGCTGGAGCACAGGGGTTGAGCAAGGCCTGGCTGACCGTCAGGCCGCCGAGGTACACCAGGATGCTGACAAGCAGCGCCACAGCCAGCGGAACAGGTTCAACCGGCAGGACCAGTAACAGCGTGGCAGTAGCCGCAGCCAGGCCGAGGAGGAGTGGCAGGCGCCTGGCGATGCAGGCCTGCAGCGATACACTCAGCCCCGCACTGATCCCCCCCTCCGCTGTCGCGTGCATGAGGTGCTGCCGCCAGCGGCGGCGCCACCACAGGCCCAGCGTGACCGCAAGCGAGGACACTACCCCCAGGAGGATCCAGCTATTAGTCCGCAACCGTTTCACCTGCAGGCGATTCTGCAAGAAGGCGTGCACAGCGCCAGGCAGGGTATTGGCCTGCTGCAGGTTGGCCAGAGATACGTTCCAGATGTCCGGGCCGCGTCCGAGCAACCGCAATTTCAGCACGTTATCCCTGGCCGAGCGAATGTCATCGCCAAGCGTCCGGGCCTCCAGCAGGAGGGTCTTGCAGGCGGCCATCTCCGCCTCCAGATCGACTAGCCGCTGGTTTGCCTGCTGCGCGGGTGCAGGGGTAACACCGGGCCCGGTATCATCCGCGGGCTTGACTGCGCTCTTGATTCCCTCGATTGCCTCCAGCCGCGCGTCCACGCACTTCTGGGCATTCAGCCGAATCTCGCCGAGTACCCGGTCCCAGGGGTCAAGCGCTTCGGTGTCACCCTCGATCGGGTCAAACGACTGCAGTGTCTGCCGGGCAACGTTAAGCGCCTCGCGTGCCGGCTTCAGCCAGTCGTTGCTGCTGTTGCCGGCAGCCACGTCCGTGAATGAAAGCAGGGTGGTCACTAACAGAAACAGAATTTGCAGGACCATCACCGGGGTGGATGTCCTGTATTGCATGGGCACAATTGTCATCGGGAGTGTTCGCTGTACCGGCGGGCTCGACGGGTCTACCCGAGAGCATAGGCTGACCATTCCACGAAAATCAACTGTTGCAGCTCAGCTTAAGCGTCACCCCTTGCACGCGTCCCACCGATAGCCGGACCGGCAACGATCCGGCCCTGTTTGCGAAACCCATTGGATAATTTTCTCCCGGCCTCTTATGCTAAGCGTATGGAAGAACAGAATCCTATCAGGGAAATCCACGAGTGGACCGTTGCACTTACTGAGCAGGGTATTTTAAAACTGTATTGGCAGTAATGCCGGCTGCAGGAGACGACAGTGAAACTGAGTGCAATGTTGTTTAGGGGAGTAGCTGCGGGTTTCGTCGCCACATGCATTTTGTCTGCATTAATGCTCACGAAAAAGTGGTTGCCTCAATTCGACACGATAACCTTGCTGGACGGGATCGCAGATGGCCTCGCAATTGATGCCGGTTTACCGCATCCATTCGCGGGCTGGCTGTGGCATTTCATTGTAGGAAGCCTTGTATGGGGCTGGATATATGCCGTTATGGAGCCGATTATTCCCGGGCGGTGTCCATGGCGTAAAGGCTTGTACTTTGGGTTGATGGTTACGCTATTGGTTTGGTTTTCGGTGTTGCCCCTGGCGGGTGCAGGCGCATTCGGCGCCCATCTCAGCTGGATACAACCCTTTGTGTCCCTGGCCCAGCATCTAATCTATGGCATTGCGCTTGCGCTCGCCTTTGATCGATTACCCATTGGGAAGCAATAGCTGTCAACAGTAAATCGAGACAGACCTCACCTCTCGCGACCGGTATTTAGCTTTCATCCGCTTTATCGTACGGGAATCGTGCATGACCAAACCGAATCAACAAAACAGACAACGCAATCAGCAGGGTCGCCCCCGCGACCCCCAGCATTCTCCAGGTATCCAGGCTCTTCATATCCAGAATCATATAGCGCGCAAGTGCGACGATCGCGATATACAAAGGCATTCGAACCGGCAGCTTTCCTGATTCAAGATAGATCGCCACCATCGCCAGCACTTCGAGGTAGATGAAGAGCAGCAGCAGGTCGGCCAGGGTAACCGTCTTTGCTGCAATCATTGATGAGACCTCGATACCTACAGCGATAATGGTAGCCATCGCAATGATCAGCAGGCCCAGATCCTGAACCCAGACAAGTGTTTTGTGCCCAAAGGCGTTGACGTTTTTCATAGCTTGTTATTTCCAGTACGTTGCCATTAAAAATCCACAGAATTTGCCCAATATACCACGCCTTCTTCTTTAAAAAACAATAAGGTATGGAAATTACTGCCACTTGGTCCAGGACAGAAGGTGAGCTCATGCGGGGCGGCGTTTCTCTATATGCCCGCTATTCTCCGGTATGGACAATAATACTTGACAAATTTAGTCAAGATTATACCCTTGGCAATACCTGACTTATTTAGTCAGGTTTAAAGATATAAAGTGAAACCCGGGCGAACGCGGCATCTCGGCTGGCCAAATTCAATACGGAGCACCAACCCCATTGAGTCCCGCTGGCGATAACGCTCAGATACATCAGGAACTTTGCAAACTGGAATAGTGGAGGTTTAACATGAAATTGTTACATGGTAAGTCAGACACAATCAGCGAACCCGTTTTCGTGACGCTTAAATACCTTCTTTCAGTATTGTCGATCGCACTCACAACGGCTTTCGTGGTGGCACTTGAAACAAGGGTATAACCGAACGCGCCCCGAAACCGCAAAATGAGAGCATAAGCCGCCTGCGTAGTTCGGTAGCTGGAGGCGCATGTTACCTCCCCCTTTATCTTTCTTTTGTACGCTATGACAATTGTTGTTCCCGCCGCCTGGGCATCAGAACAGCTCCAAAACGAACTCATCACCAAGATCACGGCGACCACCTGCCCTGAAGTTAACGCTCATCGCACCCTGACCACGCCATTATATACATCGTATATTTCGATGTTTTTGATCATACATTTCGTATTTTATAAGTCTTTCTGCGCCGCTAAGATAATTACACGTTCGAACCAGAACCCGAACTGTAACAGGAGCAAAACATGTCAACTCAATTTTCGACCATCAGCCCTCAACAGTTGCACGAGGTAAAACGCAAGGGGCGATATGCCCCGGTACTGGATGTACGCAGCGTCGCTGAATACCGCAGCGGACACATTCCGGGCGCGCAGCTGATACCGATCGATTCGTTGTCAGCGGACGCGCTTGCACACGCATTCAAACGGCCTTCGCTGGGCCGCGAAGAAACGCTCTATATTGCCTGCCATGCGGGTCCTCGCGCGCTGCAGGCAGCCGAAAGGCTGCACCAGGCCGGCTTCGACAACGTGAGCCTGATTGAAGGCGGAACCCGGCACTGGGAACAACTTGGCTTGCCGGTAGAACGTTGTGGCGCGGCGTTGAGCCTTGAACGCCAGGTTCAGATCGTCATCGGCAGTCTGCTGGTGCTGAAAGTGTTCCTGGGATTCAGCGTGCATGAGTTGTTTTTTGCACTCACAGCAATGATTGGCGTCGGCCTGATATTAGCCGGTACCACCCGCTGGTGTGGTATGGCCAAGCTGATCGCATATATGCCCTGGAATCGCAATACCGACTGCACTCAACCCGCTAAGGCCTGAATGAATACTACACAGTAAGGAGATGACACCATGATTTTTCGTCAACTGTTCGATCACACCTCACATACCTACACCTACCTGCTCGCCGAACGGCGAGGCGGAGAAGCGCTGCTCATCGATCCGGTGCTGGAGAACACAGCGCAGTACGTACGCCTGCTCGAAGAACTGGATGTAAAGCTGGTATTGGCGGCGGATACGCATATTCATGCCGATCACGTCACTGCGCTGGATTCGCTACGCAACCACACTGGCTGCGCCAGTGCCATGGGCACGATGACCCGCGCCGAGTGCGTCTCGGTACATTTCCATGAAGGTGAAAAACTGTGTGCAGACAATTTGCACCTGGACATTGTTTACACACCCGGCCACACGGATGACTCCTACAGCTTCGTATTGCCTGACCGGGTGTTCACCGGTGACACACTGCTTATCCGCGGGACCGGTCGCACCGATTTTCAGAACGGGGATCCTGCCGCCCAGTATGACAGCCTGTTCGGCAAGCTGCTGACATTGCCCGGGGACACGCTGGTGTACCCGGCCCATGACTATAACGGCATGACGGTAAGCACCATCGGCGAGGAAAAACGCCACAACCCGCGGCTGCAAGTCAGTGACAAGCAGGCCTACATCGAACTGATGAACGGGCTCGAACTCGACGATCCGAAACTGATGGACATTGCCGTACCCGCCAATCGTGCTTGTGGTGTACGCAGTGCAGCCTGATATCACATTTTGTATCAGCCTGGACTTTTGTTCCGACTCAATATCTGATGCAAAGGAGTAATAAAAATGATCACCATAAATTCATTACTGTACGGCCTGGTTGCCGGGCTTGTTGGTCTGAAATTCGTTCTGCTTGGCTTTGCAGCTGTATTGTTGGTATACACGCTGACTGAACGCAACCGGCAACGCAAGATCGCGTCGGTGCGGACTCCTGCACGACCGCCAAGACTGGATGTACATGCCTGAGTTGCTTCCGGCGTGAGCAAAACCAGTCACAAGGCATCCAACTCCGTTGCGACGGTACCTGGCATCCTGGCGAAAACGGCAATACTGGCGTTGCTGTGGTACGTCATCACCCGGGGCCAGACGAGCGCCTGGATAATCGGACTGCCCGCCGTGGCGCTAGCCGCCATGGCAAGCGCACGACTCGGCCGCGCCTCGCTGCCCAGGATTTCTCTGGCGGGACTGGTGGGCTTCATCGCCCTGTTCCTGCGCGAATCGGTACGTGGCGGGCTTGATGTCGCACGCCGCACACTGGCACCGAAACTGCGTATCCAGCCGGGGTTCACGCATTACCGACCGCGGCTGAAAGACCCTTCGGCGCGAGCACTGCTGATCAACTGTATCAGCCTGTTACCCGGCACACTGGCGGCGCGTCTGGATGGCGACGAATTGGAGTTACACCTGCTCGATGCCGGTGAAAACCCGGCCGGGGATTTACTCAGGCTCGAGCAGGCCGTCGCCCGGCTGTTCGACTTACCCCTGGAGATAACCGATGTCTGAGCTGTTGTCTGTTGCCGCCGTGGGCCTGATGCTCGCCCTGTTTCTTGGACTGCTGCGGGTCGTGCGTGGTCCGGACGCAGGTAATCGCATGCTTGCCGCGCAACTGATCGGCACCGCCGGTGTCGGGGTGCTGCTGGTACTTGGCCTGCTACTCAAACAGACTGCGCTGATCGATGTTGCACTGGTATTGGCGCTGCTTGCGGCTGTTGCTGCGGCCGCCTTCACCGGTAAGCAATGTGAGACCGGCAATGATTGATATTGTGTCATCCCTGCTGATTGTGTCGGGGCTGGGCTTCTACCTGGCCGGCAGTATCGGCCTGCTACGCCTTCCGGACCTCTATTCGCGACTGCATGCCCTGACCAAAGCTGACAACCTTGGCCTGGGGCTGTTAACCGCTGGTCTGACACTGCACGCACAAGACCTGTTCATCGCCATCAAGCTGGCATTGATCTGGCTGGCCGTACTCGCTGCCAGCGCTGCCAGCGCACACCTGATCGCACAACATGCCCGCCGTCGGGAGACACGGACTTGAATACAACAGCGGTACTTGTCTTCGACATCTTGCTGGTGCTGTCGTTGCTGAGTCTCGCGGCGGCCGCCCTGACAACGCGCGATGCACACCGCAGCATCATTTTATTCATGGCTTTCGGCCTGGTGCTGGCCCTGGCCTGGGGACGCCTGATGGCACCGGACGTAGCACTTGCGGAAGCCGCCATTGGCGCCGGTTTATCGGGTGCGTTGCTGCTGGCTGCAGTGCGCGAACAACCACGCCAAACGTTGACCGCTGAGACTAAGGCTGTGCACGGCGGCAATGATGCGGGTCTGAAAGTCATTCTTCAATCGGTGGTAATACTATTGTGTGTCGGACTGGCGGCCACACTCTCATGGGCCCTGGCGCACGCATTTGACAGCGCACCGAACAATGCCCTGGCACAGGCAGTCCAGGAAAATCTCGCCACCAGCGGGGTCAGCAATCCGGTCACTGCAGTGCTGCTGAACTTCCGTGCCTACGATACGCTACTGGAACTGGCGGTCTTGCTGACCGCGGTACTCGGAATCTTCGCTCTGGGTCCGGCAAGACCCGGCTACCGATCGGCCGGCCCGGTGTTCGACAGCCTTGCCCACTGGCTGGTCCCGGTGCTCATTCTCACTGCCGGCTACCTGCTGTGGGTAGGCGCGCACGCACCAGGCGGCGCGTTCCAGGCGGGGGCGATACTCGCGGCCGCGGGTGTCGTACTGCGGTTGTCGGGCCAGCGCACTGTCGGTTTACCACAGAAACGCGTACTGCATATCGTCATTGCCGCGGGTGTGGGCATGTTCCTGTTAGTGGGACTGAGTCTGCTGGTGCTGGGACGCCCGTTCCTGGGCTATCCGCCAGCCTGGGCCGGTGGCCTTATTCTCCTGATCGAAACCGCAGCCATGCTGGCAATCGCGGCAACCCTGTTGCTGGCGTTCCTTGGCGGTCGTCCGCAGTCACAAAGACTCCACGGCACGCTTCAACCGGTAACGCCTACATTACGATCTGGACAAGACGCCGGCACCATCACTGAATCTCGCAATTCCAGTGAGGAGAAAAGACCATGCTGACCGCACAATGGCTGTATGGCATCACCGGTTGCCTGATCGTGGCGCTCGGGCTGCGCACCGCATTGCTGCACGCCTTACTGCTACAACGTGTGATCGGCATCAACATCATGGGGGCAGGTGTTTTCCTGATGCTGATTGCTGTCGCCTACCGTGGTCCCGGGGTAGCACCGGATCCAGTCCCGCAGGCGCTGGTGTTGACGGGGATTGTGGTTGCCGTCAGCGCCACTGCGCTGGCGCTGGCCCTGGCGCGACGCCTGACGGCGGAGCAGAATAATGACTGATATGCTGATCTGGCTGGTCGCGATACCGTTGACCGGTGCCGTCGCGACACTCCTGCTGCCTCGCCAGGCGACAGCACTCGTTTACGTCACTGCCGTGGCGACCACCTCCGTTGCCGGCATGCTGCTCTACCAGGTGGGCACACAGGGCGAGTTGACCTACGAGATCGGTGGCTGGACAGCCGGGCTCGGTATCGCGCTGCGCGCCGACGGCCTGTCCACAATGCTGTTGTTGATGACAGCCCTGGTGGTCATGGCGACCAGCGTTTATGCCGGCACCTATTTCAGGCAAGCCGACGAGCGCGCACGCTTCTGGCCCTTGTGGCTATTGTTGTGGACATCGTTGAATGCGCTGTTACTGTCCGGCGACCTGTTCAATCTCTATGTCACGCTGGAACTGCTCGGCCTGAGCGCGGTCGCACTGGCCTCCCTCGGAGGCAAGACTGCCGCATTACAGGCGGCGCTGCGTTACCTGCAGGCGGGACTGCTGGGTTCGATGATGTTTCTGGCCGGTGTAAGCCTGATCTATGCCGGCTACGGCACGCTGGATCTGGCAACACTGACAGGCATGGTTGCGCCAGGACCGGTGGCATGGGTGGCACTGGCATTAATGACCGCCGGTCTGCTGTTGAAGACCGCCCTGTTCCCGCTGCATTTCTGGTTACCACCGGCACACGCGAGCGCCCCGGCACCGGTCAGCGCGGTACTGTCTGCCCTGGTGGTGAAGGCGGCTTTTTACCTCGTGCTGCGTCTCTGGCTGGATGTATTCGCGGACCTGGTGACGCCGGCCAGCAGCAATATCCTCGGTATCCTGGGTGCCGGTGCAATTCTGTGGGGTTCCTGGCGCGCGCTGCGCGCAGAGCGGCTCAAATTGCTCGCCGCCTATTCCACCGTCGCCCAGCTGGGTTACCTGTTCCTGTTCTTTCCGGTGCTGCAGGCCTTGCCTCCCGGCCCGACTCGCGATGCTGCGCTGGGCGGGCTGGTAATACTGGCCTTGACCCACGGCTTTGCCAAAGCCGGTCTGTTTCTGGCGATTGGCATTATCCAGCAACGTGCCGGACACGATCGGATTCGCGAACTGGACGGCACCGCCCAGCGCCTGCCGGCGACCACATTCGCTATCGCACTGGGCGGTGTCGCCCTGATTGGCCTGCCGCCCAGCGGCGCCTTTCTCGGCAAATGGCAGTTAATCGGCGGAGCTTTCGCGACCGGCCAGTGGTTTTGGGTGTTGATAACAGTTGCCGGTTCGCTGCTGGCTGCAGCTTACATGTTTCGCGTGCTCGGCCACGCCTTCGGCAACCAGGCCTATCCACAACGCGCCGTCACGGTTGCCCGGGAAGAGTGGCCGGCGTTGATTCTGACCGGCATAGCGGTCATCGGACTGGGGCTTGCTGGTGCGCCGGTGTGGCAGTTGCTGGGGAGTAGCGCATGAACTTCGATGCCTGGCTTCCATTGTTGATCGTGGCCAGCTCGCTGGTGCCCGGGATGGTGATCTTCTTCCTCAAAGAAGGCAGTCACGTTACCCGCACACTACTTAATCTTGCCGGTGCCGGAGTCAAACTGATACTGGTCGGCGTAATGATCTGGGGGGTGTTTCACGATCATAATTACGAGACCCGCTGGACGCTCGCACCCGGCCTGGATCTGGTGTTGCGTGCCGATACACTTTCAGTGTTGTTCGTCACGCTGTCTACGGTTCTCTGGCTGGTCACCACTGTCTATGCCATCGGTTACCTGGAACATTCGCCGCACCGCAGCCGCTTCTTCGGTTTCTTCAGTCTTTGTGTCTCCGCCACCGTCGGTCTGGCGCTGGCCGGTAACCTGTTCACCTTTGTGGTCTTCTACGAATTGTTGACGCTGGTCACCTACCCGCTGGTCGCGCACCGTGGCACGCCCGACGCGCTGCGCGGCGCACGTATCTATCTGACCTATACCCTGATCGGCGGCGCATTGTTGTTGGCCGGCACAGTCTGGTTGTATGTGATCGCCGGGCCAACGGCCTTCGTCGAAGGCGGGACATTGAGCAGCTTGCCGACCGAGTACCATCCGCAGCTCAAAGTGATATTCCTGCTGTTGATGATCGGCCTGGGTGTCAAGGCGGCACTGGTGCCACTGCATGGCTGGCTGCCCCATGCGATGGTTGCACCGGCGCCGGTCAGCGCGCTTTTGCATGCAGTGGCGGTAGTAAAGGCCGGCGCATTTGGCATTGTGCGCGTGGTCTACGATGTCTACGGTGTCAACTTCACCGATCAGCTTGGTCTACTCACCGGTCTGGGTATCGCCGCCGCCATCACTATCATCTACGGTTCCGTCAAGGCATTGTCTCAGGACAATCTGAAAAAACGCCTCGCCTATTCCACCATCAGCCAGGTGTCCTATATCGCGCTGGGCACCGCTATCCTCGGCCCGGTCGGCACCATCGGCGGCATCGTCCACCTGGTACACCAGGGGATTATGAAAATAACCCTGTTCTTTACCGCTGGCGGTTATGCGGAAACTCTGGGCATTCACAAGGTCAGCGAGATGAACGGTGTCGGCCGGCGCATGCCCCTGACGACCCTGGCGTTCAGCGTCGCCGCACTGGGCATGATCGGTATACCACCCATCGCGGGCTTCATCAGCAAGTGGTATCTGGGGCTGGGTGCGATTGAAGCAGGCATGGCGTGGTGGGTCATACCGGTATTGATCACCAGCAGCCTGCTCAACGCGGCCTACTTCCTGCCGATATTGTATCGCGCCTGGTTCTGCCAGCCCGCGCCCGCCTGGCCGGCGGAGCACATTCCCGCCGCCCGCCATGAAACCGCTGGAACCCTGTTGTGGCCGCCGGTCGTGACCGCCGGTCTGGCACTGGCTGCCGGCCTGTTCGCGGCCGCACCTTACAGCCCGCTCGAATGGGCCGACCTGATTGCACAACGGGAGTACGGCTTGTGAATAGCGCACTGTTGCTGCTGATCTGGTTACTGCCGTTACTGCTCGCCACACTGGCAAGGCAGCAGTATGCACGCTGGTTGCTGCCACTGGCAGCAATACCGGCGTTGCTTGCAGTCGTCGCGTTACCAGCCGGTACCGCGGTTTCACTGCCGTGGTTGCTATTGGGCAGCGAACTCGGCATCGATGAGACCGGCCGGGTATTTCTTGGCTTCAGTAGCCTGCTTTGGCTGCTTGCCGCTGTCTATATCGCCGGGAGCCCGGACACCAATGTCGACAGCGGGCGATTCCGGGTGTTTTTCCTGTTTGCCATGGCAGGCAATCTTGGCCTGATCGTCGCCCAGGACATGGTGAGTTTTTATTTCGGCTTTGCACTGATGGGGCTGTCGGCTTTTGGCCTGATCGCGCATTCATTGACCCGCCGTGCCAGGCGTGCCGCGCGCACTTACCTGGCCTGGACAATCGCCGGCGAGCTGATGCTGTTTACAGCTATTGTCCTGCTGGCCACAAGCAGCGGTGGAGCGCTGACCTTCGACGCGATAGAGGACATCCCACGCTCGCCGCTCATCATCCTGCTGCTGATTGCCGGGTTCGGCATCAAGCTGGCCCTGCCCCTGCTGCACTGGTGGCTGCCACCGGCTTATGCCGTCACACCGGTGGCGGCGGTCGCCGTTTTCAGCGGTGTGATGATCAAGGCCGGCTTGCTGGGCTGGTTACGTTTTTTGCCGCCCGGTGACACCATACCGGCCGGCTGGGGCACGTTACTGATACTGATTGGTGCCGGCGCGATTTTCTTCGGCGTAATCGCCGGCTTACGGCAACAGCGGCCACGTCTTTTGCTTGGTTATTCCAGTATCAGCAAGATGGGCGTACTGACCAGCGGTGTGGGCGCCGCGCTGGCTTTTCCTTCGGCAGCGCCGGGTATCATTACAGCACTGCTGATTTACGCCACTCACCACGCGCTGGTGAAGACAGCATTGTTTCTCGGCCTCGGCCTGGTTGAACGCAGTGGTCCGCAATTGCCGCTGCTGTTCGGGCTCGGCTTTCTTGCCTTCGTACTGGCCGGCGCACCGCTGACCAGCGGCGCACTGGCCAAGTCAGCCCTCAGTGGCAGCCTGTCACCATCAGCGCCGGTCCTGGTTACGTTACTGGCAATGTCCACTCTGGGTACAACGCTGCTGATGGTCCGGTTCATGTTGTTGCTGTCGACCAGGCGCCGGCGCAAAATCATGCCACTTCCCGCATTGCCGGTCTCTGCCTGGCTGTGCCTCGTTGTGGTGATCACTGTGCTGCCTTTTGTGCTTACCGCTATCGACCGCCTGATGATTAACGTCATCCCCGTGTCACTCGGGCTGTTGCTCGGGATAGCGGTGATCCTGTTGGGCTCCAGTCTTTCTTCTTACCTTACTGACCCTCGCAAACGCGCCCACGCCCGGACTTTGCCTTTACACCTGCGCGCAGCGCCCAGCCATGCGTTGCAGGCTCTGCGCGCCAGCAACGACTTGCGGCTCACCGCCTGGGCGCTCGCTGATACCGCTTACAAGCGGAAATCCGCTGCATGGCTGACATGGCTGCAACACCACACCGATTCCGCTCGTCGCCCGTTGACGGGAGCCCTCTGGCTGGGCATT
>Ga0316189_10000264_pt1 | contig 51294 bp, 46 predicted proteins | sample LowCovwburrow_MG_FD_204930 | JGI IMG/M metagenome (GOLD analysis project Ga0316189, IMG submission 204930) | Coastal sediment microbial communities from Maine, United States - Lowes Cove worm burrow | ecosystem: Environmental > Aquatic > Marine > Coastal > Sediment | place: USA: Maine... | reverse complement strand
CGCGAGCTGGGCGTCGGCCAGCGCCACCGTCTGCGCCCCCACCTTGGTGAAGTGGACTGTGAAGAACCGCTCGAGATTGAACGGGACCAGCCGCGGCGCGAGGGCCAGCGCCCCACGTAGCAACAGAGGGTGGACCCCCCAGAGCGCCACCGGTCGTGTGGCGCCCGTGGTCGCCTCCGCGAGGGTCCACGCCTCGTTCATCGCGCGCACGGCGAGCCGCAGGAACTCGGGGTCGGAGCGCAGCGCCCGGAACGACCAGCCCACGGCCTCGAGCGCCTGGACGGTCTTGTCCAGCAGGGGACCCGTGAACAGCAGGCGCGTCCGCAGGTCGGGGACCCGGCGCACCGGCATGCCACCCGCGGTCAGCACCGCCAGGATTGGCGTGACCACGCCGTTGGGGCCGGAGAACCCGAGCGGGGCGAGCGGCGGGAACCAGAACGCGACGCCCGGCGGTGTGCGCGCTTCACCGGGCAGCGGTGCGTGAAGGCTGATGACCGACAGCATGCCCCAGGCGAGCTGCGCGTCCGGGACATGCTCGGCGACGAGCGCGCTGTCGTCGGCTCCCGCTTGCAGCCCCAAGATGTGGGCGTCGCCCCGCTGCGCGCCGAGACGCGCGAGCCAGTCGCCGGTGCGCAGGGCCACCGAGGAGACGGCGAGCACCACCAGGTCGAACCCGAGCGCCAGCGCGGCGTCCTGGTCGGTGTGCACGGTCACGTGCAGGGGCACCGGGTTGGTGCGGGTCCGCCGGGGTCGGTTGAGGGGGTAGACGACGCCCCCGGCGGAGAGCGCCGCCGCCTGGTGCGGGCGGACGAGCACGTGCACCGCTGCGCCGCCGCGGCCCAGGTGGTGGGCGAACAGCTGTCCGATGGCGCCCCCACCGATGATCAGCACCTTCACTGCGCGCCCGGGGCGATGGACACGGCAATGGGCAGAAACCCGGCGCGGGCCGCGGCGCCCTCGAACCGCTGCTGATCGGCCGGGTCGTCGAACAGCGAGACCACGATGTCTCCTCCGCCCGCCCCCGACGGCTTGGCGGCCCCGCCATGCGCCGCCGCGAGCGTGACGATGGCGTCGATCTGCGGCGTCCAGTACGCGACCCCGGCTTGCTCCGCCATCGACCGCAGCAGCCGCCCCGCCTCGTCCAGGACGCGCACCGGGTCCGCCGCGAACCGCGCGACGAGCGCCCGGCTCTGCGCCACGAAGGGATCTCGCTCTGTCCACGACAGGTACTGCGCGACGCGGGGTCCGGTCTGGGCGGAGTGACCGGTGAACACCAGGCTCGGCGCGACTGCGTCCATCGGCGTGACCCGGCCCGCCTCGAACCGCAGCACCCCGCCGTGCGCGGTCGCCGCGACGTCAATGCCCGACCCGGAGCCCTGCACCGCTCGGTGGACCCGGTCCGCGACCGCGCAGACGACAGCGGGCGCCGCAGTCTGGCCGCGCTGCAAGCGCCCCGCCACCACTGCGGCGACCGTCGCCGCCGCCGACCCGCCCAGCCCCACCTTGGACGCGGCGCGGACCGGGTTCCAGTCGGTGAAGGTGTAGGTTGCGGGCGGGGCGTCCACCGCGGCGAGGGCCGCGCGCACGAAGTGGTCGTCCCCCGGGGTCCGGATCGACAGCACGGGAGCCGGTTCGACGTCACAGGCGACCCCGCGGTCGACCGCAGCCACGACCGCGGGCGCGCCGTCGAGCACCGCGTACTCGCCGAGCAGCACCACCTTGCCGGGCGCGACGACCCTCATGACCCGGGGGGCCGCGCCTGCCGGGCGTACAGCCAGCGGCTGCCCTTCACCGGGTCGGCCGCGGTCGCGGCGAGCACGCCGCCCATCATCGCTCCGACGACACCCACTGCGCTGACCTCAGAGCCCGCGAAGTACAGCCGTGGGATGGGCGAGCGGGGACGCAGGCCGTCGCTGGCGAAGCGCGCGGGCGTGGGCTCGATGCCGTAGATCGAGCCCTTCATCGGGCGGACGAAGTGGTCGCTGCTCACGGGCGTGGACAGCTCGGCATACCGCAGCATCGGACGCAGCGCCGGCATGCGCTGGAACAGCTGCTCGAGCAGGCTGTCCGTCAGGCGCTGTTTCAGCGCGTCGTACTCGGCGCCGCGCCTCTTCCACTTGGTCCCCAGGAACGGCACGAAGGTCTCCCAGGGCACGAAGGTCACGACCTCGCCGGTGTGCACCAGGTCGGGGCCGGGCTCGTGGGCGGGGTCCTTGATGGACGGGAAGCTGCAGTAGAGGATGGGCGCGTCGCAAAGGGTCTCGTTGTCGATCTCCCACACGTCTTGCTCGGGGTCCCAGGACCGCCAGAACCACTTGTTGGCGCCATTGGCACCTGCGGCTGCGATGTCGCCCTCGAACCCGAGGTACAGGCAGACGTGGGCGGAGGCCGGGGTGAGCGCCTCGACGCTGTCGGCCCAGGGGCCGCGCGCCGATGCGGGGAGCAGGCGCTGGACGGTGGACTGCACGCCGGCGGCGCTGATGACTCGGCCTGCGCAGATCTCCTCGCCGTCCGCCATGCGCACGCCGACCGCGCGGCCGTCCTGTACCAAGATCTCGTCGACGTCGGCGTACACCCGGGTCCAGCCGCCAGCCTCGGCGACGGTGCGGAGCAGCTCGACCGCGATCCGTGCGGACCCGCCGATGGGGTAGTGGGCGCCGTGGATAAAGTGGCGCACGACGAGCGCCTGCATCGCAAACGAACACCGACTGGGGACGGAGCCGCAGTAGCCCCACTGCGCTGCGAACACGGCGCGCAGGCGGGGGTCGTCGGTGAGCTCCGCGGTGACCTCGGCGGTGGTCTTGGCGAGCCACTTCTCGGCGGGTCCGGCCATCAGGGCACGGGTGGCGCGCCGCAGTCCGGGGGGCGCGACGCGGGAGAGGTAGTAGCCGCGCATGGAGCGGCCGACCTCGGCGCACAGCGCGAGGTATCGGTCGATCGCGTCCACTTGGTCGGGGAACACCGCGACCAGGTTGTCGCGGAATCCGTCCTTGTTGTCCGGGAAGTCCAGGCGCACGCCGTCGGGGAAGTGGAACTCCTCGTAGTGGTCGCCCAGAGAGGCCCACTGCAGGCGACGGTCGGTCAGCTCGGCCAGGATGCGACCGGGAAGGCTGCGCTCGGTGACCTCTCCGACGGCGTGCACACCGACGTCCCACACCCACTTCTTGCGCCGGAACGTCTGGGTGTACCCGCCGGGGACGTAGTGCTGCTCGAGCACGAGCACCTTGTGACCCCACTTCGCGAGCAGGGCGGCCGCGGTCATGCCGCCCATGCCGGACCCGATGACGATCACGTCGTACGGACCGTCTCCGCCGGTCTTGTCCCAGTAGCGCTCGCGCGTGTCCATGTCGGCTCCCTGCGCATGCGGTCCTATCCTGGGTCGGCCAACACGCTCAGGTCCGTCTGGCCGGACCCACTGGGTCGACAGCGCGAGCCGAACGACCACGCCGGAGACGAGCTCGGCGACTCGGGGATACGGGCGCCCGGATTGAGCTTTTGCGCCGACGAACACGCCGAGGGAGGACCTCTTGCAGAGGCGGCCGTTGAGTCTGCCGTCTCGACGAGAACGAGTACAAGAAGGGGATTCGGATCTCGAAGCAGCAGATGGAGGAGGTCAACCTACATCCCGCGACGTTCCATGGAGAGTGGAACCACGACAGCTCGAGGACGCAGGCATCGGGCGTGCAGCGCATCCGAATGTAGCGGTTGTTGTTGGACGATCCCTACGTGGGCACCACCCGCGCCCCGCCTCCCGGGCCGTGGATGTGGACCGCCAGTGCGTGCGGCGCCAGCGCATCGCGGACCGCGTCGGCATCCGACGGCGAGCACAGCACCTTCACCTGCGGTCCCGCATCCATCGTCGCCCACGCGCCCACGCCCGCTGCGCGCAGGGCGAACACCGCGTGCAGCACGGCCACCGTGGCGGGCTGCCAGTACAGCAACGGCGGGACGGCGGTGTGCATCGTCGCGTGCATCTTGAACGTCGAGGACTCCATTACCGTGCCCAGGCGCTCCAGATCCTGCGCGAGCACCGCCGCGCGCGCCTCGGCGACGTCTGCGGCCGCGCTGTGGACCCAGGCATCCCAGTAGGGGCTCGTCGCCCGCGACCGCGCCATGCCGGCGGTGCTGCCAACGTCCTTGCGGTCGGCGTTGACCACAGCGACCACCATCCGCACGTCCCACGGTGGCGCGGCGATCGGCTGCGCGTGCGTGTCGTCCCACTGCACGAAACCACCGAAGATCGACCGACTGGCGGACCCCGAGCCGCGTCGGGCCAGGGCGCTAAGCTCGGCGTCGGACAGGGTCAGGCCAGCGGCCCGGGTGGCGGCGAGCGCGAGCGCGGCGAACCCCGAGGCGGAGGAGGCGAGGCCGGCGCCGGTGGGGAAGTCGTTGTCTGAGACCACCGAGACCGGCGGACGGTCGGAGCCGAGCAGCCCCAGGAACGCGGTGATCTTGGGGTCGTCCACCTCCTGTCCGTCCAGCTCCACGCAGTCTCGGTCAGCGCCCCAGATCACGGTGGTGCGGGTGCGCCAGCCGCCGAGCGTCAGCGACAGGCTCGGCACCGCCGGCAGGTTCTGAGCGACGTCGCGCTTGCCCCAATACTTGACCAGCGCGATGTTCGGATGGGCGATCGCGGTCACGGACTCCATGGCACACACCCGAACGCGGTGACCCCAGCAGCGCGCGCTGCAGCGAGCACCGGTGCAGGGTCGTCCACTACCGCGATCACGATGCCGCCGCCGCCGGCGCCCGACAGCTTGGCCCCGTGCGCCCCGGCATCGAGCGCGAGCGTCACCAGGCCGTCCAGCTCCGGGGTCGACACGCCGAGCGAGGTGAGCAGGCGGTGGTTCTCGGTGAGTAGAGGACCCAGCACCGTGGCGTCCAGCAGGGCTGCGCGGGCCTTGTGGACCAGGGCGCCGATGCGGGCGAGGGTGTCGTCGGCCTGCAGCGTTGCCACGTGCGCTACGAGCCTGCGGGTGTCGCCGGACTGCCCGCTGTCGAGGACGACCAGTCGCCACCGACCCATCTGCAGCGCCACCCGCTCGGGCGGGTCGCCGGGCTGGAACCACAGGCAGCCTCCCCAGGTCGACACGGCGACGTCGACCCCGGACGGGTTGCCGTGGAACGCGCGCTCGATGGGCATCGCGACGTCGTAGATCTGCTGGGGCGTGAGGTGCTTGGACCCCAGCCTCGCCCGCGCCCGGGTCAGCGCGACCGCGAGCGCCGCGCTCGATCCCATGCCCCGGCCGACGGGCAAGTCGGTGGCGACCGTGAGGTGGAGCCCCGTGGGCGGCAGCAGCGGCCCCAGCGCGTCCAGGAGGCGGGGGTCGCCGTGGGCGGACTCGATCCGGGTAGGACCGCCGGTCCGGCGCAGCGTGATCCGGGTCTTTCGATCCACGGCGAGCGCGATGGCGGGATGGCCGTGGACCACCGCGTGCTCGCCGCACAGCAGTACCTTGCCATGGCCGGTGCCTTGGGCCCCGCTCACTGGGCGCGCAGGCGCCTGAGCACGGCTCTGGCGCGGGCGACCGAGAAGTTGCGCGTCCGCTCGAGCTCGGTGGTGACGGAGCCGACCTCATGGGGTTCGGCGCCGGCAGTGGCTGCAACGGAGCGCGCGTGCATTCGCATGTGCCCTTGCTGGATGCCGACGGTGACGAGCGCCTTGAGCGCGCCCATGTTCTGGGCCAGGCCCACCGCGGCGGCGATGGCCGACAGCTCGCGGGCGCCGGTGACCCCGAGCAGCTTGAGGTTGGACTGCACGGTGGGGTGGACCCGGATGGGACCGCCGACCGTGCCGAACTGCATCGGGACCTCGATGCTTCCGTGCAGCAGGCCGTCGCTGTGGACTTCCCAGCGGGTGAGCGGCCGGTACTGACCGTCGCGGCAGCAGAACGCGTGGGCGCCGGCCTCGATGGCGCGCCAGTCGTTGCCGGTGGCGACGGCGACCGCGTCGATCCCGTTCATCACGCCCTTGTTGTGCGTGGCGGCGCGGTACGGGTCGGCCCACGCGAAGCGCCACGCGGCGGCTATGGCGTGCGCCACTTGCTCGCCGGCCATGTCGCCGGTGGCGAGGCCGGCGGGGTCGATGGTGACCGTGGCGCGCGAGCAGCGACGGTCGGCGAGGTTGGACAGGATGCGCAGGCCGATGGACTCGCCGGTGGCCTCGGCGACGAGCGGCGCGAGGTGCTCGACCAGCGTGTTGACGATGTTTGCGCCCATGGCGTCGGCGACGTCGAGCACGACGTGCAGCACGACCATCGGCTCCTCGGGCCGCCCTTCCTCGCGGTAGGTGACGCGTCGCACGAGCAGGTCGACCAGGCCACCGCCGCGCTCCTCGAGCCGGGGGTGCACGCCGCGTGACGACTCGCGCAGTGCGGGCAGGGCCGCGGTCAGCCGCTCGGCGCACACGTTCGCGTCGCCCGCGGGCACGATCTGGATCTGGCCGATCATGTGCGAAGGATCGGAGGTGGCTGTGAAGCCTCCGTGGTCGCGCGCGAGCTTGGCCATGTGGGAGACGGCGGCCACGACCGAGGGCTCCTCTACGACCATCGGGACGATGCGCTCCTCGCCGTTGATCAGGAAGTTCACCGCAGCGGCGCAGGGCAGCGAGAACATCCCGATCACGTTCTCGACCATCATGTCGGCGGCCTCGAGCGACAGCCCGGAGGAGTAGGCCTCGACCCCCTCGGGACCGAGCCGGTGGGCGAGTCGCGACAGGCGTTCTGCCGGGGGTAGCTTGTAGAAGCCGGGGATGCGGGAGCTCACGGGAGGGGGTTATCCGTCTGCCGCGCGCACTTCAATTCGAACTGAAGACCCGGCCGGGCGCGCTGTAGAACGCGTCGAGCACGGCGGCGTAGCGCTGCTGCACTCGGCCGCGTCGGACCTTTCGCGACGGGGTCAGCAGTCCGTTGGACTCGGTGAACGGCTCGTCGAGCACCGCGAACCGGCGCACTTGCTCGAACGAGGGCAGGGTGCGGTTGACCGCGTCCACGTAGCCCTGGATCAGCTCGTGGATCTGGGCGTTGGCGCCCACGCTGTCGGTGGGGACGCCGTGTTCGGTCGCCCAGCTGGTGATCGCTTCGGGATCCAGCGTCAACAGAGCCGAGCAGAACGGCCTGTCATCGCCGTGCATCACCACCTGTGACACGTAGGTGCACCGGGTCCGCAAGAGCTGCTCGAAGTGTGCGGGCGCGATGTTCTTGCCGCTCGACGTCACGATGATCTCGCGCTTGCGGCCCGTGATCTGGAGCTGACCGGTGGGGAGCAACAGGCCGATGTCGCCCGTCTTGAGGAACCCGTCCTGGGTGAACGGGTTCTCCGTCCCGTTGTCGCGCCAGTAGCCGCGCATCAGCCCGGGTCCGCCGATCAGCACCTCGCCGTCAGGCGCGATCCGGATCTCGCAGCCCGGCAGGGGCAGGCCCACGGTGCCGAAGCGCGCGTTGTCGGGCCGGTTGACGCAGCAGGCGGCGGTGGACTCTGTCAGGCCGTAGCCTTCAAGGATCAGCAGTCCGGCCGCGTGGAAGAACTCGGCCAGCTCGGGAGGAAGGGGGGCGCCGCCGCTGATCAGAAACCGCATCCGGCCGCCGAAGCGCGCGCGGATCTCCCGCATGACGAGCCGGTCGACGATCTGCCACTGCGCGCGGAGCAAGACCCCGGGTCTGCCGCCGCGGCGGAGCACCGCCGACCGACGCCGACCGACCGCCATGGCCCAGCGGAACGCGGTGCGGTCGCGCTTGTGGGTGATCTGGGCCTCGATGGTGCGTCGCGCCCGCTCGAAGGTCTCGGGGACTGCTGCCATCCAGGTGGGCTGGGTCGCGCGGAGGTTGTCGCCGAGGTCCTCGGCGCTGCCGTCCACGACGGTGGGGATGCCCAGCCGGATGAAGGTGAGCTGCAGCACCTTGGCGAACACGTGGGACAGCGGCAGCCACAGGAACTGTACGTCGGAAGGGTCGAGCACCCCGAGCGCGTCGATGGCGGCCGCCTTGTACACCCACGCCTCGTGGTCCAGGATCACGCCGCGGGGGCGCCCGGTGGTGCCGCTGGTGTACATCAGCGTGGCCATGTGACCCGGCTCGATCTGCTGCCGGCGCTCCACGTAGGCCTCGGGCTGCTCAGCGGCCCACGCGCGTCCCTTGGCCTCGAACGCATCGAAGGACACGACCCAGTCGCCGTCCGCGGCAGCCGGGTCGAACACAACGACGCGCCGCACCTGGGGCACCTCGTCGCGGATCTGGCGCAGCCGGTCTACCTGTGCGGCGGTGTCGGTGAACACGACCACGGCCTCGCTGTCGGAGACGATGAACTTCAGCTCGCGGTCCGACGACTTCGGGTAGATCGTGGTGGTCGCGCAGCCGGCGGACAGGACCCCGAGGTCGGCCAGGATCCACTGCACGCTGGTGGCGGCGAGCACGACGCAGCGGTCTTCGAGAGCAACGCCCTCGGACAGCAGCGCGTTGGCCAGGGCCCGAACCTGGTCTCCCGCGTCCGCCCAGGTCAGGGTGCGCCAACGTCCGGCGCGGCGAAAGCGCATCGCGTCGGAGTCGGGGGTGCTGCCGATCCGGTGGTGCCACATGTCGGGCACCGTCCGAAACGAAGTGGCGAGGCCCGCCCCCGAGGCGCTCAACCGGTGCCCCGCAGCTTCGGGTCGGTGGCGTCGCGCAGGCCGTCCCCGAGCAGGTTGAACGCGAGCACAGCGAACATGATGACCATGCCGGGGAAGATTGAGATCCAGGGCGCGTTGCGGAGGGGGTCGCGGCCGTCGTTGACCATCACGCCCCAGGTAGCGATGGGCGGAGGGACGCCGAGTCCGAGGAACGACAGGCCGGCCTCGGCGAGCATCGTGGACCCGATCGCGAGCGAGCTGAACACGATCACCGGCGCGAACGCATTGGGGATGAGGTGGCGGAACAGGATCCGGGTGCGGGACAGGCCCAGCGCGCGCGCGGCCTGGATGAAGTCGCGCTGCTTGAGCGACAGCACCTCGGAGCGCACGATCCGGGAGATGCCCATCCAGGCCGTGAGTCCGAGGATGACGACGATCAGGAAGATGCCCTTGGTGCCCTGGACGCGGTACAGTCCCACGATGGTGATCAGCAGGATCAGGCGCGGGAGCGCCAGGAGAGCGTCGACGAAGAACATGGTGACGCGGTCGCCGACGCCGCCGACGTATCCGGAGAACGCGCCGACGGTGGTGCCGACGGTGGCGGCGATGAACACCGCCACAAATCCGATCGACAGGCTGATTCGGCCTCCGTACAGCAGCCGGCTGAACACGTCGCGGCCAAACTCGTCGGTGCCCATCAGGTAGGGCCAGCCGGGCGGAACCGTCTTGGGTCCGGCGTCCACGTGCAGCGGGTCGAAGGGGGCGATGAACGGCGTGAGCAGCGTCAGCGCGATGAGGAAGAGGACACCGAACAGTCCCATCATGCCGGTACGGTGACGGCGCATGGTGCGCAGGAACAGCTGGCGGTTGGAGTTGAACTCCTCCTCGGGGAGAACCCGCGGCCACGCGCGTCGGACCGCCAGCCACCACAGCACGGCGGCGAGGGCGATCCATGTGATCGCCGCGACGACGGGGTGGTAGGCGAGCCCGGCGGGACCCGGGAACAGCAGCGCGCCGAACCGAGGGAAGCCGGCGATCGCCGAGGTCAGCAGCAACGCCGTGTGGGCGAGCAGGCCGCAGCCGATGATCCACTCGCCGACCGCGAGGTGTCCGAGCCCGGGCAGCAGCAGGCCGAGCCGGGTGATCGGCGGGGCGGTGAAGTCGCGGTTGCGGACGATCGCGGTCATGTCAAGCCAGCTTGATGCGGGGGTCGACCCACGCGTACAGGACGTCGGCGGTCAGGTTCCCGGCGACGACCAGCAGGGTGTACACGTAGAAGGCGGCGATGAGGAGCGGGGTGTCCTGGGAGTAGATCGCCGCCAGGATCACGCGGCCCATGCCCGGCCAGGCGAAGATCATCTCGATGAGGACCGAGCCGCCGAACAGGTAGGGGATGGACAGGCCGAAGATGGTCACGATCGGCAGGAGTGCGTTGCGCATGCCGTGCTTGATGATCACGGCGCGCTCGGACAGGCCCTTGGCGCGAGCGGTCCGGATGTAGTCCTTGCGGATGACCTCGAGCAGCGCGCTGCGCATGTACCGCGCGGTGGACCCGGCCGAGGCCATTCCCATGGCGACGCCGGGCAGGATCAGGTGCTTGAGCCGGTCGATGATGCGCTCGCCGGGGCTCATGTAGTCGTGCATGACCGGGTCGATCATGCCCGACGAGGGCAGCGTGAGCAGGGAGACCGCGCCGTCGGAGAGCAGCCCCCGGGCGCCCAGGTCGGAGAGCCACGAGCTCAGGTAGAACGCGACCAAGAGCTGCAGCATCATCCCGAGCCAGAACCCGGGCATGGAGTACAGCAACAGGCTGCCTACGCTCGCCGACGTGTCGATCGCTGTGTTCTGCCGAACGGCCTGGACGGTACCGATGAGGATGCCGGTGGGAAACGCCACCATCAGCGTCAGCATGGACAGCAGCAGGGTGTTGGGCAGCGCTTCGCGGATGATCTCGAAGACCTCGCGCTCCTGAGCCATCGAGCGGCCGAAGTCGAACGTCGCCAGGTTGCCGATCATGGCGGCGTACCGGACGTACGCGGGATCGTCCAGGTGGTACTTCTCGACGATCATCTGCCGCACCTCAGGCGGCGTCTCCGGCGTGAAGAACTTGTCGGCCACGGTGCCCGGCGACAGCTCCAGCAGCTGGAAGATCAGGGTGACGATCAGCAAGATGAGCGGGATGGCCAGCAGCAGCTTGCGGACGATGTACGGGCGCATGGGGGCGGGCAGCAGGCCCACACCGGTGACCACGGCGACGAGGACTCCCGCTGCCCAGCCGCCCGCGTACCACCACACTCCGGCCAGCAGGAACAGGATTCCCACCCAAGCGGCCTGGACCTTCGCGGCGCTGACGGGGGGGGTGCCGGTTCCCCAGGAGACGATGCCGACGCACAGCGTGAGCGCGACGACGGCCGCGCCGGCCAGGGCCACTGCGCCGCCGACCAGCGACAGCGGCAATGTCACGGCCATACAGGCCGCAGCGAGCGCTGCCGCCCGGCGCAGCGTGGGAGGCCCTCCCGTCAGCGCGCCGAGCCCGATCCGAAGGATCGAGGCGTGCAACAACAGGAGCAGCAGAAGGACCGGGAGCATCCCCGGCCCAATGGCGTCGAGTGCGCTCACCTACTTCCTGTACTTGACCTTGTCTTCGGGCACTTCCCACTGATGCAGGTCGTTCAGCGGGGAGAGGATGTCGATCTTGGTGTTCTCGAAGCGGTCGCTGATGCCGACGATCTCGTCCATCCACCACAGGAACAGGTACGGCTGGTCGTCGTGGACCAGCTGCTGGACCTCCTGCCACAGAGGGGCGGAGTCCTTGGGCACCGGCGTGTTGAGGCCCTTCTCGATGAGCTCGTCCACCTTCGGATTGCAGTACGAGGTGAAGTTGAACTCGTACTTGTGCTCGTCGTCTTCGCAGTGCCAAATGTCCGTGGGGTCGACGAACAGCCCCGCGACCCAGCCAGCGAGTGCCGCCTGGTAGTCCCGCTTGCGCAGGTTCTCGAAGAACGCGTTGGACTCGGTCTTCTCGATGTTGACGACCACGCCCACCTTCTTGAGCTGGTCCTGGAGGAGCACGGCGGAGTCGGCGCGGCGCTTGTTGCCCGTGTTGGTGCTGAGCGTGAACTCGAACTTCTTGCCGTCCTTGTCGAGCACGCCGTCGCCGTTGGTGTCTCGCCAGCCGGCGGAAGCGAGCATCTGCTTGGCTTGGTCGGCGTTGTGCGCGATGGGTGCGATGTCGTCGTTGTGCACGCCGCACAGCGCCGGGGTGATGGTGGAGGTGGCGCGGCGCGCGAACTTCTCGCCGTCCTTGCCGGTGAGCAGCTTGCCGATCATGCCGTCCACGTCGGTGGCCATCGCGAGCGCGGTGCGCACGGCCTTGTCCTCGAACAGCGGGTCCTTCAGGTTCCAGGCGACGTAGTCCATCGCCCGCCAGCCGCGGCGCACCAGGTTGATCTCGGGGTGCTCCTCCCGCAGGCGGTCGGCGTCCTGGACCAGAATGCTCTGCATGTGGTCGATGCCGCCCGTCTCGAGCTCGATCAGCCGGGTGGAGTACTCTGGGATGACCCGGTACACGATCCGCGACAGGCGCGGCTTCATGTACTCGGGGCCGGTGAAGTGCTCGTTGGGCTCGAGCACCAGCCGCTGGTTGGGCTCCCACGTCTCGAGCCGCCATGGCCCGTACGACAGCGGGCGGTTGGACCGCTCGTGTCCGCGGAGTGAGGCGCGGTCGGCGTCGGCGAAGACGTGCTTGGGGACAAGCGGCAGGCTCGTGTGTGACATCTGCGTGTCGCGGTCGTAGGCGTTGGTGAAGTGCCACTCGATGTGCGTGTCGTCAATGACCCGCGGGCGCGCATCGGGGTTCATGCGCTCGATGAAGGCGAGCCGCGCGCTGGCCACCACCGGGTCCGACACGAGCTCGTACGTGAACGCGACGTCCGCGGCGGTGACCTTGGTGCCGTCCTCCCAGGTGAGGTCGTCGCGCAGCTCCACCTTGAGGACCGTGCCCTCGTCGTTCCACTCCCATGACTTGGCGTACGCGGGGGACTTCTTCAGCGAGCAGTCGAACTCCAGGCCCGTCATCCGCACCGACAGCGCCTGCAGGACGTAGTCGTCCGCGGCGGTCTCCTGCACGACGGGGTTGAGGACCCCGATGTCGGACTGCGTGCCGATCACCAGCATGTCGCGAGTGGTGGAGGCATCCGCCTCGGCGGGTTCGGCAGCGAGTTCGCCGCCGCAGGAGGCCAGCGCTCCGAGGGTGAGTGCTGCAACGAGGGAGCGAATGGACATCGGACCTCCAGGTGGGGCCTTCTACCCGGGCCGCTTGCCGCCGACCACCCGCACGACCCCGCTGAGGTCGGTGTGACGCTCGATCTCCACGAACTGGCTTCGCTTTAGCAGGTCGCAGACCGGCCGGGCCTGGCCCGCGCCGACCTCGAGCAACAGCCCCGCGGCGGCGCGCGCGGCGGCCGCAACGATCAGGCGTCGAATCACGCTGAGGCCGTCTGCGCCCCCGTCGAGCGCGACCCGGGGCTCGTGGCGGCTCACCTCGGGCATCAGCGCGTCGATCTCCCCGCTCGGGATGTACGGCGGGTTGCTGACGACCCAGTCGATGGGCCGGCCGACCGGGATGGGGTCGAGCAGATCGCCGCCCAGGACGGCCACCCGATCGGCGAGCCCCAGCGCCGCCACGTTGCGCCGCGTGACCCGCAGGGGCGCCTCGGCGCGGTCGACTGCGTAGATCCGTGTCGCCGGGCGCGCGGACGCGATGGCCAGCCCGACCGCGCCCGACCCGCAGCCGACGTCCGCCACGTAGATCGACGCGGTGTCGTCGGCGGGGAGGTGGGACAGCAGCGCCTCCACCAACGTCTCTGTGTCGGGGCGCGGGTCGAGGACGTCGGGCTCCATCAGCAGGTCGATGGCGTGAAAACCGCGCGACCCGGTGATCCAGGAGAGCGGCTCGCGGTCACCGCGCCGCGCGACGAGCAGCCGCAGCACCTGCAGCTCTTCGGGCGCCATCGGGCGATCGTGGGTCAGGTACAGCTGCAGCCGTGGCATCGCCAACACGTGCGACAGCAGCAGCTCGGCCTCGAGGCGTGGCGCGGTGATTCCGCGCCGTCGCAGCCACACCTCGGTGCGTGTGAGGACATCCACCAGCCGGATCGGGGTGTCCTGCGGTGGGCTCACGCCAGCCCCTGCTCCTGGAGCAGCTTGGCCTCGTGCTCCGCCGTGAGCGCGTCGACGAGACCCTGCAGGCTGCCTTCTACGATCTGGTCGAGCTTGTACAGGGTGAGCCCGATGCGGTGATCGGTGAGCCGGTTCTGGGGGTAGTTGTAGGTCCGGATCCGCTCGGAGCGATCGCCGCTGCCGACCATCGCGCGCCGCGCCGCAGACTGCTCGGCGTGGGCCTCGGCCTGCTGCCGCTCGAGGAGCCGCGCGCGCATCACGCGCATGGCCTTGTCGCGGTTCTTGTGTTGCGACTTCTCGTCTTGGCAGATCACGATCAGCCCGGTGGGCTCGTGCACGATCCGCACCGCGCTGTCGGTCGTGTTGACCGACTGACCCCCGGGTCCGCCGGCACGCATGGTGTCGATCCGCAGGTCCTTTGGGTCGATCTTCAGCTCCACTTCCTCAGGCTCCGGGAGCACGGCGACCGTCGCCGCGGAGGTGTGGATCCGGCCCTGGGACTCGGTGGCAGGGACGCGCTGGACTCGGTGCACACCCGCCTCGAAGCGCAGCAGCGCGTAGGCCTCGTCGCCGCTGACCCCGGCCACGACCTCCTTGAGACCCACCAGGGTCTTTCCGGAGCCGCCGCCGACCGTGATCGGGCTGGTGGAGACGACCTCGAACCGCAGCCCGTGTGACTCGGCGTAGCGCTGGTACATTCGGAGCAGGTCGCCCGCGAACAGGGCCGCTTCATCGCCGCCCGTGCCGGCCCGGATCTCGAGCATCAGCGGGCGCCCCTCGTAGGGGTCGCGCGGCAGCAGCTTGAGCCGCAGGCGATCGGTCGCGCCCTCGACCTGCCCCTCGAGTTCAGTGATCTCCTCGCGTGCCATGGCGCGCAGATCGGCGTCGTCGGCATCGGTGAGGATCTCGCGCGCCTCTTCGAGCTGGGTGAGGATGGCCTGCAGCGCGCGGCCGGCCTCCACCACGTCGCGCACCTGGGACGCTTCGAGCGCAACCACGCGCAGGCGGTCGCTGTTGGCGGCTACCGCGGGGTCCATCATCTGCCGATCGAGGGCTTCTAGGCGCGTCTCGAACGCTGGGAGCTTGCCGAGCACGCCGCCCCGCGATCAGGCTTCGTCGGCCGCCGGCGCATCGGCCTCGGCCGGCGCTTCGGCCTCTTCGGCGGGCGCATCAGCCTCTCCAGCCGGCGCTTCGGCCTCTCCGGCCGGCGCGTCGTCGTCGTTCGGGACGTCGGCCACATCACCACCGCCGAAGCCGTACTTGCGCATGAAGCGCTCGACGCGGCCCTCGGTGTCCATGATGCGCTGAGTGCCCGTGTAGAACGGGTGACTCTCACTGGAGATATCGAGCACGATCAGGGGATACTCCTGACCCTCGAACTCAGTGGTGTCGCGCGCGGAAGCACAGGAGCGCGTGATGAACTCCTTGCCGTTGTTGACGTCCCGGAACACGACGTACCGGTATTCGGGATGGATGTCCGACTTCATGGCCCTGTGGCTCCTTCCCCCGGTGACGGGGAACGGGGTAGATGACTCGTGCCCAGCGGGCTGTCAAGCCGACTTGGCCTTGTTCTGTCTTGCTTCCTCTAGCAGGAGCGTCGCATCCTCCAGCGCATCACCCGTCCAACCTGCGCGCCAGGCCCGCCGTCGCTCCATCTCGGCCTGGTCGATCAGGCGTTCTTCGCGCAGCGTTCCGGACCGGTGCACGTCGACAGCCGGGCGCAGTCCGCGGTCTGAGAGATCGCGGGTGAGCGTCAGCTCCCAGTTCACTACGTCCCGGAGGTCGTCCAGCAGCGTGCGGTCCATCTCGTTGTCCGCGCCTCCGTCGGCCACGCCGATGACCGTGAGCGACCCCCCCTCCTCGAGCGCACGCGCGGCGCCCAGGTACCGGCGCAACCGGTGCAGAGCGGCTGTGTCGACGCCGCCGATGGTGCGACCGGACGGCGGGATGTCTGCAAGGCAGAACCTGAGCAAGCGAGACAGCGAGTCGACCAAGAGCACTGCGTCGTCGCCGCGCTCGACCATCCGCCGGGCCCGCTCGAACACGATCTCGGCCACCTGGACGTGCCGCGCGGGAGGCTCGTCGAACGGGGTGGCGATGATCTCGGCGCGCGTGGTCTTGCGCCAGTCGTGGATCTCCTCGGGCCGCTCGCCTACCAGCAGGACGTTGACGAAGAGGTCGTCGTCGTCCGACAAGGTGTTCGCGAGTGCCCGGAGCAGCTCGCCGCGTCCGGTGCGGGCGGGGGCGACCAGCAGCCCGCGCTGTCCGAGGCCCATCGGCGCCGCGAGGTCGACCGCAGCGAGCAGCTCGTGCCGGCGGAGCGGGAGGCGGTCGTCCGGGTAGATGGCGGTGAGCGCGTCGAAGGACGGGGGCTCGTCGCCGGGAAGCTCGCCGTTTACGCTCTCGATCCGGAGCAGCGCCAGGTACCGCTCGCCTTCTTTTGGCGACCGCACGAGGCCGACCACCGTGTCGCCCGTCTGGAGCTTGAAGCGCCGGATCTGACTCTGTGAAACGTAGATGTCGTCGGTGCCTGGGAGGAAGTTGTCGGCGGCGGACCTGAGGAAGCCAAATCCCTCACCGTGGACCTCGAGCACGCCGCGGCCGTAGCGCTGGCCTTCCTTGTCGCCCTGCCTTCTGCCCACCTCGAACGCCAGCTCGGGATGGCGAATCTGGTCCGGGTTGTTCACACCCAAGGTGCGCGCCTCAGCGCGCAGATCGTCCAGCGGCTGTTCGTGGAGCGCGGGAAAATCAACGGTCATCGGGCGCTTTCCTGGGGTAGGGCGGGAGCGGCAGGATGCGCTCCGCGGGGGGGGTGTGTCGCGCGCGTCGTGCGACAGGGGCAGAATATCTGCTGTATCCCCTATACTGTCAAGCAAGGAAGGCGTCCTGATCAGGCTTCTTCCAGCATCAGCAATAGGGATGCCTCGTCTATCACGCGCACGCCGAGCTCCTCTGCGCGGGCACGCTTGCTCCCCGCCTTCTCGCCGGCGACGACGAAGTCTGTCTTCTTGGACACTGAGCCGGTGAGCCTTCCGCCTGCCGCCTGGATCCGCGCCTTCGCCTCGGATCGAGTCAAGGTCGGTAGGGTCCCGGTGAGCACGAAGGTCTTGTCGGTGAGCGCGGAGGGCGCCGCTTCCGTTGTACGGTCGACCGGGAGCCCGGGGAACTGGATGCCGTGCGCCTTCAGCAGCGCGATCTCTTCCTGAAAGCGCGGCGCGGCGAAAAACTCGGTCACGTGCCGCGCGACAATCTCGCCGACCCCGTGGACCGCGATCAACGCGGCCACGTCGGCCTCCATGAGTGTGTTGAGGCTGCCGAAGTGGCTGGCCAGATCGCGCGCGGTCGCCTCGCCGACCTCCGGGATTCCCAGCGCGACGAGGCACCGATCCAGGGTCTGTGCCTTGCTCGCCTCCATCGCGGCCAGCAACGCCTCCGCCGACCGTCCTCCCATGCGGTCCAGGCCCGCCCACTGCGACCGGGTGATCCCGTACAGGTCTGAGACCCGACGTACGAGCTGGCGATCGACCAGCTGGTCGATGAGCTTCTCGCCCAGCCCGTCGATCGCCATGGCGCTGCGCGAGGCGAAGTGCCGGACAGACGCGCGGAGCTGAGCGGGGCAGGAGAGCTGGTTCGGGCAGCGGATCACGGCCTGGGTGGGGTCGCGATGCACCGGGGTCTGGCACTCGGGGCATTGCGGAGGAATCATCGGGACGGGTCGCGCGTCGTGGCCGTCGTCGGGGTCGACCCGGACCACGCGCGGGATGACGTCGCCGGCGCGCTCGATGATCACGGTGTCCCCGACGCGCACGTCGAGGAGCACGAGCTGGTCTTGGTTGTGGAGGCTCGCGCGGGACACCGTCACGCCGCCGACACGGACCGGCGCGAGGTGCGCGACCGGCGTGATGGCTCCGGTGCGGCCCACCTGGTAGTCGATGTGTTCGAGGACCGTCGCGACCTGGGGAGGTGGGTACTTGAACGCGATGGCCCAGCGCGGCGAGCGAGTCACGAAGCCCAAGGCGTCCTGCTTCGCGAGTTCGTCGACCTTGACCACCGCGCCGTCGATCTCGTAGGGCAGCCCGCTGCGACGTTCTCCGAGGGCCTCGATCGCGGCGATGACCGCCTCGATTCCGGTGACGGCCTGATGGAGCGGGCTCACAGGCAGGCCGAGGTCCGCGAGCTGACCGATCCGCTCGGTGTGGGTCGCCGCTGCAGGCAGGCCATCGCCCTCTGCCGTGCCGTGGACAATGAAGGTGAGGGGACGTCGAGCGCAGACCACAGGATCGAGCTGCCGGATGGTACCGGCAGCCGCGTTGCGGGGGTTCTCGAACGCCTTGAGACCGCGGGCTGTGCGCTGGGCGTTCGTCACGGCGAACCCGGCCTGGGTGAAGAAGATCTCACCGCGGACCGACAGTCGTGTCGGCGGAGTGCCGCCCAGGCGATGCGGGATGGCCCGGATTGTCCGCACGTTGTGCAGCACGTCCTCGCCGACCCGTCCGTCGCCTCGGGTGCCGGCGCCGACGAGTGTGCCCTCCTCGTACACGAGCTCGGCGGCGAGACCATCGAGCTTGGGCTCCACCACGTAGGCGATCACGTCGGGCGCCTCGGGACCCAGGAAGCGCTTGACCCGGGCGTCGAACTCGCGCAGCTCCGTGTCCGAGAAGGCATTCGACAGCGACAGCATCGGGACCCGATGAGCAAACGGCGCGAGGTGGGAGACCGAAGCGCCACCGACCCGCCGGGTCGGCGAGCGCTCCTCGATCTCGTCGGGGAAACGGGCCTCGAGGAGCTCGAGCTCGCGATACAGCAGATCGTACGTGCGGTCGTCGATCTCGGCGGCGTCCTGCTCGTGGTAGAGCAGGCCGTGTCGGAGCAGCTCAGGGACCAGCGCGCTCAGACGGGCGCGCGCATCTTCATCGCCCAACGCGTCGAGCTGGTTGCGGATGGTGCCGGGATCGGTGTCCAGCGGGAGCAGCAACATGGGCCCTCCGGGGAGGCGCCGGACGATAACCGCACCTGCCGTGCGTGACATTCGCCCGCTGGGAATCAAGCAATATTAGAGAAAACTGAATGACACATGTAATAATTGTTAGCGGACAGATGGCCTGCTTGGGGTGAGTCGTGACGACACCCAGGAGCAAGCCATGCACAAAGACCTCATCAAGCTTCTCGAGATCGCGATCGTCGGTGGCGGCCTCGCGCTCGCCGTTGGCGCCTGCGGCGACGACGGCGAAGACAGCGACGGCGATACGGACGTGGAGGACACGGCAGCCCCCACGTCGGGCTGCCCGACGACAACCGACACCGGTGCTGCGGAAGAGTGATGCAAGCTGCGCTCGCCACCTGGGGTTTGACCTGGGTGGCGTGCGCCCCGTCGTCGGCGGACGTGCGTATCTTGGACGATCCCCAGCATCACTGGGATGGCTACGTCGAGATGGTTCCGGCGGTCCGATTGCCCCAGCCCAGCGCGGGCGAGCCCTTGGTGCGGGTGTATGTGCGACTGCCTGACGCCGCGGGCCCAGTGCTCGTAGATGCGCCCGACGGCCGCCGCGTGCTGTCCTGGCCGCCAGGAACGGTCGCTGATCGTGTAGAGCGCCGCGATGGTCGCGTCGATGATGTCCGCGGGATGCAGATCGGTGCAGACGGCACCCGCTACAACCACGTGTTCCGGGCGAGTGCGAGGGGCCCGGACGCGCCGCTGATCGGCGTCCGCTGGCCCGTCGGCGACGCGGATGCGGGCGATGCGGCGGCAGATGACTTCATCGCGGCACTGCGGCAGACGCCGCTGGTGGGTGACATCCCCCGGCCTGAGGCGCACCTGCGCAGCGTGCGCTCGAAGCTCGACTGCGACGGGTGTCACGCGGTCCTGCGCCCGGACAACGCCCGTCCGCGGGAGCACGGGGTGGTTGCCCGCGGCACGGACGCGGCGGGCTGGTTCACGCCCAGCACGGTGCTCGCGTCGACGGTGCCGCTCGAGCGGTACGGCGGCTGGGACGGAAACCTCACAGATCCGCACGTCCGGATCGTCTGCGCGGACGGTGCAGGGCACCAAGACAAGGGCGGGCACGCGGTCTGTGCGGACGGCAGCACGCCGCGGGCTACACTCGACGTCGCTGCTGCGCGTCAGGCCGGCAGCGGCCATGCGGCGCGGCATTGTCGCTCGGTGGTTCAACTGGCCAAGCGGCTGCCGGCGGCACAGCAGGCAGAGCTGGCCAGTCACCCCTGTCTGAGTGCGCAGACACCATGACAGCCCAAGGCGTAGGAATCGGCCTGCGGCCGCAGTACGGCGAGGAGCTCATGGAGACTGAACGGCAGGTCGACTTCCTGGAGTTCATCCCGGAGAACTACGTGGGGCGGGGCGGCAAGGACCGGCGGGTGCTGTACGGCGCCGCGGAGCGCTGGCCGCTGTTGTGTCACGGGGTCTCTGTCTCGGCGGGAAGCCCTGACCCGCTCGATCGCGAGTACCTAGATCAGCTGCGCCCGCTGCTCCACGATCTGGGTGTCCCGCGGTACACGGATCATCTGTGCTTCACCGCGGTCGGCGGGTTCCAGTCGCACCAGCTGGTGCCTCTGCCCTTCTCGGCTGAGGCGGTACGGCATGCGGCGGCGCGTATCCGCCAGATCTCGGAGGTGTTGGAGCTGCCTGTCGCGGTCGAGAATGTCACCTACTACGCGGTGATGCCCGGGACGGAGCTCGGACACGCGGCGTTCGTTCGAGCGGTGTGTGAGGAGGCTGACTGCGGGCTGCTGCTCGACGTGAACAACCTGTTCATCAACTGCAGCAACCATGGCGCGGACCTGCAGGCCGAGCTCGATCAACTGCCCTTGGACCGGGTCTGTCACATTCACATCGCGGGCCACGTGGCGCGAGGGCGGCGGCTGATCGACCACCACGGCGCTCCGACGTCCTCTGAGGTCCTCGACCTGTATGCGGAGGTTGTACGCCGCTTGGGCGATGTGCCGACCTTGCTCGAGCGCGACACCAACATCCCTCCGCTGGACGAGGTGCTCGACGAGGCGGACGCGATCCGCGCGGTCCAGCGCGAGGTGCTGTCGTGAGCCTGCGGCGCTTCTTCGCGGCCGTGGAGCCCTTCCTGCAGGGCGCGGTGGGCGTGGATGCGTTTCTGTCGCAGGCGGGGCCCAGCCCGTCGCCGGAGGAAGACCTGGCTTTCTACCCGAGCCTCGTTGCCTTCGACCAGCAGCGCATCCTTGCGGAGCTCTGTCCGATGGTTCGCAGGCTCGTGGACCAAACCGACGGACTCGAGTGGCGGTCGCTGGTACGGGAGTTCGTGGCCGCGGTGCCCCCCGCGCACTGGAGCGTGCCCGGGGTAGGGGAGCAGCTCGCCGACTGGCTCGCGACGCGGCGGGAGGCGCACCCGGACCAGCCGGTCGCGCTCGAGGCCCTGGCCGATCTGTATTGGAGCCGGTTCACGGTGCGCACGGCTCCGGACAACGAGGGGCCGGGGATCGGCCAGCGGGTGCTCCTCAGGCACTACCAGGTCGACGTGCTGGGTCATGAGCGGCACCTGCGCGATGAGGGGCCGCCACCCGATGATCGGCCCCGAACACTGATTGTGTTCCGGCACTGGGACACGCTGGGGGTCCGGAACCAGGTGGCACGCCTCAGCTCTCTCGCCGTACTGGCGCAGCTCGCTGGGCACACACTGGCGGGTCCGCTCGCTGCGCTTCCGGCCGCGGAGCTGGAGCAAGAGAGCGCCCGCCTCATCGCTCGCGGCGTGTTGCCGGGCTGACCGGACGCCACGTTATGTCGTCGTCGGCTCGGGAGGACCGATGGATCGGATGCGTCGCGTCGGCCAGGTGTGGAACTGGTTGCCGGCGTTTCGGGCAGTGGCGGAGACCGAGCACCTTCCGACGGCGGCGAGCGGCCTGCACGTGACGCCACCGGCGCTGTCACGGACGTTGAAGCTCCTGCAAGAGGACCTCGGTGTGGCTCTGTTCGAACGGCAAGGACGGAACCTGAAGCTCAATGCGGCGGGCCAACGGTTGCTGCTCTCGGTGCGTCGCGCCATGCGGGGAGTGCACGCCGCGCTGGCCGATCTCGAGGGCGACAACGACCGCGTCGTGCGGGTGTGCAGCCTGGGCATGTTCACGCGGACCTACCTGGAGCCCACGGTGACGGGGCTGCTGCGCGCGTGGCCTCACGTCCGGCCGCAGGTGCGGACCTCCGGGCCGACCGATGCCGCGAGCGACCTGTTGTTGGGGCACCTTGACGTGCTGTTCACGAGCGCTCCGTTCTTTCGGGAGGGGCTGCAGACCCAGGTTCTGGGCAGGGTGCAGAACGGTGTGTACTGCGGGCAAGGGCATCCTCTGCGTCACGCAAAGCGGGTGACGCTGGCCGATCTGGAGCGCCATCCGTTCGTGGCGCCGCCTCCCGATGGGTTCGGCCGCACGCCGGAGGGGTGGCCGCCGGAGTGGCGCCGGCGCGTGGCAGTGACGGCGGATCGGCAGTCGGTGGGATTCGAGCTGTGCGCTGCTGGACGGTTGTTGGCGGTGTTGCCTGCGCCGATGGCGCAGCTCGATCCGCACCTGGTGCGGCTACCGGTCGAGCTGCCGACATCGATGCCGATGGTGGCCGTCACCCGAGAGCCGCACGGCGAGCCGGGGCCGGTGGACTACATCGTGCAGATGGCGGCCGAAGCGGTCTCGGCCGGATAGACGGCGCAGCCTGGAGGGCTCTATGCGTGACGTGTTGAATCGCCTTGGAATCGAACCCTCGAACCCGGGCGCGGCCACAACCTCCGGGTTTTTGGACACGCAAGGTCGGTCACTGCAGGTGCACAGTCCCGGCGACGGAGAGCTGCTGTCCACGGTGCGCCTGGCCACACCTGACGACTACGAGACGGTGGTGACCGAGGCGGAGCGCGTGTTTCGGGAGTGGCGGATGTTGCCGGCTCCCAAACGCGGTGAGCTCGTGCGCGAGGTCGGCGATGCGCTGCGGGTGCACAAGAACGACCTCGGAAAGCTGATCGCCCTCGAGGTGGGCAAGGTGCTCTCGGAGGGATGCGGCGAGGTGCAGGAGTCCGTCGACATGGCAGACTTGGCGGTCGGGATATCGCGTCAGCTGTTCGGGCTGTCGATGCACAGCGAGCGCCCGGGTCACCGCATGTACGAGCAGTGGCACCCACTCGGAGTCGTCGGTATCATCACAGCGTTCAACTTCCCGAATGCGGTGTGGGCGTGGAATGCGATGGTGGCCGCCGTGGCCGGCGACACGATGATCTGGAAGCCCTCACTCAAGGCGCCGCTCACCGCGATCGCCACCCACAGGATCGCGGATGCGGTGTTCCAGAAGCATGGTTGGGGCGGTGTGTTCAACCTGATCATCGGCGACGACGCCACCATCGGGGAGGCGATGATCCGCGACCGCCGCATCCCCTTGATCAGCGCGACTGGGTCCACGCGGATGGGCTGCCACGTGGGGCAGGTCGTCGCGGGACGGCTCGGCCGCACGCTTCTGGAGCTCGGCGGGAACAACGCGGTCATCGTGAACCACGACGCCGACCTCGACCTCGCGCTGCGCGGAATCGTGTTCGGTGCATGCGGCACGGCGGGGCAGCGCTGCACGTCCACTCGGCGTGTGTTCCTGCACGAGGACATCGCCGATGACTTCGTGGCCCGCCTCAGCAAGGTGTACGAGTCGCTGTCCATTGGCGACCCGCTCGACGAGAAGACGCTCGTGGGACCGCTGATCGATGAGGACGCGGTGCGTACCTTCGAGGGAGCGCTGGAGACTATCCGCGAGCAGGGTGGCGAGGTCGTGGCCGGCGGTGAGCGTGTCGACATGCCGGGCTTCTACGTCAAGCCGACTATCGTGCGCGCCTCGCACGACATGCCGATCGTGCAGGAAGAGACCTTCGCCCCCATCCTGTACGTGTTCACGTTCTCGAGTCTGTCGGAGGCCGTCGCGCTGCAGAACAGCGTCGACCAGGGCTTGTCGTCCGCGATCTTCACGGACTCGTTCCGGGTCGCCGAAGGGTTCTTGTCGCACCAGGGCTCGGACTGCGGCATCGCGAACGTCAACATCGGCACGTCGGGCGCCGAGATTGGCGGTGCCTTCGGTGGCGAGAAGGACACCGGTGGCGGCCGCGAGGCAGGCTCGGACTCGTGGAAGTCCTACATGCGCCGCCAGACGAACACACTGAACTGGTCGAACGAGCTCCCGCTCGCGCAGGGCGTGGAGTTCGACGTCTAGCCCCCCGCAGGGGATGGGCCGCTACGGAGATGGACCCTCGGAGGGGCTGCCCGTTGTGGGCTTGTGCTCCGCTGGACGGACCTCTGGGCGCCGGTCGCCCTTGCTGACCCACGCGGGGCGCCGCGACCGCTCGCTCCGACCTACTTCGGCGCGAACATCGCCATGACCTCGGCCTCGGTCATGCCGCGCAGGTCGCCGGCAAATGCGTAGCCTTCCGGGCGGTTGTCGACGAACACCTCATGCGTGAGCGACAGCCCGTCGAGGTCGTCTAGGGCGCCTGCTGCCAGGTGTACGTGGCCGGGGTCGCTTCCGGGAACCGTCAGGCGGTAGAACACGCTCGACCCGCAGGCGACGCAGAAGCCGCGCTCCGCCCAGGCCGAGGACGCGTACGTCTTCAGTGTCTCTGTGGGGCCGAAGGTGATCCCCTCGGTCTGCACGGCGATCAGTGGGCCACCGCTCCACTTGCGGCACATACCGCAGTGACACGCGCCCAGCGTGTCGCTCTTCAAGCGTGCCGTGAACCGTACCGCACCGCACAGACATCCACCAGCTCGCTCCATGTTCGCCTCCTCCATCATTTGTCTAGTCTGCCGCGGACGACCAGGCGCGGACGCGTCCGCAGCAGCGTGAACGGGTCGGGCCACAGCGCAACTGCGAACTCCAGATCGAGCTGCAGACCCGGCCTCAGCAGTCGGCCCACCCGCAGATCGGCCGAGTCGGCGAACAGGCCCACGTCGGTGTCGGTGCGGCCGTCGACGTGCTCGATCAACCCCCACTGGACCGTCGCGCCGGCGCCGGCGTTCCACAGTCCGAAGTTTGCGAGCCCCGCCACCGACGTGCCGCCATGGACGACCAGGTCGATGTCGTCCTGGAGGTTGCCCACCACCTGCACCCAGGGATGCACGTCGACAGCGAGCTGTTGCCTGCCGATGGTGAGCGCCGGTCCCAGCCTGTTCACCAACCCCATCTGGCTGCGGATCCGAAGCGATCCCGTGACCGCCGGTGCCAGCCCCCGCATCGCCACGACGTCTCCCGTGAGCACGGGAAGTGGCGGTACAAGCGGAACGTCGATCGACTGGGTCGCGAGCCCGACAGAGAGATCAAGTGCAGTGGCGCCGGGGTCGAGCAGCAGAGGCAGTGCGAAGACGATCACGGTGCACCCCAGGTCCAACGCATCTCCACCCGCGGCCAGAACCCCACCACGCTGGTCTGCTGTTGCACCGGCACCGTCGCCGTGACGTGCAGCTCTCGGGTCCCGCCCTTCGTGTCCCACACGCCGCCGACGGTCGCTCTGATGGACTCGAGTCCAAGGTCGGCCGTGCGCTGGGCGCGGAACCCGTCCACGGCGAAGTCCACGAGCCGCAGGGTGGGGCCGAGCTCACATGCCAGCGGACCGTCCGGGTCGTGGCCCACGGTGGCGGACAGCGCCACGCGCGCGCCAAACGGGACCGAGATCGCGCGCACGTTGCTGATGTCTTCGAGCCCGTGAAACGCCTCGTCCACGGAGATGCGGCCAGTCATCCGGGCCGAGAGCTTCGCGCGAAAATCGAGCTGCATGTTGTGCGACAGTCCGCCCCAGGTGCGCCAGCGGGCGCCGATATCGGCTCGCTCGCTGACCCCGATCCGCACACCGGCGACCGCGGTGGGGATGGCCACCTCCATGCCCACGCCGACGTGGCCCACAGCGGCCCCGGGGACGACGAGCGCGGCGCCGAGCAGGCTAGACGACACGGACGGCCACCACGTGAATCGCACCTGCATCATAGGGAAAGCCGGGGTCGGACGACTGGGTCGACCCGGCGCGATCGATGGCGCGCACCCGCACCGTCACCGGACCGCGGGACGTGGGCGTCCACTCGGTGGACCACAGCGTCCACAGCCACGGAGACAGTTCGTCGCCGACCCGGTTGTAGGTGAGCTCGGCCTGCTGCCACCCCGCACCGGTGTCGATCTGCACTTCGGCGACTTGGTCGCCGGGCGTCACCGCGAGGCCGTATAGAGTCTGGGTCTCGTTCACGGGCACCGTCTGCCCGTCGAGCAGCGCATCGATCCGCGACCGGATCGCGGTCTTGCCGTCGAGCGCGTTCGCAAGGTCGCCGTATGCCATCCAGCCCTGCGCAGACCGCGTGGGGATCAGCGCGTCTAGCCACTTGATGTTGAACATCCCGTACCGACCCGGGAACAAGGCCCGCAGCGGTGCCCCGTGAATCGGCTGCAGGGCGGCGCCGTTCATTGTGTGGACCAGGACCCCGTCCGCATCGATCGGCACGAACGAGGGGTACCCGTCGAGCCCGACCACCTCGAGTCCGCGCGCGCGCGGGGAGACGCCGGCCAACTCCAGCACGGCCGGCAGCGGCACCCCGGTGAAGTCGCCTGCTGAGATCAGCGTTCCGCCAGGGTGATTGCCGACGCACTCCTGGGTCACTCGCCGGGTGACCGACGGCAAGCTCTGAAGCTCCGCCAGGGTCAGCGACAACGGCATGTCGACCATTCCGCGCACCTTGAGTGCCCACTGCCCGGGGACCTCCGGCTGCGGGTAGTTGTGGTTCACGTAGAACTGCGCGGTCGGTGTGAGCGGCTGGTTCGGCGTGGGGACGTGGCTCGAGCCAACGGTCAGGCCGCCGCCGAACCTCGACCCGCAGCCAGCGAAGTTCAGCGGGAGCGCAGAGGTGCCCAGCAGTCGCAGGATCGTGCGGCGGCTCAGCGGGTCCACGTCAGCCCTCCTGCGATGCGGGCGCCAGGGCCATCGTTGTGGAACGGCGGAAGCCAGGCCGCATCCACGGACAGCCCGAAGCCAGCGGCCACCTCGACGAACCCGACCGCACCTACGGACAGCGCCTCTTCGATGGGCAGGGGGGCACCGGTGGGTTGGTCGGCGATGCGCGCGAAGGCCGGCTGGATGGCAAGCTCGACCGCACCACCGATGGGGGACTTGGGCCGCTTCAGTCCCACCTGACCGGAGAGCCGGATCGCGCTGCTGGGACCGCCGACCCGGAGTCGGTGCAGCGCACGGCCGTCGAGCCAGCCCCATGGATATCCGCGGCTGACCCCGAAGCCGGTGATCAGGTCGGCGCCCCCCGGTCCGCGCAGTCCGCGCGTGTACGGGGAGACCCGCGTCCCGATGAGAATCGCGATCGGGGTCGCGCCGCCCGGACCCCATTTGGCCAGCGCCTCGAGGTCTTGAAGGCCCATCTCAACCGCTGCGCCGAGCTGATGACGGACGGCCCGCGCAGACAGATCGAGCTCCCACTGCGCGCCAAGCCCGACCTCGCCGTACGCCTCGAGCGCGTCGCCGACGAAGTCGCCCTGGGCGGTGATGGTCTTGCCGACGAAGTGTGCTGCTCCCACCTTGACATAGACACCGCCGGCCGGGCGAACCCAGGAGCCACCGAAGGCGGCGGTCGACGCGGTGATGAGCAGCAGCATTCGGCTACTCCATGGGCTTCTGAGTCAGGGGGTCGCGCAGCGGCAGCCGCTTCGGCTCCCCGTAAGGTGCCATGTTGGCCTTGCCCTCGAGGTCGCCCTTGGCAATGGGCTCCCAGTCGCCGACGATCAGCATCATCACCTTGTCCCGGACGAGGTGCTTCGCAGCGACCTCTCGGATCTGCTCGGCGGTCACGGCCTGGACCCGTTCGCGCCAGGTGGCCCAGTGGTCGCCGGGCCGCGCGGTCAGCTCGTCGTCGACGAAGGTGCTCACGATTGCCGTTCGCGTCTCGAACTTGCGAGGGAACGTACCGATCATCGACGCCTTCGCGGCGATCAGCTCGTCGTCGGCCACGGGCTCCGTGCCCAGCCGCGCAAGCTCCTCCATCAGGATGTCGGTGGCGCGCGCCACCGTGGGGTTCTTCGAGTCGAACGCAGCGTTGAACGTGCCCGGGAAGTACGGGCCACTGTCAAGCCAGCTGTACGCTCCGTAGGCCAGCCCCTCGTCCGAGCGGATGCGCTCCATGAGACGGCTCGAGAATCCGCCGCCGCCGAGGATCTCGTTCATCACCTCGAGTGCGATCTGGTCAGGATCGTCGCGGGTGACTCCAGGCAACGAGAGCCGAAACTTGCCCTGGGGGATGTCCTTCTGGACGTGGTACAGCCCAGCGGATGCGCCGCCCGTTGGTGCCGGCGGATCGGTGCTGCGATCCTCGGCCTCCCAGCCAGCGACTACGTCCTCGAGCAGGGGCAACACGTCATCGGCCTCGATGTCGCCGGTGACGCTGACGATCAGGTTCCCCGGGTGGAAGATCTGCCCGTGGAAGTCGGCCAGCTGGCGCCAGCGGAGCCCCTTGACCATCGCGGCGGTCGCGACCCGACCCCGGTAGTGCTGCTCGCCGAATCGGAGCCGGTTGCCCTCGCGGCGAGCGATGTCGCCGGCATCGTCATTGCGCTGCTTCATCATCTCGATGGCGTTGGTGCGGCTGATGGCCAGCTTCTGGGTGTCCCACGCCGGGTAGCGCAGCATGTCCACGAACAGGGCGAGCGTCTCGTCCAGGTTGTCCCGCAAGCAGTTCATCGTCGCAGTGGCGGTGGTCGCGCCGATCTGCACAGAGACGTCGGAGGCGAGGTACGCGAACCGTTCGTCGAGCTCTTCGGCGCCGATATTGGCGGTGCCGCCCTGCCGGATGAGGTCGGCTGTGATGCCGGCGACCCCCCATTGTCCGTCCGGTTCGAGGTACCGCCCCCCCTTGAACGTGAACTTGACCTCGACCAGCGGGAACTCGTGCGAGGGCGCGACGTACACAGGCACATCTCCGACGGTGTGCCGGAAGTCCGCAGCGCTGGGTACCTCGAAGCTGGAGTCCGGGAACGTCAGCTCGCTTGGATGCGCGACGAGTCCCGCTTCCACTGCGGTGGCGGCCTGGTTCGAGGCCTTCAGGGCTGAGGGCTCGAGCGTCGCGCCGTGTCTTGCGCAACCGGCCGCGAGTAGGATCAGGGTCATGGTGTGCATCAGTTGCCCCCCGCTTCGACGCGGCGGTAGTGGCCCACCGCCCGGTTGTTCTCCGTAAAGTACGTCTGTACGACCCGCTGGACGTCCTCGGTGGTCACCGCCTGGACCTTCTTGGGCTCGTCGTTGAGCAGTTCCCAGCCGTCCAGGTGCTCGTTGTAGCCAACCTGGATCATCAGCCACAGGTTGGACTGCAGGCGCCGGTAGGCATCGGCAGCGTATTGGTTCTTCACCTTCTGCAGCTCGGCTTCACCGACGGGCTCGGTCCGAAGCCGGTCGATCTGCGCGTGCCATGCGGCTTCGAGCTTGGCGGGGTCGACGCCCTCCCGGCCCTGTGCTGTTCCGTAGAACGCACCCGCGTAGCGTCGGGCATCGGGCCGCGCGCTGGCGTCCGTCGCGATCTCCTTGCCCTCGACCAGGTTGCGGTACAGCCGGCCGGTGCGGCCGTTCAGCAGCGACGAGATCACGGTGAGCACCGGGTCATCGGGATGACCGGCGGGCGCAGTGTGGTACGCGACCTGGAAGCTGTTGGGGCAGTCGCACTCCACGTTCATGCGCTTCTCGGCGAGCGCGGGAACCTCGGTGGTGACCACCGGCGGCACCGGGGGACCGGCCTTCAACCGCGAGAAGTACTCGGTGAGCAGCGGCTTGACCGTGGCCGGATCGAAGTCCCCCACGATGACGCCCGTGAGGTTGTTCGGAGCGTAGTACGTCTCAAAGTACGAGCGTGCCTGCGCCATCGTGTAGCTGTTCAGGTCGCTGGGCCAGCCGATGACGGGCCAGGAGTAGGGGCTCGAGGTCCAGAACATGGCCTCGAACTGCTCGTCGTAGACGCCGGTGGGGGTGGACTCGACGCGGAGGCGCCGCTCCTCGTGGACGACGTCGCGCTCGGAGTAGAACTCGCGGAACACCGAGTCCGTCAGGCGGTCGGACTCGAGCCAGGCCCATAGCTCCAGCTTGTTGCTGGGCACGCTTGTGAAGTAGAAGGTGAGGTCTTCACTGGTGAATGCGTTCAGGTCCGATCCACCTTCGGCGCTGTAGAGCGCGTCCATCTCGTTCTTGACGATGACCTCGCGGTGGTCCTCCATCAGCTTGGCGAGCTCGGCCCGAAGCGCTGCCATCTCGGCGTTGTCGTGAGACGCATCGTGGGGGTTCGTGATCTCGCCGTGGCGATAGCGGTCGTAGTTCACCTCGTTGACCAGCGCATCGAGCGCGGACTTGACCCGCTCCTGCTCGCTGCGGAACCACGCGTCGCGCTCGGGGTCGCGCGTACCGATGGTCGTTGTGCCCTTGAACATCATGTGCTCAAAGAAGTGGCTGATCCCGGTGATGCCGGGGCGCTCATTGACCGACCCGACATGGGCGACCCAGCCAGCAGCGACGTTGTTCGGCTGCTCTGTGCGAGGCACGAGCAGGAACGTCATGCCGTTGTCCAGCGCGAACTCTTCGACCTCTACCTGGGCGTGTGCGAATGACGCGAGCAGCAGTGCCGTATTCATCGTTCCTCCGGCGTGCGGCCTGGTGACTAACCTGCGGAGTGACCTGTCGGCTGCTCCCAGTCCGGAACGGGTCGTGCGTGACTCCGGACGAACGCTGCGATCTGCTCGATGTCATCAAGGGCCAGCTGCGGAACCGTGAGGCCGCGAATCGGGGCGGTTGTCGCCACGGCGTAGACGGTCGGAACGCCAGGCGCGAGCAGCGCTGCGCCGTGCTTCGGACGATGGACCTCCAGCTTGGGATGATCGGCCCGCTTGAACCCCTCCACCAGCACCAGGTCGGCGGGCGCGAGGCGCGCGATCAACTCGGTGAGCTTTGGGGGACCCGGGTCACTGCGCTCGTGGAACAGGACGAAGCGCCGCGGCGTGACGAGCACGACCTCGAAGGCACCGGCCTGGCGGTGGCGCCAGCTGTCCTTGCCGGTGACGTCGAGATCGATGTCGTGGTGCGTGCCCTTGATGGTGGCGATGCGCAGCCCCGCGTCGGACAGGCGTGACACCAGGGCTTCGACCAGGGTGGTCTTGCCGCTGTTGCGGGCGCCAACAATGCCGAACACGGGAGGGTGCACGCGGTTCGTCTAGCACATTGGCGGCTGGGTTGCTGCGTACGCGCTGCTCGCGCATCTTCTTGCCGTGCGCGAAACCACGCCTCTCGCGGGGAACTCTCTTACCGGGGCCGCCCGTCTCGGTGGTGGACCACCTGCTGCGGAAACGGGATCTCGATTCCGGCGGTGTCTAGTGCCTGTTTGACGCCCTTTGTCACCGAGAACTCGCAGTCGTTGTAGACCGCGGCGTGGCACCACGGACGGACAGCGAGGTCCACGCTGCTCGCACCCAGGGTCTGCACCTCGACACTCGGCGCCGGGTCGGACAGGACGATCGGCAGCGCGTCCAGCATCGCCAGGATCACCCGCTCCGCCTCCGCGAGATCGGTGTCGTACGAGACCCCGAACACCAGGTCGACACGGCGGTAGGGCTCGGCGGTGAGGTTGGTGATGGTGCTCTGCCAGACCTTGTTGTTCGGGATGGAGACCCGCTTGTGGTCGAGCGTGCGCAGCGTGGTCGTCACCAGCGTCATGTCCCGCACCACGCCGTCTTCGCCGGCGACGGTGATGCGGTCCCCGACGTCGAAGGGGCGGTAGGCGAGGATCATCATGCCGGAGGCGAAGTTGGACAGGGTGTCCTGCAGCGCGAAGCCGATCACGAGGCTGGCGATGCCCAATCCAGCGAGCACCGCGCTGACGTCCACGCCCACCTGCGACAGCGCGAACACCAGCCCGATGGTGACCACCGCACGTCCTGCGCTCGCGACAGCGAAGTCCTTGGCCAGCGTGGTCAGCTCGGTGGTAGCGATGGCACGCCGAGCGGCGACACGGGCCACCCGGGCCAGCAGCCACGAGGCCACTAGAATGGCCACGAAGACCAACAGCTTGAAGACCGCGCGTGGGCCGGTGTGCGACACCCAGTCGGTGGCGCTGCTCCAGCCCTGCGAGAGCAGCCCGCGGGTCACGTCGACGTCGAAGATGTCGGAGGTGATCTCCCCGGTCGAGGCGATCATGATCTGCCGGTACCGGGCGGTCTGTTGGCCGCGCACCTCCATGAGGTCCAGGGTCGCGTCGAGGGCGGCCACGGAGAGCTCCATGCGCGCATACAGACGGACGAGCGCGGCGTCCTCGCCTTCGGGGTGGGCGTCGATCGAGGCGGCGAGCGACAGCACCTCGCCGGATTGCACGTCCGCGGCCTGCTCGAGCGCCTCGTCGAGCAGCGTACGGTGCTCGCGCGGTGCCGAGAGCTTCGCGAGCCCGAGGTCCACCTCGTGCAGCGCTCGGTACTCTCCCACCTGCCGCGTCCGGGTCGCCAGGACCTCCCGGTCGATCGCGGCGGCTTCATCGTCGTCGGTCGCCGAGTCTCTTCGCTGGAGCTGCTCCCGGACGCGGGCGCGGAGGCGCTCGACGGCACGCTGGGTGTGGTGTGCCTCTTCCCGTAGGTGATCGAGCGCCGGCGCCACGAAGTCCGGGTCGACTCCGGCCTCGATCGCGGGCAGCAGGAGGTCTCGAAAGGCGGCGCGCTCCTCGTTGAGCCGCTCGCCCAAGGCGGCGCGCTCGTCGTCGACCGCCACCTCCAGCCTGCCCTCGATCTCATCGAGCGCCCGGGCGTGCTGGGTGAGCTCGGAGCGGACCTCGGGAGCCTGGGCGAGCGCGCAGACTGTGAGCAGGGACAGCAGCATGCACCGCGGTTAGCACGATCCGGCACACACCGGTCGCCGACGGATCGACCGTTCAACCCAAGCGCGCACGGATCAGGCCGTCAGGGCCGTCACCGCGTCGTGGACCCGGAACACGAGCCGGTCTTCGCCGAGCCGCTCCATGAAGTGTGCGCGCTCCAGCGCCTCTCGGACGGGCCCGTGCATCCCCGCGATCCACAGCTCCACCCCGCGCCCCTGGTAGTGCTCCAGAAGCTCCTCGAGTGCGGACACCGCGCTGGCATCGACATCCCCGATGCCCTTGGCGTCGAGCACGACAGCGCGCAGCTCGGTCCCGTGGTCGGCCTCGAGCGTAGCGAGGCTGCGCTTGAGGAACCCCACGTTGCCGAAGAACAGCGGCGCGTCGAACCGCACCAGGAGCACCCCGGGGATGGGCTGGGCGTCCGGGTGGGTCTGCAGCTTGCGGTACACGTCGTGCCCGGGAAGGTGACCCAGCACGGCGATGTGCGGCGTGCTCACGCGCTTGACGAACCACGTCAGGCTCGCGAGCACCCCCGTGAGCACGCCCAGCTCGATGCCCAGGACGAGCGTGGCCACGAACGTGAGCACCAGCAGGGCCAGGTCCGGCTTGCTGATCTGCCAGAGGTGCCGCACCTCACCCAGATCGACCAGGCCGACCACAGCTGTCATGATGATCGCGGCCAGCACCGCCTTGGGCAGGAACGTGAACAGCGGTGTGAGAAACATCAGGGTCAACCCGGCAGCCAGCGCGGTCACCAGGCCGGCCAGCATGGTCTTGGCGCCCGCTTGGTCGTTGACCGCCGAGCGGCTGAAGCCGCCGGTGGTGGGGTACGCGCCGAACAGCGACCCCAGCAGGTTGGCCGCGCCCAGCGCCTTGAGCTCCTGGTCGGGGTCCAGGTCGTAGCGGTGCTTGCGCGCGAAGCCTTTGGCGACCGCGATGGACTCCATGAACCCGACGAGGCTGATCGTGATCGCCATCGGGAGCAGCGCGCGCATCGCGGCCGCGTCGAGCGTGGGCAGCGCGGGGGTGGGCAGCCCGCCTGGAACGCTTCCGACGATCTTCAGCCCGGCAGCACTCAGATCGGCCCACCAGCTCACGGCCGTGCTCACGGCGAGCACCAGCAGGAACCGAGGGAACCGCGGCGACAGGCGCTCGAGCAGCAGCAGTGCGGCCATCGACGCGGCGGCGACCGCCATCGTGAGCGGGTGCCACGAGGAGACCTGGCTCATTGTGTGGGACAGGATCTCGGTGATGTGGTGGCTGCGCGGGATGTGGATCCCCAGCACGTGCTTGAGCTGAGACAGGCCGATGATCAGGGCCGCGGCGCTGGTGAAGCCCGAGACGACGGGGTGGGACAGGAAGTTGACGAGGAAGCCCAACCGCGCGTAGCCCATGCCCAGCTGGAGCCCACCGACCATCGCGGCCAGCAGGACGGCGTACCCGAAGAACTCGGACGTTCCCGGCTCGGCGACGCCGCCCACTGCGCTCGCGACCAGCAGCGAGACCATCGCGACCGGACCGACGGCGAGCTGGCGGCTCGTGCCGAGCGCTGCGTAGGCGATCAGCGGCACGGTGGCGCTGTACAGGCCCACGATCGGGTCCAGGCCGGCCAGCATCGCGTAGGCCATCGCCTGCGGCACGAGCATCACCGCAGTCGTGAGGCCGGCGGTGACATCGCCGCGGAGCGTGGCGCCGTCGGTGTCGTGCAGGGTGCTCAGCAGCGTCATCGGGCGATGAGCTCCTCGGTGCGACGCCACAGCGCAGCAGCGATCTCCGGATCGCGCGCGTCTTCGTGCGTCTTTGCCTGCGCACAGTCGGAGAAGTACGCGCCCGACAGCTTGGCGGTGTGCGGGTGGGTGGACACGTAGCACTGCGTCGCGGCGCCCTGAGCCATCGTCTTCTCGCGCGCACCCAAGGTCGCGAACCAGGTCTGGGCGTTGGGGATGTGCCGGGCCAGGTTGGTCCGGATCACACCCGGATGGATGGCGTTCGCGGTGCGGCGCGTGCCCTCGAACCGGCGGGCGAGCTCCTTGGCGAACAGCAGGTTCGCCAGCTTCGAGCGCCCGTACATCCGCCACGGGTCGTAGTCGTCCTCGCCCGACAGGTTGTCCAGCTCGATCCCGCGCCGCGCCATGAAGTGTGCGCCGCTGGACACCATGACCACCCGCGCCGTGGGGGAGAGGTGGTCGAGCAGTCCCGTCACGAGGGCGGCGTGGCCGACGTGGTTGACGAACAGCTGCCGCTCGAGACCGTCGATCTGCTGGAGATTCGGGAGCGCCATGATGCCGGCATTGGCCAGGATTCCCGACAGCGTCGGCAGTGCCTGCACGGTGGCGACAGCGGCCCGCACCGAGGCGAGATCGGACAGCTCGCAGGCGACCGCATGGCCCGACCCCCCGATGTCGTCGAGGGTGGTTCGGGCCTTCTCCTCGGTGCGCGCCGTGCCGATGATCGTGGCGCCGCGCATCGCGAGCACCCGGGCGGACTCATGGCCGAGTCCCGAGTTGACGCCCGTGATGAGCCAGGTCTGGCCGGTCAGATCGAGGCCAGCGGTGACCTCCTCAGCGGTGCTCTCGAATCCGAAACCCAATGCACACTCCTGTTGCTGCTGGCCCTTCAACATGCCATGCCAGCACGTCTGTGGCACATGTGTGCCTCGGCGACGTACATCCAGTACCGCTCCGTCGGCGACGCAGCGCATCTCGCGTGGGCGGGTCCGATGCCCCATGCGAACACGCTCGTCGCCTGCGCCTCGGGCTGTCGGAGCGGACGCGGAACCGCACGCTCGCCGCGCGGCGGCAGCCGGTATCGTCCACGCATGGGCAGCAGACTGCGCGACATACTGGAGGAGGCCGGTCCCCCCGGCGTATTCCTCCGGTTCATGCTGAGGCACAGCGGACAGCCTGAGCTCTTTGACGTGCGTGATGGCGCTGTGTTCTGCACCGGTCGGCGCGCAGGGGGGGCGTCGTCACGGGGTGGCTGGTTGGGGCGGCGGGGGAGGGCGATCAGGCGCTTCTCGACAGTGCCGCCGCGGACCCCCGGACCGGCAGCGTGACCGTGGCGGTCCCGGGTCCGCTCCAGGCACCCCCGGGCTGGCACCGGGGCGTGGACCGCATCTTTGCGTTCGACGTCCCGCCGCCCCCTGTCCGCGCGCTGCTTCCGTTCCGGCACCACGGGCTTGTGCAGGACGACCAGATCGTGGCGCTGTGCGACACCACGGTCGACGACGGAGAGTGGGTCGTCGTCCAGCAGGTCAACACTGCCCTGGCCCACCGTCGGCCGGGCTGCGCGGCGCGGCTGGTCCGCGCGGTGCTCGCCGAGCGATCCCCTCGGCGCGCTCTGTGGGTCTGCGACACGGACAACGCGGCCCCGCTGGCCACGGCGGGGTTCACACCGCGAAGGGCTCGACCGAGAATCAACGCTCGGCATCGAGGACGCGATGCCGACGCAGCCATCGGGCGGGCAGCGCGGCCGAATGCAGCGTTTGTTCTTGGTCGAGCCCGAAGAGAGGTGCCGATGCTGACCCGCCCCGCGTCGCCGTCCGGCGGACCCACTGGCGCGCGCGCCGCGGTCCAGCTATCTCGAAATGTTGCAAGTTGGAGCATCGATGGGCGCCATCGTGAGACACCCGGACGTCTCGACCCGTTCCTTTCACGGTCTGGTGACCTCATCGCTGCAGATGGGGGCGCTGTTCGAGAAGGTTCGGCGCGCAGGCCGGAGCGACGCCACCGTGCTGATCCGCGGCGAGAGCGGCACGGGCAAGGAACTCGTCGCCACGGCGCTGCATGCCGAGAGTCCCCGCGCCGCGCACCCGCTGCAGGCCGTGAACTGCGCGACGTTCACCTCCCAGATGCTGGCCAGCGAGCTGTTCGGGCATGTGCGCGGTGCGTTCACCGGCGCGGTCCGCGACCGCCAGGGTCTGCTCGCGCTCGCGAACCACGGAACCCTGTTCCTCGACGAAGTGGCCGAGCTGCCGCTGGAGCTCCAGGCCCGCCTGTTGCGTGTGCTCCAGGCGCGCCGGTTCACGCCGGTGGGTTCGGGCGCGGAGCAGGTGGTCGACGTCCGGTTCGTCTCTGCTACCAACGCGGCGCTGCGGCGGGGGGTCGCCGAGGGTTGGTTCCGAGAAGACCTCATGTACCGGCTGCGGGTGGTGGTGCTGTACCTGCCGCGGCTGGTCGAGCGTGCCGGCGATGTGGAGGCGCTCACGTGGCACTGGATCGACCTGTTCAATGCGCGCGGCGGGCGCCAGCTGCATGGCATCTCAGCGACAGCCTGGGAGGCGGTCCGCGCCTATGGTTGGCCCGGCAACGTCCGCGAGCTGCGCAACAACCTCGAGCAGGCCTTTGTGCTCGGCGAAGGGCCGGTCCTGCGCCTCGAGGAGCTGGCGCCCGAGGTGCGGGAGGAGGATGTGCCCTGCGCCGCCCCGGCGTCCACCCTGGAGGGGCTGCAGCGCGACCAGCTCCTCGCGGCGTTTCAGGCCACCGGCGGGCATCGCGGCCAGATGGCGGAGCGCCTCGGGATCAGCCGCGCCACGTTGTACCGCCGCTTGAAGAAGCACGCGCTGATCTGAGTGGCACGCAGGCTGCGGTGCACACGGGGTGTATCGGAGGATAGGATAGGGGAGCGTCCAACAACAAACGCTGCAGGCGGATGCGCTGCACACCCCATGACTGCGTCGTCGAGTTCTCGGGATATACCGCTATCCCCTCGACTCTCCTCCTTGCCATCGAACGAGCAGCGCCTTCTCGATGCAGCGCGTTTGTTGTTGGACGCTACCTAAAGATCCGAGCGTTCTTTGACTCCGCCACGTGGACCCTGACCTACCTGGTCTGGGACGCCAACACCGGTGACGCGGTCATCATCGACCCGGTCCTCGACTTCGACCCGCTCGCGGTGCAGGTCTCGGAAGAGTCCGCAGAGGCGCTGGTCGCAGCCGTAGCGAACCTCGGGCTCGAGGTCCACTACGTGCTCGACACCCACGCGCACGCCGACCACCTCTCCGCCTTCCAGCCATTGAAGAGCGCGCTCGGCGCCAGGATCGGCATCGGCGAGCACATCACCACGGTCCAGTCGGCGTTCTCCGTGGTCGACGGGTCCCAGTGGGACGTGCTGCTGCGCGATAGGACGCCGCTGCAGGCTGGGTCTCTCACCATCCACGCATTGGCCGCCGCGACTGATCTTCCCGTCGCTGCAGGTCAACATCGACGCCGGCAAGCTGCCAAGGCCGGGGCCGAGCGGCGTTCCGCGCGATGCGCATCCCCATGGGCGTGCTGGGGGCAGCTACTCGACGGGGTGGCCCGCTGCGATCCACGCTGCGGTGCCGCCCGACACGTTCACAGTCCGAATCCCCTGCAGCGACAGCGTCCGCGCGGCGCGTGCCGAGCGACGGCCCGACTGGCAGACGAGGTAGATCTCGTCGCCTTCGTGGCCGGCGAGGGCGGCAGGCAGTGCGGTGTCGAGCTCCCCGAGCGGCACGTTCACCGCGCCGGGGATGTGTCCTGCCGCAAACTCGGCCGGTGTGCGTACGTCCAGCAAGAGTGGGATCTCGCCCGCCTCGCGGCGCGATGCCAGCGCAGCGACGTCCACGACGCCGACCTTCTGGGCTTGGGACACCGCTTCCGGCGCGGCGGCCGTCGGGGTCGGGGCAGGGGCGCTGCCGCAGGCAGCCATCAGCAGGAACAACACAGCGGACTCCGGTGCCAATCTGGACGATGGGTTGGGGTGCACCAGCCGCCCGATGGAGTGGCGTCACGCCTGCCCCCGAACGCCTGGCGAACCCTCGACCTGAACGTCTAATCCGCAGCGGGCCCGGCGAGGACTACTTGGGCTGGAAGATCGTGGCGTCTTGCACCACCTTCCACGCTCCGTCTACCTGGACGACCGTCCAGCTGGACTCGAAGGTCGCCGCCTTGCTCGACAGGCTGCCGACCACCGTGGCGAGCTCGCCGGTGGACTGCACGGAGTCGAGCCGGGTCTTGCGCTTCACGCCGCCGAACGTGCCGGCCTCGATGAGCGACAGGTACGTCGCGCGATCCAGCATCGACCAGCCATCCGGCATGCGTGCAAGGACCCGGAAGTCTTCGTGCAGCACCGCCTGCAGGGCAGAGACGTCCTGCGTGTCTGCCGCATCGACAAAGGCGCGGACCGCCTGCTCGGGCCCCGCGGCCGGAGCGGCCGCGAGGGCAGTACTCATCAACATGGTCCACATGGTGTCTCCTTACTTGCTATAGCAACTACTTGGGAAACGCGCCGCCTCGGCTCATCCGAGGCGGCGCTCGAGCGCGTCGAACACAGCGTGTGCCGCCGCGAGGTCGTCCGGGTCGAGCCCGTCGAACAGATCGCCCCGTGCGGGCAGGACGACCTGCGCGACGAAGCCTGCGTGCAAGCGGGCGCCCGCCGCGGTGAGGTGCACGAGGCGCCGTCGGGCATCGCTCGGATCGGGCCGGCGCGCGATGAGCCCGCGCTCCTCGAGGTCGCCCAGCATCCGCGTGAGGTTCGGCCGGTCGTGCAGCGCGGCGTCGGCCAGCTCGCTCTGGCTCTGTCCGTCCCGTTGTGTGAGCTTCGTGAGGACGAAGAACTGCTCGGGCGTCAGCGTGAACCCTCGGGCTGTCGCCGCCTGCAGGAAGTGCCGGCGCAGCAGGCGCTGCAGCCGGTGGATCCGGTATGCCAGCGAGGCGTCGAGTCGGAAGTCATTCTTCATTTCATTACTATAGTAACTAAAACGATAAGCGCAACCGAGGGAGCCTCTCGGGCCCCCTCAGCAGCCGGGGTTCTGCGCCCCCGGAGTCCCCAGATCGCCGTCTCCGAACGGCGTCGTGGCCGCGCACCAGCTCGCCGGGTCGTCGTTGTCGGTCGCGTTCCCACGCGCGGGGTCGAGCGACAGCGACGTTCCGGGGGTGTTCGGCCAGCTCACGGCGTCGTAGCGGACCGCATCCAGCTCGATGCCGCCGAACGACAGCACCAGCTCGTCGCCGACGTTCCCGAGCCGCACGGCGAGCGCGTACGAATAGTCGAGCGCGACACCGCCGTTGTCGAGCGGGTCGACCTCGGTTCCCAGCACCGCCAGGGCGCCGGGCTCGATGCGGACGCTGCCTGCGATCACGTGGCTGTCGCCGCCGTCGTCGTGCACCTGCAGGCCGACCAGGTCGATCAGCTCGGCGGTGGTGTTCGCGACCTCGAACCACTCACCGTCGTCCCCATCGACGGCGACGGGCTGCTTCATGATCTCGGTGATCACGATGTCGCCGGGAAGTAGCTCCGGTCCCTGGCGGACCGGCGCACACAGGGGATTGGCCTGGCCCGGCGTGCCGAGGTCGCCGGCGCCGTACGGGGTGGTGGCGGCGCACCAGGAGCCACCCGCGTCGTTGTCGTCGCCGTCGAGTACGTCGCCGGAGAGCGACATCGACGCGCCCTCGGGGTCGGGAAAGGTCAGCCCATTGTCGTACACGACCCGGTCGATCAGCAGGGTCCCGAACCGCAGCTCGATCGCCTGGCCGCTGTTGGCCAGGGCGAAGTCCCACTCCCACGCGACATCCACCGGCGTGCCGCCGTTGATCGCGGGGTCCGCGAACGCGCCGAAGACGGCGTAGCCCCCCGCACTCACGATGTGGGACCGCGACACCGTGAACGCGTCGTCGCCGTCGGTGACGGTCACGCCGTCGAGATCGACCGGCTGGCCCGTGCTGTTGTGGACCTCGAACCACTCTCCGAGGTCGCCCGAGACCTGAGCGGGGTTCTGCAGGACCTCGGTGATGACGAGATCGCCGCGCGTCAGCTCCGCGGCTGTGAGCCCGTCGAACGGGCCCGGGCAGTCGTTGTTCTCAACCCCCGGCGACCCCAGCCCGCCCGGGCCGTACACCGCGTCCTCTGGCGGCAGGCACCAGACGTCGGCGACGTCGTTGTCGTCGACACCGAGGTCGTCTCCGAGCGTGAGCGCGGCCCCGGCGCGGAGCGGGTAGGTCGCGTCCCAGCCGACCTCCTCGAGCTGCATCCCGTCGAACAGCAGCACGATGGCGTCCTCGGTGTTCGTCAGCCCGAAGTCCGCCTCGTACTCGTAGTCGACCGGAACGCCGCCGTTCTGCACGGGGTCGGCCCAGATGCCGAGCACGAGGTACCCCTCGGCCCCGATCACCGTGGGCAGCGCGACCACGAAGTCATCGCGCGTCAGGTCGCGCACGAGCAAACCGTCGAGATCGATGTCGACCTCGGTGGTGTTCGCCAGCTCGAACCACTCGCCCAGGTCGGCCGACACGCCCACCGGGTCCATCATGACCTCGGTGACCACGAGGTCGCCACGCTGCACACCGGCCATCGCGAGTGCTGTGTCGTCGGCGCCGTCGCAGTCCTGATCGACGTCGTCGCCAGGCCAGTCGACCGCCTGAGGATGCGTCTCCTCGTCGCGATCGTCGCAGTCCCCGTCCGAGACGGTCCACCCGTCGCCGTCGGAGTCCGCGCTCCCGACGACCCCGGGGGGCGGGATCGCTCCTGCGCACCCGCCCAGCGAAGCCAGCATCCACCACCGCGTCACTGTGACCTCCTATGGCATCAGGGGGAGCCAGCCGCCGATTCGGCCGCCGAGCTGAACAAAGAACGTGTGGGTGGCGGTGCCCGCTGCCGCCCCCGCGCTCCCGGTCGCGTTCGGACCGAGGGTGCGGCCCTGCCAGCCGAGGAGCAGCGAAGTGGATGCCCCCTTCCCGGGCAGCCGTGGGCCGCCTGCCACGAGGAACAGGCGCTCGCCGGCGCCCTGCACCTGCCGGTTGTCGGTGGTCTGGTCGACCCGCGCCCACGCCGCGATCGGCGCGGAGACCCCGGCGTGTGCCCACAGCGACGCCCCGGCCGGCAGCAGGGTCCCGTCGCCTTGCAGGCCCCAGCCGAGCATCGCGTCCGTGCCGGCCGCGATCCAGTCGTGTGCGACCACGGCACCGAGTCCCGCGCGGTGGTCGGGCGCCTGGCCGAGTCCGCGACTCCCCTCCCGGGCCATCACCAGCAGCTCGAGGCGCGCGGGGCTGTCGGAGCGCGCCAGCGGCCGAAGCCGCGCGACCCCGGTGAGGTTGGTGCCGTTGTTGCGCTCGCGGCGCTGGAAGCCCTCGCCAGTGGTGAGCGCTGCGGTCACCGTCGCGACGGCGTCCTTGCTCGTGAACGAGGCCCAGCCGCCGACGTCCGCACGCGCGATGGTGCCCTGATCGACCACCATCACCTGGGCGAGGGCGACGCCGTCCCAGGCGGGCTGCAGCGCCATCACCCACGGGTCGTCCACCACGCCCGCCGCAACGGCGAGACCCGCGGCACGCCAGTCCCAGCGGACCTCGGCGACCTGGAGCACGGGCACAAGAGACTCGCCGTCGATCCCGATGTAGCCGTCCTCGCCGCCGGACCGTCGCTCCACCATCGACAGCCGCGCTGAGGCGCCGCCTGGGGCTTGGAGCGCCACCTCGGACCGCAGCCGCTGCAGCGCCACGCCCCGGCTGGTACCGACCGAGGGAAGCGTCGCGAACGCCCGCCCTGCAACGTCGAGCTCGAGAAAAGCGCAGGCAGGGCGGGGGTCGCCCGGTGCGGCCGCTTGCGCCACCGGCGGCGCTGCGCACTCGGTCGCACCGACCGCGCCGGCGCTCCACAGCAGGAGGACCGCGGTCATCGCAGGCGCTCGGCGCCGAGCAACGGACCGTGGTCCTGCAGCGCTGCGTTGAACAGGGCGTGGTCGCGCAGCAGGGCGTCGACGTCGGCCTCGGCATCCCGCACGCGCTCCGCCACGAAGGCGTCCTGTCGGCCGGAGAGGTCGTCCATCAGCACGCCGAGCGCCGGTGCGCCGGACGCCGTGACCGAGCGCCCGTGGACCGCGGCGAGCTGCCGGCCCAAGACGTCGGCCCAGGTGCGCAGATCGTCCAGGGTCAGCCCGCCGTTGTCGATCTCGCGCACGAGCACGTCGTGGCGGTGGGGTGCGTGGAAGGACGACCACGTGAGGACCTTGAACGTCGCCGCGCCGTCTGGGACCGCGGCGAGCCGCACGTCCGCTTCGGGGCGCGACCACAGGAGGTGTGACGCGTGCACCACGCGGTCGCCGCCAGTGTCGAACCAGGCCGGCGCGGGCGCGTGGATCCCGGGCATCGCTGGCGGGTCGACGACCTCACGCAGCTGCAGCAGCTCGTCGTCGTCCGGACCTGGATCCCCGCGGTCCCAGGCCACGACGTACCGGATCGCGGGCATCGACGCGATGCCGCTGCCGTAGCGCCGGGCGACGTCGAGCACGCGGAACCCCGGGGGACCCGGCACCGCGTCCAGGAGCCGGTCCGCCTGGGCCCGCTCAGCCGGGGTCAGCCCGAGGATGCCGTTGCCGAGCGGGTCGAGGGCCGCATCGAGGCGGAAACGGCGGCCGTCGGGGGTGACCTCGGTGGTCTCGCCGCGGCGCTCGCGCGACGTGCCCTCGGTGATCGCGTCGCTCAGCAGCAGGTCGAGCGCTGCCCCGTGCTGGCCCAGGATCACGCCGGGTCGCCAGGTGGGGGCTCCCGTGCTGATCGCAGCCAGCTCGTCCACGTACGCCTCGACCCACGCGCCGCTCACCGAGCCGCGGCAGTCGGCGCTGCAGCTGGCCGCAACGAGCAGGGTCTGCAGGCCGAGCAAGGCGCGGCGGACGTCGATGGTGTACGGACCGAAGCTCGCGCCGTCCAGGTCGTTGACCTCGAGGAGCAGCACGGGCGCGGCGTCGGTGGGCCCTGGACCCTCGCCGGGGCGCAGCGTGCCGACGTTCTCGGGGTGCGGGTCGCCCACGATCAGGACGGCGGTGGTCTCCGGCGCAGTGAGGAACGCGGTGGGGGCGCGTGCGGTGCCGGGCCGCGCTTGGTCGCGGAGGAACACGCCCGCAGTGCCGCGCATGTAGTCGTACGGATCGGCGGCCATGGCGGCGTACTTGGCTTGCAACAGTGCGTGATCGCGCGACAGCCACACGAGGTTGTCGTCGACCAGCGCGTCGGTGAGCCACGCCTGGCGGAGGTCATCCGCGCTGGACTCGCCCTGGGCGCAGCCTGCCAGGGCGATCACGACGGGCAGCAATCTGACAACGCGCCACATGACCCCACGGTAGCTCAGGCATGTGGTCCAATGCGTCGCATGGCGAAAATGGACAACGCGGTGGCGGCTCGCAGTGCTCGGGAATTCTCCGGTCGGTCCGTGCGAGACCGGAGATTCCCGCGCCCTGCTGGCTCATGTTGCCGTTCGGCCCGTTGCGGGCCTCCCTCGGTCGCATCGCTCGGGGCAAGTCCGGCCCCCGGTGGGGGCCTTCCCCCGAGCGTTGCCCGCCACCGTCGCCAAGACCTGCTGCTCACGCTGGTGCTTATCGGGGTGCTGCTGACCCCGGCATGGTTCCTGCCGCTGTGGCCGTCCCGAGTCTGGCAGCTCGCCGTGGCGATCCTGGGTCTGCCCGCCCTCTGGCTCGCGTGGAGACACGCCCCGTGGCAGCCCACGCCGGCCGCGGAGCGCGCCCGCATCCTGCACCACCTCGGACTGACCTCCGACCAGACCTTCGCGGACCTCGGGGCAGGCGATGGGCGGCTGGTGGCGTGGGTCCACGACGCCACCGGTGCGCGGGCGCTGGGGTGGGAGGCGTCTGCGCTGCCGTGGCTCGTTGCGTGGCTGCGGCTGCTCCGCCGGCCGGGGGCGACGGTCCACCTCGCCGATCTGTACCGGGCGGATCTGTCGGAGGTCGACGCCGCCTACGTGTGGGGAACGGCGTACTCGGTGGCGGAGCCGCGGTTCGGCCAGCGCATGGTGCGGGCGCTCAAGCCGGGCGCGCGGCTTTTGTCGTACCACCACCCGGTCCACGGGCTCGACCCGGTGGCGGTCGACGACGATGGGCAGCGCCCGCTGTATGTGTACACGATGCCGCCCCGCACGCGGGTCGGAGGCCCAGAGGCACCCGTGGGTGAAGGGGGCGGACGGGACCGCGCCCAGTGAGCGCCGTCAAGCGCCTGATCCTATGGGTAGCAAGGCGACATGGTGGTCGTGCTTGTCGGTGAGGATCTCGAAGGCCGCGCGATTCCTGGTCTGCAGCGAGCGCGGCGGGCGTCCGGGGCGGTGCAGGGTGAGCTGGCAGCTGGCCAGCTTCGTGTTGAGGCAGGTCTTCTCGCCGCCCGGCGGGTTGCCATACGGGAGACCCACGAAGGCGTCGCGCGGCGCCTCGATGTGGCCCGAGGTGCGCGCCGCCCGGGCAGACGACTCGAAACGCCAGCGGAAGTAGTCATAGCTGGCGTCGGCGCGGACGGATTGCCACAGCGTGTTGAGGCGAACCGTCTCGCCGTCTACGCGCAGGACCATCAGGGTCATCCACGGCGTCCGGAGCGGTCCCACGCGGACGCGCGCGGTGGCGACCTCGAGGAAGGCGTCGGGCGCGTCATTGAAGCCGGCGACCTGCCCCCAGGCGTACTCGTCGGTGTGCTTGCTGCCCCAGTTGTGGTTCTGGCTGCCGACCCAGTCGTCGATCGGGACCGCGGTGCCGTCGACGGTCAGCGTTCCAGAGAACGTCGCGAGCGGGGAGCCGACCAGGCTCTTGGCCTTGGGGAACGTGGCCCCGTACAGCGCCCGTGGTAGCAGCAGCAGCGGGGGCTCGGCGGAGCGGTACACCAGGGACCAGGCCAGCGTATGGCCCTGCCCCGATGCCTCGCCCTCCAGGTGATCTGAGGTGAGCGTCGCTGACGCAATGCGGTGCTCCAGGCCCGCGGTGGAGAAGCTGCACTCCGCGAGCGGCACGACGCTCTTGCTCGCCGTCACGGCGTTGTTCTCGCCGTCGAAGTACACGGCCCACAGCTCGCCCACTGCGTCGCTCGGGCGCCCCTTGGGGCTGAAGATCGTGTAGCGAATCCAAAAGCCCAGCGGTCGGGTCGGGTGATTCGCGCGCTGAAACCAGCTCTCGTAGTGGCCTCGCCGGGGCGCGGCGGGGTCTGCGTGGTAGCGACTGCCGTTCCAGTACGCGCAAGTGCTCATGCGGGTGAGTAATCCGCGAAGGGGAACCCGGGACCGCCCGTCCGATCGGCACCCTCCGCGCGGCGGGTGCTCTGAACGCATCGGGCCGATGGCTGCATGGAAGCCAAGGCGGCGTTGGCTCCTGGGCACGGCGTTGCTCTTGTCGATTCTGCTGGCGTTGCTGTGGGCGCGCGAACCTGGCACGCCAGCCGAAGCAGCCCACCAGTCGGCCCGCGCCCTGGCCGGAGGCGGAACCTTGGCACCCAAGGCGGCTTCGCACGGTGAGGAGAGTCCCTCGCCTGTTCAGGACGCCCCGTGGATGGCGCGCTTACTGGAGTTGGTGGGGCGGCTCTTCCCGGGAGAGGTGCGCATTGAGGCCCACGGCAAAATGACGTGCGAAGTCGAGTGCATGAAGTCCGCAGGGATGCAGGAATGCTGCACGACCACGCTGGTCTGCATGCCCACGATGAGCGTTGGTCTTAGGCAGGCGAGCGGTGTGCACCTGTGCGAGTATGCATGCGAGAACACCGCGCGCGCGGACGGGTCCTGCCACTGGGTCCTCGCGCAGGGGCAGCCCGCCAACTGCCCGCGCGCCGAGGCGGGCTGATCCTTGCGCGGCCACCACCGCGTCGCGGGTCAGGCCTTCGGTGTGCGGGGGAGCCGGGGTCGTCCGAGTGTACACTTGACCTTGACCGCGGTCGGCAAGCCGCTGCCGTACGCGCTGCACACACCGGGTGCCGACCTGCGAGATCGGCTCCCACCGGGCCCAGTGAGAAGCGTGCCGGTGCCGGGTGCCGAGGTGAGCGCCCTGGTTGTGGGCGGCGTCCGGATCACGTTGCTCCCGGCGCGGTCGTGGGTTGTGCGGCAGCGCCGGGCGACAGCTGCGCCGAGGTGCTGGCGCAGCCTCCCGTCTGCCTGGGAAGCGACGGCCGCTCCTCTGGGATCTGCCGGCACATCGGCGCTGCCGCGGTGTGCGACTGCGCGCCGGACGCCGACCTCGTGGTGCCCGACAACCCGCTCGACATCATCAGCCTGCCTCGACCGGAGCTCGGCCTTCAAGACGGGCTACGAGAGCGGTGGCGGTCAGGTCGTCATCGAGTGGGACGAGCTGGTGCACGCGTACGCCCAGGGGCCCAAGCTCCGTGAGACCACCGGCGGTTGTGCCGTTCCCAGCGAGGTCTTGTCGATCAGCGCCCCTCGAGCACACCCCGGCGTCCCGCAGAGCAAGCACCGCTCCCGAGATCGGTCCCCCCGTCGGGACACGGCGTGGTCGAGCCAACCGTCTTCGTCGAGGTCCGAATCGATGAGCCCGCCATGCTCGACCGAGAACAAACGCTGCATTCGGCCGCGCTGCACTCGGCGGGGCTGCACGCCCTCTGTCTGCGCCGTCGGGCTCTCGGGATAGCTCGCTATCCCCTCGACTCTCCTCCTTGCCCTCGAACGAGCATCGCGTCCTCGATGCCGAGCATCTATTCTCGGTCGAGCCCCAACGGGGCCGACGCGTTTTGGCGGGAATGTGGTCTGCCACCGCCCAGATGCACAACCCGTGAAACGGGCCCTACCTCATTGATGGTCCCCGAGGTTCCGGACCTACCAGCAGTAGTTCGTGTTGCTGCCCGTGCAGTTGTCCGTGACATAGGTCGAGGTCGAACAGCCAACCGCACCGCAATTGTAGTTGGTGTTGAGCTTGAAGTCCTCGGCGATCTGCGCGCAGCCGCCAACGCCCCAGGACGAAGAAAACGCCAGGTTGTCGACGAAACTGGGAGAGGTGCTGCACTGGTAGTCGGTGTCCGCACCGCCGAACAGCATTGCGCAGGCCTCGAGGCAGGTGTAGGTCTGCGGGTTGGTAGTCCAGTCCGGGCCCTCGTCCACGTTGAAGTTCCCGACCGGGCCACACGACTTGTCTGTGCCGTCGCAGTCCTGGTCAATGCCGTCTCCGCAGATCTCGACACCGCCGGGGTAGGCCGTGGCATCCGTGTCGTCGCAGTCGATGCCCAGCTCCGCGTGCGCTGCCCCGGGAACCGGCGGGTTGCAGGCGTAGCCGAGGCTCACGCCATCGCCGATGCCGTCTCCGTCCGCGTCGGTGTACCAGTCGGTCACGATGGTGGCGTAGGGGTCGTTGTCGTCGCAGTCGTCGGGAGCCAGGGCCCTGCCCATGCCGGCGTGGCAGGCCATTGCGTATCCGGGGCCGCCGTATCCGTCGTCGTCGAGGTCCTCGAAGAACGTGGTGAAGCTGGCCGGGTCGACCGAGGAGTCGTCGTCGTCGGCCAGACCGTCGCAGTCCTCGTCGGTCATGTTGTTGTCGCAGACTTCGTCAGCACCCGGGTTGATGGCCGGATCTTGGTCGTTGCAATCCAAGTCGTCGGCCGACCAGGAGCCCCCGAGCGGGGCGCTGCAGCTCCGGGTGGAGGCGCCACCGGCGTAGCCATCACCGTCGCCATCTTCGTACCAGTCGGCGAAGCTTTGCGGGTGGACGGTCGGGTCCGCGTCGTCGATCAGGCCGTCGCAGTCATTGTCGATGGCGTCGCAGACCTCGGCCGCGCCCGGTCGGGCGTCCGCACTCGCGTCGTTGCAGTCGCCGAGAAGAAGGCTCCGGCCCTCTGGCACACCACAGGTCTGCTTCACGCTATCGTCGGCGCCGAATCCGTCGCCGTCGGCGTCCATGTAGGTGGAGACCAGCGCGCGGCCGCATTGCTCCTCGGCGGTTTCGAGAGGACTACAGGCGACCAGCAGCAAAAACACGTACGTCGAGCGCATCCAACCCTCCAGACCGGACGGCACCATACCCGCCGGAGCTCGGATGGCACAACCTGCGTACGAGAGAAGCTCGGCGACGATCGCCCCGGGCGGCGGCTCGAGGCCTGGATGCTGGCCTCCTGCCGGTGTCCGCTCTCTAGAGCTTGGTGCGGCTGCCGGCTGGTCCTGCGCGCGGTCGTCCTGCCGCCCGGGTGGGATGAGCTCCGGGCGCTGGCATCCTCTTCGGCGGATGCTTGATCCGCGATCAACCGACCGAGCGTCTGGGAAACACCCAGGAGGCCGACGTCGGGCACTGGTGCCTCGGCGGTCGCCCGGGTGAGCGCGCGCGACCCCGACGCCAACATCGTTGTCCCGAGCCACGGTCCTCCGGGTGGCAGGCCGCTGTTCGATCACACCATCGACGTCAGGTGCTCGCCCTCCGTGCCGTTCATGATCTCCATGGGCTTCCTGGCACACGGCGACCAGCCGACCCCCTCGGACCCGACGAGCAGGCGGCAGGCTGCAGGCATCGGGACAGTCGAGCGGACACAGCGACGAGAGAATGGCATCGTTTGTTCTTGGTCGAGCCCTCACGAAGTGGCGCCACCCCATGACCTGGGGTAGTCTCCCAAAGACGCCGCCGAACCCTGGCTGGAGGTCAAACCCGTGGACAGTTCACGCTTCCTCTGATCGTCGCTACCCCCTCAGGTCTAGCTCCTGCAGGTGTAGCCCCTGCCCCGGCCTCAGCGCCGTGTGGGCATCCCGATCTCGTTGAGTCCCTCTGTGGGCTCGCTCCCGGAAGGCTGTGATGAAAATCTACTCGAAGTCCGTCGACGAACACGACGAAGTTCCCGTTGCCGATGACGGCCGCGCTGATGCGGTGGTCGCTCGTTGGTCTGCTCCCGATCTGAGACCCGCGGGCGGGGCGGCGTGCTACGTCGTCTCTGTCGGGCGTGCAGCCCAGGAGATCCTGGGGTTGGTCGAAGCAAACGGCGGCATCGTCGTCGGTCACGAGGCCGTGCGGCTGACCCGACGCAACCCGCGCACCTTCCTGGGCAGCGGGGCGTGCGACAGCTTGGGGCAGCGCGCCCGCGAGGTGGGGGCGACGTTGCTCGTGTTCGACGCCCAGCTCTCGCCGTCGCAGACCCGAAACATCGAGGACGCCACGGGACTGCCGGTGAGCGACCGGGAGATCGTGATCCTCGGTGTGTTTCGACGCCACGCTCGCTCCCGAGCCGCGCGGATCCAGATCGAGATCGCCCACCTGCACTACCTTAGGCCCCGGATCCGTGGGCTGGGGCTGGACATGGATCAACAGGCCGGCGGCGTCATGAATGGCCGCGGGGCAGGGGAGACGGCCTCGGAGCTGCTCGCGCGCCAGCTGGACGGTCGCCTGGTCGTGCTCCAGCGCGCGGCAGCGAAGGTCGAGCGGGCCAGCGCTCAGAGGCGTCGGCGCCGAGACGGCTGCGCGCGCATCGCGCTCGTCGGCTACACGAACGCGGGCAAGACGTCGCTGATGAACGCGCTCACCGGTTCGGCGCTGTCCACGCGCTCGCGGCCGTTCGAGACCCTGGACACCACCTCGCGCTGTCTGACCCGGCACGGCGGGGAGGTTGTGCTCGGCGACACGGTTGGGTTCATCCGGGAGCTCCCCGCCCGGCTGCTGGCCAGCTTTTCGTCCACCTTGGCCCAGGCGCGGGAGGCCTCGTTGCTCGCGCTGGTGGTCGACCTGTCGGACCCCGAGTGGCCGATGCACCTGCGGACCACGGTCGAGCAGCTGCAGCAGCTGGGAGCCGACGAGATCCCGCGCATGCTGGTGTTCAACAAGGTCGACCTGTTGCCGGAGCCGATCCCGGAGGAGACGCTCGCGGCGGCTGCGGAGGGCCATCCGTTTCGGACGGTCAGCAGCTTCGATGCGCAGGCCGTCGATGCCCTCAGAGACGCCGTGATCGCGGCGGCACGCGCCGCGACGCACACCCAGGCCACGCTGTTCGTGCCGTACGCCGCGACCGGCCTGTCCAGCGAGATCTACCGGAGCTGCGCGGTGCGGCGGTCCGAGGCACGGTCGGACGGTGTGCGCCTGACCGTGGAGGGGCCGACCCACGTGGTCGCGCGCCTGAGCCGGATGGCGGGGGAGCTCCGATGAGCCCAACCCCGCTGGTGCAGGTGCGAGGCGTCGACGTGGTCACGCTGGAGGGACGGCCGCTGCTGCGCGAGCTGTCGCTGCAGCTGGGGCGGGAGCGGGTTGCCGTCGTCGGCCGCAACGGTGTCGGGGCGGCCTCGTGGTGGTCTCCCACGACGCAGCGCTCCTCGGCCAGTTCGATGACTTCTTCGTGATCGAGGAGTCGGGTTGTCACCACTTCTCGGGGTCGTTCGCGGATCTGCAGGCGTCGCTAGGAGAGCGCGCGGACCGCAGTGAGCGCGCCTATGCGCGCCGACTCCAGCAGCTCGTCGAGCAGGAGAGTCGCCACCACCGAGTGCAGCAGCGCCGGCGCCGCAAGAAGGCGGTGGGACGCCTGCACGAGCTCGACCGGTGCCAGTCGCGGTCTCGGCTCAACCGACGTAAGGGCGCCGCGCAGGTCAGCCAGGCCCGAGTCCACGGAATCTCAGATGCCCGGATCACCGACCAGCGCCGCTTCGCGGTGGCCGCTCGGCGCGCGCTCCAGGTCTCGCTGCCACTGCGGGTCGCGGTTCCCGCACCGGCTCCCAACGACGGGCCGGTGGTCTCGCTCGACGGGGTCTCTGTGTCGCGCGGGGACCGGCCGATCCTGTCGGGGTGGACCCGAAGGCTCGCGCGGGACCGGGTCGCCGTGGTGGGTCCCAACGGGTCGGGGAAGACCTCGGTGCTTCAGGTGCTGTTGCGGCAGCTTCCGCCGTCCGCAGGCGTGGTGCGCACCCGGCTGCAGCGGGTCGGCGCGATCGCGCAGGGTGCGGCGGACTGGGCGGGACCGGAGAGT